>Ga0255336_101440_pt1 | contig 16998 bp, 15 predicted proteins | sample MeOH1_35cm_T3_17_FD_189102 | JGI IMG/M metagenome (GOLD analysis project Ga0255336, IMG submission 189102) | Sandy soil microbial communities from University of British Columbia, Vancouver, Canada - MeOH1_35cm_T3_179 | ecosystem: Engineered > Artificial ecosystem > Sand microcosm > Unclassified ...
CCATCGCTTTGGCGCTGGCTAAGTCTTCTTTATCCTACGATGCATGTGTTATGTTCGGCAGGATAAGGCAACTAGAGCCATCGCTTTGGCGCTGGCTAAGTCTTCTTTATCCTACGATGCATGTGTTATGTTCGGCAGGATAAGGCAACTAGAGCCATCGCTTTGGCGCTGGCTAAGTCTTCTTTATCCTACGATGCATGTGTTTATGTTCGGCAGGATAAGGCAACTAAGACCATTTCCGGCGTTGACACTTGAAACTGGTCAAGTTTTCTTTATCCTACGATGAATGACTTAATTTATTTATTAGGAGCGATTTGAGTGGATGACACAATTGTTGCCTTGGCGACTGCTTTGGGTGAAGCGAGTATTCATGTTATAAGAATAAGTGGACCTCAGGCTTCAAAAATTATAAATATGTGTTTTTCACCTAAAAATAAGGAGCGTTGGGATCGTCAAGAAAACTATACCTTATACTTGGGGAAATTCCGAGATGAAGATACGATTATCGATGAGGTCTTGATTAGCAGAATGCTTGCTCCGAGTTCCTTCACGGGCGAAGATGTGATCGAGATTAGTTGTCATGGCGGTTTGTTTGTTGCTCGGAGAGTTTTAGAAACTTGTTTAAAAAAAGGAGCTCGTTTAGCTGAGGCTGGAGAATTCACCAAGAGGGCTTTTTTTAATGGTAAATTAGATCTTGTTCAAGCAGAGGCCATTATTGATTTGATATCAGCGAAAAACGAAAGTTCTGCTGATTTAGCGCTTGCTCAATTGGAAGGCGGTTTGTCGTCAAAAGTTATAGAATTGCGTGAAAATGTATTGGAAACTTTAGCCTTTATTGAAGCGGGAATAGATTTTCCGGAGGACGATGTTGAGGAATTAGATCGAGAGGCTTTAAGTTTGCGTTTAGAACGAGGAATTAAACTAGCTGAGGATTTACTTCAAGGGAGCAAGACGGGGAAAATCTTGCACGATGGGCTGTTAACGGTGATTGTTGGTCAACCCAATGTCGGAAAATCCAGTTTGTTAAATGCTTTAATGCGAGAAGAGCGCGCTATTGTTACAGATATACCGGGCACCACACGAGATGAGATACGTGAGTTTGTCAATATTGGTGGCATTCTTTTGCAACTTGTCGATACCGCAGGAATTAGGGAAAGCCGAGATTTGGTTGAAAGAATGGGGATTGAGCGGACCTGGAAGGCAATAGAAAAGGCTGAGCTCATTCTTCTCATTATTCAGGCGGGAGAAAATTTATCTTCTGAAGAGCAGAAAATTATTGATCTTTATTCTGATCGGGTTATTGTTTTAATGAATAAAGTTGATATTTTAACCGATATACCACACATAACTCGTCTTAGAAATGAGGTCTGGCTGCCGTTCTCTGTTCAGAGAGAGGTCGGATTTGATCGCTTAGAAGAAGAAATTAGGAAACGCGTTTATCAAGGATCTAGTAAACAATTGAAGGAACCGTTGTTATCAAATATTCGTCAAATCTCTGCCCTAAGAAGTGGCTTAGGGAGTCTGAAAAATGCACGTGCCAGTTTGGAAGCGGGAATACCCTGGGATATACTTTCAATTGATGTGCGTGAGGCTTTAGCGGATTTGTCAGAAATTTCGGGACAAAATGTTCAGGAGTCTCTTCTTGAGGAAATTTTCACAAGATTTTGTATTGGAAAGTAGGTTAAGTCGTGGAATATCAGGCAGGAAGCTATGATGTGATAGTTGTGGGTGCGGGTCATGCCGGGTGTGAAGCAGCTTTAGCAGCTGCGCGCTTGGAGTGTGAGACCTTACTTATTACCTTAAATTTAGATTCAATTGCTCATATGCCTTGTAACCCGTCTTTGGGTGGTCCGGCCAAGGGGCACTTGGTGCGCGAAATAGACGCATTGGGTGGGCAAATGGGTATTGTAGGAGATGAGACATCTCTGCAAGTCCGGATGCTCAATACAGGAAAAGGGCCAGCGGTTCATGCTTTAAGAGTTCAATCGGATAAGCAAGCCTATGCCCATCGAATGAGAGATGTTCTTTTGGCTCATCCTCGGCTGACTATTATCCAGGCTCTTGTTGAAAATATCAAGGTAGAAGCGGGTCAACTCAAGGGGGTGGTGACTCGGACGGGAGCCTATTTTAAAGCAAAGAATGTCGTACTCACGAGTGGGACTTATCTTCGGGGTAGAATTATTATCGGTCCAGCAATGTATGAAGGTGGACCTAATGGTCAGCAAACGGCTGTGAATTTGCCCCAAAGTCTGAAAGATCTAGGATTAGAACTCGGGCGTTTTAAAACGGGTACCCCACCAAGAATTCATCGTCGTTCTGTTGATTTCACGAAGTTTAAAATCCAGCCCGGGGATGAGATTCCATGGAGATATTCTTTTATGCCAACCGAAAGTGTTTTTTGGGGAAGAGATACGAAAAAACAAGTACCGTGTTGGCTAGGATATACCACAACTCATACTCATGAAATTATTAGAGAAAACTTATATCGCGCTCCTCTTTACTCTGGGGAAATCGAGGGCATTGGACCGCGATATTGCCCTTCAATCGAAGACAAAGTCGTGCGATTTGCTGATCGTCCTGCTCATCAGATCTTTTTAGAGCCCGAAGGTTGGGAAAGTGACGAAATTTATATCGCGGGCCTTTCCACAAGTATGCCAGAGGATGTTCAGTATGAAATTTTACGAAGTATTCCAGGACTGGAGAAAGTAAAGCTTTTGCGACCGGGGTATGCTATTGAGTATGATTATGTTAAACCTCATCAGCTCTCTTTAAGTTTGGAGGTTCGGAAAATTCCCGGTCTTTTTACAGCCGGACAACTTAATGGAACCTCTGGCTATGAAGAGGCAGCAGCCCAAGGGCTATTAGCGGGTATTAATGCTGCCTTAAGGGCAAAGGAAAAGGATCCTTTTATCGTTCGTCGGTCTGAAGGTTATTTAGGAGTACTTGTGGATGATCTTGTTAATAAAGGTGTCAAAGAACCCTATCGTTTAATGACATCTCGAGCGGAATATCGTTTGATTCTGAGACAGGATAATGCGGACTTGCGCTTAACTGAGCGGGGTAGGCAAATTGGATTAGTGAATGATGAGCGTTGGCAGCGATTTACCCAAAAACGCGAGGATCTTGATAAAGTGAAAGAGCTATGGCATGAAACTGTTTTCTCACCGCTGAATCAAGAATTTCAAGAAGTTTTAAGTTCAGTACATTCAACTCCTGTTAAAGGGGGACTTAGCGCCCAAGAATTAATTCGGCGGCCAGAAATATCGGTTCATGAGCTTAAGAAATTGATCAGTGGACTAGCAGATTATGAAGAAGAAGTTCTCCAAGAAGCAGAGATAGAAACTAAATATGCTGGCTATATTGACAAACAGTGGGCAGAGATTGAACGGTTTGCCAAGATGGAAGAGCGTCTCCTCCCTCGGAATATCCAATATGAAGAGATTATGGGATTATCTACCGAAGGAAGACAACGTTTGCAAGAAGTCTATCCTATTAATCTCGGTCAAGCTTCGCGAATTAGCGGTGTAACACCAGCTGATATTTCAGTTTTGATGGTTTTCTTAGAGCAGAAACGGCGGGGAATGAAAAATGATGCTTCCTGAACACATATCCCTTTTGAGTGAACTTGTTATTTCGAAAATCGGCATAAATCTTACTGAAAACCAACTAAATCAGTTTTCTTTGTTTGGTGATCTATTAGTTGAGTGGAACGAAAAAGTTAATTTAACGAGCATTACCGAGCCGGAAGAGATTATAGTTAAGCATTTTCTGGATTCTTTAACTCTTACTCAATGGGTGCAGGGAGATAAAGTAGCTGATATCGGGACGGGGGCCGGTTTTCCGGGTGTACCTCTCAAAATATTTCATGAACATAAATCTTTTTATCTCGTAGACTCGTTGGCAAAGCGGTTAGATTTTTTAAAGGAAGCTATTCTGAAACTCGGTTTAGAGCAGGTTGAGACTCTTCATTTCCGAGCGGAAGACTTTGGAAGAGACAATCACTATCGAGGGCGCTTTGATACGGTCGTCTCCCGTGCTCTGGCACGTTTACCCGTTTTACTAGAATACGCTATTCCTTTATTGAGCGTAGGTGGGGTTTTCTTAGCGGCTAAAGGGAGTCAGGCCGAGGAAGAAGTGAAGGAATCAACTAACGCTCTCGCTGTGCTCGGTGCACAGGTTAAGGACGTGAAAAAGTTCAATCTTGGTTTAGGAGCAGACCATCGTTCCATTATTATCATCGAAAAGACGAAGGAAACACCTAGCCAATATCCTCGGAAAGCGGGTACTCCGGCTAAAAAGCCACTTTAGAAAAGTTAAGCTTAACTCGGAATTTAAAAATGATTTTTATAAGCACGATCAGTCAAGGCTTGACCAATCGTGCTTTTGTTGCGAAAAAACTAGTTTTATGAGTTGTGATTTGATACTATAGAAGTTAAGGTATTTCCGTAGATGAAATCTATGGATACGGTGAGAGGGGGGATATTTTTGACCCGAATAATTACTATAGCTAATCAAAAGGGTGGGGTTGCGAAGACCACTACTGCTGTTAATCTAAGTGCATGTTTAGCTGAACAGGGCAAAAAGGTTTTGCTTCTTGATCTAGACCCTCAAGGGAATGCGACTAGCGGTTATGGCATTAATAAGGATAAATTAAAATATTGTATTTATGATGTTTTAATTAATGATGTGCCCTTACAGAAGGTTATATTGAAAACTGAGGTTAATAATTTATGGATTGCTCCAGCCAGAATCGAGTTGGCAGGTGCCGAAATTGAGCTCGTCAATTTGGATGAGCGTGATAAAAGGTTAGCTCATGCACTTAATGATGTCCGCGAAGATTATGAATTTGTGATTATTGATTGTCCACCGTCTTTAGGATTGCTGACTTTGAATGCACTCGGTGCTGCAAGTGATATTTTGATTCCTATTCAGTGTGAATATTATGCGCTTGAGGGTTTGACTCTTTTAATGAGCACACTCGAACGCGTTAAGAAAGGCTTGAATCCCACCCTAAATACCTTAGGAGTTCTGCTAACGATGTTTGATGCGCGCACTAATCTTTCAATCCAAGTTGTTGATGAGGTCAAAAAGTATTTCCGAAATAAAGTTTTCCGAACGATTGTGCCAAGAAATGTACGATTAAGTGAGGCCCCAAGTCATGGCAAACCTATTGTCCTTTATGATCCTAAATCTCGAGGCGCGGAAGTTTATCGAGATTTAGCAGAGGAGGTACTAGAACGTGTCTAAGAAGGCCTTAGGTAGAGGACTGAGTGCACTGATTTCGGAAGATCCGATACTTGCTGATTCTGGGATTCGTAGAATTAGTATGTCTAGTATTTCTCCGAACCCAGATCAGCCACGCAAAGATTTTGACCCTGAAACTTTACAAGAACTCTCTGCTTCTATAAAGACGCATGGTTTATTGCAACCCATTCTCGTCAAACCGGTCGGTGATAACTATATTATTGTGGCTGGTGAACGGCGTTTCCGGGCAGCACAGCTTCTTGAGATGGAGCAAATCCCTTGTTTAGTTCATGAATGTAGTGATCAAGAAATGGCGGAACGTGCTCTAGTTGAAAACATCCAAAGATCAGATTTGTCGCCTGTCGAAGAAGGTCTGGCTTATGCTCGGTTAATCCAAGAATATGGATTGACTCAAGAACAAATTGCTGAACGTGTGGGTAAAGGGAGAACAACGATAGCCAATCTTTTGAGAGTCATTCAACTACCAGAACGGATCTTACAGCTAATTAGAGAAGAAAAATTATCTTTAGGTCATGCCAAGGTATTGCTGGGAATTAAAGATAGTTCTCTTCAAGTATTACTCGCAGAAAAAGCTGCACGTGAAAATATATCAGTTCGTGAGTTGGAAGCGCTGCTCATTAAGATGACAGATTCACCCAAGATTGCACCTGTTAAAAATAAACATACTAATCTTTTGGCACCTGTTGAGGATAAATTGAGAACTTCCTTTCAAACTAAAGTAAGACTCAAAGGTGATTCACACCGTGGCAAGATTGAAATTGAGTTTTATTCAGAAGAGGAACTCAATCGCCTCCTTGAATTATGGAATATCCAAATCGAATAGTTCTCTGAGCATTTTATCTTAGCATTTGAATGTTCCATCTGGATTAGTTATAGATGTTCCACGTGGAACATCTATTGTTTTTGACCCTCTCCTCTTTACAGGCTAGATGTGTATCAGGCTTTTCAATGAATAATATTATCCATAATGCTGATGATTAAAGAACTTTATTCGAATTAGCTTATTTCAGAATTTTAATTAGCAAGGATATTTTCGATGATAAAGCGGAATCAGGCAGCGAAATCATTTGTATAATAAACTAATATCAAAAAGGATTAAATTACTAAATATAAATTTTTATGATTTTTAGAGCTGTTTCTAATAAACTTAAGAGCTAAGTTCATTAACAATAAATATTGCTATAATGAATGAACAATTAAGATGTTCTTTAAGATGTTCCACGTGGAACAGTGTTCTTGCATCATGTATATATTTCCAATAACTATATTTGAAGACAAATAGATTAAAATAACCTATAATTTTATTCAAGAATTTAATTGATTTCAACTAACCTACTACTTTCGGAATTTAGTTGAAATTATTATACTGCTAGCTATCAATGCTTCCTGCCCTTTAAAAAGGACTCGATAATCAAATACAATCTAGGGTTATATACGCTGAAATGTTCCACGTGGAACTTCAAACCAGAGAAGGTAGGTAGAGATGTGTTAGGGACCATAGTAAATTCGATGGCCATTTTGGTTGGAGGATTGTTGGGGATTTTATTTGGAAAAGCCCTTCCTGAAAAGATGAAAATGACTGTAATACAAGGACTGGGCCTAGCGATTATGCTTATTGGGGTAAGTATGGCACTCCAAACAAAGAATACCTTAGTTGTTATTGCTAGCTTAGTGATCGGAGGTGTGATTGGAGAATGGATCGATATTGAGCTGAGACTCAACCAATTCGGGCAATGGCTAGAGAAAACTTTAGCAAAGGGAAACCAAAAAGAAGGTAACTTTACCAAGGCCTTCGTATCTTCAAGTCTTATCTTTTGTGTCGGGGCAATGGCGATCATGGGTTCTTTAGAAAGTGGATTAAAGGGTGTTCATGATATCTTATATGCTAAAGCCATGCTAGACGGTATTTCATCGATCGTGTTTGCTTCTTCGATGGGGATTGGAGTAATTGCGTCAGTTATCCCAGTCTTTCTTTATCAGGGAGGGATTACCTTATCGGCCGGACTTCTTCAAGGCGTATTATCTGCTCCTGTTATCACTGAAATGAGTGCTACTGGCGGTTTACTCATTATCGGAATCGGATTAACAATTCTCGAAATTAAAGAGATTAAAGTGGGAAATCTATTACCGAGTATTTTTGTTGCTATACCTTTAACATTAATTTTTAACTATTATCATTTAGGTGGCTGATTTAGGGTAGATATGAACTTGACGTAGGAGGATAAAAATGATTGATTTTATGAATGGTATGCCAATTTATGGGTGGGCTATTCTGGGTATCGCCATATTAGCGATTATTCCCTATTTCTTTATTTATTCGTTACGAAGACGCTTACAAAGGTTTGAAAAAGCACATATCGCTATGCAAACGTTTATGAGTGGTAAAACATTAGACCAACTCCTCGAAAAATATCTGCAAGAAGTTGAGAATACAGGCAATCAACTGAAAAAACAAGATATGCGTCTCGTGAAAGTTGAAGAAAAAGTTCGCAAATCTGTTGACCGTGCGGAGTTAATTCGGTTCAATGCGTTTGATAATATGGGAAGTGACCTGAGTTTTGCCCTTGCTCTCATAAATCAAGAGGGTGATGGAGTTGTTCTTTCTTCGATCAATAGCCGGGAAGAGTCACGTGTGTATGCGAAACCAGTTGCGGCAGGAAAATCCACATATCATTTATCGGATGAGGAGAAACAAGCGCTTGAGAAGGCCCAAGATACTTTACACATATAAATAAGGACTTTGCAGTGAATATGGCTTAAAAAAGTTTAAAAGATAAATAAAATCAAGAAATGTAAGAACGTATATATGCTTTTGACAATAAATCACTCATTGCTTCGGCCATCTTCCAAACTAAATGCAGACGCGTATTTTGAAGGACCATGTATTCCATAAAACCGCCAACATTAACGATACCTGTTAAATGGGCCTCCCCTACCGAGGGGAGGTCTTTATGTACACCTGCACCGGGTTTCAAAGGGCCCTTAGCTAAAGTAATATGTCCGACAGAATCCATTTTACCGAGACACGCATCGATAGCCAGAATATAAGGATTATGATAAGAATGTTGGATATACTCTAGGTTTTCAGTGAGGTTAGTTGCATGCACAGGTTGTTCAAGTGTACCTAGAACAGTCAATTGAGGGAGACCAAGTCGGTTGAGATACGTGCCGGTTAATGGTCCAAGCGAATCTCCTGTTGAGCGGTCTGTGCCAATACATAAAATAATAGGAGGTCGTTGATGGGAAGCAGAAAAGAGATCAGCCAATTTATCTACGAGATGACTCGTTGCTAATTTATCATCAAAATGAGCTTTGATTTTCTGCTGTTCTGTAAACGCTGAAAGAAGGCTCATTGCCTACCTCCTACTAAAATTTTATATTTAATTAAATTATTGCCATTTGACCCCTTGTTTATGCATCATAAATAAGGAAAAGCCATATTCATGAGCAGGGGGGATTTGATGAAGTGGAAAGTAGCGTTTCAGGTCGCTGCAACCTATGTGGGAGCAATTATGGGTGCAGGGTTCGCCTCAGGCCAAGAAATTCAGCAGTTCTTTGCCAACTTTGGGTATAGGGGGTTAGCAGGGATAATTTTGAGTGCCTGTCTCTTTTCAGCCTTTGGCTGGATTATGCTTGATCTTCAGGAAAGGTGGAAAGTATCCACGTATACCGACTTTTTCAGCTTATTAATGGGCGAAAAATGGAGCCCCTGGATTGATATGTTGATAAGTATCTTACTCTTCGTAGGAATGATAGCAATGATGTCAGGCGCGGGTGCTTTATTTAATCAATACTTCGGTTTAAGTGCTTGGACGGGGATTCTCCTGACGGCGTGTGTTATATTTTTATCTGTATGGTTCAAGGGAGAGGGTGTACTTTGGATCAATACAGTCCTAATCCCCCTTAAGTTCCTCTTCTGCCTAGGGATAGCTATACTTGCTATATTATTAGGCACTCAAGGGGATGGGGAAGGGGTCGTATATTCCTCTAATCCACTGATTCAGAACTGGATTTTCTCAGCAATTCTCTATGTTTCCTTTAACTTAACGCTGGCTTTGGTGGTTTTCGCATCTCTTGGAAAGGAAGTTCAAAAACCAGGGGCAAGACTCGGAGCGCTATTAGGTGGGGGAGCATTAGGGCTATTCGCTGGGGTTATCGGAGCAGCATTACTTCGTTTTCCAGAAGTTAAAGCCTTAGAAATTCCGATGGTCGCTGTCGCAGGTAAACTTGGGAGATGGCCTGCTTTTCTCTATGTATTTGTTTTATGGCTGGCGATGATAACGGCAGCTATTGGAAATGCCTTCAGCTTAGTGACCCGAATCGTTGCTGCAGGAAAAATTAATTATCGCCTAACCTCTTTGGGTTTGCTCCTTTTAGCCTTTCCTTTAGCCGGAGTTAGGTTCTCGATTATCGTTAAATTTGTATATCCCTTGTTTGGCTATATTGGTCTACTCCTTTTGCCACTCCTGTTTATAAGGTGGCGAAAACATTAATAGGGAGGGGGCAAAAGGAGCACCCTGCTGTTTTACCTGACGCGTGCCTTTTTTATATGGTCTGGAGCGGATAAATAGCATGGTCGGGACAAGGCCAATTCTCAAAGACGAACGTTTGCTTGTAAATATAAAGATATATGACCAAACGGTCATCAGTAAAGATCGAATCTAAAGGGATAAGCTCTTGCTGGTTCGCAAGATTTTGGATAAGATATCCACAGGAGAGTGATTCAACGCATGAATTGTTATTAGATACCCGGAATTTAGGCAATATAACGCAGCTAAAGGATAGAACGAGCTCAATATTGCTATACTTATGCCTTATTACCTTGACTGATACGGTTACGAAGCAACGAGATTGCACATTAAAAAGTTAACAGAAGCCCAGTTTTCTTCGTAAAATCTGGCAAAATAAAGGACAAGGGGAACACTTATGGATGATAGACATTATTTATTAGGAACGGCAGGGCATGTCGATCATGGCAAAACAGAACTTATCCGTGTATTGACAGGAATTGAGACTGATCGACTTAAAGAGGAAAAGCAAAGAGGAATTTCCATTGAATTGGGGTTTGCTTCTTTAACCCTACCTAGTGGAAGGCAAGTAGGAATCATTGATGTTCCCGGCCATGAACGCTTTATTAGGCAGATGCTGGCTGGAGCGACCGGAATGGATGGAGTACTCCTTGTTATTGCGGCGGATGAGGGGATTATGCCCCAAACTCGTGAACATTTGGATATTCTAACCTTGCTTGGAGTATCCCGGGGGATTGTGGTTATTAACAAGATCGACCTCGTGGATGACGAATGGCTTGAACTGATCCAGGCGGAGATTAATGAGGGCTTAACTGGTACACTTTTTGCCAATGCTCCAGTCTATTTAGTTTCTGCTCATACAGGCGAAGGAATCCCAGAACTGAAAACAGGTATCGATCAATTGCTAACGGATGCAGAGAGTAAAATTGCCAGTGGGCCTATTCGACTCCCTCTCGACCGTGTTTTTAGTATTCAAGGTTTTGGAACCGTCGTTACTGGTACTCTCCATAATGGGACAATTCGTTTAGGACAGGAATTGGCAATAGAACCGGGCTATAAATTAGCCAAAGTGCGGTCACTTCAAGTTCATAATGAAAAGGTTGAAAGCGCTTTTGCAGGCCAAAGGGTAGCGGTAAATTTAGCTGGAGTTAATGTCTATAACGTTGAAAAAGGTGCTGTGCTTACTACACCTGGAGCTTATCCGGTCGGAAACATCCTCGATTTAAAACTTAGAAATTTAGCATCCATGGATAAATCCATTACCCAACGGCAAAGAGTACGTTTTCATATTGGAACTGTGGAGGCGCTGGGAAGAGTGCATCTTTTAGAACACGAAGAACTTCTCCCTGGACAGGAGGGATATGCTCAGATCCTACTCGAGGAGCCTGTTGTAGCCGTTGCCGGAGATCGCTTTGTGATTCGATTTTATTCACCAGCTTTTACAATTGGTGGGGGTAAAATTCTGGGTATCGCAGAATATAAGAAAAAAAGATTTAAGGAAACTGTTTTAGCTCAATTGAAGATTAAAGATCAGGGTGATCCACTGGTTTTACTTGAACGGGAATTACATGAACCACACACAGTGCAAGAATTATCGGGGTCTTTTCATTGGGAACAAAGTGAGATCCAAAGTGGATTGCAACAACTGAAAGATTCAGGCCAAATTGAAATTTGGAAAGAAGAAAACAGTCCTCTTTTTTGGGCCCATGAGGCGGCAGAGCACTGGCGCGACCAATTAAATCAAATTGTTCAATCCTATCAAAAGGAATTTCCTTTGCGAGGAGGGATCAGCCGCGAAGAATTAAAGGTAAAACTAGGAGTTAAATGGACGCAACGACGCTGGCAAAATGTCTTGGAACTTGGTGCTGAACATCGGTTTTATCGTCTAACCGGAAGTAAGGTTAGCTCCATTGAGGACCTTCAATTACCCGAATCGTTGACCCCGAAACTTAATTGTCTCAAGAATAGATGGCAAATTGCAGGCCTAATGCCTCCCGAGCTCGAAGCGGGGGCTCAGGAATGTGGAATCAATAAAGGAGAGAGCTTAGAATTCGCCAGCTACTTGGTGGAACAAGGGGAATGGGTTACGATCACAGGACTGTACTTTAATCGTGAGGTTTTGAGGCAAGCGCAGGTTGCTTTGGTAGATTTAATTACACAGAATAAGGAAGTTGCAGTCGTTGATGTACGAGAGTTGTGGGGAATTTCTCGTAAATACGCTGTTCCGCTCCTTGAATATTTTGATCAACAAAAGCTGACGAAACGGCAAGGCGATAAGCGGGTACTCAATCGATAAATATGTATACTGTATCTACTGTATCTATTTATACTAAGACAGTTATAGTTATTGACAGTTTGATATATAAAATATAAAATGAACTAAAATTAGGATTTTCATTAGTTTCGATTGAAAAATGATCGGGAGGGGAAAAGCAGATGAAGAAGATATTTACTTTAGCAACCGTAGCAGTTTTGAGCTTATCCTTAATTGCAGGATGCGGAACATCAGGTGGAACAAGTTCAAACGGAGCGAGCAGTAGTGGAGAAATCAAAGTTGGCGGTCTCTTTGAGAAGACAGGTGGGGCGGCTCAGTACGGAACTGCAGGTTTGAATGGTGCACTCCTGGCGATTGAACAACAAAATGCCAATGGTGGAGTATTAGGCGGCAAACAAATTAAATTGATTGAGGCCGATAATAAATCTGAACCGGGTGAATCCACAGCCCAAGCTTCACGGCTAATTACGTCAGAGAAAGTGGTTGCCATGCTTGGACCTATGACCACGAAAACCCTTAAAGCCATCATCCCGGTTGTTACCCAATATAAGGTTCCCTTGGTAACTCCTTCGGGAACGGATGCAGCGTTAACGGTTACGGATGGAAAACTGAACCAATGGATTTTTAGAGCTTGCTTTATCGATGATTTCCAAGGAAATGTTGGAGCAACTTTTGCGGCAGATACCCTTAGAGCTAAGAAAGCCGCAATTGTAATTGATACCAATGGAGATTATGCTAAAGGATTAGCGAAAGCGTTTGAAGATACCTTTGTTAAAGCAGGTGGACAGATCGTAGCAAAAGAAAATTATGTCGCTGGGGATAAGGCCTTTCAACCAATTTTGGGACGAATCAAAGCTCAAAATCCGGATGTGATCTATGTACCGGGTTATTATAACGAAGTAGGTTTGATTGTCAAACAAGCTCGTGAACTGAGTATCACTGTTCCTATGTTAGGTGGAGATGGTTGGAATGGAGACGAAACTACGAAAATTGCTGGAGCAAACTATATGACCAATGTTTATTACTCTGACCATGTAGCTATGGACGATCCAAGTTTGGTTGAATTCGCTAAACAGTATCAAGCAAAATACAATGAGACACCTACCGGTTTTTCCGCTTTAGGATATGATGCAGCTAAGATGATGATCAAAGCCATTGAAACTGCAGGTAGTACGGATCCTGAAAAAGTCCGTACAGCCTTAGAAGGTTTAAAAGGCCTGAAGGGAGTTACTGGAGATATCACAGTAGATGCAGCAACACACAATCCAAGTAAGAGTGCTGTAGTCCTTCATTATCAAGATGGCAAGTGGGCGTTTGCGAGTAGAGTTAATCCTAAATAAATTAAATTTTATTAGTTATTAGCCCAAGTAACTTTTAATTTATTAGTCCTTGGATTTGGGTTAAAACGGAGGGGGCATTGCCCCCTCCTATTACTGTTCTTGAATGAAGTTAAGATTTTTAAGAGAGGAGTGAGAACATGGTTAGTTTTCAACAATTTATTCAGCTTTTAGTGCAAGGAGTTTCGTTAGGAAGTATCTATGCCTTAATGGCTCTGGGCTATACGATGGTTTATGGAATTATTCAATTGATTAATTTTGCACACGGGGATGTTCTCATGATCGGGGCTTATATTGGTTGGTTTACGATCACAAAATTGCATTGGTCTTTTCTTCCCGCCCTTTTAATAGCAATGCTCGGTTCAGCAATTTTAGGAGTACTAATTGAACGCATTGCCTATAAACCATTGCGCAATGCCTCAAGAATCGCTGTACTCATTACAGCAATTGGTGTTTCTTTATTTCTTGAATATGGAGGGATGCTCCTCTTTGGTCCTCAAGTCCGAACGTATCCTCCAGTTTTGCCGGAGACTATTTATAATATAGCAGGAATTTCTTTCAAATATGGTGATGTTGTAATGCTCGTTACTTCGGTTTCTCTGATGGTTCTTCTACAGGTGGTAGTGAGATATACTAAGGTTGGCAAAGCAATGCGTGCCGTCTCCCTGGATAAAGATGCGGCACTATTAATGGGGATCGACGTCAATAATACTATCTCAGCAACGTTTGCAATTGGTTCAGCCTTAGCAGCAGCTGCAGGGGTACTTTTTGGTGTCTACTTTAACCAGATTGATCCGTTAATGGGAGTTATGCCTGGTTTAAAAGCTTTCATCGCTGCGGTTCTGGGTGGAATTGGATTGATCCCAGGGGCAATGGCTGGAGGGCTGATTCTAGGACTGATTGAGACCCTAGTCTCAGGACTGGGAGGTTCGATGTGGCGAGATGCTGCTTCTTTCTTCATCCTTATTCTTGTGCTCATCATTAAACCCAATGGCCTCTTTGGTAAAAATGTACGAGAGAAAGTGTAGGTGATTGAGATGAAGCACTGGTTTCAACTAAAGAATATTATAATTCTTATCGGAGTCGTTCTAATCTATGGAATTGTTCAGCTTTTAAATCTGACTGAGATTATGCCTCCCTTTTTCCAGCTTAATTTTATTATGGCGTGCATCTCAATTATCCTGGCGGTTAGCCTTAATCTAATCAATGGAGTAACCGGGCAGTTTTCGATTGGACATGCCGGTTTTATGTCAATTGGGGCATATACCTCAGCTATTGTTACAGTTAAATTTAGTGGGCCTCTTTATATGGCCTTAATCGCAGGGGCACTAGCAGCAGCGGTCGCGGGTGTTTTGATTGGATTGCCAACACTGCGATTGAAGGGAGATTATCTAGCAATTGCGACCTTAGGTCTCGGTGAAATTGTGCGCGTTATTTTTATGAATATGGATTATACTGGTGGAGCGTCAGGCTTTTCCGTACCTAGTACAATTAATTGGACGTGGGCCTTTTGGTTAATGGTTATGTCTGTGTTGGCGATTCGTAACTTTACAGCATCAACCCATGGTCGTGCATGTATTTCAATTCGAGAAAATGAAATAGCGGCTGAAGCAATGGGAATCAATACAACCAAATATAAGGTGATCGCCTTTACAATTGGTGCGATGTTCGCGGGATTAGCGGGAGGAATTTATGCAAATTATATGTACCTAATTCATCCCTTAACCTTTAACTTCCTCAAATCGTTTGATATTCTAGTTATGGTTGTACTCGGCGGGTTAGGGAGTCTCACCGGAAGCATTTTGGGAGCAATTTTTATGACATTTATCTCTGCTGCCTTGTCGAGTCTTTCCGAATGGCGTTTGGTTATCACGGCAGTTTTGATGGTCGCTTTGATGATTTTCCGCCCTACGGGTCTAATGGGCACGAAAGAATTTAGCCTCAATTTCTTACGAAAGAAGGGTGAGAAAAATGCCTCTTCTAAAAGTAAATAATCTCTCGAAATCCTTTGGAGGTTTGAAAGCCGTCACGAATTTAAATATCAATATCGAGAGCGGTGAATTAGTCGGGTTGATTGGCCCTAACGGTGCTGGAAAAACCACGATCTTTAATCTTTTAACAGGAGTCTATGTGCCAAGCGAAGGGGAAATCCTCTTCGAAGAGAAAAATGTGTCCGGGTTAAAACCGTATCAGGTTACACATCTCGGGATGGCCCGTACATTTCAAAATATTCGGCTCTTTGGAGACCTGAATGTTATAGACAATGTTAAAATTGCCTTTCATCAGCACGCTAAGTACTCTAGCCTGAGCGCCATTTTCCGCTTTTCTTCATATTACAAGGGCGAGGCTGAGATGGAAGCGAAAGGAATGGAGTTACTCAAGATCTTTGGACTCGAAGATTATGCCCTAGAGATGGCCAAAAACTTACCTTATGGAGAACAACGCAGATTGGAAATCGCACGTGCCTTGGCTGCAAGCCCGAAATTATTACTTTTGGATGAACCGGCAGCAGGGATGAATCCGCAAGAAACCCATGAACTGACGGATTTGATTCGTTTCATCCGAGAAAAATTTCAGTTGACCGTTCTTTTAATTGAACATGATATGTCGCTTGTGATGGGAGTCTGCGAAAGAATTTATGTTTTGGATTATGGAACGATTATTGCTGAGGGGACACCTCAAGAAATTAAATCAAATCCTAAGGTTATCGAAGCTTACTTGGGAGAGGAGGTAGGCTAATGCTTGTTCTTCAAGATGTAAATGTTTACTATGGCGCAATCCACGCCCTTAAAGGAATTTCCATGGAAGTCAATGAAGGGGAGATTGTGACCCTGATCGGTTCCAATGGAGCAGGTAAAAGTACCAGTCTGAAGACAATTTCAGGACTTCTTCGACCAAAAGAGGGGAATATTAAATTTAACGGAATAGATTTAGCCCATGTACCACCTCAGAAAATTGTCTCCCTGGGGATTTCTCAAGTGCCCGAAGGTAGACGTGTCTTTACCAATATGTCCGTATTAGAAAATTTGGAGCTCGGTGCTTATCTCCGTAAGGAGAAATCTGAGATCAAAAAAGACATTGAAAAAGTATATTCACTTTTTCCACGTTTACTGGAACGAAAAGGGCAGCTAGCAGGAACATTATCGGGAGGAGAACAGCAAATGCTCGCGATGGGCAGAGCCCTAATGTCTCGACCGAAGTTAGTCCTCCTTGATGAGCCGTCGATGGGCTTAGCCCCCATTCTAGTCAAACAGATTTTCTCTATTATTCAAGAAATTAATAAAACAGGAACCACTGTTCTTCTTGTGGAGCAGAATGCTCATATGGCGCTTTCAATTGCGGACCGAGCTTATGTCTTGGAAACGGGAAAGATTGTTCTTTCTGGGAGTGCTAATGAACTGGAGAGTAGTGAGGAAGTTCGAAAGGCATACTTAGGAGGATAAAGAAAACTTGCTGTTGCCAAGCTTTGCGCAGGCGACAGCATAGTTGCCTTATCCTGCCGGACATAAATGCATGCATCGTAGGATAAAGAAAACTTGGCTTGTGCCAAGCTAATGCGAAGGCAGAAGCTATAGTTGCCTTATCCTGCCGG
>Ga0255336_101441_pt1 | contig 16986 bp, 17 predicted proteins | sample MeOH1_35cm_T3_17_FD_189102 | JGI IMG/M metagenome (GOLD analysis project Ga0255336, IMG submission 189102) | Sandy soil microbial communities from University of British Columbia, Vancouver, Canada - MeOH1_35cm_T3_179 | ecosystem: Engineered > Artificial ecosystem > Sand microcosm > Unclassified ...
GCTCGGCGAAAGCCGGGTTTTCTTTAGAAATAATCCCCGAACGGTTGCTACCGTAAATTCCTATCTATGTTAAAATATAGACATAATGGATAAGAGATGAATTTACACCCTGCCAAAGAATAAATTTGAGGAGAACCCTGCTAAATATTGTTCATGATGCGAATTAATAATGAAACTTAAAATAACTGACTCGTTTGAAGGGGGAAGGAAGCGAGAATCAATGCAAACGGATAGGTTATTAAAGAAAATTGAAAACCAAAGAAACCTACTTTATGCCAAAGCCAAGGATCGCAGGTTAGTTGATCCTGAGGTGGTTCAGATGAGTCAGAAGCTTGATCGTTTACTCAATCAGTATCATTCTTTAGTCACACGAGATAAATCCTCCCGTTCTAAAACCTAGGCCTTCGAGCAAAGCTTGAAAGTGCCTGGTTTTTTAAATTTGTGGATTTGATAGAACTAGAGCTCTATAATTTGTATAATTGAAATTGTTCCTTTTCAGGAAGAAATGATAAACGATAGGATTTGAAATAAGGAGAAGCAATTTGGAGCAATCAATGCACGTTTGGCCGAAGTATCTTTTACAGTGGTTTTGGCAAGTCAAACGGGACTTGCCCTGGCGAAAGACGAATAATCCGTATGCGATCTGGGTATCTGAAATTATGCTGCAACAAACTCAGGTAAAGACGGTGATTCCTTATTATCAGACGTTTCTTGAGCGGTTTCCTACAGTTCAGAGTTTAGCGCAGGCTGAGCTTGAGGAAGTTCTGGAGATGTGGCGAGGACTAGGATATTATTCGCGCGCCCAGCATCTGTGGGAGGGAGCGCGTTTTGTTCTGGAAGATTGGGAGGGCAAGCTTCCGGCAAGTTATGATAGCTTGTTAAAAATTCCGGGTGTTGGTGAGTACACAGCTGGGGCGATTGCCAGTATCGCCTTTCAGGAACGTGTACCAGCAATTGATGGGAATGTTAACCGGGTACTCGCAAGACTGTTGGCTTGGGAGGAACCACCCGGTAAGGTTAAGAGTCGTCGCGCATTTCGCGAGGTTTTGGGAAAGTGTCAGCCCGATGATCATCCGGGAGATTTTAATCAAGCGTTGATGGAATTAGGGGCTATTTTGTGTACCCCAAAATTCGTCAATTGCGCGGAATGTCCTCTTACAGAAGAGTGCGCAGCACATAAATTAGGGCAAGAATTAGCTTTCCCGGTGAAGCAAGGGCAGCATCGGGTGACTGAGGCCTTGCGTTTAACACTGCTGATCAAAAAGGAAGATAATTTCCTTATTAAGAAACGTCCGGCGCAGGGTCTGCTAGCGAATCTTTGGGAATTTCCGGGAGAAGAAATTTTCCTGCAGAATGTTGAATCTCTGAAGGAGAAGATTTGGTCTGAAGCTGTAGCGGAGTCGAAAGAAGGTTTAAGTCGGGTAGTCCTGAATCGGGAGGTTTGGTATGAGCTCTATCGACGGGTCGTACCAGATCGTTCACAGGATCAGGAGGTTTGGCGTAAGTTGGAACAAAGTTTAGAAGTCATGGGTCCTATAGGGCATGTCTTTAGCCATCGACGCTGGGAAATGTATTGGATTGTTTTAGAGTGCTCGGGTGAGTTGATGGCTAAAGATAGGCGTAATCAAGATATGCGCTGGGTAAGTAGGGAAGAGCTCGAGAGAATAGCCTTACCGGTGGCGTTCCAGAAGCTTCTTGAACCATCGGAAGTGGAAAATAGAATTAATAAGAGGAATACTTGACAAAAATGTAATAAATTGTTTGAAAAAATAACTTTTTTGTTATAAAATATAAATAAGTATTTTTTTTAAAACGATGTTTTGCAATTCGGTGAAATGAGGGTTTATTATGAACAACAGGTATCTATTAGTTGCTGATAATAACATTTCGACGCGATCGTTTCTCCAGGAAACGTTGCAGAAAGCTGGGTATGAAACAAAATCGGTGGCTTCAGGGGATGAGTGCCTAAGGTTGTCTTTTTCCAACGAAAGGCCTTCACTCATTATTCTCGGGTGGCAAATGCCGGTATTAACGGGTCTTGAGATTCTTACCCTTTTGAAAGTGGATGAGCGGTCAAAGTCTATTCCTGTGATTATGGTTAGCACGGAACAGGGTGATGAAGAACAAGCTTTAAACACGGGGGCATATGTACTTTTAACTAAACCTTTAGCAATCGACTCTCTGTTGCTCCACGTCCAAGGTGCTTTGAGGCTAGAAGAGCCAAGGCTTTAAAGGGCGTTACCTCAGGTTAGTTTCCCATATTCCTCTCGATTTGCTGTGTATATGACAGGAATCAGGTGACTGATGTCGAATCAAGCAAATTAAGAGAGGATGGGGAAAAGTAGATGTTTAGACGTACTTTTAAAATCAAGACCATAACAGCTTTAGCGTTAGCGGTTAGTTTACTTCTTTCAACTCCGGTATTGGCAGCAGAAGATACGCTCCCGGAAGTAAAGGCGCTTTTGCAGAATCAATATGTTGACCCAGTAGCAAGTGAGGTTTTGCAGGCGCCGAGTATTGAAGAGATGTTGCAAAAGCTCGGGGATCCACATACAATCTATTTTACAGCTAAGCAATATCAGGATTTCATCAACTCAATGGACATGACATTTTCCGGGATCGGAGTCTATATCGAGCTCGCTCCGGCAGGAATTCGGATCACTTCGGTGATCGAGGGATCTCCCGCCGCAGAGGTTGGACTCAAGGCGGGTGACCTTATTACTGAAGTTGCTGGACAATCCTTAGCGGGACTCCCACAGGAGACAGCAGTAGGATTTTTGCGGGGGCTAGATGGGAGTTCAGTCCAGATCACCGTGCAACGCGGGGGGACGACTTTTAATTTAGCGGTACCCCGGCGTGCGATTGAAATCCCGACCGTTGACGGAAAGCTCATCAATGGGGAAATAGGGTATATCGCTATTCATACGTTTGGCGCAACGACCCCGGCTGGATTTGATCAGATCGTCAAGGAACTAAAAGGAAACGGAGCGAAAGCCTGGATTATCGACTTACGGGATAATCCAGGAGGGTATTTGAGCTCAGCCTTAAGTATGGCAGGGTATTTTATCGGGGATCAGACGGCTCTACAAACGAAGGATCGAAGCGGAAAATATGTTCCTTATCCCGGGGTGAAACAAGCTGTCACCTTGAACGAACCAACGATGTTTTTGACCAATGAAAATAGTGCCAGCGCCTCTGAAATTTTGACGAGTGTGGTTAAGGATTACCATAAGGCGACAATCGTCGGGAATCGGACCTATGGCAAAGGCTCAGTTCAGAGTATGTTTCCTCTCACTGATGGAAGTGTACTGAAAATGACGATTGCCAAGTTCTTTTCCCCGTTCGGCAACGAAATTAACAAAGTTGGGATTAACCCGGATGTCAAGATCCTGAGCTCGGATTCGGAAAAAGTAGCTGAGCTTCTTCTTGAGGGTGCGTTGCAACCGGTGAAGACTACGAGTCAAACAACGATCGGAGAAGGCAAAACCTCGGATCCCGAAGGTTCGGTTCAGGTCTATGCTAACAGTAAGTTCTGGAAGATTTCTTTAGAACAGGCTAGGACTCCGGAATTTTGGCAATCTTATGGCGAATTGGTTTCCACCCTTAGCCCTGGAAATGTCCAAAAATGGGAAGGACAAAGTTGGCTTCAGTTTAGTGATCAAGAAAAGGTGAAAAGATGGCCCCTCTTTTACCCTGACTATCGAGAACTCACGGGGTTGCAAGGAGTTCCACTGGATAAGAAGTTCACGGTTACGTTCAATAGCTCCATGAATTGGCAAACGGTGACGGCGGAAAGCTTAGAAATTATTGAAAGCGAGAGCGGAGAACGTGTGATGCTCGAATTTACGCCGTTAAGTGATCATGAGCTTCAGGTTATCCCAAAGGATCTCCTGCAGTCCGGGAAAACCTACTGGCTGGTGACTCATCCGACGATTCAGGGTAAGGATGGTGTGGCTTTAGCTGATGGGGCATTAGCCGTGATTCAAACCGTTACTTCGGGGAGTGCGCCGGTCAAAGTCCAATCGAGTCGTCCCGCTAGACCGCAAGGGGAGCTTCTTCCCTTACCAGATTACGGACAAGCACTTCTAGATGTCAATGTAAATTCTTTGAGTAAATAGGAAAGACATTCATACTGCTACGCAGCACCTGCAAAGAATAAAGAAAACTTAGCTGGCGCCAAATCCCAGCGCAGGTGGCTGCTTAGTTGCCTTATCCTGCCGGACATAAACACTTGCATCGTAGGATGAAAAAGCTTGGGTCGAGTAGCTTCTCGCACATCCGAGCGTCTGTAACGTAACTCTGCTCGCAAGAATTTCACAACCTATTTGACCTGAGCAGATCTAAGGTTTTTTCAGAATAGAAATGGGTAGATTAATAGAGTAATGAAGAGAGGTTTTTGGAGTGGAAGAACTTCGTCGTTCGAAAACGGTGACATTGCCACGGCTTAACCGGCTCAGTCCATCGTTGGAGAGCACAGCCTTGAAAATCATGGAGGAGTCGGGGGAACTGGCTCAGGCCATAGGGAAATTCCGAGGATTGAGTGGGGAACGTTTGCGGGTGGAAGAAGCGGAAGCCATGCAAATGGTCGCTCAGGAACTCGTCGACGTCGCCCAAACTGCGGTCACGATGATGTTCGTTTTGGAGGAACAATATGGGATTCACCTGGATGAAATTCTTGAAGAGCACGTAAATAAGTTACGAAAAAAAGGGTATTGCGATTAAAAATCAGGTATAAAATTCACGGCTTTCTATCTTTAAAACTTTCGGCAGTTATAAAAATCACTGTCTTTGGGAAAGAATAGAAATAATTCTTTCTGAAGAGGTGATTTTTTTTGCCACACCGACGATGCCGGAAATCCTCGGCAATGTTCCTGTGCGGGGTGCTCATCCTATTTTTCTGGCAAAGCACGATTTACCCTGTACGTGGACAAACTGGCGGTGAACCCATTAATGGGTCAACTGCTAAGGTAGAGAAAATGCAAATTGTTATCCAAAAAGGAGACACACTATGGAGTCTGGCGCAGAAGTACCAGCTGTCCCTCGAACAATTAACGCAGATCAATCACATTGCCTATCCTGACCACATTCGCGCCGGTCAAAAACTTTGGATCGTTACCCCCGATTTAAGCCAAGAACACGTACAACAGGAAATACAGACTCTAATACAGCCTCAAGTGTCAATTCGTGCTCGTTCTCAAATTCAGACACAGGCTCAAGCTCAAGCTGTCCAAGTTCAAAACATGGAGAAAGTCAAGACTGTTGAGATCATTATGGGGCAAGGCGAAGAACAGGAAATAGTCGTTCAAACCGAGGCTCAAGAGACGAGGGTATCACAGCCTTCGGTTGCGCAGGAAACGGCTCCTGTAGCTTCACGAGGGCAGCAGGTACAAGCGACGGTTAAGGATCAGGCTACAAAAGCTGACCTCGATCTGTTAGCCAGGGTAATCTATGCTGAAGCGCGAGGAGAGGATTTTGAAGGACAAGTCGCTGTGGGCGCTGTCGTTCTCAATCGCCTCAAGGACTCAAGTTTCCCCAAGACAATTCGTGACGTGGTTTATCAGACGGGAGCGTTTACGGCAGTTAGTGATAAGCAAATTCATCTCACTCCGGATGAAGAAGCTTATCGGGCGGCAGAGACAGCCTTAACAGGTCAAGACCCGACCGGAGGTGCACTCTACTATTTTAACCCTAAGACAGCAACAGATCGCTGGATCAAGAGTCGTTCGGTGATCAAACAGATAGGAAACCATACGTTTAGTATTTAAAAAGCAAATTGGCTACAAAAGAAGCTCCGCACCACGATTCAAAAGGTCAAGTGGTGCGGAGTTCCCTTTTATAAACTGTAGACAAATAGAGATTATTGTCGCTTTTTATAGACACTGCTAAGAAATGAAAAAGAGTCGACAGGATCAGCCTATATCAGCCAATTCAGATGATTCCGAAATTCGGCTGTAGCAAATTGGCGACAGTCCGCGAAATAGTACTTTTTTTAACAAATTTTTATTAATTAGTATATTTATTTTTTATCAGCTCAGAATTCCTTACTTAAAGGGATTCTTGAGATGTGGCTAGACCGCAGACAAAATTTTCGGAAAATTGGCATATATCTTGCAATAAAGAGAAGGGATAGAAATGAGGTAGGTTGTTGCCTCGATCTAAAATCTAGAGATAAAGAAATGAAGATTTTCGAGGAGGATGGGCTAAATGAGTTTGAACGCCGAATATGAAAAGAAATTAGTAACCCCTGAGCAAGCGGTCCGTGTTGTTAAATCCGGGGATTGGGTCGATTATGGAGCCTTTGCTGGTCAAGTTGTGGCGCTGGACAAAGCGTTAGCAGCACGTAAGGAAGAACTTCATGATGTAAAAATCCGTACAGTCACCTCGCTGCGTATGCCTGAAGTTGTGAAGGCTGATCCCGAGGCCAAGCATTTTACGTTTAATAACTGGCATTTTAGTGGTATTGACCGTAAACTCCATGATCAAGGGGCTTGCTGGTATATTCCAATGCTTTATCATGAGCTTCCAGGTATGTATCGTAGATTCCTGGATGTGGATGTAGCGATGATTCCGGTTACGCCGATCGACGAGCATGGGTATTTTAACTTTGGACCTCAAGTATCTCATACCCATGCCATTTGTGAAAAGGCTAAAATCGTCATTTTAGAAGTCAATCATAGTATGCCGCACTGCCTCGGGGGAAGGGAAGAAAGCATTCATATTTCCGAAGTGGATTATATTGTGGAAGCAGACTGGCAGTTGGCGCAGGTTCCGAGCAGCGAACCGAAAGAAATCGAAGAAAAAATCGCTTCGTTTATTATGCCTGAACTCGAAGACGGAAGCTGTATTCAACTGGGTATCGGTGGTATGCCGAATGCAATGGGCAAGATGATTGCTCAATCTGATTTGAAGGATTTGGGGCTTCATACTGAGATGTTCACCGAGTCAATGGTTGAGATGGTGGAGTCAGGACGTGTAACAGGGGCGAAAAAGACGCTGGATAAGTATAAAGTTACTTATACTTTCGGCTTCGGTACCCAGAAGACGTATGACTTTTTAAACAATAACCCAATGTGTGCAGCCTATCCTGTTGATTATGTCAATGATCCGTTCATTATTGCCCAAAATGATAAAGTTGTTTCCATTAACAACTGCATTGAGATCGATTTGACGGGTCAAGTTTGCTCAGAATCGTCAGGTACGCGTCAAATCAGTGGGACGGGTGGACAGTTTGATTTTGCCTTTGGTTCGTATCATTCAAAAGGCGGGAAATCCTTTATGGCTATGGAATCGACCTTCCATAAGAAGGGAGAACTTCATTCAAGGATTAATCCGATCATAACTCCAGGAGGAGTTGTTACCACTCCGCGTGCTCTTGTCGAATACATGGTCACCGAATATGGGATTGTAAATTTGAAGGGGAAATCGACATGGGAACGGGCTGAAGCTTTAATTTCAATCGCTCATCCTGACTTCCGTGAAGAATTGATCAAAGAGGCCGAGAAGATCGGGATCTGGCGTAATAGTAATAAACGCTAAGAAAATGCTCTAAATTGATAATGGGATAAATGAAGAAGCTTTCAGATAAGGTTTTGTTGAGTAAACGAAACTTTGTTCTGGAAGCTTCTTCATATTTTAGGGCAGTTGTGTCCTACTACTCCGTCCGGTGAACTGGCTCAGCTTGACCCTTGTGTAAGGTGAAAATCGCAATTTCTGGGGGAACGTTTAAGCGCAAGGGAATTCCACTTTCGCCAATGCCACGGTTTATGTAAAGGGGAACACCCTCTATCACGTGATACCCCTCATAGATTCCGTTATCGCCAAGGTAGGTGTTCGTAATTAGTGGTTTCATACCAGGAAGTCGGATTTGACCACCATGGGTATGTCCAGTCAAAAGAAGTTCAGCGCCATACTTGGCGATGTCATCAAGAGAATCGGTAGAATGGGAGAGGACGAGGCGAAAGGGGAGTTCTGAGGAAGATGTTTGAGATAGCTTAGCATAAGATTTGGCAACATCATCATGGGCGGTAGCAGGGTCATCCACCCCTATAATCCAAAGGTTCAGATCCTTGATCCGTTCGGCATCATTAATGAGCGGAATCCAGCCGATTCCCAGAAGAAGTTCCATATAACGGTTAAAAAGAGATCGTGAGAAATGCCAATAATCGTTATTACCCATAACCATATACTTACCAAAACGCGCCGTGAGCGGTTGCAGATATTCCACTACTTTATCTAGGTCCGTACGGTCGGAAATGAGATCCCCGGTCAGCACGAGAAGATCAGATTTTTGGGCATTGACCTGGCTTTGAAGGGAGGATGAGCTGAAGCGAAGTTGCTCGAGGTGAAGGTCGGAAAGCTGAACAATGCGCTTGCCCTCGAGTGCGGCGGGGAGAGCTGGATAGGATAAGTCCCAAAACTCTTTTTCTAGGGTGAGTGTGTCATGTTCGGCCAAGGCCAAAATTCCCGCTCCACCGATAGCCGTGCTGGAAAGAGCCCAATGGCTAGCGAGTAGTCCGCCTACTCCTCGTAAAAAACCACGACGGGTTAATGTCTTTAGAGATTTTTCCATCAACAAAACTCCTCATTTAAGTAAGGTATAAATCAGTCTTTGCCTATGATGTTATCACACCAGAACTGGGTATGCCAAACCAAAGAACCAAATCCCTGGATTCGACATATCATGTTGTGAAAGAGGTTCAGAGATGGGGGGGAGAAAATGTGAGGTTCGGTGGAGATATGGGGAGGTCACAGGGTTTTGGACAGGCTAATCCGCAAGGACCACCTGTTCCTCAACTGGGACAGGGACCAGGGATGCCCCAAGGCGGAGGAATGTATCCGAATAGTATGCCCCCGGGCCCTGGAATACCTCCGGGCTATGGGATGTATCCGGGAGGTGGGATGTTACCTGGGCAAGGAATCACCCCTGGGGGAGGATCCATACGAAATACCCTGGGGTCTGGATTGAAAAGTAGGGGAGTCTTTCAAAAGGACGGAAAAATAACCAATAGTCGTGGTGGATTTATTGGACCGAAGCAAGGAGGTGGACCGATGGGAAGTGGTCCGTTTTCATTTCTTGGGCAGGGGGGAGGCGGGCCGGTGATGAACCAGCCGCGCCAGCTAATTTTAGAAGCAGCCCAGGCGGGGATAGCTGCTAATGGTATCGCGACAATTTCTCCGGATAATGTTTTTAGCTGTGTCGCCAATTTACCCTTGCCCAATACCTTAGTAGGGCAGGGCTACGGAACGTATGCTGCTTATTTGGTGGATCAAAAAGGAACTACCGGGTTTTTAGCTGGAGTTTTAAGGCCAATTGGGAGCGGAGTTTACCAAACTCAGTTTCGAAGTCAAGTTCCTCTTCTGTATTACAGCCGGGTTCTAATTACGGTGGAAAATCCTCAGGACTTAGGGCAGGCTCCCAAAGGGCCAATCATCCTCCAAGTAAGGCAACCCATGGGGCCTTCTCGATTTCTAAGTCCTGTCAAAAAAGCGGGAGGGTCAGTCTGGCAAAAGATCTACGGATTTGTTCGAGGAAGAGGAAATCCCTCGACCGTCCCCCTTGCCCCATCTGCCTTAGGTGAAGGCGTTCTCGCACCAGAAGTTTTGCCATCGGTGGATCCATCAATTTCTCCACTCCCGCCAACAAATTAGAGAAGCGTTGAGTGTGGTAATTGCAAAGGAAGATTTACTGCAGGTGGAGTTTTAGAAACTCTATCTGCAGTTTAATATATATAAAAGCACTCCCGCCTTTAATGGGGAAAGTGCTAAAGAGAAAATATAATGAGAAGAACCAGACCTATGAAGGCTAAAACGCTGAGGGTAACAATAATTCCTAAGGTAGCGATCGTCGCCGAAGTAAAGAGAGCGTTGGTAATGAAAACAATTAAGAAGAAAACGGTTAAGGCAATAAAGCTTGCTCCTACAGCGGGAGACTGAAGAAAGGTAATGGTCTTACGAAAGCCTGAGTCGCTATAATCTGGCCCCCCGGGGGGGAATGGAGTTCCATAATGATTCATGGAATTTGTCCTCCTTATTGAGAAGCTGGAGTCGGTTCGCAACCTGGGGTTCCAAGACCGGTACGTTCGATTAAGAACTGAGAGAGAAACATGGCCAAAGCCAAAATGAGATTTCCGGGAACGCCGGGAATTTCAAAGAGGGGAACGTTAAAAGTGGTATCCGGACTCCCATCAAAGCTGGCAAAAGGAGCACTTACGGTCAGGGAAAAGCTTAAGTTGTCTGGGAAAAGGGGTTCATCCTCGCCAACGGGCCCAAAACCCTGTCCGGTTGGCGAACCGTTAGGTAGAGTAAGGGCACCGTTAGCTGCACTTTGTAAGAGGTTCATAAGTTCGGGGAGTGTCAGAGTTACCGGGTACAAATCGGGTTGAACATGATGGAGATTGGGGGATTGAACAAGAGAACGCTTCGTGAGAAAGTTCATTAGAATATCGAGTCCAGCTACGATTAAGGAGGCGAAGGGGAGCTCAGCTGTTGCAAAGGGGAAAATCATGGCGCTAACTGGGCTAAAGGGTAGATTACAGCGGATAGGGCTAGTGACTAAGAGCGAAAAAGAGAAGGGAGCGACAGGCGGGGATGGAGAACAAGAGGGTAATGTTGCCATGTCGCAGGCACCTCCTTCTTTAAGGCTTTAACCTTCTTTCTCCTAAAACCAGGTTTGAATAATTAACCATCCCCCTAAAAAGAGGACGATCAGGAAAGCAATGAGCGTAATGGGGTGGGTAATATCATTTTTAAGAAGGGGGCGAGAATAAAGAGCTGGGGGCATGCTGAAAACCTCTTATTCCGACATTCCCGGGAATTTAAAATCGGCAGGGAGCTTCATTCCTCCGGGAAGTTTAAAGTCTTTGGGAATCTCCAGTGATTTCATCGAGTTACCTCCACCGATTGAATCAAAGATCTTTTGCGCCATATTTTTAATTTCATCTGGCAGAGGAAGTTGATCAGCGCTTGGCATACCGTGAATGGTTGTTGTAATCGTGAGATTGACCATGGCCATAACCCGCTCAAACTTTTGCTGTTGGAGGAAATAGGTCTTAATGAGAGGATGCTTGTTCATAATACGAATTCTCAAGTCGATCAGAGCCAACGCTTCCTTTTCAGGAACGACTTTGCTAATCATTTGAGTTGTAACGATTTGCTGTTCTTTTTCTTGATAGTTCATAAAGGATTCACTAGCTTCCGCGTCAGCATTGATTGCGGCTTCGGCGGCAATCAATGCTTGCACTTCAGGGGTTTGGACCAAAGCCTCCCCAAGTTCTCTGGCCTTATCGATGTAGCTCATTTTATGGGGCACCTCCTTCGATTCTTGATACTAAAGTATGCGAGAAGTCTTCAGGACGTGAGAGCAGGAATGGACAGAGAAATGTAGAATCATTTAAGAAGAGATTAGACGGTGCTAGGTAATGTTTTTTACGTGTACGGAGGGATATAATGAGGACTTATCGTTTGGAAATTCGGCTGATTCAAGTAGCGATTGTGCTCAGTATTTTTGTGGTGATTGCCGGATTTTTAGGGGCTTGGGGAAGCTCAAAAGGGCAAAGGGCAGACTCATCACTACCAGATGTCAGCAAAACGGCTCAGACGCAAACGTTGGAGAACACAAAAATCGTCGCCTTGGGGGATTCCTTCACGTATGGATACCCTAGAGATCGGGAGCATTCCTGGGTGGCGGTCCTCGAAAAGAGCCTGAATACTTCGGTTGTGAATAAAGGGAAGGGTTATCAAACGTCAAAGGATCTGCTTTCCCGTTTCGATGCGGATGTCGTCACGGAAAAGCCTGGTCGTGTGATTTTATTTGGAGGAAATGGAGATGCCCTGAGATCGGTTTCTCTAGAGGAGTACCAAAGCAATATGAAAGCACTGGTTGATAAGTCTCGTTCCAATAACATTATTCCGCTACTCGCTCTGCCGATGCCTTATCCTGGAGCCCAAAAAATGATTGGAGATATGCGAACCTGGATGCAGGATTATGCAAAAACAGAGAGGATCCTTGTTCTTGATTTCGCCTCGGCTGTGATGGATGCAGACGGCAAATATCTTGAGGGGTTTTCCGATGACAAGAAATACCCAACGTCTAAAGGGTATCAGGCGATGGGGGAATACGCGGCTCGCGTACTCAAATAGTCGGGCTTAGTGAAACGAGGGCAGGACAGCGGCGTCGCTTTGGCCACGGTCGCTTGGGGCGCTCGCAGACCGAACTAGAGCTCAGAATTCGGGCTGCGGTGGGGTACCTGGCAAATTCGCCGTCCTTGGCTCACTGCCAGCCGCGCACGTCGTGTGCGTGGCCCCGCCTCCGCCCGATTTCTTCGCTAAGTTCGGTTAGCTGCTCACTTTATGCCGCTCCCTTAGGCCAAAGCGGTTAACCCTAACTCACTCTGTAGAATTGGTTAGGCATAGACCTGAAAGCGTAGCTTTTCCCCTTCGAGGATAAGTCGACTAAGGCTTGAGTTTCGTACCTCAACTCTAAGCCAGTCTCCTATATCGCGCAGGAGTGAACGATTTGCGATGGAAGGGCGTTCAGGCGAACGAAGCTTCCGAGGGTTAGCGGCGCCACTGGTTCACATGCAGAAAGCAGAAGGGTTTGGCAGAGCTCCCTCGGAGGCAAGAGAGCCAGCCATGGAGACGCTAAGTACGTGAGTCTCCGGTGGAGATTCACGCCCGAAGGTCCGGATGCACGAAAAGCCCGCTTTCAAATTCTTTTAGGCCAGGATACGGTCGCATGGTGCCTAGATTACAAAAGATGCTGGAGGAAGCTGAGCAACGCGAAGAAGACGTAGCCGATGACTCCTCCCAGCAAGGCATAGTGAGGATGACGTTCTCTCGAGAGGGGCCAGAGTTCAGCGAAAACTAAAAAGGCCATGGCACCTCCGGCGAGAGCGAGAAAAAAGGCGAGCGAATCCTTCACTCCTTCGATCACGATAATTCCTAAGAGAGCACCAAGTGGGGTGAAAAAGGCGATCCCCACATTGAGAAGGAGAATTTTCCACCTTCGGATGTCAGCCATTTTTAAGGGCGCGGATGTGGCCATTCCTTCGGGAAGATTATGAAGGGTGATAGCCAGCGCAATAAGGAAGCCAAGTCCCTCTGTTGCTTCTTGTCCGACAGCGATAGCCATGCCTTCGGGAATATCATGCAAGGCAATACCGGAGGCCACGAGCAGTCCGACGCGTTTCAGGCGTTGACGGCGTGACAAAGGGAGAGTGGGGGAAGAGGAGTTAAGCTGATGATCAGCCACTCCCATAAAGAGTAGACCAAGGATGAGGCCAAGGAAGACCTGAAGGGGTGGCCCAATTTGCCAAGCCGTGGGTAGAAGATCCAAACTGACGACGGCTAACATCACTCCACCGGCTCCAGCGAGCAGGGCCGCAAGCACCCGTTCTTGGGGACGCCCGAAAATGAGAACGAGGATGCTGCCTAAGGTTGTCGCAAAACCGGCAATTGTACTAATCCAGAGAATTTCAAGCGTAGGCGTCATCGGAAATTCCCCCTTATTAAAAAAGCCCTATTAAGGATGTATGCTTGAAAACCACCATTATACAAATAAAAAAGTTTAATTTTTCACAAATAAAAGTCTAAAACCCCTTTTCATCTGGACATACTGAATGTAGGAGATGATTCAGTATCGAGTGCATCCAGAGAAGAGGGGTTTAACGTTAAATGAGGGAGCTATTATTCAGTTCAGGCTTAAAATCGAAAAATTACTGCTGGTTGAGTATTTTCCTTATCTTGCTTGTGACTATAGGAAATTTAGGGCAAGGTTTTGGACTTAGTCAAAGTTTGCCTATACTAGCTCGAGACTCGGTTCCGAAGGGCGGAGAATCACAGTTGACCGTTCAGCCGGATGAGCTGATTCGTTTTCATGTTCTCGCAAATTCGGATAGTGAAGAGGATCAGGCGATTAAACGGGCAGTTCGAGATGCCGTTTTAGAAGAAGTTTCTCCTCGGCTGGCTGAATCGCACTCCCTTGAGGAGTCACGGCAAATCCTCACAGGACTGCGTCCGAAAATTGAGCAAATCGGGAAAGCGGTCGTTCTCGCATCGGGGAAAACGTATGAAGTTAAAACGGATTATGGGTATTTTACCTTTCCTACCAAATCCTATGGTTCACTCGTTTTGCCAGCAGGGGAGTATGAGGCAGTAAGGATTCTGATCGGTAAAGCTGAAGGCTCAAATTGGTGGTGTGTCCTGTTTCCCCCCTTATGTTTCGTGAATATTGAGCATTCAACAGCCGTTCAGGTTGATGGAAAGCCTGGGATACCCATTCAAAAAGGAACTCAGGCAAAACCGGAGGTCAAGTTTTGGTTTTGGGAGAAGTTGAAGAATTTATGGCAGAAATTATAACCCTAAAATCTCTTTTAACTTTCTGGCTTGAGTGCGGCTTACGGGTACCTCGCTTCTTTCTTGGTCATCGACGACGACCGTATAAATTCCATTGAAATAGGGGATGAGTTCACGCATCCGCTTGATGTTAACCAGATAACAACGGTGGGTGCGGAAAAAAAGGCTTGAGCTTAAGCGAGACTCTAATTCGCGGAGTGTAAAGCGTGCGAGATAAGATTCCTTCTGGGTTTTGACAAAAACGTTATCTTTATCCGTATAAATATAGATGATCTCTTCTGGACGCAGGAGAATGGTTTTGCCTCGTTGTTCGACGGGAATGACTTCTAGGGGCCGAACTGGGGCGGCTGTTGGTGGAGAATGAGATTCTAGTGGAGATGTAGATAGAGAGGCTTGGTAGGCAATGACCTTTTGCAGGGATTGTTCGAGCCGTTCTGGATTGATAGGTTTCAAGAGATAATCCAAAGCATTCACGGAGAATGCCTCAACCGCAAATTCCTCGTGCGCTGTTGTGAAAATAACTGCAGGGGAATTTCCCTTCTCGCGGAGTTTTTTCGCTAATTCGATTCCTTGCATTCCTGGCATATCGATGTCGAGGAAGACGACAGAGTACTCAAGATTATTGATAAGCTCCAAAGCCTCTAAGGCATTCTCTGCTTCACCGACAATCTGAATTTCGGAAAACGGTTGGAGCAGATAACGTAACTCTTTGCGTGCTGGAGATTCGTCATCCACTAATAAAGCGCGAAGTTTCAAGGCTTCTCCTTCTTTCCCACTGTAATATATAATAATATATTTTCATACTATTTTGACAATATCGTAAAAAATCCTTCCTCCTGCCGAAATTTTCTATGATGAACCTGTACTATTTTTCTGGACAAAGCATAGCATGTAACACAAAGCTTTTGAACGGATTAAGGTTAGGGGGAAGAAGGATGGAAAAGAGGACACAGGGTATTGCGAAACGAATTCACTGGAAAAAGCTCTGCGCATATTTCGGGGTGATGCTGATGGGGGTTCTGCTTGCAGGATGTGGAACCTTGCAAACACTGGTCCAGAAAGATGGGGGAACTTCTCCGTTATCCCAGTGGATTGGGGGGAGTGAACAAACCGTTCCAGCGACAACAAATCTTGGGGACGGGAAAGCGGTCAAGCTCTATTTCCCAGATAGTACCGGAAAGTCCTTGATAAAAGAAGAAAGAACCTTGCCAAAGACGTTAAGTGTAGCACGGGAAGCGATTAACCAGTGGCTAAAGGGCCCAGTCCAGGGAAAAGGGCAGGCAGCTGTAGCGCCAGCAACGACTCTCTTGGATATTGCGGTCAAAGATGGAGTGGCTACAGTTGACCTAAGCAAGGAGTTTACTCAACCGTTCGGCAAAGTGTCCCAAGAAGTCGCAGTTTATGGTCTTGTTAATACCCTGACTCAGTTTCCAACGGTACATGAAGTCAAGCTTAAGATTGAAGGGAAAGCCTTGACCAAGCTCGGAAATTTGGATTTAAGTAAACTATCTTATAAAGAAGGGTTTGTCAAAGATATATTACCTGATAAAAGTTCCGGAACGGGAAGCGTTAATACTCCTTCGGCTCCGGCAGGGGCTGTAGGTACTCCAGGTGCTTCAGGTACATCGAGCGATAACGTAAAATCTAAGCCGGATTCGCCAAGTACGCTTAATCTATTCTCCGTCCCTACGAGTACAACTTAGAAGATATGAGTTGGTCAGAAGTTTCAAGGTGAAATATATATTCTTGTTAAGAGGGGTTATCCCCTCTTTTTCTTATTGACGGGCAATGTGCTAAAATATAAAGAATACACAGTATTACAGGAAACGATGGGAATCCGCGAAGAGAGGATAGAAAATCAGATAAGCTTTGCCTGCGGATTAAAATCGCATAATGGTTAAAAACTAAGGCGGGTCTCCTGCCTTTTTCATACTAACAGAAAGTATAGGTTTTGGGCAGATAGTATAAGTGCAACTAAGGCTTCCGCCTACGCTAGAGGCTTGGCGCAAGCCAAGTTTTCTTTATACTAACAGAAAGTACAAGTTTTGGGCAGATAGCATAAGTGCAACTAAGGCTTCCGCCTACGCTAGAGGCTTGGCGCAAGCCAAGTTTTCTTTATACTAACAGAAAGTATAAAATTTTTGGCAGATAGCATAAGTGCAACCAGCGGTTTTCGCTTTCCTACGATGCAAGTAGCTAAGTCCGGCAGGATAAGGCGACTAAGGCCAGCGCTTTGGCGCTTGGCCAAGTCTTCTTTATCCTACAATGCAAGTAGTTAAGTCCGGCAGGATAAGGCGACTAAGGCCATCGCTTTGGCGCTGGCCAAGTCTTCTTTATCCTACGATGCAAGTAGCTAAGTCCGGCAGGATAAGGCGACTAAGGCCAGCGCTTTGGCGCTTGGCCAAGTCTTCTTTATCCTACGATGCAAGTAGCTAAGTCCGGCAGGATAAGGCGACTAAGGCCAGCGCTTTGGCGCTTGGCCAAGTCTTCTTTATCCTACGATGCAAGTAGCTAAGTCCGGCAGGATAAGGCGACTAAGGCCATCGCTTTGGCGCTGGCCAAGTCTTCTTTATCCTACGATGCAAGTAGTTAAGTCCGGCAGGATAAGGCGACTAAGGCCAGCGCTTTGGCGCT
>Ga0255336_101442_pt1 | contig 16985 bp, 14 predicted proteins | sample MeOH1_35cm_T3_17_FD_189102 | JGI IMG/M metagenome (GOLD analysis project Ga0255336, IMG submission 189102) | Sandy soil microbial communities from University of British Columbia, Vancouver, Canada - MeOH1_35cm_T3_179 | ecosystem: Engineered > Artificial ecosystem > Sand microcosm > Unclassified ...
TTTAGAAAATAGGAAATTTTCTATTATTTTGAAAAAAGTTATTGACAGAAGTTGTAAAGCATTGTATCCTAAATAAGAAGTTATTTTAAATATTAAAAAGGAGGTAGGAAAAATGTTAGTAAATATGTCATCTGTAAACAGACAACAAATGAGTGGCACAAATAACAGAGCTAATGGCAGTGCTATGTCCATTAAAGGAATTAGTGCGGCATTTAGTGGCATATTTTTATCTAAATTATTATTTTGTAGCCCTGCCTTCGTATCAGTGACTAAACCCTGATACTAAACCGTTTTTCATAAATATGAAATACTGGTCATGGGCTGCAAAAACCCATGGCCTTTTTATATGTATTTTATAAGAGATATAACTTATAAAATTATGATGAGCCATGGGAGAACCATGGTTTTTTTCATTCTAACAAAAAATTAACTTAAAGTATGAAGGGGGGAAATTAGAATGAAACCAGTTCTTAAATATGTGTGGAGATACAAATGGATGGTTATAATCCCATCACTTGCAATGACATTAGCCATAGCATTAGATATGTTTAACCCATATCTGCAGAAAGAAATTACTGATAAGGTGTTTATAGGCGGTGAAAACAACCTTTTATGGATTATCCTTTTTGGATTCTTAGCTATAACCTTAAGCAGAGCTGTTCTTGGCTATGTTAAAGAATATCTATTTGATGTACTGTCTGCAAAGATTAGTATAGATATAAAAAAGGATTTATTTGACCATATTCAAACTTTGCCCTTTAGCTATTTTGACAACATGAACACTGGCGAACTTATGTCAAGAATAGGCGAAGATGTAGATAATGTTTGGAGAAGTGTTTCCTTTGGTATTAGACTTTTTATTGAAAATGCAATATATTTTATTGTTGCTTCTGCTATACTTTTCTTCTTAAATTGGAAGCTGACTTTAGTATGTCTTATAGGAATGCCTCCTATAGCTTACCTGGCACTTAAATTTGAGAAGAAAATTGGAGAGTCCTACGGAAAATTAAGCGATCAAGGTGTTGTCTTAAATACCGCTGCTCAGGAAAATATAGCCGGTGTAAGATTGGTTAAAGCTTTTGCTAGAGAAAAGCATGAAATATTAAAGTTTCTAAAGCTAAATCAAGAAAACTTTAATTTAGGTATGGAGCAAAATCAGATAATTGCAAATTACTTTCCTCCAATTGAATTCCTAACTAACATATCAATTGTGCTGCTAGTTGCAGTTGGTGGAATATTTGTAATGAAGGACTCTATGTCCTTAGGCTCACTAGTAGCTTTTAGCGGGTATATATGGATGCTTATATGGCCTATGAGAATGCTTGGCTGGCTTACAAATTTAATTGCTCAAACTAATGCTTCTGCAAAAAAGATAGCAAAGATTATGGAAATAAAGCCTAATATTACTGATAGTGAAGATTCTTTAAGACTGCCTATTATACGAGGAGATATAGAATTTAAAAATGTATCCTTTAAATACAAAGAAGATAATGTTTTAAGAGATGTAAATTTAAAAGTTAAGGCAGGAAGTACTGTTGCCATAATGGGAACTACAGGCTCTGGCAAATCCTCAATAATAAATCTTATAGGCAGATATTATGATGTAAGTGAGGGTACAATTTATATTGATAACAATGATATAAGAGAGGTAAATTTAAAAGATTTAAGAAGTAAAATGTCAGTAGTTCAGCAGGATACCTTTTTATTTTCAGCAAGCATAGAGGAAAACATTCGCTTTGGCAGCGAGGATGCTACCATGGAAGAAATAAAAGAAGCCTGCAGATTAGCCTGTGCATTAGATTTCATTGATGAATTAGAAGATAAATTTGATACTATGATTGGTGAAAGAGGAATTGGCCTTTCAGGTGGTCAAAAGCAGCGTTTATCCATTGCTAGAGCCCTTATAAGAAATTCAAATATTTTGATTTTGGATGATGCAACCTCAGCACTAGACATGGACACAGAATATAGGCTTCTTAAAAACTTAAATGAAAGCCACAAAACTGCTACAACCTTTATAATAGCTCATAGAATTTCCGCAGTAAAAAATGCTGATCAAATCCTATATGTTGAAAACGGCCATATAGTTGAAAGAGGAAGCCATGATGAGCTTTTAGCTAAAAAAGGCAAGTACTATGATATATATTGCGAACAGTTTAAGGACTTTAATGTAATACATGATGAAGTGGAGGTGGTATAATGGCTAGAAACACCACAAGACAAGATGAAGATTTAAAAAAACTTTCTAATTATGAAATGGCAGTGAGGCTTTTTAGCTATCTTAAAAACTATAAACCGAAGATTTTTATAGTTTTAGTATTTCTAATTTTAGTTATGATAGTTAATATAATTAACCCTTATTTGCTTAAGGTAGCCATTGATAACAATATTAAAAACAATGATGTCAAAGGTCTATTAACTATAGGGGCATTTATGATTATTATTAATTTTTTAGCAATGATTGCTACTAGAATAAGAATGATTAAGATGGCTTCTGTAACTAATGATATACTTTTAAAAATAAGACATGATTTATATACTCATATTCAAAAGCTTTCTTTTTCCTTCTTTGATAATAGACCAGTAGGAAAGATACTTGCAAGAGTAATAGGTGATGTTAATTCACTTCAGGATTTATTTAATAACAGTGTTACTAACTTCATTCCTCAAGTATTAACCATAATTTGTGTAGGAGCTATGATGTTTTATTTAAATGTAAAGCTTGCTCTTGCATCCATAATACTTCTGCCTATACTTGGAATCTGCATGTTTTCCATCGAAACCTTCTCAAGAAAGAGATGGCAGGACTATAGAAGAAAGCGATCTACCTTTAACGCCTATACTCATGAAGATTTCTCAGGCATAAAAGTTGTAAAAGCCTTCGCTAGTGAAGATAGAACTTCAAAAAACTTTCTTCAATTAGTAAAGGACATGATGAATTCCTTTATTAGTGCTGTAAGATTAAACGACTTATTTTGGCCTCTAGTAGATACCTCTTGGGGAGTGGGTACTGTTATTGTTTACTGGTACAGTGCAAAGCTTATTGGTGAACATTCCATATCTCTAGGAACTATTATAGCCTTCACCATGTATATAGGAATGTTCTGGAGACCAATTCTTGAAATAAGCAACTTTTATAATACTTTGATTATGAATCTTGCTGCTGCTGAAAGAATTTTTGAAATAATGGATATTAAGCCAGATATTGTAGATTTTAGCAGTGCTATAAAAATGCCAAAAATAAAAGGTCTGGTAGAATTTAAAAATGTTACCTTTGGCTATGAGGATGGTACGGTAGTATTAGATAATGTAAGCTTTAAAATAAATGTTGGTGAAACTATAGCCTTAGTTGGACCTACAGGAGCAGGTAAAACTACAATTGTAAATTTAGTAAGCCGTTTCTATGACACTCAAAAGGGAGAAGTCCTAATTGACGGTAAAAACGTTAAGAATGTGGAACTGGAGTCCTTAAGAAGCCAAATGGGAATAATGCTTCAAGATACCTTTTTATTTTCTACTACAATTAAAGAAAATATAAGATATGGAAGGTTAGATGCAACTGATGAAGAGGTTATTGCAGCTGCAAAAGCTGTAAGTGCCCATGACTTTATTATGAAACTTGAAAATAGCTATGATACTGAGGTTAATGAAAGAGGCTCAAGGCTGTCAGTAGGACAAAGACAGCTAATATCCTTTGCAAGAGCACTTCTTGCAAATCCAAGAATATTAATATTAGATGAAGCTACCTCAAATATAGATACTCAAACAGAAAAGCTTGTGCAAAAAGGTATTCAGAAGCTATTGCATGGCAGAACTTCCTTTGTTATAGCACACAGACTTTCAACTATAAGAGACTGTGACAAGATTATGGTAGTAAATGACGGAACCATCGTAGAAGCAGGAACCCATGATGAACTTATGCAATCTAAGGGACTTTACTATAATCTATATATGTCACAATATAAGTTTCTCAGTGAAGGAGCATAAAAAAGTTGTGCCAAGGGGACGTATCTTACGCCACATGCTTTCGGATATGGCAGAAGATACGTCCCTTTGCCATGCAAAAAAAATAATGTGGCACGAGAAACGTCCCCGTGCCACATCTGTTATTTCTTTTTAATGTATTTTCTAATATCAATTGCAACTGCAAATACTATAATTAAGCCTTTAACTATATATTGCATATATGCATTGACACCAATAAATGCAAGACCATAGTTTATAACCTGGAATATTAAAACCCCTGTTAGTATTCCTGGTACTGTTCCAATACCTCCATAGATGGAGACACCACCAACAACGCAGGCTGCAATAGCATCCATTTCATACATATTACCTGTATTATTTGTTGCACTACCTACACGACCTGCTTCTAGTGCACCAGCAAATCCAAATAAAGCACCAGCTATTACATATATTAATATTAAATATTTAACTACATTAACACCTGATACTGCTGCAGCTTCAGGATTTCCTCCTATAGCATACATATTTTTTCCTAAGCGAGTTTTATTCCATAAAACCCAGATAATTATTGTTGCTAGAGCAGCATATATAACTAAGTACGGAATTGAAAAGTCACCCTTGCCTAAGCTTCCTACTGCAAACCTTGTAAAATCACGATCTAATCCTCCAATAGGCTGTGCTCCATAAGGTGGACGATCAAAGTATGTTGAGTTTAATCCATAAACTATAAGCATGGTTCCTAGTGTAGCTATAAAAGGGGGAACTTTAAAAACTGCCACTATAATGCCATTGAAAAGGCCAACTCCAGCACATACAGCTATGGCAACTAATATAGGTACCCATAGAGGCAGTTTTTGTAAGTTAGGATACATTCTATAAGCATAATCAGTAGCCTGTAGAAGAGATGCAGAAACTACTGCGGCAAATCCAACAGAACGACCTGCTGAAAGGTCAGTACCTTGAACAATAAGGATACCTCCGATTCCTAAGGCTATTATTAAACGAGTAGAAGCTTGAGCCAATATATTTCTAAAGTTGTTTATTGTTAAAAAGTCTGGTGATATTGCTATTATTACTATAAATAATGCTACTAGTACGATATAAATTGCATTATTCATTAAGAAATCGTTTGATTTTTTATTGCTAAATGAAGCTTTTAGTTTTTCCATTATTAATTTTTCTCCTTTCTATAGATACAATGCAGAGAGTCTCATTATTTCTGCTTGGCTGGTAGTTTTCGTATCTACTATTCCTGCCAATTTTCCATTACTCATAACTAAGATCCTATCTGTTGTTCCTAAGAGTTCTGGCATTTCTGAAGATACCATTATGATACCTTTGCCTTCCTCCGCTAGATTATTCATTAGCTGATATATTTCATACTTTGCACCAACGTCAATTCCCCTTGTTGGTTCGTCAAGCATAAGAATTTCAGGCTTAGTTAATAGCCATCTTCCTATGATTACCTTCTGCTGGTTTCCTCCAGATAGATTTCCTATAGCAGTTCTTTGTGATGGAGTCTTAACCCTCATAGAATCAATAACCCATTGAGTATCTTTTTCTATGTTTTTATTAGAAAGCAGTCCTAAGCTTCCTACATAGTTTCCTATGTTTGCTATAATAGAATTAAAGCTTACTGATAATCTATCAAAAATACCTGTTACACGCCTTTCTTCTGTAAGCATTGCAAATCCATGTTTCATAGCCAGCTGAGCATTTTGATTTTTGATTTCCTTGCCATGAAGAGTAATGGTTCCCGCTTTTATTTTTCTTATTCCAAACAGTGCCTCTAGAATATCAGTTCTCTTAGCACCAACAAGGCCTGCAACTCCAAGGATTTCTCCTTCTCTAAGTTCAAAGTTTATATCGTTAATAGATGGTTGATTTTCAGCAGTTAAATTTTTAACCTCTAAAATTACCTTTCCAGGTATGTTATTCTTTTCTGGGAAACGATTGGATAAATCTCTACCAACCATCATATTTATTATCATCTCTGTAGTGAGTTCTTTAGCATCCTTTGTAGCGATCCACTGACCATCTCTCATTATAGTTACTTCATCAGATATTTTAAGAATTTCTTCCATCTTATGAGAAATATATATAATTCCAACATTTCTTTTCTTTAGCTTTTCTATAATTTTAAAAAGATGTTCAACCTCTTTTTCAGTAAGTGAAGAGGTAGGCTCATCCAAAACTAAAACTTTTGAATCGTATGAAACAGCTTTTGCAATTTCCACCATTTGCATTTGTGAAACAGAAAGAGTTCCAATCCTTTGTCTTGGATCTATATTTATATCTAATTCTTTAAAAATTTTTTTTGTGTCTTCATACATTTTTTGTTCATTTATAAAAATTGCCTTTTCAGGATACCTTCCAAGCCAAATATTATCTAATACATTACGCTGTCTAACTTGATTTAATTCCTGGTGTACCATTGACACACCATGATCTAAGGCCTGCTTGGAATTTTGAAATTGAACTTGCTTCCCATTAAGGAGGATTTCTCCTTCATCTTTATGATAAATTCCAAATAAACATTTCATCAAGGTTGATTTTCCAGCACCATTTTCTCCCATTAAAGAATGTACTGTTCCCGGTCTAACTTTTAAAGTTACTCCAGACAATGCCTTTACCCCAGGAAATTCCTTTGATATGTTCACCATCTCAAGTATATATTTTTGATCATTACTTTCCCTGGTTGTATTTTCCATGGTTTTACCTCCTTGCTTTACTTATTCCGGTCGGTGTAATCTTACGCATCGATTACCATCGACTAGATTACCCGTAAAAGTCCATTTAGGACTTTTACCACAGCAATTATTAATTGTTGCGCTCCTTACATTAATAATAAATAATATGCAATCAATTAAAATGATATGAGGTACACCCATAAAAGTGCACCTCATATTCACTTATTTATTTATATGCTTGTTCTGCAATACTTAAATTATCTTTAGTAATTGCTATATAAGGAACACGAACTGACTTATTGTCATCTAGCTTCCATTGAGTTCCAGCAACTGGATCTATTCCGTTAGCTGCATTAATAGCTAAATCAAGAGTAGCTTGACCTTGGTTCTTTGCATCATTTAAAACTGTTCCTATCATCTTACCATCTTTAATCTTAGTTAAAGCATCTGGAATAGCGTCAACACCAGCAACTGGCATGAACTTATCACCAGAGAAGTATCCTGCTTTTTCTAAGGAAGCAATAGCGCCTAGAGCCATAGCATCGTTGTTTGCTATAACCATTTCAATCTTACCATTATTCTTAGCTAGCCAAGCATCCATTTTATCTGTAGCCTTAGCTGTATCCCACATTGCAGTGTCCATTGCTAATTCTTGAACTTTGATACCAGCTTCTTTTATAGTATCTATAACATACTTTGTTCTAGCTTCAGCATCTGGATGTCCTGGTTCACCTTTTAATAATACATATTGCATTGTATTATCATGGTTTACATCCCATTTATCCTTATTCTTATTCCATTGATCAACAATTAATTTTCCTTGTAAAATACCTGATTGTTTAGATTCAGTTCCAACATACCAAGTTTTGTCATAGCTCTTTAAAACTGAAGCATCTGGCTCTTTGTTAAAGAATACTACTGGTATGTTTTTAGCTTTTGCCTTATCTACTACTGTTTGAGCAGCCTTAGGATCAACTAGGTTTATAGCTAAAGATTTTACACCTTTTGCAAGTAGTGTATCAACTTGGTCGTTTTGCTTTGATTGGTCATTTTGTGAGTCAACAACAGTTAAATCAGCCTTGTCTTTTGCACCATTTTCAATGGCTCTTCTAACGAAGGACATGAAGTTGTCATCATACTTGTAAATAGTAACACCTATTTTTGGATTTGAACTTGTGCTTCCAGTAGTTGTTCCTGTTCCAGCTTTTGGTGAACATCCAGCAAGAACTACTGCAGCTGCCATAACAACAGCCATAACTTTTTTATTCATTAATTCTTCCCCCTTATAAAATTATTAACATTAATTTTTACTGCTGTTATTATAATATCATGGACTTGTTCAGATAATAATATAAAATCCTATGAATTTATATAAAAATCCTACTGAAATTGAAACGGTTTCATATTAATTTAATAGAAATATGCTTTCTTAAATAGAAATTGCAATAAAAAATAGCTTAAATGAATAAAATTGTTTATTTCACAAATTTTATTTATTTAAGCTATTTTTTATATATATTATGTTTAGCTTATTTTGTAAACGGAAAGATAAATCTTTGGTTTTCTGGGTTATAAATATTATATTTATCAATAACCTTTAAATCTATATTTTCATCCTTCGGAACCTTATTGCCTCTTGCAGACATGGCTGCATACTTCACACCCAAATAGCCCATCTTAAAAGGATTTTGTACCACTGTACCTTGAATTACACCTTTCTCAACGTATTGAAGCTCTAATATAGTACTATCAAAAGTTATAAGTTTAATTTTGCCAGAAAGCCCTAGCTCCTCAAGAGCTCTTGCAGCACCTAAAGCTGCTGCTGAATTTAAAGCTACTATGCCATTTAATCCATTATCCATGGAAATAATGCTTTTGGTTAAGCTTTTTGCCATAGCTTCATTTGAGCCGCAATACTCCTTTGCCACTAATTTTACATTAGGATAATTTGAAAGTACATCAATTATACCTTTTTCTCTGTTAATTGCATTTTCACTGCCTTCTACAAAGCTTAATATGGCTACCTTAGAATTTTTACCTACATTTTCAATTAATTTTTCTCCTGCAAGTTTGCCAGCTTTTACATTGTCCGTAGAAATAAAAGACACTGACTTATCTGAATTTACCCCTGAATCTACTAAAACTACTGGTATTTTATTAGCAGCTGCATTATTTACTACCTCCGCCATTTTTTCATAATCACTAGCTGAAAGTACTATTGCATCTACTTTCTTATCTATTGCTTCATTTACCAGCTTCTTTTGTCCTTCTATATCCAGTTCATTATCTGGAGCTATAAAATTCATATTTACATTGAATTCCTTAGCAGCATCATTAGCCCCCATTTGAACTGTAGCCCAGTAATCTCCACTTCGCATTTTCACTATGAATTCGATATTTTTTCTAGTATCACTATTGTCGCTGTCTTGTTTTTTATTACAGGAAGTTAAAGAAAAAGTTATGATTATAATAAGGGTTAGGGTAAATATTTTTTTTTGTATTTTAAATAAATTTCTCATATTCTTCATCCTTAAATAATGGAAGATAAATTCTAACTGTAGTTCCTTCTTCAAGCTCGCTTTCTATTTCAAGCCCATACTCTCTGCCAAAAATTAATTGTATTCTTTCATGAACATTTTTTACACCCACACCAGAACCTCCTCCTTTGTTATTAAAAGTATAAGATAATATATTTTCTAACACTTCTGCTTTCATGCCTAAACCATTATCTTGAATTTCAAACAATAACTTTTCTTCCACTTTTTTTGCTGTGATTTTTATAAAGCCCTCTTCTACCATATATTCAATACCGTGGTACAATGCATTTTCAATAATTGGCTGAATAATTAATTTTAAAGTTTTATATTGTAAAATCTCGTCTTCTGCCTCAATACAAAAATTAAATTTACTTTTATACCTTATCTTCTGGATAATAAGATAATTTTTTGCATGCTCTAATTCTTCCCTTACGTATATAATATTTTTTCCTCTACTAATGCTTATTCTAAAGAATCTTGCTAATGAAGTTACCATTGTTATAACATCCTGGCTCTTCCCATTTTCAGCCATCCATACTATAGAATCCAATGTATTGTATAGAAAATGAGGGTTTATCTGAGCTTGAAGTGCATCTAGCTCACTTTTTCTCTTTGATTCCTGCTCAATTACTATCTGATGCATAAGCTGCTTAATATTAGCTATCATTAAATTAAAGCTTCTTGATAAGTGTACAACTTCTTTATCACCTTTAATATCTACCTTAACATCTAGATCTCCTTCTTCTACAAGTTTCATGGACTCATCCAGCTGCTTTATTGGCTTTGTTATTTTAGCTGAGATAAAAATAAATATTGTAATTACAAACACAATTGCAAGTAATAATATTATAATTGAAAAATTAGTTAAGCTGCTCTTTGTGGTTGTTAGTTCATCCATATAAGAAATGGCAACAACCTTCCAATCCGTATAACCCACATTCTTTATAGTTAATAGCCTTTCCTCATTATTTACCTTTTGTTTAAAGGTTCCATAGGTATTTTTATAGGCCTCTTCATTATTCTCACTTTTTAATCCATTGTAGATTAATTCCTGCTGGGGATGATAAATAATATTATTTTTAGAATCTAAAATATAAATATATCCACTTTTACCTAAATTAACTTTTTGGCATAGCTGCTCTATAGAATTAAAATTAATATCTATAAGGAGTACTCCCTGTGTCATTTTACCTTCATAGTAAAAGCTAACAGGTTTACTTAAAGAAAGTACCCAATTGTATTTTCCATCAAATAAATTCTCTACATGAGGAGCAGATAGGAAGGTAGTATTTGAGTTTAATATCCCCCTATAAAACCATTCCTCCTCAGTTACCTTTGCATCTTTTTTAAGCTTAGAAAAAGGAGTACCCTCTACAAGCTTTCCCTTATTGGTAAAAATAGCTATTGATACAATATCATCTCTTGTATCAAAAATTACATCTAGTTTTTCTTCCAGTCTGCTATTAGGAAGCTGTGGAGCATTATTTATGTTTCTTTCTATAATATTAGTTATATAAACCATGCTTTTTTCATAATTATCTAAATTCAAACTTACTTGTTCTATAACGTGCATTGTGCTTAATGCCACATTTTGCTCTGAGGCTTTTGAGTACTTACCTGAAAGAAGTATTCCCATAAATATCATAGCAATAACAGTAATACATGCAAAAGAAACAGTAATAATAAATCTTATACTTTTGAAGTCTAGATATTCACTTAACTTTTCAGATATCCTTTTCATAAAGTTCTCCATTTAATTCAATTAACTATTAATATTAATGATGGTTTGCACTACAAAACTTAAATTTATATAATACCAAGTAATTCTAATCTAATTAATTTTGTTTAGCATTATTTCTATATTCAGATGGTGATAGTCCAAATTTCTTTTTAAAGCTGTAGCTAAAATAATTTGGTTCAGAATATCCAACCTTTTCTGCTATTTCAAAGGATTTAAGATTACTAGTTCTAAGCAGTTCCTTTGCAGCCTCCATTCTAACTTGTGTAACATAATTAATAAAGGTAGTTTTTGTTTCCTTTTTAAAAATAAAACTAAAGTAAGCAGAACTTATGTGAAGATAGTTACATATTCCATTAATATTTATTTCACTGCTTTTGTAGTTTTCTTTCACATATTCTTTTGCCTTATGCACCAGTTCCTTATAAGTATCCTGTCTATCCTTAACTATATTGCTCATTATTTTCATACAAATATCTTTAAAAAAGCTCTGTGCATCTTCAACGCTCTTTAAGCTATAAAGCCCAACTAATAAATTATGATTCATTCCAAAAATATCGTCAATATCTATAGTAGAGTCCCTTGCCGCCTTTAAAATTGTTGTTAAAATCTCCATAATATATATCTGATAATCTTTGTTGGAAGCCTTAAAGGTTATAACATCCTCAAAAAGCTTATCTATAGTTTCCACCATTTCCTCTTGTGTGCCTACCTTAAGACAGTTTGCTAGAGCTCTTTCCTTATTTTCATCAAAAACTACCTTGCTGACGCTGCCTGGCTCAATATCTTCAATCCAGATAATCCTGTTTTCTCCCATAAAAATTTTATAATTAAGAGCAGCAAGTGCATTTTCATAAGAGAGACTTATATAGATAACATCACTAAAAATATTTCCTACCCCTATTGTAACTGTAAATTTTAAAAACTTTTCTATAGCCAGCCTTAATTCTTCAAGTGATTTTAAAATTCTATTTGAAACATCTTCCCTTCTCCCTTCATTGCAAGCAGTAAGTATTACAACGTTTTCACCATTTAAAAATGCAGTACCTAAATTATTTTTATCTGTAATTTCATCAACTATATTAAGAAGGGCAAATTTAAATAAAGCCTTCTGCTCATAAAAATCAGAACCTTTATTATTTAAGTCTTCGTCTTTATTTTTAAAATGCTTTATATCACCTATGCTTACTATAGATACTACATAATTGTTTCCCTTTAAATTAATACCATAACTTCTTAAGCCATTCTCTATATCTTCTCTTTCCATGGTGCTTGTTATTAGAGAAGTAAGAAATTTATCCTTAAGCACTGGTATGCTTTTTCTATAATATTCTCTAAGAGCTTCCACGTCCTCTTTTTCTGCAATTTCATCATCAATTTGCTTCTTTACCTTGGTTAAGATTTCAGAAAGCTCTGCAGAACCAACAGGTCTTAGAATATACTCAGAAACATTTAATTTTATTGCCTTATGAGCATATTCAAACTCATCAAAGCTCGTCATTACTATAACCTTAGTTGTAGGATATTTTTCTTTTACAGCCTGGGTAAGCTGAAGACCATCCATAAATGGCATTTTTATATCTGTAAGAAGAACATCTGGCATTGTTTTTTCAAAAAGTTCCAAGGCTTCTTTGCCATTCTCTCCTTCACCAACTATTTCAAAACCAAGCTTATCCCAATAGACCTTATTTATTATACCCTTTCTAACTTCAATTTCATCATCTACTATTAATAACTTATACTTTCTCATCTTACACCCCATAGGAATTAAGTCGTAATCTACATTTAATCATTATTAATATATTAATCCAAATATACAATTTCTTCAAGCACGTATCTTTACTCCTTTTTTAAGCAAAAATGGGCTGTTGCAAAATAAACTTAACAAAATGAAAGTTTAGCGAAAATATATAAAATATGTGGAATGAGCATATAGCGAGAACTTCTTTCACAGCGATCAGCTCATGTAACATATTTTATATATTGCAGCTATTTTTCATATAAATTTTTATTTTGCAACAGCCCAATTATTAATTTTTAATTATAAATTTTGTTAAAGTACCTTACTTAAAAAGTCTTGAGTTCGAGGCTGCTTAGGAGAATTAAATATTTCTTCTGGTGTGCCTTCCTCTAATATTACTCCTTCATCCATAAATATAACCCTATCTGCAACTTCCTTTGCAAAGCCCATTTCATGAGTAACAACTACCATTGTCATTCCTTCATTTGCAAGTTCCTTCATAACCTGTAGAACTTCTCCTACCATTTCAGGGTCAAGAGCGGAAGTAGGCTCATCAAAAAGCATTACATCTGGAGACATTGCCAATGCTCTTGCAATGGCTATTCTTTGTTTTTGCCCGCCGGAAAGCTGAGAAGGATAGCTTTTTGCCTTATCCTCTAAACCAATTCTTTTTAAAAGCTTATAGGCAGTTTCTTCAGCCTCTCCTTTACTTGTTTTTTTAACCTTTAATGGTGCTAGTGTTATATTGTCTAAAACCGTCATATTAGGAAAGAGATTAAACTGCTGAAATACCATACCTATTTTTTCTCTAAGCTTATTAATATCTGAAGCTTTATCCATAATGGAAGTGCCTTCAAAAAATATTTTACCTTCCGTTGCCTCTTCCAATAAATTTAAGCAGCGTAAAAAAGTGCTTTTCCCAGATCCGCTTGGACCTATTACAACAACCACTTCACCTTTATGAATTTCAACATCGATACCTTTAAGTACATGAAGTTTCTCAAATTTTTTATTTAAATTTTCAACTTTAATCACTAGTTTTAAGCCTCCTTTCAGCCTTCCCCATAAGCTTTGAAAGTGTAAAAGTCATAACAAAATACATAACTGCCGCAATTATTAGGGGCTCAAAAGCTCTAAAGGTATTTCCACGAACTGTATCTGCATTATACATAAGCTCATGTATACCAATAACAGAAACTATAGAGGATTCTTTTATTACAGTAATAAATTCATTTCCTAAGGCTGGAAGAATATTTTTTATAGCTTGAGGTACAATTATATATCTCATAGCTGTAGTATATTTCATTCCTAGTGATCTTGCAGCTTCAAGCTGCCCTTTATCAACAGCTTGTATTCCTGCGCGTATTATCTCTGCCACATAAGCTCCACTATTAATAGTTAGAGCCAGTATGCCAGCGACCATGTCAGGAAAGTTAATGCCGAGAATGCTTGGAAGTCCATAAAAAATTAAGTAAACCTGAACAAGCACCGGAGTACCCCTTATAAATTCAACATAAGCTGCTCCTATAAAGTTCAATAGCTTATTATTTGATATTCTCATTAATGCCAGAATAACTCCAAGAATTACACCAAAAATCACAGTAAAAATTGCTAGAACTACAGTAAACTTAGCTCCATTTAAAAAAAACAAATAATATTTAGATAAAAAAGAAAAATCCAATGTTTGTACCTCCTAAGCTGTAAGAAATACCTTATTCCACTAAGCTATTGGCATCAATAACCATCTTATCGATAGCCTTGCTGCTTGTAAGATGGTCTAAAGTTTTATTAATTGCATCAATTAAATCCTTTTCTCCCTTTTTAACTGCCACTGCGGAACCAGCGTCTTCGGTTTTTAACTTTATATCAGAAATAGATAGGTCTTTATTTGCATTTACATAAGAAGATGCGACAGGGCTTTCAATTATAGCTGCATCTATTTTCTTTGTTTTTAAAGCAAGAGCTATATCAGATATTTTACCTAATGCTTTAGCCTGTGCCTTTGGAAGCTGGTTCTTTGCTATATCCTCTTGGATTGAACCCTTCTGAACTCCAAGACCTTTTCCATTTAAACCTTCAACTGTTTTAATTTTATCCTTGTCCTCTGTTCTCACAACTAAAGTTTGGGCTGCCTTATAATATATGTTAGAGAAATCCACACTCTGCATTCTTTCCTCTGTAGGTGTCATACCAGCTAAAACCATATCAATATTTCCAGACTCTAATGCGTTTAATAATCCTTTAAAATCCATATCTTTAATTACAAGTTTTACTCCTAAATCCTTTGCGATTTCCTTTGCAATTTCAATATCAAAGCCAATTATTTCATCATTTCCTGAAACGGATTTATGGAATTCATAGGGTGGATAATCTGCACTAGTACCTACAACCAATTGTCCTGCTTTTTTAATTTTATCCACTTTTGTTTCTAAAGCAGTATTATTAGATGTACTTACCTCCTTTTTACCGCAAGCAGTGAAACCAAGTGTCATAATTGCAATAGTAGAAATAGCTATAATCTTCTTAAGTTTATTATTCATTTTTTTCCCCCTCGTATTTTGTAGGTAAACATCATTAATGTTTACTATTCTCGTATTTTTTACATTAAAATTTAACTGTCAATTATTAAGTACATGCATTATTATACTATTATATTTATAATTATGCAACTATAAATATTTATATTTATTCAGGAAATTTATAGCATATAAAATATCTTCAATCTTAATTTTCGACATTATGTACAGTTAATCCAATAGCTGCTAATTCCATTATGAAAACGTTACCGTATTTTTATGCAATCAGTTTATTTATTATTAGTATATTTATTCACATTTTTGCATGAAATATACCCTGCGATTATTAAAAATGTAATACCTGATTATTAACTTAATATTTTTTTGCTTACCTGTGTAAAAATAATAGATTTGGTAAAAATATTTACAAGCATATATTTTACCACTTGTTCTGTGCAATTTTATTTTAGGAGGATTTCAAATGCGAAATTTTTTAATTACTGCTGGCGCAGATATTGTGTTAATATTGGTTTCTTACTTTATCTTTAGAAGCATTATTAGCGGTCCTACAAGGCATAGATTATATGAAAGATTTTTAAGTTCATTTGCTAAGTTTGTAATATTGATTTTTCTTGCTTCTTTAATCATTACAGGGGCTACAGCACTTATTTTATACAAAACCAGATATATTCAATATGTTAATATCGCTGCCCCTGCACTTGTATCAATATTAGTGGGCTTTATTATTTCTACAGTTCCTACCAGAGGCATCGGCGATAAAGATAAGCATAAAGAAAAATAACTCTTCTATTAAAGACACTACGTATAAAAGGTTTTTTGACGGGTCACTGGCGGAAGGAGCGGAACATGCTGAAGGGGTTTTTATTAAAAATCTCTTGAGCATTCTCCGTAAGTTCCGCCAGTTTCTCGTGTAATAAAAGATTTAAGCTTCTCAAATAGTAATCAAATATAAAGCATATTATATTTCTTGAATTCTTAACAATGTTTTTATATAATTATTATATCGGGGTGTAGCGCAGATGGTAGCGCGCGTGCTTCGGGAGCATGAGGCCGCAGGTTCAAATCCTGTCACTCCGACCATATAAGCAGTAAAATTGAAACAAAGCCCTACATTAAAAATTCCAGTAATACCGGGCTTTTCCGCATTTCAGACACAAATAAAGGTGCATTAAGACTGACCTTTTGTCCTTCTTAACGCACCTTTCCCTATTTTATGCACTAGGTGTTACTATTTAGCACACCATTAAACCCTGAAAAAGCCATAACGCTGATTATTTTTGATAATTCCTCTATGGATTGCTTTCTGCCAGAGTTAAACCAATTCTTATATACCGAAATCATCCCGGAAATCGTATAGTCTAACATGAGGTCAAGGGTTTGTTCATCTATTTCCAGTTGACTTGAAACCGAAACTCTGACCTTTGCTTTCAATGTGGAAATGATTTTTGTTACTAGTTTTGCGTTGTTATTCATTTTCATCAAATGGCCATAAAAATCAATATCATTATTTATGACGGCAGTTAGCTTGGAGAAAATCACATATGGATTTTGCATGTCCCTTTTGTAGTCCACATCACTTATTACAGCATCAAACGCAGAAACGATTTCGTTCTCAATTTCATCAATGACCTGATAGATGCCCCCATAGTAGTTATAAAAGGTCTTCCGGTTAATGTCGGCAGTATCGGAAATATCCTTTATGGTGATATCGTTAATGTCTTTCTCTGACAGTAGTTCAGCGAAAGAGTTGCGGATTGCCTTCTTTGTTTTTATGAT
>Ga0255336_101443_pt1 | contig 16984 bp, 14 predicted proteins | sample MeOH1_35cm_T3_17_FD_189102 | JGI IMG/M metagenome (GOLD analysis project Ga0255336, IMG submission 189102) | Sandy soil microbial communities from University of British Columbia, Vancouver, Canada - MeOH1_35cm_T3_179 | ecosystem: Engineered > Artificial ecosystem > Sand microcosm > Unclassified ...
ATCAGCCGCAGATGGTGTCGGTCGACCGGCTGGATGCCGAGGTCGAATTGCTGCCGCTCCTGTTCGAGCAGATCCATATCCGCCAGGTGACCCTGAGTGGCGGCGCCGTCATCCTGGAGCGCAACGACAAAGGGGTGGGCAACTGGAGCTTCGCGACGCCAGCCAGCAGTACTGGCGGCACCACGCCATTGCCGGATGTCGGTCGCGTTAAACTGGAGAAAGTGCAGCTCCGCTATCGTGACCCGGTCCACAGTCTGGATCGGACGCTGCTGGTCGATCAATTCAGCGCCGAATCCGCCGGCTCGGGCGGGGCGATTTCCTGGCTGCTGAAGGGCGCCACCGGCAGCAATGCGATCGATCTCAAAGGCACCCTGGGGTCGATCGGCCAGATGGTCAACGGGCCGTTTCCCATCACGCTGAAAGGCACGGTGGGAGACGTCGCCCTGCAAAGCCGCGCCAATATCGCCAGCCTGTCGATGCTGCGCGGTCTGGATATCGACCTGCAGGCGAGTGGCAGCGATCTTGCCAAGCTCAATCCGCTGCTGGGCACCAATCTCGGCCAGACTCCCGCTTTCAAGATCGCCACCCACTTCGCCGATCAGGATAACGGCTATCACTTCGACCATGTGGCCATCGCCTTTGGCCAGAGCAGTATTGCCGGTGATGTCACCGCGTCGCTCGCCGGCGATCAGCCACTGATCAAGGCGCAGCTGGCGTCGGACCGGCTCGATCTGGCTGATTTCGGCTTCGCACCGGCCGATACGAAGACTGCGGCGCCAGCCCCCGGTGACGGCCGCCTGTTCTCCTCGGAACCCTGGCATTTTGACCTTCTCCGCAATGTCGATGCCGATATCGCTTTGACGATCGGCGAGTTGCTGCGCGGCCAGTCGATCCTCAAGGACGGCAAGCTGGCGATGAAGCTCGATCGCGGCACGCTGACCGTGACCTCGTTCAGCGCCCAGATCGATCAGGGGCAGATCAATGCGACGGGCAGCCTGAAAGCAGCGACGGATCAACCGACGCTGGAACTGGCGGTCAAGGGCAACAACATCGCCTCCGGCCCCGTGCTGGCATCCGCCGGCCTTGCCGATGTGCTGACCGCCGGTGCGGTCAATCTCGATCTTGCCGTCAAGGGACCGGCGGTTTCCGAGCATGCCTTGATGGCGGGTCTCGACGGTGGCCTGCGTTTCACCACCGGTTCCGGTAGCCTCAAAAACAGCTTCGCGCAATTCCTCCTGGCGGACCTCACCAAGCTGATTTCCTTCGGTGGTTCTTCCGATGCCACCCGGGTCAACTGTCTCGCCGGCGCGTTCGACATCGCCCATGGAGTCGCCAGGACCAACAGCCTGGTCATGGATACGCCGGGTGCTGCCGTGCTCGGCACGGGTGCCATCAATCTCGGTGGCGAAACGCTGCAGATGCGGGTGGATTCGAAATCGAAGCAGGTCAGCCTCGCGGCGCTGGCCGTGCCAATGTTCGTCAGCGGCAGCCTGCAGCATCCGCGTGTCTCACCCGATCCGGTCGGCGCTCTTGCCAATACCGGCGACTTCGTCGTCGACACGGCGAATACCGTGACCTTCGGCACGCTCGGCGAGGTCACCGGCCTCGGTTCGGGCACGACCTCGGTCAATGCCTGTGCCGTCGCTTCGGCGGCAAGTGCCAAGCAGGCGAGCCCGGGCAGCAAGATCAAGCAGGGCGCCGATGCCGTTGGCTCCGGTGCCAAGCAGGTGATTGAAGGTGTCGGCGAAGGGGCAGGCAATGCCGCCAAGAGCCTCGGCAATGACATCAATTCCGGCTTGAAGTCGCTGTTCGGCAACTGAAGGAAAGTATCTGTTGAGTACCACGACGACCAATTCCCCCCGGCGCTTCTATCGCCGGGTCGATGTCGCGCCGGCCGAACAGGGTTGGCAGATCACGCTTGACGGCAAGTTCCTGCGTTCACCAGCCAAAGCCGACCTGATCCTGCCGACGGAACGGCTGGCCATGGCCGTGCAGGCGGAGTGGGATGCGCAGCGGGATCACATCCTGCCGCACACGATGCCGCTGATGCAGTTGGCCAGCACCACGATCGATCGCGTGGCGCATAATCATGCCAAAGTCGCCGCGGAGGCAGCCGGTTATGCGGGCAGCGATCTCCTTTGCTATCGGGTAGACCATCCCGAAGAACTGGCCACGCGCCAGATGCAAATCTGGCAGCCGCTGCTCGACTGGGCCAATCATCGCTTCGATACGGCATTGCAGGCGACCACCGGGATCATCGCCATTCCGCAATCGCCCGCCAGCCTGGCGCAATATGAGCGTGTCGTGCAGGCGCTCGGTCCCTGGCACTTGACGGCGGTGGCGAGCCTCACCGGTTCGACCGGCTCTCTCGTTCTCGCCCTCGCGATCTTGGAACAGCAGCTGACACCTGAACAGGCGGTGCAGGCGGCACAGCTCGATGAATTGTTCCAGGCGGAACGCTGGGGCGATGATGCGGAGGCAGTCCAGCGTCGGCAGAATTTGGCCCGGGACATCGCCGATGCCGCGCGCTTCCTGACCTTGCTCGCGTAACAGCTATGCATGCGCGCGATCTGTTAGCGCGAACACATGCGCATCCGGCGCATAAGCGATGTCGCAATTCTTCTAGGCAAAGCCCCTGGCCTATGGCAGCTTCTCGCTACTGCAACATGACAAAGAAAAGACGCCGACATCCCAAGTCGGGACTGGCCAAATCGGGGCTGGCCAACTCGGGGCTGGGATGAACGGACGGAACGGGGATCATTGCCGATGCAAGACATTCTGAAGCGCTTGGAAGAAAAGCGGGCCGCCGCACGTGCGGGCGGCGGCGAAAGGCGTGTCGCAGCGCAACATGCCAAGGGGCGGCTGACCGCCCGCGAGCGCATCGAATTGCTGCTGGATCCCGATTCCTTCGAGGAATGGGACATGTTCGTCGAGCACCGCTGCGCCGATTTCGGCATGTCCGAAAACAAGGTGCCCGGCGATGGTGTGGTCACCGGCTATGGCGAGATCAACGGTCGTCTGGTCTTTGTCTTCAGCCAGGATTTCACGGTCTTCGGTGGCTCGCTGTCGGAAGCCCATGCCGAGAAGATCTGCAAGGTGATGGACCAGGCGATGCGGGTCGGCGCCCCGGTGATCGGCATCAACGATTCCGGCGGTGCCCGCATCCAGGAGGGTGTCGCCTCCCTGGCCGGCTATGCCGAGGTGTTCCAGCGCAACATTACGGCGTCAGGCGTGGTGCCGCAGATATCCCTGGTGATGGGGGCTTGTGCCGGCGGTGCCGTCTATTCGCCGGCCATGACCGACTTCATCTTCATGGTGAAGGATTCCTCCTACATGTTCGTTACCGGCCCCGATGTGGTGAAGACGGTGACGCATGAGACGGTGACCTTCGAGCAGCTCGGCGGCGCGCTCACCCATACGCAGACCTCCGGTGTCGCCGATCTCGCCTTCGAGAATGATGTCGAGGCCCTGCTGCAATTGCGCCGCTTCGTCGACTTCCTGCCTGCTTCGAACCGGGAAAAGTCGCCGATCCGCGCAACCCCCGATCCGATCGATCGCGATGAACTGTCACTGGATACGCTGATCCCGGCCAACCCCAACAAGCCCTATGACATGCATGAGCTGATCCGCAAGGTCGCCGATGAAGGCGATTTCTTCGAGGTCCAGCCGGAATTCGCCAAGAACATCCTCACCGGCTTTGCCCGCATGGGTGGCGAGACGGTGGGCATTGTCGCCAATCAGCCGATGGTGCTGGCCGGCTGCCTCGATATCGACAGCAGCCGCAAGGCGGCGCGCTTCGTGCGCTTCTGCGACTGCTTCAACATCCCCATCATCACCTTCGTCGATGTGCCGGGCTTCCTGCCGGGCACGGCGCAGGAGCATGGCGGTATCATCAAACACGGCGCCAAGCTGCTCTTCGCCTATGGCGAGGCGACCGTGCCGAAGATCACCGTCATCACCCGCAAGGCCTATGGCGGCGCCTATGACGTCATGAGCTCGAAACATATCAGGGGCGATGTCAATTTCGCCTGGCCCTCGGCGGAGATCGCCGTCATGGGGCCGAAGGGGGCGGTGGAGATCATCTTCCGGTCCGATATCGGCGACAAGGACAAGATCGCCGCGCGGACAGAGGAATATCGCGAGAAATTCGCCAATCCCTTCGTCGCCGGCGCCCGCGGTTTCATCGATGACGTGATCATGCCGCATTCGACCCGCAAGCGCCTCTGCCGCTCGCTCGCCATGCTGCGCGACAAGCAGCTGAGCAATCCCTGGAAGAAACACGACAATATCCCTCTTTGACCGGCAAGACGGATCACCGGGAAAGCGGACGTCGGGAAAGCGGATTGCCGAGGAAAAAATGGCCAAGATGTTCAAGAAGATTCTGATTGCCAATCGCGGGGAGATTGCCTGCCGCGTCATGCACACGGCACGGGCCATGGGGATCAAGACGGTGGCAGTCTATTCCGACGCCGATGCCGATGCCTTGCATGTGCGCGAGGCGGACGAGGCGGTACATATCGGCGAAGCGCCGGCCGCGAAGAGTTATTTGCTGATCGACAGGATCGTCGAGGCCTGCGTCAAGACCGGCGCCGAGGCGGTGCATCCCGGCTATGGCTTCCTCTCCGAGAACATGAAATTCGCCGAGGCCTTGAAGAAGGCCGGTATCGCCTTCATCGGCCCCGATCCGCATGCGATCTTCGCCATGGGCGACAAGATCGAATCGAAGAAGCTCGCCAAGGAAGCGGGTGTGAGCACCGTGCCCGGTTATCTCGGTGTCATCAAGGATGCCGAGGAAGCGGCGGTGATCGCCCGCGAGATCGGCTATCCCGTCATGATCAAGGCCTCTGCCGGCGGCGGCGGCAAGGGCATGCGCATCGCCCATAACGATCAGGAAGCCCGCGACGGTTTCCGCTCGGCCACCAACGAAGCCAAGGCAAGCTTCGCCGACGACCGCGTCTTCGTCGAGAAATTCGTCACCGATCCGCGCCATATCGAAATTCAGGTCCTGGCCGACGGCCATGGCAACTGCATCTATCTGGGCGAGCGCGAATGCTCGATCCAACGCCGCCACCAGAAGGTGATCGAGGAGGCGCCGAGCCCGTTCCTCGACGAACGCACGCGCCAGGCGATGGGCGAACAGGCCGTGGCCCTGGCCAAGGCGGTCAAATACAAATCGGCTGGCACGGTCGAATTCATCGTCGACAGCAAGCGCAATTTCTACTTCCTGGAAATGAACACGCGCTTGCAGGTCGAGCATCCGGTGACAGAGATGGTGACCGGTCTCGATCTTGTCGAGCAGATGATCCGCGTTGCCGCCGGCGAGAAGCTGGCGATGAAGCAGTCGGATATCAAGCTCAAGGGCTGGGCAATCGAATCCCGTGTCTATGCGGAAGATCCGCTCCGCAATTTCCTACCGTCGACGGGGCGACTGGTGCGTTACCGCGAGCCAATTTCGGGCCCCGTCGTCCGTGTCGATAGTGGCGTCTATGAAGGTGCCGAGATCAGCATGTTCTACGATCCGATGATCGCCAAGCTGGTGACCTATGGCGAGGATCGCGGCGGCGCCATCGCTGCCATGCGCGAGGCTTTGGATTCCTTCTATATCCGCGGCCTTGGCCATAACATCAGCTTCCTCTCGGCCTTGATGGCGCATCCGCGCTTCCAGGCCGGACGGCTGACCACTGGATTCATTGCCGAGGAATTTCCTGACGGCTTCCACGGCGTCGAGCTGGATGAAAACGAGATGGCCGATCTCGTCGCTGTCGCCGCCATTGTGCATCAGGCGCAGGCGCGCCGCGCCATGGCGGCGAAGCCGCATTTCCGCACCCGGGAATCCGCGGTCAACGGCCATTGGGTGGTCAAGATCGGCAAATTGACGCGGCCGGTCAGTCTGGTCGAGACGGCCTCCGGCTGTGCCGTCATCGACGGCAAGCGCAGCCGCGAGATCGTCAGCAACTGGCAGCTCGATCAGGTGCTGTATAGCGGCCGGATCGATGGTCGCCTGGTGACCGTGCAGGTGGAACGCGAGGGCATCGGCTATCGCATGTCTTATGCCGGTGCGCAGTTGAAGGTACAGGTGTTGCTGCCGCGGGCGGCCGAGCTCGCCGGTCATATGCTGGAGAAGACGCCGCCCGATATGTCGAAATATCTGCTCTCGCCGATGCCGGGCCTCCTGGTCTCGCTGGCGGTCAAGGAAGGGCAGGAGGTCAAGGCCGGCCAGGAACTGGCTGTGGTCGAGGCGATGAAGATGGAAAACCTGCTGCGCGCCGAGCGCGACGGCAAGGTTGTCTCGTTGCGCGCCAAGCCCGGTGATAGTCTGGCCGTCGACCAGATCATCATGGAATTCGCCGGATGAGCGATACCCCCGTCAATCTCCCGGCCGGCCACAAGGCGGTGCGGCTGCGGATCGAAGGCCGCGTCCAAGGCGTCAGCTATCGCGCCTGGACGGTGGACGAGGCGATCGCGCGCGGCCTGACCGGCTGGGTGCGCAATCGCCGCGACGGCTGGGTCGAGGCCTTGCTGGTTGGCGAGATTGTCGAGGTGGATGCCATGATCGAGGCCTGCCATCGCGGACCGGCCCTGGCCCGGGTCACAGCGGTCATCGTCGAGATCGCCCAAGGCATCGCTGCCGATGATTTCCGCGAGATGCCGACGGTGTGAAGCCGGGCTGGGGAAATCTGCGCCCGACCGACCAGTCAGGTAATCGGATCAGTCAGCTAGTCATGGGATGATTCGGCTCTAGGAGCACCTATGCGATCTCCGTGACGAGGGTGGCGAGCAGGAACGTAAAGCTGAGCTGCATCTGCGCCGCCATTTCCGTGAGACACGCCAAGGATACAGCGCCTTTTTGTCCTGCTTCGTCCTTGAGCACGCGCTCATTCAGTTGAATCGAAATCTTCTTCCCGCGCGGTCAGGACGCCGGCCAGCGTCTCCAGCCCGGCATCGAGCTGATCCAGGGTCGGCGTTGCCAGGGCCAGCCTGACGGCATTCGGCGCATGGCCAGGGGTGACGGCGAAGGTCGTGGACGGCGTCAGGGCGATATCGCGCCGAGCTGCGGCGGCGACGAAGGTCTGCGAGCGCCAATGCGCCGGCAGCGTCAGCCACAAGTGATAGCATTTGCCGTTGGTCTGGACCTCGAAGCCGGCCAGACGATCGGCTGCCAGCTTCTGGCGGGCGCGGGCATCGAGGCGCTTCAACCGCGTGAGCTCCGCGACCGTGCCGTCGCCCATCATGCGCTCCGCGGCGGCGAAGGCGAATCCCGATGCGGTCCATCCCCCCGACCGTACCGAAGCCATGACGCTTTCCCGCAAGCGCCGCGGCGGCACGACAAAGCCCAGCGCCATGCCGGGCGCGACCTTCTTCGACAGGCTGTCGATGACGATGCAGGACTCCGGCGCGAGCGCGGCGAGAGGCGGCTCGTCGTCGAGGAAGCCATAGACATTGTCCTCGATGACCGGAAGCTTGAGCTTTTCGACAACGCGCAAGAGATCGGCCCGGCGCGACGCGTTCATCGTCATGCCCAGCGGATTCTGGTTCGCCGGCTGGATATAGATGGCGGAGAGATTCGCTTCCCGATGCGCCTTTTGCACCGCATCCGGCCGCACGCCACCTTCATCCATTGCCAGCGGCACGAGCGCGATGCCCAGCCGCGCCGCGATCCCTTTGATAAAGGGATAGGTCAGTGGCTCCACGCCGCAACGGCCGCCGATGGGAACGACGGTAGCCAGTGCTGCGGCGATGCTCTGCCGTCCATTGCCGGTGAATACCAACTGGTCGGCCGACGGTGCCCAGGCGCCTTGTTTGAGATGCGCGGCCGCCACGTTTCTAACCGCTGGTGTGCCGATGCTGGTCGCCGTCCTCAAGGCGTCCTCAAGCGCCGCCGGTCTTTCCAGCCCGGCCAGGCTCTTGGCGACGATCGTGGCCAGGCCCGGAAGGGCCAGGTAGTTGAATTCGAGATCGATCCGGATGCCGCGCGGCTCGCTCGGCAAGGCCGTGCCGCGCCTGGCCTCGCCCGAGATGAAGGTGCCCCTACCGACCTCGCCGACGACCAGGCCGCGCCGTAGCAGCTCCGCGTAGACTCGGCTCGCCGTCGAGGCGGCGATCTTGCGCTCATAGGCGAAGTCGCGCTGGGGCGGCAGGCGATCGCCCGGCTTCAGGACACCCTTGGCGATGTCCGCTTCTATCCCGTCCGCCAGCTTCAGATATTCTGACTTGGACATTATTGCACCGAGAGCAATGTTCGAATTGTACCGAGTATTAGATCGGATCATATTAGCTACATCATCCCGATTGTACCGGGAAAGTCAAAAACTCAGCGGTTAACAGGGTCACGGCGGCGCTCCCAGCGATCCCGTCAGGGATGTCGCCTTGCCCAAGCAAGGAAGGAGACCGGAAATGTCTGCGACGCTTTCAATCATCACCCGGCCGGCGGTCTTGATCTCCCGGCTTTCTGGCGCCTGCCTGGATCGCATCCTGCGCCATCACATCGACCGCACCGCCATTACCCATCTTTCCGGGCTCGAGGATGCGGCGCTGAGCGATATCGGCATCTCGCGTTCCGAGATCGAGGCCGCGGTCCACGGCACGATTGGCTTGCCGAAGGCATAGGTGATGCCATGGAACTGACCGCCACCACGATCCTGGTCGCCTTCGCTGCCGTCTTCCTGATCTGCTTCCTGAGAGGTGCCTTCGGCGGCGGTTTCGCCATTATCGGCATCCCGGTCATGTCGATCGTGATGGATCCGGTAACGGCCGGCGCGGTGCTCGCACCGTTATTCGTGGCGACGGACCTCTACGCCTTGCGCTACTGGAAGGCCACGACCTGGTCTAAACCGGATCTTCGCCAGCTGTTGCCCGGTCTCATAGTCGGTATCGGCTTCGGCTATCTGCTCTTCCGCGTTCTCGACCACCGCGCCATCGCCATTGTCATGGCAGCGATCACGCTGGCCTTCGTCGGCCTGTGGTTGGTGAAGGGCGCGCAGGTGACGCTGCGGCCGCGTTCGCCGCGAAAGGCGGTCGCGGCCGGCCTCACCTCGGGCATTACCACCATGGTTGCGCATTCCGGCGGCCCGCCGCTGGCGATGTATCTACTGCCGCTCGGCCTCAGCAAGGAAATCTATGCGGGAACGACGAGCCTCTTCTTCACTGTCGGCAACGCGACCAAGGCCATACCCTGGCTGTTGCTGGCGAAACCGACTGCCGATGTGTGGCTCCTGATGGCCGCTTGCCTGCCCGCGATCCCTGCCGGCGTATGGCTGGGCTGGCGCCTGCATGGCAGGCTGGATCAGCGCCAACTTTATCGGACCTGCTATGGCTTGCTGATCCTCACATCGATGAAACTGTTGTGGGACGGCGTTTCCGGGTATCTGCAGTGAACCTGGATTGATGGCTGCTGTCTTTGCAGAGAAAGGATTCCCTCCATCGGCCAGGTGCCATCAATGCCAATCCAGACAGCCATTGCGGCCAAAGGCATCCTGTTTGCGGTCGCCCCTTTTCGGCTGCCCGTCAGCCAAAGACCTCGGCAAAGGTTTCCTTGAGGACGACATCCACTTCCGGCAGCGAGATTAGCTGGCCGAGCTGGGCGATCGAGGTGACGCCGAAAGGCTGGGTTTCGGTCTGGTGGATGCCGCACGGCACGATGCCGCCGAAATGGCTGAGATCGGGATCGACATTGATGGCGATGCCGTGGAAGGTGACCCAGCGCCGTACCCGGACGCCGATGGCGGCGATCTTGTCCTCGCGGGCGCCATCGGCCACCCAGATCCCGACCCGGCCCTCGCGCCTTTCGCCCCGGATATTGAGGCGATCGAGGGTGCGGATGACCCATTCCTCGAGGTCGTGGACATAACGCCGCAGATCCTGGCCACGCCGGTTTAGGTCGAGCATCACATAGGCGATGCGCTGGCCGGGGCCATGATAGGTGTATTGGCCGCCGCGGCCGCTGGCATAGACCGGGAAGCGCTCTGGCGCCAGCAGGTCGCCTGACCGCGCACTGGTGCCGGCGGTATAGAGGGGAGGGTGCTCGAGCAGCCAGACCTGTTCCGGAGCCCGGCCGTCGATGATCGCCTGGACTCGGGCCTCCATCTCCGTCACGGCCTGGGGATAGGCCACGAGGTCGTCGGAAATCCGCCAATCCACCAAGGATTTAGCCGGGTCCGACGGATTTAGGGCAGGTTTTTGGCGGGGGGCACCATTTCCGGCCATGGTTGCGTGCTTTCTTCCTTGATCACCCAATGCCGATTTGCTATTCCCCCGTCCGGGCCAAGGCAAGGATTTCTTGCCAGACTGAAATCTGGCCCGACAGCCATGGAATGCGGTCGTGGCGGAATTGGTAGACGCGCAGCGTTGAGGTCGCTGTGGGGCAACCCGTGGAAGTTCGAGTCTTCTCGACCGCACCATCTGGCCTGATCCGGAGCTTCAGCTCTCGGATGGTAACTCCCTGAAAAAAATAGACAGATTGTCATTCCCTCCTGGCCTTGCCGGGTAGGGCCGCTATAATCCGCGCCGTTAACCGACATAATCATGACGGCGGGGAAATAGCATGGCGGATGAAAGCCTGAAGGCAGCGGCGCTGGATTATCACCGGCGACCGAAACCGGGCAAACTGGCGATCATGGCGACCAAGCCGCTGGCCAACCAGCGCGACCTGGCTTTGGCCTATTCCCCCGGCGTCGCCGCCGCCTGCGAGGCGATCGTCGCCGATCCCGCCGCCGCCGCGGAAATGACCAGCCGGGCCAATCTGGTGGCCGTCATCAGCAACGGCACCGCCGTGCTCGGCCTCGGTTCGATCGGCCCCCTGGCGGCCAAGCCGGTGATGGAAGGGAAGGCGGTCCTTTTCAAGAAATTCGCCGATATCGACGTCTTCGATATCGAGATCAACGAGACCGACCCGGACAAATTCGTCGATATCGTCGCGGCCCTGGAGCCGAGCTTCGGCGGCATCAATCTGGAAGACATCAAGGCGCCCGAATGCTTCGAGATCGAGAAGAAGCTGAAGGAGCGGATGAAGATCCCGGTGATGCATGACGACCAGCATGGCACGGCGATCATCGTCGCTGCCGCCATGGTCAATGGCCTCGCCGTGGTCGGTAAGAAGATCGAGGATATCAAGCTGGTGGCATCCGGCGCAGGTGCCGCCGCGCTCGCCTGTCTCGATCTGCTGGTGGCGATGGGATTGCCGATCGAGAACATCTTCGTCACCGATATCGCCGGCGTGGTCTATGAGGGCCGCACCGAGCTGATGGACCCGCGCAAGGCGCGCTACGCCAAGAAGACCAATGCGCGCAGCTTGAGCGACATCATCGCCGGTGCCGATGTCTTCCTCGGCCTTTCGGCGCCCCGTGTCGTCACTAAGGAAATGGTCGCCAGCATGGGTGAGCGGCCGCTGATTTTCGCGCTCGCCAATCCGACGCCGGAAATCATGCCAGAGGACGCGAAATCCGTTCGTCCCGATGCGATCATCGCCACCGGCCGCTCGGACTATCCCAACCAGGTCAACAACGTCCTCTGCTTTCCCTACATCTTCCGCGGTGCCCTCGATGTCGGTGCGACGGCGATCAACGAGGCGATGAAGGTCGCCTGCGTGCAGGCGATTGCGGCCCTGGCACGGGTCGACGTCTCCGATGTCGTCGCCAACGCCTATGCCGAGCAGGAATTGCAATTCGGCGCCGACTACATCATCCCAAAGCCATTCGATCCGCGCCTGATCGTCGAGATCGCCCCTGCTGTGGCGAAGGCGGCGATGGAAAGCGGCGTCGCCACCCGGCCGATCACCGATTGGGAAGCCTATCGCGATAAGCTGTCGCAATTCGTCTTCCGCTCCGGCCTCGTCATGAAGCCGATCTTCGACCGGGCCCGGCGCGATCCGCGCCGCATCGTCTATGCCGAGGGCGAAGACGAGCGCGTGTTGCGGGCTGCGCAGACCGTGGTCGACGAGCATATCGGCCAGCCGATCCTGATCGGTCGGCGCGCCGTGGTCGAAAAGCGCATCGAACGCCTGGGGCTGCGGATCAAGATCGGCGAGACGGTCGAGCTGTGTGATCCGGAAAACGATCCGCGCTACCACGATTACTGGACCCATTATCATCGCCTGACCGAGCGCAAGGGCATCTCGCCCGATGACGCACGCACCATCGTGCGCACGCGCAACACGGTGATCGCTTCGCTGATGGTGAAACGTGGCGAGGCCGAGGCGCTGATCTGTGGCACGGTCGGCCGCTTCCATCGCCATCTGGAACATGTCAACGACATCATCGGCAAGGCGAATGGGGCCTGCAACTACGCCACCATGACCGGCCTCATCCTGCAGACCGGCACTTTCTTCATCGCCGATACCGAGGTGACGCCGGAGCCCTCCGAGCAGGAGATCGCCAATACCACGCTGTTGTCGGCGGAAATGATCCGTCGCTTCGGCATCGCGCCGAAGGCCGCCTTGCTGTCGCATTCCAATTTCGGCGCCTCGAATTCCGACAGCGCCCGCAAGATGCGCCGAGCTCTGGGCCTGGTGCTGCAACGCGATCCGGATCTCGAGGTCGAGGGTGAGATGCGCGCTGATTCCGCGGTCAGCGAATTGCTGCGTGAACGGTTGTTCCCGAATTCGCGTCTGACCGGCCGGGCCAATCTGCTGATCATGCCCAACCTCGATGCCGCCAATATCACCTTCAACCTGCTGCGCTATCTGGGCGAAGGGACCTCGATCGGCCCGATCCTCCTGGGCACCGCGAAGCCGGCGCATATCCTGGCGCCGTCGATCTCGGTGCGCGGCATCGTCAATGTCAGTGCCATCGCCGTCGCCGAGGTGCAGGATCGCAAGCCGCAGCGTGTCTATGGCGGTGCTGCAGCCAAGGCCTGATCAATAGGCCAAAACATCGGGCAAACAAAAACACTAAGTGAAAATACAGGGGAGAACTGAAATGCCGCGTCGCCTGATTTCCTCCGGCTCCGCCTTCGAAAAGACCGCCGGCTATTCCCGTGCCGTGGTCGATGGCGACTGGGTCTTCGTCTCCGGCACCACCGGCTTCGATTACGCGAAGATGTCGATCTCGGAAGATATCATCGAACAGACGCATCAGACCTTCCGCAACATCTCGGCCGCCCTGGAACAAGCGGGTGTCAGCCTGAAAGATGTGGTACGGGCGCGCTATATCCTGACCAACGCCGCCGACTGGCAGAAGGTGGCGCCGGTCTTCGGCGAATATTTCGGCGATATCCGCCCGGCCAACACGACGATCGTCTGTGGCCTCGTCGACCCGCGCATGAAGATCGAGATCGAGGTGACTGCCAAGAAATCAAGTTGAGCGCCGTATCTGTCTTTCACGCTATCAGTGGAGCTATCAGATGACAGCGGTCAACTTGGAAGCATCTCTCGTTCAAAAAATCATCGCCGCCGTCGATGCCGGCTTCGCGGCGCAATGTGCGCTGACGGAAGAGATCGTGCGCTTTCCGTCGCTGCGTGGGCAGGAAGCGACGGCACAGGATTTCATGGCGCGGCAATATCGGCAGCGCGGCTTCGATGTCGATCACTGGCGCATCGATGTCGATGACATCAAGCATCTGCCGGGCTTCTCGCCGGTCGCCGTCTCTTATGACAATGCCTATAACGTGGTCGGCGCGCATCGGCCGCGCGATGTGACGGGCAAGTCACTGATCCTCAACGGCCATATCGATGTCGTGCCGACCGGACCGCTGGAACTGTGGACGCGGCCGCCCTTCGAGACCTGGCGCGAGGGCGACTGGCTTTATGGCCGCGGTGGCGGCGATATGAAGGCCGGCCTCATCTGCTCATTGGCGGCCTTTGACGCGTTGGCGAGACTTGGTCTGCAGCCGGCGGCGCCGGTCTATTTCCAGTCGGTGACGGAAGAGGAATGCACCGGCAATGGTGCGCTCGCCTGTCTACAGCGCGGCTATCGTGCCGATGCCGCGCTCATTCCCGAGCCGTCGGACAAGTGCCTCTCGATCGGACAGCTCGGCGTCATGTGGTTCCAGGTGAAGCTGCGCGGGCGCCCGGCCCATGTCGGCTGGGCCGGTACCGGTGCCAATGCCATCGAGGCGAGTTTCCCGATCATCGCCGCCTTGCATGAGCTGGAAGCCAAATGGAACGCGGCGCCGCATGCCAACTGGGGCGATCATCCGCATCCGGTCAATTTCGTCGTCAGCAAGATCGAAGGCGGCGACTGGACCTCGAGCGTGCCCGCCTGGTGCACCTTCGACATGCGGATCTCGTTCTATCCCGGGATGAAGCTCGAAGACGTGCGGCGCGATGTCGAGGCGGCGGTCCGCCAGGCGGCGCAAGGTCACAGCTTCCTCGCCAACAATCCGCCGGAAGTGGTCTATCACGGCTTCCAGGCCGAACCTTATCTTGTCACCGGCGGTGAGGCGGCCAAGGCCTGCTTGCGCGACAGCCATCATCGGGTGACGGGCGAGGAGCTGAAGGAGATCTCGCTGACGGCGACCACCGATGCCCGCTTCTTCGGCCTCTATGCCGACATTCCGGCCCTGGTCTACGGGCCGTCAGCGGAAGACATCCATGGCTTCGACGAGCGGGTGTCGCTCACCTCGATGCGGGACGTCACCCGCACCATCGCGCTGTTCATGGCGCAATGGTGCGGCTTGCAGCCGCGCGGGCAATAGGGCGGAAGAGAGAGCGGGGGCTCAGCCGATCAGGATATAGACCTTGCGGACGGTCTCGTGGACGTCCCAGACGCCGAGGCTGTTGGCGGGGAAATAGAGCGTGTCGCCGCCGGCGATCTCGACCTTCTGGCCCTCGGTCGAGGTGAAGGTGCAGCGGCCCGCGAGGAAATGGCAGAATTCCGCCTTCTTGATCTGGCGGTGCCACTTGCCGGGGGTGCATTCCCAGATGCCGGTATCGGGCTCGCCGGCAGCGCTATCGGTGGCGGTCACGCCGCGCAATTTCGAGATCACATCGCCGATCGGCTGCGCCACGGGGCCCCAGTCTTCCAGTTTGTCGCTGGCTTCGCCGGCCGGATTCTTGATGATGGTGATCATGGGTTCCCCTTTGACGAGCGATTTTTCACAAGCGATGACGCTGGCTAGTTAGGGGCGGCCGCGGGCATCGGTCAAGCCTCGGCGCTGCATGGCTGATGGGCCGGCTCTGCGACCGCTCCGCGCGGGCCGCGCCGCCAATATCCGTTGTCGATAAGACGCTCAGCTTTCCAGCTTGGGCTGGAAAGCCTTGGCTGCGTCCGTGGCGGCCGCCAGATCGGCGGCATCCAACTCGTCGGCTAACTGGGCCCGCGTTTGATCGGCCTTGGCCGCGACGTCAGCGGTTAGTTTGCCGCTGTTACCGGCGATGATCAGCCATTTGACCGCTTCTTTCTTATCGACGGGACCGCCCTGGCCCAAACCATTCATCTTGGCGAGCTGGAGCATGGCATCGGCATTGCCTTGATTGGCCGAACGCAGATACCACGCGCGGGCCTTGGTGAAGTCCGCCGCGCCGACCAGCCCCATATGGTAGAAATAACCCAACTCATACTGAGCTTCGGCATCCCCCTTCTGGGCCAGAGGGCGCAGATTGAGGAACGCATCAAACGCTTGGCCTGCCGCCATCTGCTGCCTCACCTCCGCCATGGTGGCGGTCGGGCTGCTATCGGTGTGGGAACAGGCGGCCAGCATGAGCGCCAAGGCGGCGCATATGGCACCGGCCCGGGTTCTTAGCTTGCTGGAATGAGGGCGGCGGGAAAAGCTCAAGACGGTGGGCAACGACACGACTCACCTGGATCCATGGCAACAGCGCGACCCGCGGGCTGTTGCCGCACGATCTCTTCCTCTGATAGCGCCGATGCGACGCCCTGTCGATGGGCCATGCGCAGCGTCCCGCAGGCAAGTGAGCACAATCACCCGCGCAACGTCGCGTGGCACGCCCGGACACTGATCCCGGAGGCCGCATAAGCGGGCCGGATGCACACGAGCCGTCAGGTGCCCAGGCATTATCTGCCAGGGGCAACCAGACGCCGACGCGCCCGATAATCCGTCCTCGATAGGGTGACAGCAGACCCGTTTAGTGGGTCTGCTGCTCCATCTCGAAAGAGCCTTCACGCACCGTCTTCGCCAGGTCTTCCAGGAATTCCGCGGTCGTTTCGGTTCCATGCTTGGCGACGAGGCCAAACAAAGCGGCCGAAATCGCCATCGTCCCAACCGTGTCGAAGGGGATGCCGCGGTTACCGGCGTCGATCCAGAAGGTGTTGAACAGTTTGAAGCAGAGCGAGCGCTGCTCCTCGTCACTCATCTGCAGCGGCAAGTCGATCCGCTCAGCCAAAGCAATCTCCATGGCTTATCTCCTCAAGTTGAAGTGCCAAGAGGAACTCAGCAAATCCTATGCCAAAAAGAATTCGACGGGAGGGGCGGATTCGCGACAGAATCCGTGCCGGATTTGTAAATATTGATTAACGAATTAGGCAGCTATCGCCGCGTGCAGCGGGAGGACCGGCGACAAGCGGCAAACATTGCCGCCGGCCCCTCCATGGCGATCTCAGGCCAAAAAGGCCGAGTTTTCATGAATCTCGATCAAGGTCGGGCCATCCGCCGTGAAGGCATCCCGGATGGCCTGAGTGATCCCGGCGAGGCTGTCCGGCCGCACGGCCTTGCAGCCGAAGGCCTCGGCCAGCGCCAGGTAATTGGGATTGCGGGGGCGGACACCGATCTCACCGATCTCCAGCCGCACCATGTCCATCTGGATCTGCGCCAGCAGGTCGTTGTTCCAGACGATGATCGGCAGCGGCAGGTTCTGTTCCACCGCCGTGCCGAGATCCTGCACGGTGAAGAGGAAGCCGGCATCCCCGGCGATGGCCACGACCTCGCGGTCAGGGCAGGCGACTTTGGCGCCGATTGCCGCCGGCATGGCATAGCCCAGCGTGCCGAAACCGACCGGATGCAGCCAGGTGCGCGGTTCCTCGCAGGGGAAATAGGTATTGGCAGTATAGGCGATCTGGGTCATGTCGGTGACGATGGCGCCATCGGGCTTCAC
>Ga0255336_101444_pt1 | contig 16981 bp, 14 predicted proteins | sample MeOH1_35cm_T3_17_FD_189102 | JGI IMG/M metagenome (GOLD analysis project Ga0255336, IMG submission 189102) | Sandy soil microbial communities from University of British Columbia, Vancouver, Canada - MeOH1_35cm_T3_179 | ecosystem: Engineered > Artificial ecosystem > Sand microcosm > Unclassified ...
TCCATGCTGCGCGTGGAACGCTTCCGCAGAGGCTGGATGCGCACTCCTGCATACATCAGCGTTCCCGGAGAGCCGGATGCATAATGAAAGGTGCACGTCCGGTTCGGAGGGCGGGCATCAGAACCCGACGGCAGCAATGCCGCACGGCGCTGATGCTCGACCCTACTCAGCGCTCGGACGCATGATGGCCGCAGCGTACGGCTTCTCAACCTGATCGACGAACACACGCGCGAGAGCTTGCTGGTGCGTGCGGAACGCCGCTGGTCCAGCGCCAGGGTCATCTCAGCACTGGCCGATGTGATGGTGATGAAGGGAGTGCCGGAACACCTTCGCTCGGACAACGTACTAACACAGGAAGGAAAAGCGGGAGAGAAGAAACGATCTCTTAGCATCCCGTATGGGATGTTTTCAAAGACTATATCTCCAAGTGGCTTCCACCAGCAAGGGCTGAGTACTCGACCATAGCGACACAAGATCTGCCGGGGGTGCGCAGTCTTCACTGTACTTAAAACGAAATCTCAACCAAGTGGAAGGCCGGAACATTATCTACGAGATCCTTACGGTCTCTACGGCCCTACAGAAGCGGCTCTTCCACTTGGCGCCGCCGCTTCATGGAAGCGGCGGTAGTCGTTTCCGGACTTGATGATCCCGTATGTCACGCGCGCCATTTTGGCGGCAACCGCGACATAGGCCATGCGCTTGCGGTCGGCGCTGGCCGGGTCTCGCCGGAGGTATCGTTCGAACTTTTCACGGAAGCTGTTCTCGGTCTGGCGGACAGCGATGGTGGCGGCCATCCAGAAGGCGCAGCGCAGGCGTGCGTTGCCATACTTCGACAGCTTGGTCGCGCCGCGGAATTGCCCAGATTGTTGCGTCGAGAGATCCAGACCGCAGAACTTCAGAAACTGGCGGTGATGGTGAAACCGCCGCAGGTCGCCGGCTTCGGCAAGTATGGTGAGCGCCAGAATCGGGCCGACGCCGGGAACCTGCTGCAGCCGCTTGAAGTCGGCATTGTCTTTGAGATGGGTCTCGGCCCTCTGTTCCAGTTGATCGCGCAACCGGCAGAGGTGAACCATTTCGCCGAGCACCACGCGGAACATGGCAACTGCTTCCGAGTTCTCTTCGACGGGGAGGCCAATCGAGGACTGCGCCGTGCGATATATATCTTCCAGAAGGCGGCGCTTGCTCACCTTGCGGCCCACCACAGGCCAAGCCTGCTGAACGAACTCCTCCATCGAGAGGCGGACCACGAGGGCAGGCGTGGGAAAAGCGCGCAGCAGTTCCAGCAGCCACTCCGAGCGTGAGGCGTGGTAATGCCGCTCAATCTCCGGGAAATAAAGCGGAAGATAATGGGTTAGCAGCCGGTGCTGCGTGCGGGTCTTCTCGAGCGAAACCTGGGCGTAGGTGAGCGACAACTCCTGAAAATCGTGGATATGGTTCACAAGCGGGTCGTGAAAGTGCTGAGTAAAGCCCTGCCTGAGGCTGAGAAAGGGGCATGGCTGGGTCGGCTCCTGAGGTGAAGTAGGCATACGTTCAGCTTAGGAGACCCCGAACCAGTCACATCCCCCGTCCGTTGGCTCTCGGTCGCTACGCTCCCTCGACCCAACGGACGGATCTCTTCTTAATCCTCCGCCAGTTTATTTTCCTTCGTGTGGTGCTACGGCAGCGAGTTCACCAGTCATGCCATGGACCTGTGGGCCTATCAGAACGGGACAAAGATCGACTTCTCGAGGCCTGGCAAGCCGACCGACAACGCCTTCGTGGAAAGCTTCAACGGAACCTTCCGCGCCGAGTGCCTGAATACCCACTGGTTCATGAACCTGAAGGAGGCAAAGCATCTGATCGAAGCCTGGAAACGCGAATATAATGAGAGTCGTCCTCACGCATCTCTCGCGGACAGGACGCCAAGCGAGTTCGCCAGCCAGTACGCGGCTAGCCGCGTACTGGCTGGAACCTAAACCGGTCGAAGACTAACTCTGACCTTGGTATAGAAATGCTAGGCCCTTCATAGCTGCGCTACACTAACTCTTCCAACGGCACAAAAGATCGGGCACTCCAAAATGTCCTATTTCTCGATGCTGGTCTCCACCAGGTCCGAGCTGACAACAGGCCCGTAACCGCCGAGCTGTCCAATAACTACCGCCACCGCAGGCTCTTTACCCTCCAGTACCCACACCATCACATCTTTTGGCTGAAGGCCGAGCAGCCGCGCAATCACCCTCACGATGCCACCCAGCTCCGGATGAACGCGAAACACTGTCGCCTTGAGGGTCTGTCCTGCCAACTGAACCGTCTGCTCGCTCTCCGGCGAGATCAGGAGTTTAACCAACCGTCCGCCGCCGACTGGCGTTAGCATCCCCACCCGAAATGGCGTCGTATTGTGCGGCACGTTCAGCAGCAATGTCCCAACGATGCCATTCGCCAGATCATCCGGCAGGTCCATGTGTTTGCTCTCGACGTGTATCTTGCCATTCCTGTCTATTGTGCGGCTGGTCACTATGCCGGTAGCGGCTTCTATCGTAAAGTCGATGGGCTTTGTAAAGAATGGCCCTTTCTGTATGTGATGGTTGCGTACTAACCGAAACGTGTCCCGCTGCCTGTAGGTTGTCGTCTCATCGTCAATCGACCCATCCACAAATCTATAGGTCAGGCGCATCGTTACTTCATCGCCTTGCACAACCTGCGAAAACTCACCACTGGCAATGGTTTTTCCATCATCGGAGCGGGCCACCATAAGCCGGTGCATCGGGCGTTGGATATGTCTTACTGGAATTGATTCAGCAGGCGCTGCGCTGCCCAACATGATCACCAGGAAAGCGGCTACAAAGAAATTGCTTCTCTCCATCAAATTCCTCGTCCTAACGCCTTAGACGCCTAACGCCTCCCCGCACTATTAGCTTCAAAATGACGATTTGTACAGAATGACGTGCCGAACTGTTTTCTGGACGTCTACTAGAAACATGGAATCCCGCTACAAATTGACGGAATATCCAGTGCATTAGGAGCTATGCTTTGCAAGACGAAGTTCTGATCCTCGGTGGTGGAGTGGCGGGCTGTGCGGCTTCAATTGCGCTCGCCCACAAGGGACGAAGCGTCACCCTGATTGAGCGCGAGCCCACGCCGCGCCATAAAGTCTGCGGCGAGTTCCTGAGCGGCGAGGCTCTTGAAGACCTGCATTTGCTCGGCATCGACGTAACCTCGCTTGGTGCTGTACCGATCGATTACGTTCGACTGGCCGCTGCAAGGCGCGCAGCGACGGCTCCCTTACCGTTTCCCGCGAAGTCGCTCACGCGCAAAGCGCTGGATACAGCGCTCATCGCCGCAGCCATCGCCGCGGGAGTCCGCGTTAAGCGTGGTCGCGGCGCGCAGTCGCTCAGCCGCGCGACTGCCAACCTCTGGCAGGCTACGCTCGATGACGGCACCACATACGAAGCTCCAACCGCCTTTCTCGCCACGGGCAAGCACGATCTGCGCGGCCACGGTCGCCCGAAGGACCCTCACCAATGGGTCGCCTTCAAGATGTATTACCGACTGTCTGCCGCCCAGACCGCTGACTTGGCGGATGCCTCCGAGTTGACGCTCTATTCCGGAGGCTATGGTGGTATCCAGCCGGTGGAAGACGGCATTACGAATTTCTGCTGTGTGGTGCAACGGCGGTATTTTGCCCGTGCGGGTCTTCGCTGGGAGGGCCTCCTTGCGAAGATGCAGCAGGACTGTCCCCACCTCGCGATGCGGCTTGACGGTGCGGAGCCGCTGCTCGACAAACCGATCACCGTCACTCATATCCCGTACGGTTACCTCCGCCGCACAACCGAGGATGGGCTCTACTGCATCGGCGATCAGGCTGCCGTAATCCCCTCGTTCACTGGCGACGGCATATCCATTGCACTGCATACTGCCCGTCGTGCCGCCGCTGCCTATCTTGCCGCGGAGCCGGCGCCGGTCTTTCAGCCGAAACTGCGTTCCGCAATGCTGCCCCAGATGCGCCTTGCCGAGGTCGCCGCTGACGGCTTGAACAACGCTCTCGCGCGCTCTGTACTGCCGTTCTGCCTCAGGGTGTGGCCCGGCGCAATGCGCGTAACGGCTAGACTCACGCGTGTCACTCAGCCCGCCGCTGTTGCTCCACAGGCGTTCGCCAATTGAAATCGAGCCATGCGAAGACAATTCTCGGTAGTCAAACCCTCTAGGGGAGATGATGCAATGAAATCCTTCGTAATCTTGGCCCTCGCTGTCATCCTCGCTCCAGCCGCACTCGCCCAGCATCAGACCTTCGCCGTCAACCCCGATGCCAGTGAGGTCCGGATGAAGCTCAACACGACCCACGAGATTGTCAACGGCGCGTTCCACATTCAATCCGGGGCGATTGAGTTTGATCGCAGCAATCCTAAGATGTCGGGTTCGGTGACCGTACTGGCCGGCAGCGGAAAGACCGGTAACGACAGCCGCGATAAGAAGATGAATAAGGACATTCTCAAAGTGGATCAGTACACGACCATCTCCTTTGCGCCCAAAACCTACACCGGGACAATCGCGCCCTCGGGCGACTCGACCATTCAGGTGAGCGGAGTGTTTACCCTGCTCGGCAATCCTCACGACCTGACGATTCCGATGCAGATTCACATGGACGGATCGACGGCAACGGCTAGAGCGCAATTCGTCGTTCCCTATGTCCAGTGGGGTCTCAAGAACCCGAGCTTCCTGTTCTGGAAAGCTGAGAATGACGTCGCGATTGATCTTAAGCTCGTTGGCCAGGTTTCTAACTGACTGCCCATCCCTGTTTGTACGCTGTAACTGCAGCGCACGGCTTTAAGCTGGCTTGGTAGAGTACCTGCCTTACGGCAGGCCGGCCATCAAAGAGCAGGGGTCACCGTGATCGCACAATCTTGAACTTAGGATCTCGCTAACGTGACACACATTGTGAATGACTCCGCTCACCTGCCGGATAACCTCTTCGCTGATGCTGATATGGAGTGACCTGTCAATCTCTGCACATCGATGGGGTTGGTTTTGTTGTTGTTTTTGCCTTTGTTCGAGGACAGGGCCAGCAGCAGCCGGGGCAGGTTTTAGCGACGAGTGATCAGTCTGATATTCGCGGGTCGAAACCGCATAATCTTGATCCGTCGGGAGCTGCCTCTGACTAGTTTCGCGAGTCCGGCTGAGCCTGTCGCATAGGGAAGACGAGGATTCTCCTTCGTGCTTGCTCCGGCTGCGGCTGGCTCTGTCTTCGAATTGGGCAAGTCTTTTCATTTGTCAGGTTCTTGGTTTTTTTATTCTTTGGGAAGTTTTTGTTTTTGCCTTTGCTTCTGTTCTTGCACTTCGTCAGGCTGCCATCTTCTGCATGGCTGCCGATTCTGCCTTGATCCCGATGGCCCAGATAAAACCCAGCAGTTCGCGCCCCACGGCGGTAATAATCTTGCGCTGGTCCTTGCCGGCTGCCGCCAGCTTCATGGAACGTTTGTGCAGCCGGACCTGCGCCTTCCAGGCGATCTCCTTGATGGGCTCCGACACTCCCTCCTGTCGCTGGCGCAGCCGGGGGCCGATGGTGGGTCGATAGTGATAACTCCAGGCCGCTTCAATCACGATTCGTCTGAGATGCGCGTTCCCTGTTTTGGTAATACTCCCACGCCGGGTTCGCTGGCCGCTGGAGTTCTCTGAGGGAACCGCGCCGCTGTAACCCATCAACTGCCGTGCGGTGTCGAAGCGAGTGATGCTGCCTAACTCCGCCACGATTGTTACCGCCGAAATCTCCGCAATGCCGCGCAAAGCCTGCAAGCCTTGACCACTTCCCGCACCACGGGCGCAGCCAGCTTCACCGCTTCTGAAATCGCTTGCTCCAGACGCTTGACCCGCTCGCCCATGTGATCGACCTCATGCAGATAATCCAGCATCGTGCCCTCGCGTGCCACTTGCGCAAAGTGAACCTGCCGCACCCAGGCCATGTAGGGCGCCGTCCACGCCTTCATCTCCGCCGCTGGCCGCTGACCCATGCGCAGCAGAAACTTGCTCAGACGATGGCGTGCACGCAACTGATCTTGCTTGGCTGCTTCGCGCGCCCGCACCAGATCGCGTAACGATTCGGAGCCCTCGTCCGGAACCCACACCGCTGTCAGATCGCCTGACCGGTAACTGCGCGCCAATCCCTCGGCATCGCGACGATCAGTCTTAACCCGGTCGCCTGCTTTCATCGGAACCAGCGTGGGCGCGATCACTTCGCAAGCTACGCCCAGCTCAGCCAACTGCCAGTAGAGAACATAACCCGTCGGACCGGCTTCATAGCAAGCCTTCAACTGCTCAACCGATCCCAGCTTCTTCACCAGCTTGCGGATCGACTCAGCGCGGTTGGCAATCGTTCCCAGGCTGCGCACATCGCCATCCGGCTCTGCAATCGCTACGGCAATCGTTTCGGCATGGACATCCAAACCCAAAAATCGTACCTTGTTTTTCATGGCCGGTTCCTCTCCGCTTGTGGCTCTGATCTGTGTTCCTCTTCGGCTCACAGCTTAACCCACGCCCAACGCAGGGAACCGGTCACTCCATGATGACTAGTTCGGAGACGTGCGGTATGCGAGAACTATGAGTCGTGATGCGCTTCCGTTCATACTGCTTGACTGTAGCAAAACTTCGAAGTATGAGGTTGAGCCGTCTTGATTTCGAATTTTCGCTAGGAATGGAAACAGGTGCGCATCGTCGAAGACAAATCTGCGGCGGCCTCCGTACCAGCCATCGACGTTCCTTCGAAGATAAGAATCTTACCGAATCCTCTGAGGTTCGGTCTCAATGCGACAACACCGTATACCGTATGTGAGGCGCCAGATTTGTTGAAGTCAAACCGAAGACGCTCTCCCAATCTAAGTGCGCGATTGATGACGGAAGACGTTTGCTGCGGCGAATTGTCCTTAAACGTGAAGTTCATATTCGTGTCATGGCCGAGCATCTGCTGATGGACTTGTGATTTGCGTTGGAGCATGGTGCTGACAAACGCGATACCAAGGCTGCCGCCCTCATTGCGCATCAACGCATATAAACCTGCGGCCTGCGAGCTATCGGTCTTCGGGATGAAACGGAAGATGACGGTGCTGATCGGCACCGTGATAATACCAACGCGTAGCACTTGCACAATGCGTGGAACGACGATGTCGATCTTGGAGATCTGCAGGTTGAGCGAAGACATCCACCGAAAGGAGACAACTATGAGACAACTATTCATGGGAGAAAGCGATGACAATCAGGCCGGAGAAGGCCATTTTGCGCGGATCGTAACCGCGGGTGAGCAGGTATCCCACAAGTGGCACTTCCATCATGGTGAAGAGGCCGGCGGGGGAGAGCGCAAATACCGCGGCGGTGGCGGTATAGCCCATCATCTGTTGCATGTAGAGCGGCAGCAGATAGATTGCCGCATACAGCGCAGAATACAGGCCAAGGATGAGGATGCAACAGAAGAGAAAGTTGCGCTCCTTGAGAAGGCGCAGATTGACGACGGGGCTGGGCCGATGAAGCTCCCAATAAATGGCCCCGGCGAGGGCGATGAGGGAGACAGTGGCTAAGAAAACAATAAAATGCGAACCGAACCAGTCCAGCTCCTGGCCCTTGTCGAGAACGATCTCGAGTGTGGCCAGGCCGATAGAGATAAAACCGAGGCCAACCCAGTCGACCGAGAGCTTGCGAGCCTTTGCCTTGAGTTCTTTCATGTACGGAGGGTCCTCAAGAACGATGCGGGTAAGGAAGGCGCAGAGGATGCCGATAGGGATGTTGATGTAAAAGATCCAACGCCAGGAGTAATTGTCGGTAATCCATCCACCGGCTGTTGGCCCGAGAACGGGTGCAACGAGGATCGCGACGGTGTAGAGGGGGGCCATGGCCATGCCACGCTTCTGCGGAGAGAAACTGTCAGCGAGAATGGCCTGCACGGAGGGTTGCAGACCTCCGCCGGCAAGTGTCCCTGGCCGACGCGGAAGAGCACGAGCATCCCAAGCGTCGGTGCAAGACCGCATGCAGCGGAGAAGACAGTGAAGAGGAGGACCGAGAGAAGGTAATAGTTCTTGCGGCCAAGGATCGAGGAGAACCAGCCCCTGATAGGAAGCACAACTGCGTTCGCGACCAGATAGCTGGTGAGCCTGCGCGAGCGACGGGCGAGGCTGGTCATTGCCCAGGATGCCGGCAAGAATCACGGCGCATTCACAGCCGTTACAGGCGAAGATTGAGTGATCTCCCCTGGGAAGGGATTCCAGTGCAGATCGAACTGCGCGTGCGCCGGTCCTTTTGCGACACCTTAGATTGCGGGCAGCAGATCTTCACGGAACGCCTGCCGAAAACGGTACAACGATACTCGCGGTGCACCTGCCGGTTGAGCGCTTCTCTCCAGCAGATTACGAGCGCATTGGGCGGATCCGCAGGGTCTCGGCTGGCGAAGCAACTCGGCATCCTGGCCAGCGGTCCGATACTCCTTCGTCAGTTGCACCGCAAGCTGATCAAGCCTTCCCCCAAGGACCTCGGGTATTGGGTATCGATGACTGGCTGGCGCAAGGGGCCATCGATATGGCACGATTCTCTGCGATCTGGAACGTGGAAAGGTCGTCGATCTGCTGCTGCAGGACCGCAGCGCGGAAAGCACTGCGGAATGGCTTCGTGCTCATCCTGGCACGGAGATTGTCAGCCGCGACCGCGCCAGCTTGTATGCGCAGGCAGCAACAACAGCTGCGCCCCAAGCGGTGCAAGTTGCTGATCGTTGGCACCAGCTTCACAACTTGACCGAGGGCATTCATCGGTGCACTCGTCCCGCACCATCGACTGTTGTCGGAGATGGCACCCGCACTGGTAAAAAGATGCAAAGGTATCTCCAACTCTTCCTCCCGCGAAAGCGGACAAGCCTGCCCCTCGAACCCAGGCTAAGCGGAGGCTGAATAGAGAACATCGCCTGGCAAAATATGAGGCCGTCATGGACCAGGTTCATAAGGGCGTCACTCAGCAAGAAATCGCTCGTAGCTGCGATGTCGGCATAAGAACAATTCGTCGATGGATCCGCGCTCAAGTATTTCCAGAGCGACGGGACGCGAAGCGCAGGTCCAAGGCCGATCGACATCACGAGTATCTTGAGCAGCGTTGGAATGAGGGATGTCACAATGCCACCTAATCTGGCATGAATTACGCGAGCGAGGTTTTACAGGCCAATCGCCTATTGTCAGGCGTTGGGTTCGGAGCCACTATGGCTCACGACGCCACAGCACACGGCAGCAAACTCCATCTTCCTCGCCGCAGCCGTCGTCTCCCCGGCAAACAGCTTGGAGTCTCCTGAAGGAGCCAGAAGATGCCCGCAACTACATCGCTAAACTTTGTCGGCGGTCGCCGGAGATCGCAGCCTGCGCAGATCTGGCGCGGCAGTTCGTCCGCATGATTCGGCAACGGGACGCAGCTGCCTGGCCCAGCTGGAAGGACAGCGCAAAAAGCAGCTTGCTGGCGAGCTTCGCAAAACACCTCTGCCACGATGAAGACGCGCTGCTTGCCGCCCTGGAACAACCTTGGAGCAACGGTCCAGTCGAAGGAGATGTTCACCGCTTGAAGCTGATCAAGCGCTCCATGTATGGCCGTGCCAAATTCGATCTGCTCCGACTGCGTGTCGTGAATGCCGACTGAAATCCAATCCCCTCAAGTCCCATGGAACCATCGCAGTTCTTCACCAAATGTGACGAAGAACCTCTCTATGGCCGCTTTTAACCCGATCACGTATGGCCGGATTTAACCTGATCACCGAGGGGTAAACGACGAAGCGCGGGTTCTCGCCCTTGTCCAGATACTCGGGCTTGGCCACGACGCGCCGCTCGCACGCCCAACTCTTCTTGTTCTTGTAACAAGACGCCACCCGCTTCAGCAAACCGATCTTGCGATCGGCCTAGCGCAACAACAGCGCTCCGCCCTCGGTCAATACCTGACCCGCTGTGAAACTGGCCTCTACGCGACGAGAAATATGAGATGCAAACGAGAAGACTTCTTGATTACACTCCGTCATGAGAAAGGCCGCCCTTTCCGCAGCCATAACAGGCTTCGACAACGTAGTTATGACATAGAAAAGACGGCTTTTCCAGCTATATCTTTGCCCGCAGACTCTCTCCTTTAACAGTTGGCGTGTGAGATATGCAGGCTAGGTCGAGAGACTGCTCGATGCCAAGTCGAACAAGGTTCGTTCTTGGGGCTGCAGCCGCCGCGCTGACCAATGAGTTCAGGATCCCCCCTTCTGTGCCGAGACACATAGTTTGGTTTTCACGACACCAGACCTGTCCGACAGCGTGCGGGCGGCGGATATCATTGCCAGCCACCACCGAGAGCGGCGTAGAGCTGAATCAAGGAGAGCGCCTCCTGCTCCTGTACATTCGCCAGATCCAACTGTGCGGAGAAGAGATTGGTGTCGTTTGTGAGTACCTCGAGATAGCTGCTGCGGCCGTTGTCATAACGAAGCCGCGCAAGCTTCACCGACTGGCTCGCGGCTTCCGTTTGCTTCTCCTGCGCGATACGGTCTTCCTTCGACTTCTGGTAAACGATCAGCGCATTCGAGACATCCCGGAATGCGGAGGCGATCGTTTTCTGGTAGGTGACGACCATCTCCTGCTGCGTGGCCTCGGCCTGTTTGAGATTGTTCTTCAGCTTCCCGCCGGTAAACAAAGGCTGGCTGATAGAGCCGTTTGCAAGCCAGTAGCTGCTGCTTGAATCAAATAGGTTGTTCAGCTGGCTTGTCGACGTACCACCGAGGGCCGTGAGGCTGATCTGCGGAAAGAACTGCGCGCGGGCCACACCGATGCGGGCATTGGCAGCCACCAGTTCTGCTTCGGCCCTCTGGATGTCCGGACGCCGCTCCAGAAGTTGGGAGGGGATGCCCATCGGAATCTCTTCCGGATGCGGCTGCTCGGTATTGCGTTTGCCGCGCACAATAGGCCCTGGGTTACGTCCGAGCAGGAGCGACAAGCTGTTTTCCTGCTGGCGGATCTGGCTCTCAAGCTGCGGCTCAACCGATTCGGCAGCGTACAGAAGCTGCTCCGCCTGATGGACATCGGCCATCGTCGTTGCACCCGTTCGCTCGCGCAGGCTCACCAGACGCAGCGACTCCTTTCGAGAATCAAGCGTGGCTTTTGTAATTTCGAGTTGAGCGTCGAGCGCACGAAGCTGGACATACGCTGAAGCGACGTTGATGACGATAGAGCTAAGCGTGGCGCGTCGGCCCCACTCCGTCGCCAGCAGTTCGGCCCGCGCGGCTTCGTTCTGGCGTCGATAGAGTCCCCAGAAGTCGAGGTTCCATGCCGCTGTTGCCGTAAAGCCGCCACCATAATACTTCGGAGAGGACTGGTTGCCCAGGAGACCGCTGGGAATGCCGACAGCGCTGTAGGCCGCTCCAGCGTTGGCGGACGGAAGCATCTGGGCCTTCGTCACCCCAACCTGCGCCTGCTGTTCCAGAATGCGTTGCGCCGCGATCCGTACGTCGTAGTTGTTCTTGATGGCTTCGGCCACGAGACCCTTCAGCTCTTCATCTTTGAAGACCTCCGACCACCTGAGGTCGGCGACAGAAGCTTGTCCGGCCGGGTCCTTCGTCACGAGCTCTGCGTCGCGGTAGGTGGGAGGAACTACAGCCGCGGGACGCTTGTAGTGAGGACCGACCATGCATCCGCCGAGGAGGAGCAAGCCGGCCATCGAAGATCCGGCCATGACGGTCCGTTTCGTCGTTCGGCCCCATTTCTTATGGTTTTGTATGGGCTTCGTCATGATTGCATCGATCCAATCGACCGTCGGAATCGCACCAGTGCGGCTGTGAAAAAGACGGCCGCGATTGCAAGCATCGCGAGGAATTGCGGCCATACAACATCGAAGCCAGCCCCGCGGTAGAGAATCGCCTGGGCCATCCTCACGAAGTGGGTGGTGGGAGCAACCAGCATGATCTTTTGCACAAGCAGCGGCATGCTCTCGCGTGGCGTGAGCGAACCGGAGAGGATCTGCAAGGGCAGGAGGATGAGGATCATCAGGAGGCCGAACTGAGGCATGGAGCGGGCGACCGTACCGAGGAAGATGCCCATCGAGGTCGTCGCGAGCAGACTGATCGCCACACCGGCAAGAAACAGCGGTACGGAACCGGAGATCACGACGCCGAGCACTTCCTTAACCATCACTTCCAACCCGAACGCGGCTGCCAGAAGGACCACGAGCGCCATCGACCAGACCTTCGAAACCATGATCTCGAACGGCGTGAGAGGCATCACCAGCAGATGCTCGATGGTGCCATGCTCGCGTTCGCGGATCAGGGCGGCGCCGGTAAGGATAATGGAGAGCATCGTGACGTTATTGATGATCTCCATCAAGCCGGAAAACCACGACTGCGTAAGGTTGGGGTTGAACATCATTCGCGGTTCGAGCGATATAGGCGCCGCCTCGACCGACCGGTACCGCCGGGCAAAGTCCGTGACGTCACCGCTCACGATGCTCTGCAGATAGCCGGCGCCGATAAAGGCTTGGCTGACCAGCGTGGCGTCGACATTGAGTTGAACCGCAGGCGAGCGTCCGGCAAGGATGTCCCTTTGAAAGTTGGGAGGAATGTCCACAGAGAAGGTATAGCGGCCGGCGTTCATGCCGGCATCCGCATTCTGCGGCGTGGTAATTTCAGGTGTCTTGAAGTAGGGCGGATAAATGCTGTCGTAGATCTGCATCGACAGCTCCGACCTGTCCTCGTCAATAATGGCGACGGGGGCACGTTGCAGCGTTTCCGGTTGGGCATGGGCCGCCACATAGATGCCAAGCGAGAACACCCACGCAATGAGCATCAGCATGGCCGGGTCGCGATACAGGCTCCGGAACTCCTTGATGCCGAGATGAAAGATGTTCCCCAGACTGCGCAGCATCGCTACTCTCCCTGCTTCTTCAGCAACAGGACGCTGCCGATGGTGAGTACTGGAATCGCTGCAAGCAGGGCGAAGAACGATCCTGACAGATCGGAAAAGGAAAGTCCCTTCGAGAAGGTTCCGCGGCAGATGGTAAGAAAGTGCGTGGTGGGATAGATCCGTCCGATGAATGCTCCGAAGCCCGAAAGAGACGACACAGGATTCAGCAGTCCGGCGAACTGCACGGCGGGCAGAAGTGTTCCGATGGCCGTTCCAAAGATGGCTGCAATCTGGCTTTCCATGAGCGTTGAAGTGAGCAGACCGAATCCGGTCGACGCTGTGACATAGATGATGGCGCCGGTGGCGAGCGCAACCAAGCTGCCATTGATCGGAACGCGAAACAGGAATACCGCCATCAGGGTCATCAGGACGAAGTTGATCATGCCGACGACGATGTATGGCATCTGCTTTCCAAGCAGAAATTCAAGCTTTGTCACGGGCGTAGTGTAAAGATTCAGGATGGAACCGAGTTCCTTCTCACGCACGACACCGAGAGCGGTGAGCATGGATGGAATGAAGATCAACAACAGCGGAATCACGGCGGGAACCATCGCGATCAGACTTTCCACGTCCGGGTTGTAGCGGTACCTGGTTTCGAGGGAGTAAAGCCCTGCCGTGCTGGCGCCGAGGCGATGGACTGCAAGGTCCGAGAGATAGCCCGCATGCATGCCCTGCACATAGCCCAGGCCCGTCTCGGCCCGCCTCGGCATGGAACCATCGAGCCAGACTCCAATCGCCGGCTGGCCACCGCGGAGAAGATCGCGTCCATAGTTCGGCGGCAGCTCGATAGCCAAGCTCAGCTCGCCGCTGCGGAGCCGTCGATCCATCTCCTGATAGTTCGAAATCGGCGGCTTTTCGACGAAATAACGTGAGCCGGAGAGATTGAGCGCGTAGTCCTGACTGGCCGTGCTCTGATCGTGATCCAGCACCGCAAAGGGCAGGTTTTCGACATCCATATTGATGCCGTAGCCGATGATGAGCATCAACAGGAGCGTTCCACCGAGCGCAAGCGTCATGCGGATGGGATCGCGTCGCAGCTCAAGTGCCTCTCGATAGGCATAACTCAGCAGCCGCTGCAGGCTGAAGGCCCTATGCTGTCGCGCTCCGTTGCCGGCCGGCATTGCGGTCGGTAGGGTGGAAGTCTCTTGCGTGTCATGCTTTTCGTCCGAAGCCTGGGCCTGCTCGAGGTACAGGATGAATGCGTCTTCAAGGGTCTTCTGCCCGCTTTTGGCTACCAGGTCTGCGGGCTTTCCCGTGGTCAGGATCCGCCCAGCATGCATCAGAGAGATCCGATCGCACCGCTCCGCCTCATTCATGAAGTGCGTCGAGATAAAGATCGTGACGCCGTCGTTTCGGGAGAGGCCCAGCATCAGCTCCCAGAAGGTGTCTCGCGCTACCGGGTCCACGCCGGAGGTTGGCTCGTCGAGGATCAGCATCGCCGGCTTGTGAATGACTGCAACGGCGAGAGACAAGCGCTGGCGAATCCCCAGAGGCAGGCTTTCAGGCAGTTGATCCACGACAGAGGACAGATCGAAGCGCTGCACCATCTCTTCCACGCGCCCGTCAATCTGCTCTGTGGGAACGTGAAAGAGTTGAGCGTGGAGTACCAGGTTCTGCCGTACCGTTAGTTCGGTGTACAGCGAGAACGCCTGAGACATATATCCCACGTTGCGGCGGGTTTCGATGTCGCTGCTCACCGATTCGCCGAACAGCAGCGCGGTGCCTTCGGTCGCCGGAAGAAGCCCCGTGAGCATCTTCATGGTGGTGGACTTGCCGCAACCGTTCGATCCAAGAAAGCCGAAGATCTCGCCGCGTTCCACGGTCAATGTCACGTGATCGACTGCCGTAAACTTCCCGAAACGCCGGGTCAGGTCGCGCGCTTCGATCGCGATCTCTGCATTCGGCTTTCGTGGCGGAATCACAAGGGTATGGTGGCCCTGCCGGTCCTGTTCAGGGAGCAGCTCCACGAACGCTGCGTCGAGTGTCGCTTGTCCGGTACGCTGCCGCATCTCCGCTCCAGTGCCGGTGGCCAGAACACGGCCGGCATTCATGGCGACCAGCCAGTCGAAGCGCTCGGCTTCTTCCATGTAAGCGGTCGCAACGATCACGCTCATGCCGTCGCGGCGCAAACGAATACGGTCGATCAACTCCCAGAACTGCCGCCGGGAGAGCGGATCGACGCCGGTGGTCGGCTCATCCAGGATCAGCAGGTCGGGATCATGAATCAGAGAGCAGCAAAGGCCGAGTTTCTGCTTCATGCCACCGGAGAGCTGGCCTGCTGGACGGTCGCGAAAGGCCGACAAGTCTGTACTCTCAAGCAACTCGTCGATGTGCCACGTTCTTTCAGACCTCGATTGCCCGAAGAGGCGCCCGAAGAAGTCGATGTTTTCTAGCACGGAGAGTGTGGGATAAAGATTCTTTCCCAAACCCTGTGGCATGTAGGCAATCCGTGGGCAAGCGCGCTCACGATGGCCGCGATCGGCCATGCTGCCGCCGAGCACTTCTACCGACCCGCTCTGGATCTTTCGTGCTCCAGCGATCAGCCCAAGCACGGTCGACTTGCCGGTTCCATCGGGACCGATGAATCCGATCATGTGCCCCGCGGGAATATCCAGGGTGACCTCATTGGCTGCAATCGTCTTCCCGTAACGGTGCGTTACGTTCTGAAGCCGCACCACGGAAGAGGTCTTGACCATTACTGGGTGATCCTTGTCTTCAGGTTCTCGGGCCAGGGCACAGACGGGTCCAGGCGTACATAGGCAACTCCGGGCAAGCCGGACTTCACCTGGGTAATATGCTTGCGCAGCAGATCGGGGTCGATCCTTGCCTTAATGCGGAAGACAAGCTTCTGACGCTCGCTCTCGGTCTCGACGGTCTTTGGAGTGAACTGAGCGACATTCGCGACAAAGGAAACGGTCGCCGGGATGACATACTGTGGGGCGGCATCGAGCACAATGTGGACCTCGGACCCTATCGCCACTTTTCCGGCCACGGTTTCAGGCAGGAAGAAGGTCATATAGACATCGCTGAGATCGACCATGCTGAGTACCTTCCCGCCCGGAGAGACGACCTCGCCCGGTTGAGCGATACGGAACTGGACTCGCCCCGACCGGGCGGCGCGCAGCTCGTTATCCGCGATCTCCGACTTCAGGCGATTCTCGGTTGCGATGGCCGCTTCCACATGGGAGCGGGCTTCCAACACCTGGGAGTTCGCTGCCGTAACCGTTGCCTGAGAAGCGGCGACCTGCGCCTTGGCCGCAAGTACGGCTGCTGCGCTCCCTTTCTGGCGAGCCACGTCATCTTCATACTCCTGGATGGAAGCGGCATGTTGTTCGGAGAGCACCCTGGTGCGTTCCGCGGTTTTCTCCGCCGAGACCTGCTCCGCCTCTCTCTGGGAGACAACAGCCTCTGCCGCCGCGACTTCGCTCTGGTGCTGACCGACGACCGAGAGTGCGGTCTCGACTCCGTTGCGAGCCTCGGCTTCTTCGGCTCTCGCCTGCTGCAATTGTGCCTGAAGGACATCCGTATCGATGCGGGCGACTACCTGGCCCGCATCGACGAAATCTCCGTCGTTCACCAGCATCTCGGTAATGCGTCCGGCATTCTTGGAGGCAATATCAAGTTCTGTAGCTTCCACGCGCCCGTTTCCGCTCGCGAAGCTTGGACCTAAGGTCTTCGGCTGCAGCCGCAGCCATGCCATGTATCCGCCGGCGGCCAGGACAGCAACGATCAGGACAGTAGCGATTCCCTTGATGATGCGGTGCAAAGATGACGGCGCCACTGGGATGTTGGATGGCGGCATTGCGGGAGTGCTGGCAGCGGGTTGGGAAGGCTGTTGCGAAGAAATGGTGTCATTCATGTTGTCAGCAGCCGCTCCTGGGGTCGAGAAGCTGGGGATTGGAGAAGACTTCCAGTGGTGTCCTAAAGGCTAACACGGCGCGAGGCCGGCTGTGGCGGCTTGATGGATTGCTCCGGCTTCATCGTCGGCACATGGGCGCTCTCGTGAGATACGTCATGCCCTAGATGTTTAGTCCCAGCGTGTGGTGGAGTAGTGTATTCGGAGATGCCATCGC
>Ga0255336_101445_pt1 | contig 16977 bp, 15 predicted proteins | sample MeOH1_35cm_T3_17_FD_189102 | JGI IMG/M metagenome (GOLD analysis project Ga0255336, IMG submission 189102) | Sandy soil microbial communities from University of British Columbia, Vancouver, Canada - MeOH1_35cm_T3_179 | ecosystem: Engineered > Artificial ecosystem > Sand microcosm > Unclassified ...
AGACCTTCACCCCGCGAAAGTTTCCACCGTAGCGGACGAGCACGATCTTGTCTTTTACGCTGATGCCGAGGTCGGCCAGCTTCTTGAAGTCGGCGAGATTGCCATAGTTGGCATAAACAACCTCGCCGGTAACGTCGCCGGAGGGGGAAGAGCCGTTGAAGGCCGGGAAGATACGCGGATCATCCTGAAAGGGATCGCCGCCATACTTCTGAGGGTCCACGTGCTCGACCGATGGCCCCGACATCAGTTTTTTGCCATCGGCGCCGAAGGCCTCAATGGAGATCTTCACAGGCTTGTTCAGCAGCACTTTATAAGGGACGATCCTGGTCTCAAGGCCAGCTTCCTTGAACTTTCCGGCGACGTAGAGAGCGGTGGCGTAGTCTTCCTGCGAGCTGGCCCAGTGCGGCGACGCGGTGAGGATCTTGAGGTGCTCCCCGGCCAGTTTTGCGCTCGGGACAGCCAGAAAGGCCGCGTCCCATTTAGCCTGCTGTGCAAAGTCGCGATAGCCGAAGACTTCGGTCGTTTGAGCGGAAGCACCGAGAGCAATGAGAAAAATTGAGCAGGCCAGAGTTCCGACAGAGCGCAAAGGGAAACCTCTAAGGGAAAAGTTTAGAGGTTAGAGTACAGCATTCCTGCGCGGCATAGTCGGATGTATACCGCGCAGGGAAAGAAAGATCAGGCGACCGGCTGGCTGCAGAACTTGCAGCGATGAGCCGCGAGGGGAATGTCGGAGAGACACTCGGGGCAGGGCTTGGTGGCGGGGGGCTCAGCCACGGCCGGGTTGAACTTCTTCAGCAGGTACTGCGTCGGAAGCACGAGGAAGAAGTACACAACTCCTGCGATCAGCAGAAAGTTCACTACGGCGGTGAAGAATTTTCCATACTCAATTACGCCGCCATTGATGTGGCCGACCATGTAATCGAAGTTGGGCTTGCCGACGATAGCGCCGAGCAGAGGATTGATGATGTTCGTGGTCAGCGCGGTTACGATGGCCGTGAAGGCCGCGCCGATGATGACGGCGACTGCCAGGTCCATCACATTGCCACGGAGAATGAAATCGCGAAAGCCTTTGATCATGAAGGTCTCCTGAGAGATCTAGAAGTCACGTGCCTGGTCAACGCGAGTATACGACAGGTGTCGCTGCAGAGTTATGCAGACCGCGTGAGCCAGAGAGAGTATGGGTAGAGAAGAAAGAAGAGAATGACGATCAGCGCCAGCATGTCCATGTAGATGAGCAGCAGGACTCCGCCGTGATAGAAGCTCCATCGCGTTCGCATGCAACGGACGTGGTCGACCGTTCCTGCAACCGCTCCGAAGGCGGGAAGAACGAGGAAAGGGTTAGCGCGGTTGCGAGGAAAGTCGGAGAGCAGGACCGCGATGCCGAGGCTCAAAAGGACCAGAAGAGCTCCGCGAAGGAGGGACCGATCGCGCGGATTGAAGAAGCGGGGAATCACCGAACCTGCTTATAGATTAGAAGGTTTTTTCGAAGCGTGGGGAGTTGTACCGGTCGCGGTATCATGATTTCGTCTCCCAGCTTTACTCAGGCAGGTCATTCCGTTCGAGCTTCTTCGGCTCAGGAGAGTGTGTGAAGTCAACTCGAGAGCTATCGGTGGAACCCAGTTCGAGGAGGTCTTTTCTGGAGTCCGAGGAGTCAGGTTTCTGGCGCAGGGTGGCGTTTGTCGTTGCTGTCGGCCTGGCGATTCGATTGTTGGCGTTGTGGCTGATCGCAGGGGCTCCCCTGGCCTCAGACTCAACCGACTACCGGGAGATGGCGTTGCTCCTGCTGGGAGGCAAGCCATTCGTGCCCTACTGGCCGCCGGGGCTTTCGCTGTATCTGGCCCCGTTTCTTCAGGCGGGGCTGGGCGATGGCGTGCTGCGGGCCTCGATGCTCGTCTGGTGGCTGCTGTTCTGTGCAGGATTCATTCGTCTGGCCATCGATCTCCGTGTGAAAAAAAGCGCATGGCTGCTGTTGTTGGCGATCTTCAACGTCACTCCCGCGCTGATTCATTTCTCGATTGAGCCGATGACCCAGATGCCCTCTGCTGCGCTTCTGCTGCTGGCGATGAGCGCTGCGGTTCGATGCTCCAGAGGAGCAGGCTGGGGAGAGGTCCTTTTATTGGGCGGGTCGCTGGGCTGGCTTTCACTGGTTCGGCCCAGTACGCTTCCTCTCCTGATTGTGCTTCCGGCCCTGGTGTTTCTGCGACAGCGGAGACTCCTGCAACCGTTCCTTGCCATAGGGCTGGGAGCGGTGATGATCTTTGTCTGGGTCGTGAAGGTACATCAGCTCTCGGGGCAGTGGACGATCAACAACTCCAACGGCGCGAATCTGTTCTACGGAAACAATCCGTGGACCCCGATGTATCGGACCTGGTACTTCGGCTCCCACGCGAAGCTGGGGACCGATGAGATACATCAGTTTCCCGAGTTTGAAGAGATTACGAAGAAGATCATGTTGCTCCCCGAGGTCGATCGCGGGGCAGCGTACAAGCAGCTGGCGGTGGAGTACGTTTTGCATCGCCCAGATCTGTTTGTGCTGCGCACGGTGAACCGCGTGCGATGCTTCTGGGGCTTCGATATCTTTACTGCGGCCAACCTGCGGGGATCCGGCGGTGCAGGGCGGCGCTGGTTTCCTCTGGCCTTCGCGATGGATGCGGTCTGCTATCTGGTTGTGGCCGGATTTGCGTTCTTCTGGATTGCAGCGGCTCCCGGTGCGTTATGGCGGCGCTGGGAGACGTGGGTGCTGGCTGGCGTAGTCGTGCTCTACTCTCTGCCTTACTGGGTGACGATGTCGCATCCGACGTATCACTTTCCGGTGGTCGCTCCGCTGGCGTTGCTTGGAGTGATGGCGCGTGAGGTCGTTCGCTCCACCGGCATGGAGGCGCGCTGGCGCGGCTGGGCCAGTCTCGCAGTGTTGGGGCTGATTCAGGTGGAGTGGTTGTTTTACCTGACGAAGTCGTAAAAAATCCGGCCGCATGGGCCGGATTTTTTGTTCGCTGCGGTGTGGATTGCTTAGGCGGAGACCAGCTCGGGGTTGGCAGCGGCCTTCTCGAACATCTCTTTGATCGACTGTTCGTATGGAGCTTGAAGAACGCCGTGCTCGGTGATGATGGCGGTGATGTACTTCGCCGGGGTGACGTCGAAGGCGGGGTTTTGAATTGCGGCGCCGTTAGGCGTCATCTGCTTGCCGTTCGAGTGCGTGACCTCGGTGGCGGAGCGCTGCTCGATGGGGATCTGGTCGCCGTGCGTGGTGGCGACGTCGATGGTCGAGAGCGGGGCGGCGACGTAGAACGGGATGCCGTGCTCCTTCGCGAGGACCGCGACCGAGTAGGTGCCGATCTTGTTGGCGGTGTCGCCGTTGGCTGCGATGCGGTCGGCTCCGACGATGACGGCCTGGATCTTGCCCTGGCGCATCAGCGAGCCTGCCATGTTGTCGCAGAGGACCGTGGTGGGGATGTTGTCGTGCAGAAGCTCCCACGCGGTGAGGCGAGCGCCCTGCAGGTAGGGGCGGGTCTCGTCGGCGTAGACGTCGATTTTGTGGCCTCGCTCGACAGCGGCGCGGATGACTCCGAGGGCGGTGCCGTAGCCGCAGGTGGCGAGCGCGCCCGCGTTGCAGTGGGTCAGGACCGTGCCCTCCTGCGGGAGCAGGGCTGCGCCGTGGGCTCCCATGGACTTGCAGGCGGCGATGTCCTCGTCGTACATCTGCTGGGCCTCTTTGATGAGGGCGGCCTTGATCTCGGGGATCGAGATGCCTGCGGCAGCGAGAGCGTTGTATTTATCGCGCATCCGCTCGATGGCCCAGAAGAGGTTGACGGCCGTCGGGCGCGTGGCTGCGAGGGTATCGCCGATGACGGCGACTTCGACATTGAGTGCGGCGATGTCAGTAGCCTTGCTCTGGCTCACGCCGAGGGCCACGCCCATGGCGGCTGAGACTCCAATGGCGGGAGCGCCGCGAACGATCATGTCGCGGATGACGGTGGCGACCTGCTGGTAGTCGGTGGCGAGGACGTAGGTCTCCTCGAGGGGGAGCTTGGTTTGATCGAGGAAGTTAACGCCTTCGGGGAGCCATTCGAGGGTAGGAATCATGTCCTTATTAGTTTATCTCGGACGGGAGAATATGCCCGCCATCGTGTTGCTAGGATACCTGCATGAGCTATGACTTGATGGTCTTCGATCCCGATGCGGCTCCGCCTAATCATGCAGATTTCATGGTCTGGTACGCCGGACAGACGAGGTGGGCCGAGGGACATTCCTATAACGACCCGGCGGTGACGATGGTTCGGCTTCGCGAATGGTTTCTCGAGATCGCCAAGACCTTTCCTCCGATGAATGGGCCGATGGCGAAGGAAGAGCTTCCGAAGGATGAGGCTTCGGCCACCGATTACAGCATTGGGCGAAAGGTGATTTATGCGGCGTTCGCCTGGTCGAAGACCGAGGCCGCATATAAAACAGTCTTCGACCTTGCGGCCCGGCATCAGGTCGGTTTCTTTAACGTCAGTTCGGGAGATCAGGAAGTCTGGCTGCCGAAGGATGGGAAACTTGTCCTTGCACACCAAAAGGCGTCGACTTTGAAGGGCAAGCTTCGGAACTTCCTCAATCCTTCGTGAGTTCCTTCCGCGCAATGTGGGCCTTGCGAACGTCGGTGGCGGTGTAGAGCGAGTGGAACGGCGCGCTGGGTGCGGCGGCTTCGATGTTGGCTCGTCCGCCCTGTTCGCGGTCGACGAGGCAGAGGACTCCGATGACGTTCATGCCGGATTCCTTCGCGGCGGCGATGGCGGTGATGGTGGAGCCTCCGGTGGTGCAGACGTCGTCGACGATAACTACGTTGGCTCCGGTCTTGTGGAAGCCTTCGATGCGGCGACCGGTGCCGTGCGTCTTTTCGGCCTTGCGGACGAGGAAGCCGTGGACGAGGGGGGCGTCGGGATTTTGCAGGCGGTTCCAGGCGCTGGCGCTGGCGGTGTTGGAGACGAGCGGGTCAGCTCCCATGGTGAGTCCGCCGACGGCCTCGGCCTGGGGGAAGTGCTGCCGGATCAGCTCGTGGAAGAGGAGGCCGGAGAGGCGTCCGCCTTCGGCGTGCAGGGTGGTGGTGCGGCAGTCGATGTAGTAGTCGGACTTCTGGCCGCTGGCGAGGGTGAAGTCGCCGAGGCGGAAGGAGAGGGTCGCGATGAGATCGAGGAGAGCGGTACGGTTGTCGGCTGGCATCGTCATGATTGTAATTGTGGTCTCCCCCTGTATCTGTTTTGCGCAAAGTCTTCAAAGAAGATGAGTTAGTTGGGTACTTCAAAGATCCACCCGGTTTGGCAGTGGTTCATAAGCAGGTTGCCGGTGGTGAGTGGTCTGTCGGATAGATCTTGGTCTAGTTCTATTTTAACGGGAATGAGGGAATAGATCGGCGTTTGTATCTTTCTGATTTTGGGTTGTTTAAGCGGACTTTAGGCTTGACGGTGTAGTTTCGCGCCTGTTGGTTTGGAAAGCGGTTCGAGTTTCGATCGAATGCCCACCTTAGCCGCTTTGCGGCGAAGATGGGTGGCGCTCGGTATTCGGTTCTTTATCGGGCTCTTGGTTAGGTGTTTTGTGTGCAGGAGCGGGCTCGGTTCAGGAGCAGGGTTTGTTCTCGGGCGTTGCGGGTCAGGGTGGCGGCGCGTTCGAATTCGACGCGGGCCTCTTCGGTGCGGCCTAGTTTGTTGAGGAGGTCGCCGCGGACGCTGGGGAGGAGATGGTAGCCCTTGAGGGTGGGTTCGTTGGCCAGGGCGTCGATGAGGGGAAGGGCTGTGGCGGGACCGGAGGCCATGGAGACGGCTACGGCCCGGTTGAGCTCGACGATGGGTGAAGGGGTGAGGTGGACGAGCTGGGCGTAAAGGGCGGCGATACGGTGCCAGTCGGTGGCTTCGGCGGTGTTGGCCCGGGCGTGGCAGGCGGCGATGGCGGCTTGCAGGGTGTAGGAGCCGGGTTGAGTGGGGATTGGGGCATCCTGCATTCCCATCCTTTGCGATGATGCCGCAAAGGATGGGGCACCCGGATTGGTGGTGTGGCCGGGTGGGGTGCGTGCGGATAGGAGATCTTCGGCGTGCTCCAGGGCGGCGAGGCCGCGGGCGATGAGGATCTGGTCCCAGCGGGAGCGGTCCTGGTCGAGGAGGAGGATGGGTTCGCCGGTGGGGCCGATGCGGGCGTTGAGGCGGGAGGCCTGAATCTCCATGAGAGCGGCGAGGCCGTGGACCTCAGGTTCGTCGGGGACGAGCTCGCTAAGGATGCGGCCGAGGCGGAGGGCGTCTTCGCAGAGGGCGGGTCGGGTCCAGTCGTCGCCGGCGGTGGCGGAGTAGCCCTCGTTGAAGATGAGGTAGATGACCTGGAGGACGGAGGAGAGGCGGGAGGTGAACTCGACGCCTCGGGGGACCTCGAAGGGGATATTGGCTTCGCTGAGGGTGCGTTTGGCGCGGACGATGCGCTGGGCGACGGTGGGTTCGGCGAGGAGGAAGGCGCGGGCGATCTCGTCGGTGGTGAGACCGCCGAGGAGGCGGAGGGTGAGGGCGACGCGGGATTCGGCGGAGAGGATGGGGTGGCAGGAGATGAAGATGAGGCGGAGGAGGTCGTCACCGACGGGGTCGTCGATGGCGGCGTTGATGTCGTCGGGGGTGAGTTGGTGGGAGCCTTCGAGCTCGTAGCCGAGCTGCTGGTGTTTGCGGTCGAGGAGCTTGGAACGGCGGAGGAGGTCGATGGCGCGGTTTTTGGCCGCGGCCATGAGCCAGGCGGCGGGGTTGTCGGGGATGCCGGTTCGGGGCCAGCGTTCGAGCGCGGCGACGAGGGCGTCCTGGGCGAGGTCTTCGGCGAGGCCGACGTCGCGGACGATGCGGGTGAGCGCGGCGATGAGCCGGGCCGACTCGATGCGCCAGACGGCGTCGATGGAGCGCTGGATATCGGTGGTGTTATCGGCAGCGGGCATCAGCTACCGATGACACCACCTTTGCTGGAGGTGTGGCAAGGTGCAGTGGTCACATAGATCGCAGGGGAATGAGGCGGCGGAGGCGGGAGTCGCGGAGCCAGAGACCGGCCCAGAGGACGACGCTGATGAGGGCGGGGATGAGGCTGGAGCCGACGGACTCGCCTGCGCGGAGATTAACGGCGGTGGCTCCTCCGAGATAGGCGCTCAGAAGGACGGTGCCCAGGACTGAAGTTCGTGGAATGAGATAGAGCGCGATGCAGGAGAACTCGATGAAGCCGAGGGTGTGCATGTAGCGGAAGGGGAATCCCATGGCCGGTTGGGAGCCGGGCGGAGGTGTGTAGGTGAACTTCATGACGGCGGTAAAGATCATCATGAGTGCGGAGAGAGCGGTGAGGATGTAGCCGGTCCAGAGCTGCTTTTTGGGGGGAGCGGCGAGGAGGGATTTTGGGGTGAAGGGAAAGACCTGGCGGAGGTTCTGGTCGCGGAGCCAGATTCCTCCCCAGATGAAGAGAGCGATGTAGACGGGGAAGAGGATGTGGGAGAAGAGTGGGTTTCCGACGCGGAGGTGAAGGGCGATGGCTCCGCCGAGGTAGCCGGTTAGAAGGACCGATCCAAGGATGGAGGTTGGGGGGAGAGCGTAGAGCGCGATGCAGACGAGAGCGATGACTCCGATGGCAGGGGAGAGGTGCATGGGGATGCCGAGCTGAGTCAGGGCCTGGGTGACGGAGTCGGAGGTGGTGAATTTTATAGAGGCGTCGAAGAGGAAGAAGAGGATGGAGAGTACAGAGAGGGTGTAGCCGGTGTAGAGAAGAGGCTTCGATGGGGATGCATTCTGAATTTCAACGGACATAGGTGTTGCTCCGATTTATGGTTTGAACTTCGGCTTCTGGAGCGGATGTGCTGATTCTGAACTGTTCGCTCTATTAGTACGTCGAATGAGGTCTGGGGAGATCGACATTGTGCTGGGGATTTTTTTGCGGCAGGGGAGTGGTGGGGATATCCGGTGCAGAAACAATAGTTTGGTGGCGGGCTGAAGAAAAGGTGTAATGGAGTTGCGGGTTGTTCGTCTGCGTTGGTGAAGGAGAGATTGCGATGAACGAGATGACGAAGGATCCGGTCTGCGGGATGCAGGTGGCGGTTGGTTCGACGAAGTGGACGAGCGAGCACGCGGGTAAGCGGTGGTATTTCTGCTGCGAGGGGTGCAGGAAGAAGTTTGAGGCCGATCCCGGGAAGTATGACGGCTCTCATGTGGTGGAGGAGCTGGTCGCAATTGGAGGGATGAGCGCGGGGAAGGCTCATGGGGGATGCTGCGGCAGTGGGTCGGCTCATACTCACGCTGCGGCGGTGCAGGCGGGCAGTGGGAGATATACGTGCCCGATGCATCCTGAGGTGGTGTCGGACAAGATGGGGTCGTGCCCGAAGTGTGGGATGGCGCTGGAGCCGGTTGCTCCAGTGCTGAGCCGCGTGGAGTACACCTGCCCGATGCATCCCGAGATTGTGAGGGATGGGCCGGGGAGCTGCCCGATCTGCGGGATGGCTCTGGAGCCGAGAGAGGTGACGGCGGATCAGGAAAATCCTGAGCTGAAGAGTATGCTGCTGCGGTTCTGGGTGGGAGTGGCGCTGACGCTTCCACTGCTGGCGGTGATGGTGATGGAGATGTGGCCGGGGCATCCATTTATGGGGCTGTTGATGAGCCCGTGGATGGGGTGGGCGCAGATGGCGCTGGCGACTCCTGTGGTGCTGTGGTGTGGATGGCCGTTCTTTGAGCGGGGATGGGCTTCGATTGTTCATCGCAGCCTGAACATGTTCACGCTGATCGCGATGGGGACGGGTGCGGCTTATCTGTACAGCGTGGCGGCTGTGGTTGCTCCGGGGATATTTCCGGACTCGTTTCGTGAGCACGGCGGGATGCTGGGGCTGTACTTCGAGGCGGCTGCGGTGATCACGGTGCTGGTGCTGCTGGGGCAGGTGCTGGAGCTGAAGGCGAGAGACAGGACGGGCGAGGCGATTCGTGCGCTGCTGGGGCTCGCTCCCAAGACGGCGCGGAGGATTGCGAAGGATGGGATGGAGAGCGATGTTCCGCTGAGCGAGATTGTGGTCGGCGACAGGCTGCGGGTGAGGCCGGGCGAGAAGGTGCCGGTGGACGGAGTTGTCGAGGACGGACGCAGCGCAGTGGACGAGTCGATGGTGACGGGTGAGCCGGTTCCAGTAGAGAAGACTGCGGGCGAGAAGGTGGTCGGCGGAACGATCAATGGCACGGGCGCGCTGGTGATGAGGGCGGAGCGTGTGGGAGCGGATACGCTGCTGGCGCAGATTGTGAAGATGGTGAGCGAGGCGCAGCGGTCGCGGGCTCCGATTCAGGGGCTGACGGATCGGGTGGCGTCGTACTTTGTGCCTGCGGTGCTGGTCGTTGCCGCTCTGGCTGCGATTGTGTGGGCGGTGTGGGGGCCTGAGCCTCGGCTGGCTCATGCGTTGGTGATTGCCGTGTCAGTGCTGTTGATTGCCTGCCCGTGTGCGCTGGGGCTGGCTACGCCGATGTCGATCATGGTGTCGACCGGGCGCGGAGCGCATGAGGGTGTGCTGGTGCGGAGTGCGGAGGCACTGGAGACGCTGGGGAAGGTCGATACGCTGGTGATCGATAAGACGGGGACGCTGACGGAGGGGAAGCCTCGTTTGACCGAGGTGGTTGCGGAGGGTGTGAGTGAAGATGACTTGCTGCGGGCTGTGGCTAGTCTGGAGCGGGCGAGTGAACATCCTCTGGCGGCTGCGATTGTTGCGGGTGCGCAGGAGCGGGGAGTTGCTACTGGCGAGGTGAAGGAGTTTGCGTCGGTCACGGGAAAGGGCGTGACGGGGGTGGTCGATGGGCGGCGTGTGGTGGTGGGCAATGCTGCGCTGCTACGGGATGAGAAGGTGGCTGCTGATGCGATGGAGCGGAGGGCCGATGAACTGCGTCGTGACGGACGCACGGTGATGCTCGTTGCCGTAGATGGAAGGGCTGCGGGTTTGATTGCTGTGGCCGATCCGGTGAAGGGCTCGTCGCGTGAGGTGGTGGATGCGTTGAAGAAGAGTGGGCTGAATGTGGTGATGGTGACAGGAGACAATCGCACGACGGCGGCTGCTGTTGCGGAGAAGATGGGGATTGGGTTTGAGGCGGAGGTCTCGCCGGAGGGCAAGGCCGAGGTGGTGCGGCGTCTGCAGAAGGAGGGCAAGATTGTCGCGATGGCGGGCGATGGAGTGAATGATGCTCCGGCGCTGGCGGCGGCGCAGGTGGGGATTGCGATGGGAACGGGAACCGATGTTGCGATGGCTGCTGGAGGCATCACGCTGGTGAGCGGCGATCTGCGCGGGCTGCTGCGGGCGCGGAGGCTGAGCGAGAAGACGATGCGGAATATTCGGCAGAATCTCTTCTTTGCGTTCGTCTACAACGCTGCGGGCGTGCCGCTGGCGGCGGGGGTTCTGTATCCGTTGTTTGGGTGGCTGCTGAGTCCGATGATTGCGGCGGCGGCGATGAGTTTCAGCTCGGTGTCGGTGATAGCGAATGCTTTGCGGTTGCGGAGGGTTGAGTTGTGAGTGCGTGGATGCTTTGGTGCGCGGCGCGGAGATTTGATGAAGCTCCGCGCCGCTATGAGCGCAGATCCTTCGACTTCGTTTGGCTGCGCCAAACTTCGCTCAGGATGACACTCTTTGAGAGGAATCACCCGGGAATGAACCTTCAAAAGACACGCTGGAATGAATCCTCAAGAAAATACTCGGGGATGAAGTCTTAAGAAGGCACGCTGGAATGAACGCTCAGAGTGTGCTCGAGTGCTACAGCCTTAGACGTTCATTCCTGCGATGACTCCGCGCATGTAGGCGAAGCTCTTGATGACTCCGGGCATGGGGTCGTCGGCCATGATCTCGTACTCGAGGTCGACGTTGCCTTTGTAGCCGATGCCGATGAGAGCCTGGAAGATTCCGCGGACGGGCATGATGCCGTCACCTACGGCAACCTGACTCTCCTTGACCTTGCTCTCGGCGAGGTCCTTCATGTGGACGTCGTGAAGGCGAGCACCGACTTTTTTGATGGCTGTGACGGGATCGGTTCCGGTACGCATGGTGTGGCCTACGTCGATGCAGCAGCCGATGCGTGGGTCCATCGACTTGACGGCGTCGAGGACATCGAAGGGCGAGGGCCACTGCTTGTCTTCGGGGCCGTGATTGTGGATGGCGAGCTTGATGTTGTATTCCTTCACGAACTTTTCGACGCGCGGGAGGACCTGGCGGGTGGGGGCCCCTACGATGACTGGGATTCCTGCGGCCTTGACGTACTCGAACTTGGAGCGGATGTCGTTGTCGTCATCCTTGTCGAAGTAGATGGTTCCGGCGGCGGTGAGGTCCATTCCTGCGGCGCGGTACTCGGCGGCGCGAGAGGCGACTTGGTCGGCCGGGGTCATGGGGAGGTGGACGTCTTTCAGGTTGAGCAGGGGAGTCTTCAGCTCCTTCATGAACTGAATGAGGTGAGCCTGATCGAATTTGCGGAAGGTATAGCTGGCGATTCCGAGTCGAATGGGGGAGGAGGAAGAAGCAGGCGCGGCGAACGAGAGGGCAGAGTTGGAGAGAAGCGAGGAGGCGGCGAGCATGGTTCCGCCACTGAGAAGGTTGCGGCGCGAGATGTTTGGCTTCATGCAGGGCATGGTAGCTGCCGTGGCAGGTGGTCGTCCAGTTGATGACATCAGGGGAAGCTGGGTATAGACGAAAAAGCCCCATCTTAGCCGCTTTGCGGCGAAGATGGGGCACCCGGTTCTTATTCGGCTTTAGAGCTCGAGACGAGAGTCGTCGATGGCGAGACGAACATTGCCGTCGGACTTGGTGAGACGGCGAACGGCTTCCATCTTGTCCACGTTGGCCTTGAGCATCACGACAGCGATCGGGATGGATTTGCCCGCGGACTTGATGGTGCGAATGGCTGTTTCGCGGTCGATGTTGCAGACCTTCATCAGCACGCGAATACCGCGCTCCACGAGCTTCGCGTTCTTCATGTGCACGTTCACCATCAGGTTGTCGTACACATAGCCGAGCCGCGTCATAGCGCCCGTGGTGATCATGTTGAGGATCATCTTCTGGGCCGTCGCGGACTTCATGCGCGTGGAGCCGGAGATGACCTCGGGGCCGACCTCGGCGACGATGGTGGTATCGGCGACCTCGGCGAGAGCCGTGTTGGGATTGCAGGTGACCGCTGCAGTCTTGGCTCCGCGAGCGCGGGCATATTCGACGGCGCCGACGACGTAGGGAGTGCGGCCCGAGGCCGAGACTCCGATAACGATGTCTTTGCGAGTGGGACGACGGCGAGCGATGTCGCGCTGGCCCAGCTCGGGCGAATCTTCATTCACATCGGAGGCGGAGGCGAGAGCCTTTGGCCCCCCGGCCATGATGTACTGCACCTGTGCGGGCGCGGTAGAGAAGGTTGGAGGACACTCGGAGGCATCCAGCGAGGCGATGCGGCCCGAAGAGCCTGCTCCGACATAGATGAGGCGGCCGCCATCGCGGAGAGAGCGCGCGACGGTATCGATCACGACGGCGATCTCAGGCAGAGCTTTTTTAACAGCTGCTGCGATCTTGGCGTCTTCGTGATTGATGATGCGGGCGATTTCGAGTGCGGATTTTGTATCCAGCCCTTCGGAGGCGGTGTTCGAAGTCTCTGTGACCAATCCGAAGAACTCATCGGGGCCGTTGGGAACGGATTTTGGTGACTGGGCCGGCTCGAGCATGGTAAGGGTTGCCATAGGGGAAAACCTGCTGCGAAGGGTTGCAGTTCTTTTCTACACGATTCTAGTCCTAATCTACGTTAGATGCGCATACAAAGGATCACGTTTGATACATGGGCTATGAGTCCTCGCCGTGGTTTTGTCAAGCAACCTTCAAGAGTAGAGCTCATCACGCGATGACGCAGCAATTTTTTGCGCGGAAAGAGGTTCTCTCGAAGTTGTGCCGATTCTTTGTAAGATGCAATGCATGACTTTTAGTTTTCTCCGTGGCCTGACAGTCGCAGGTATGCTGACTCCAATTTTTGGGGGATGCTTGCTTCGAGCGGCTGAACCCGCTGCCTCTTCGGTTAAAAAGACGGATGAGACGCTGCAACAGAAGCTCGAGGCATTGGCCGCGACGCATAAGGGGCATGTAAGCCTGTATGCGACGCAGCTGAATACGGGCAAGACGGTGGCGCTGGATGCAGACAGGCCGGTCCAGACGGCCTCGGTGATCAAATTGGCGATTCTGTTTGAGGCCATGGAGCAGGTGAGGGCTGGAAAGGCTCACTGGGATGAGAAGCTGACCCTGGCCAAGGGCGATGGCGTGAGCGGATCGGGAGTATTGATGTTCTTCGACACGCCGCTGACCCTGACTCTGAAGGATGTGCTGACGATGATGGTGATTGTCAGTGACAATACGGCGACAAACCTGGCCATCGACCGGTTTGGGGTGAGCGCGGTCAATGCGCGGATTGCATGGCTGGGGCTGAAGGATACGCATCTTTATAAGAAGATCGGGAAGCCTGCGACGGAGCCCATGCCTGCGGATCAGCCGAAGTTCGGGTTAGGGAAGACGACGGCGCACGAGATGGAGACGATCATGGAGCGGATTGGCCTATGCCAGCTCGCGGGGCCGGGGGAAGCGGCCCTGCCGGGCGACACGGAGATCTGCCAGACGGCGCTGACGATGCTTCGCAACCAGTTCTACCGCAACACGATACCGAGATACCTGGAGAAGCTGGACTCGAGCGAGACAGGGTCTGGAATTGCCAGCAAGACGGGAAGCCTGAATGCGGTGAGGAACGATGTTGCCATTGTGGCGGGGAAGAGCGGTCCCATGGTTTTGTCGATCTTTACCTCTGAGAATGAAGACAAGGGCTGGACTGCGGACAACGAGGCTGAGATGATGATTGCAAGGCTGGCTAAGGAGATCGTTGAAGCCTGGTCGCCTGCAGGGCTGGATGGGAAAGCTCTGGTTCCTGGTTTAGGTCTGACCAGCGGGCCGGATGCCGGATCGGGTGACCGTCCGTCTAAATAAGGGAGAGAAGAGTAAGACGGTGCAGACTGAAGAACAGACTGGTCAAGATCCGGTAAACACAACACCGGAATTTCCGGTGAAAGATAACCAGCCTCAGGTCCGGCGAGGTGGGATGAACGCGTGGTTGCGGGATCTGGTGATCTCGGTAGCGGTATCGACTTTCATCATTATCTTTCTGTACCAGCCGGTTCGGGTGGAGGGAACGAGTATGCTTCCTGTGCTCGAGGACCAGGACAGGCTCTTCGTCAACAAGCTGGCTTATCGGGTAGGAGAGATTCACCGCGGAGATGTGGTGGTCTTTCTGTATCCCCACGATCATCAGAAGAGCTATATCAAGCGCGTGATTGCGCTGCCCGGAGACGATCTGAAGATCGATCACGGAAATGTCTTCGTGAATGGGAAGAAGCTGCAGGAAAAGTACGTTCCGCTTCGCTTTGAAGACAGCCGCACACTGCCGGAGACGGTGATTCCGGATCACGAATACTTTGTGATGGGAGACCATCGGTCGATCTCGAGCGACAGCCGGGATTTTGGCCCCGTGGACCGGGACCTGATCTATGGGAAGGCTGCGTTTGTCTACTGGCCGATGGAACAGGTCGGCGTCGTCCACTAAAGGCAGAGATGGAGAATGCCGCGTAGCCTTGGGCTGCGCGGCATTTGCTTTATTGGGGCGTGACGCTGGCGATGATCTGAGAAAAGGAGATCGGGTCGAGGCTGGCTCCGCCTACGAGAGCGCCGTCGATGTCTCCAAGACAGCAGAGGGGGGCGATGTTGTCGGACTTGACGGAGCCGCCATAGAGAATGCGGGTGGAGGTGGCGATGTCAGAGCCTGCGATGCGCGCGATCTCGGAGCGGATCATCTTGTGTGCGTCCTCGGCGATCTCAGGGGTGGCGGTGCGTCCGGTGCCGATGGCCCAGACGGGCTCGTAGGCGATGACGAGCGGAGCGAGAGCGGCCGCATCGATGCCTTCGAGGGCGACGGCGATCTGGAGCTTGAGGACCTCGGCGGTGAGGTTGCGTTCGCGTTCGCTGAGGTGCTCGCCGACGCAGACGATGGGGATGATGGAGTGCGCGAGGGCCGATTTGAGCTTGAGGTTGACGGAGGTGTCGGTCTCGTTGAAGTACTGACGGCGCTCGGAGTGGCCGATGAGGACGTGGGTGACTCCGATGGCAGCGAGCATGGTGGGTGAGGTTTCGCCGGTGTAGGCTCCCTCGGTACGCCAATGCATGTTTTGCGCGCCGATGAAGATGGATTGGCCGAAGGCGGCGTCGACAACAGTTGCGAGCGAGGTCATCGAGGGACAGAGGACGATCTCGGTGCTGGTGTTGTTTTCGACGAGCGGTAAGAAGTCGGAGAGAAAGACTGTGGACTCGGCTGGGGTCTTGTACATCTTCCAGTTGGCAGCGATGAGGGGTTTTCTCATGTTGGCAAACAGTATGGCAGTTTGGAATGACGATTCGCCAGTAGTCAGTTGTTGTATTTGTTGCGAAGAATGCAGGTCCCTCAGCCGATGCTGCAGAAGAGCGGCATCGGCTGAGCGAGATCGAACGAGGTTATTTGTCTGTCAGAGCCGCTACACCAGGCAAGGTTTTGCCCTCGAGAAATTCGAGTGAGGCTCCGCCGCCTGTGGAGATGTGCGTGATCTTGTCGGCTACGCCGGACTGCTGAACGGCGGCTACTGAATCGCCTCCGCCTACGATGCTGGTAGCGTCGTGGTTCGCGGCGACGGCCTTCGCGATGGCGTTGGTGCCCTTGGCAAAGGCGGGCATCTCGAAGACTCCCATGGGGCCGTTCCAGACGATGGTGATGGCGTCGGCGATCTCCTTCTTGAAGAGATCGATTGAGGCAGGGCCGATGTCGAGGCCCATCCAGTCGGCGGGGAAGGGACCGTCGCCGGAGAAGATCTGGGTCTTCGCGTCGGCGGCGAACTTGTCGGCGAGGACGTGATCGATCGGGAGCAGAAGGTCGATGCCCTTCTTTGCGGCCTTGTCGAGAGCAGCTTTGGCAACGTCGATCTTGTCGGTCTCGACGAGCGACTTGCCGGTGGTCTGGCCCCTGGCGTTGAGGAAGGTGTAGGCCATGCCTCCGCCGATGATCAGAGAGGTGACGCGGTCGAGCAGGCTGTCGATGACGTCGATCTTGTCGGAGACCTTTGCGCCGCCGATGATGGCGATGAAGGGCTTGATGGGATCGGTGACGGCCTTGCTGAGGTAGGTCAGCTCTTTTTCCATAAGCAGCCCGGCGGCGGAGACGGGAACGAAGTGCGTGATGCCTTCGGTGGAGGCGTGAGCGCGGTGCGCGCTGCCGAAGGCGTCGTTGATGTAGATGTCGCAGAGAGAGGCGAGCTGGCGGGCGAAGTCGGGATCGTTCTTTTCTTCTTCGGCGTGGAAGCGCAGGTTCTCGAGCAGCAGGGGCTGGCCGGGCTCGAGGTTGCCGACCATCTCGATGGCGAGGGGGCCGACGCAGTCGGGAGAGAAGGCTACGTTCTCATCTTCGCCGAGGACGTGGTCGAGCAGCTCGCGCAGGCGATCGACGACGGGGCGGAGGCTCATGGCGGGAACGGGCTTGCCCTTGGGGCGGCCGAGGTGCGAGCAGAGGATGACGCGGGCCTTGCGGCGGAGAGCGTACTCGATGGTGGGAATGGTCTCGCGGATGCGGGTGTCGTCGGTGATGCGCGGAGAGTTGTCAGTACCGTCGGCCGAGAGAGGAACGTTGAAGTCGACGCGAATGAGGACGCGCTTGTTGGTAAGGTCCAGGTCGCGGATAGACAGCTTCGGCATTTGATTTCCTTTTCAGCAGATGTTCGGTTCGGTTCGCGCAGTGCGGAACGTCCCTTCGACATTCCATCATATCGGGTTACTTCTTCGCGAAGTTAGAAAGACTTGTAAGGAATGTAACGACGAGCGATGAGGGCGGTGGGGATTCCAACGAAGAGGATGAGTGCGGCTACTCCGTTGATGAAGGGAATCAGAGGGGGAAGAGGGCGAAGGCCCAC
>Ga0255336_101447_pt1 | contig 16937 bp, 23 predicted proteins | sample MeOH1_35cm_T3_17_FD_189102 | JGI IMG/M metagenome (GOLD analysis project Ga0255336, IMG submission 189102) | Sandy soil microbial communities from University of British Columbia, Vancouver, Canada - MeOH1_35cm_T3_179 | ecosystem: Engineered > Artificial ecosystem > Sand microcosm > Unclassified ...
CGAAATCCATCGGGGCCGGCGGGTACGTTCCGCAATCGAGTCCGGATATAAGTCCGCAACCACCCTTCTCGCTACGAACAATTACCTTGCAAATGGGAGGCGACCATATAAGAAATGTCGTGTTCTGGTCTCGGTATGCTTGCCGGTTCCCTGCGGGATTACGGAGCCGGCCATGTATCCAGCGACACTGGTGACATTGAACATGCGCGAACTCGACCGACTGAAGGTGATCCAGGCTGTTGTGGATAGGATTCTGAAACCTGGACGTGCTGCCGAACGGCTGGGCCTGACCGTGCGGCAGATTGAGCGGCTGGTAGTCCGATACCGTGAATCAGGTGCAGCGGGCTTGGTCTCACGCAAACGCGGCCGACCGGGTAACCGGCGGCTGAACGACGACGAGGTCCAGCGTGCCTTGGCGATTATCCGCGAGCGCTACACCGATTTTGGCCCGACGCTGGCGTGCGAGAAGCTGTACGAATGCCACGGCATACGTCTGGCGAAGGAAACGGTCCGCAGGCTGATGACGGACGCGGGCCTGTGGGTGCCGCGCCGGCAGCGGCCACCGAAGCTCTACCAGCCACGCGCCCGGCGGTCGTGCCTGGGCGAGCTGATCCAGATCGACGGCAGCGAGCATCCGTGGTTCGAGGACCGCGCGCCGCAGTGCACGCTGCTGGTGTACGTCGACGACGCAACGAGCCGGCTGATGCACGTGCTTTTCACGGCCACCGAATCGACCTTCAGCTACTTCGAGGCGACGCGCGCGTACATCGAACGTCACGGCAAGCCCGGCGCGTTCTACAGCGACAAGGCGAGCGTGTTTCGCAATACGGCCGCCAGCAGGACCGGCCACAGCGTGACGCACTTTGGCCGCGCGATGTACGAGCTGAACATCGACACAATCTGTGCGAACAGCAGTTCCGCCAAGGGGCGCGTCGAGCGCGCCCACCTGACGCTGCAGGACCGGATGGTGAAGGAGATGCGGTTGCGCGACATCAGCACGGTGGCTGAGGCCAATGCCTGGGCACCCTCCTTTATCGCGGCCTACAACGCGCGTTTTGCCAAACCGCCCAGGAGCGGGTTTGATGCTCACCGGCCGCTGCGGGCGGATGAGAACCTGGACCTGGTGCTCACGTGGCGCGAGCCGCGCAAGGTGACGAAGTCGCTGACGGTGCAGTACGACCGGGTTCGGTATCTGCTGGACGATACGCCGGAGAACCGGCGGCTTGTTGATCGGTATATCGAGGTGTGGGAGTACCCGGACGGACGTATCGAGATCCGTGCGGACGGCAAGGCGATTCGGTGCCACTCGTATGACCGGCTGGCCGAAGTCGATCAGGGGGCCATCGTCGAGCACAAGCGGCTGGGCCACGTGCTCCAGGTTTCGCAGGCGATTCAGGCGCAACGCGACGACCGTCGGATCGGCAAGGCACCCTCCAGAACGCATCTGGGCGCGCCGACCAGATCTCAAAGCCGCTCGCCGGGCAAGAAGAAGCAACGCGAGTTCACGCAGGCCGACATCGAGCATGTAGTCGTGGATCTGGCTCAGCGAAGACAGGCAACGCCGCAAACCCGCAAACCTGGCCAACGGTCTGCCAGGGACAGTGAAACAGGCGTAAGCGCCCTGCCCGTTCAGGACTGACTCTTCGACACTGCGTGATCAGTAACGGATGAAAGACAAACCCTCTAACCCTTAAAAACACGACATCTGTATTTAGCTGCCACCACGACATCTTGAAATGGCTTTGACAGTGGTTGTACGTGGAAGAGCGTTGCGTTTAGCGGGCCCAGGCAGACGGCACAAGCACCGTGCAGCGCCGAGCGGTCGCTGCACGATCACCTTTCACTTGTCTGATTGCTGTCAACGGGCAGAAGTCGATGCTGAACTGTCGTTGCTGTTGCCGGAGGGCAAACGACAGCTTGCGGGGTAAAGTCGTCGTCGCATCGTTTGCCGCGCCCGACGCCTCAGATCATCGGTCCGCGCCCCATGGGAAGGATCGTAGAAACGCTCGGTTGCATGGTACCTAGCTGGCGCTAAGGATGCGCTTCACAACTCAGGCCTACGGGCCTTGCCACCAAGCGGGCTGCTCCGATGCGGCGTCGACGACCGAACCATCAGCAAAAACTCTGAATGCAAAATACGCATCGCCGTCCTCGTCGGAACTGTCTTCACTGTTATCGACTATCACTGCCAGTGAGGCAATTCGCACGGCTAAGCGCAAATTGTCGACCACACGCGGGTAGCGTTGTTCGATCTTCTCTGGAGGAACGTTATGGCCACCGCGGGCAACCCGTGCGGCAACTCGCTCCGCAGATTTTTGCGGTGAATCAAGTCCGACGCCAAGGAGAACGACGAAGTATCCACGCCGAATTGCATCTTCGATGAAGCGGAGCTTATCGCCGACGGGATCAGAGAACACCGTCTCCATGCTGAACGACACTTCGTTGTCGAGATATGTCTTGCGCCGTCGACCCGCTTCCTCGCTCGCCATCCGGGAGAAATCTTTATCCGTGAGCTGGGAACCTAGCCAGTCGGCGCGAATCTCCCTCTCGATCGCATCCGGATCGATATGCTCCTTCAAGGTCTGCTCCAGCAATTCACGAAGGTACTTGCGATAACAGGTCGACTTCCCTGCGCCGTTATGCCCGGCGATAATCACCAGCAAGGGACCGTCGGTATTTTCCAGGCCATCGCAAAGAAGCTGCTGGAAGACGAGAAATAGGCTCAGGCTTTCTCCTTTCGCCGGTTTTGCTCGTTTGCAGCCAGCTTTGCGAATGCGGAGCCCAGCGCCTTGGAGGCTCCAAGTGCTCGATCGTGTTCCGCCTTTCGCAACTGCGGCGCGGCAGCCGTGAGCGTTGAGTGGGCTGCCATCATAGCCGCCTCGTTAATGCGTACATCGCTAAGGAGATCGAGCACAGTTCGTCCCTCTGGAAGCGCTCGCTCCAGCCATCGACCCGTGAGGGAACCGGCATCATTCCACGCGCACGCCAATCGAAAAACAGTCTGCAGCCGTTCGCGATCTTCTCGTGCGCGAATCTGGGCTACATCGTTGAGAGTTGACCACTGGTATATCGTGGGACGTGTCACCCTAAGGACCACCGCTGCCGTACTGACCTTGAGCATGAAGGCGGAGCGGATTGTCTCCAGCATCTCTGCAGGAGTCGCAAACAAAGTAGCGCACGTTTCCGGCTCTGCCTTGATCTCATACACAAGGAACATTGCGCTCCCCGTTGCGATGAACGTGCTACCCAAGTAATGAGAGGGCTGTGCAGAGCATACTCTGTCAGCCGCACCCTTGATCAGGCAGTAGCTTATGTACTCGGAGGCGTTCGAGGCGACGATAGACACGCCAGTGTTGTAGCCGTCCCGGAGATCGTCGAAGCGGCGCAAAAATGAGCTTCTGGCGAATTCCTCACGGAAAGCTTCCTGCTCATTGATGTTCAGCATTTTGTTCTCTCTTCCATTCGATCTCAGCCAACTCCGTCATGATACTGCGGAATGTTGACGCCAAATCGGTTCGCAAATCTTTGACTGCGTTCGTGACGTCGCTTGCGTTCATGGCGAGATTGACCATGCGCCAGCGATCCATGTCCAGAACCGCGGAAACTTCGCCATTGGATTTTGTGGTCAGCTTGGGCGGGGGTTTCACCAGGTCCTGAATGTCGGGTGGTAACGCTGGCGGTCCGAAACCACGGCTGTATCCCACTCGCAGTTGGCCACCATCGGGGCGTTCGAAGCCGTAAATGCTAAAGACCACCGGCGATTGAGCACCGAGCGCCGCTGGAGACCGTCCCAGCCCATCCCGAAGATAGTCTTCTGGCGTGTGACCGGATGTGGGAATTATGAAGTCCACGTAGCGCAGACCGATTCGAATGACACGAATCGTCCGGTCCTCGCAAAGAGCCGCCATGAAGCGCCCCCACAGTTCGGCGAAATGATCCGAGCTCTCATAGGCAGAAGTGGCGAAAGTTAGTGCGTCCGGCAGCAGCCGAAGCGCCTCGTCGTTCACGCCATTACGTAGATCGAGGCCCACATGCGCCGGCAGCGGGACCGGAGGGGACGTATTTCCTTGACCCAAAACGAAGGAGATCGGCTGGATCTGATTGGAGCGCGGAAACTGCTCACCCGTCACAGCTTTGATGCGTTCAGCAAGTGCCGAGGGCGTGGTTTCCGCGGCAGGCTCGAACTTAACCTGTGCAACGACGAGCGCGAGCGGCGCATTGGGCCAGCGGCCCAGCGCTTTGCGGGTTTCGGTCACTTTCTCTCCGTGGGCAGCGGTGGACGCCTGCCACTTGCGGTTGGCGTCATTGATCAACGTATACGGTTATTTTACAAACTACTTGACAGTTGGCAAGGAGTTTTCTACTATTTTACACATTGATTTACACATTGGTGGGGTGCGATGCGCCCCCATATCCCGCAACATGTTCATCACCACTGCTGAAAAGGGGCTTCCGCTCAGTCTTTCGTGAAATGTCGACCTTGTCCGCTTCGCGCCTGGTCGGTTGGATGGCCTCCAGTAAAGGGGAACGTTATGCAGGATGGTGCTCGGAACGAACTGCGTCGAATCGGAGAGTTACTGGATTCGGGCGTATATCCGGTCGTAAGGAATGGTGGGGTCGTGGTGCCCAGGGAACCCATCGTTTCTCCGCAAATCCTGGGCCAGGAGTCGAAGCATGTCAGACCAGGAAAAGAGGCAGCAAAAGCACGACCAAGGGCACGGGAATCCGAGCGACAAGGGGCATCATCCCCCGGAGCATCATGGTCACCACCCGGACCCGGGACGCCACGTCCCGCCACACCGCTCGTCGTCGCAGAGCTTCGCAACAAGCTCGCGCACGAGTTAGCCGCGCTGGAGCAGGCTTACCCTGGCACGCGACACTGGCTCGACGACGAAGGGATGTGGTTCGTCGTGGAGAGCTCGCTCCTGCCACGGTTCTCACAGAAAGCAGTCTTCATTGTCGCGATTCGGTTTGCCGATGGCCTAGTTCGAGGGTGGGGATTCTGGGGAACCGAGGCCGTTGGATATGAATGGATTGGGCCTCGTCACACGAACTTCCCGGATGGCTCGATATGCGCATTTGAGCCGACCGATGATACCTGGACGGTCTGGAGCCCGCTGGTTGGGTTGCTCGACTTATATACGTTGTGGGCAGTCCGGCAACTTCATCTGAGGACCTTTGGACGTTGGCCTGGCTATCAGTCAGTACGTTATCCGTATGAACGCACACTGGAGTTGCGAGAGGATGAGTACTGTGGTTGCGCCAGGTATACCCAACTCTATGGAAAGTGTTGTCGAGATGCCGACCGAGCGCTAAGTCAAATCAGAGAGGCGGTGCTGTTCACTTTGGGTATGCACGGTGGCTTGCGACAGCCGCCATCCGCGATTGTGAATTTCTTGCGCAATAGCTCCTTCCCACCTGATACCCGGGAGATCTTTCCTTTGGTAAAGCCATCTGCGTGAGAGCCAAGGCAAAGTAACGTGGTTCATGTTGAAGGTGGCGAAATTTGCCGTTCCTAGAACGACCGTGACGGCCGATGACCCTCTGGTGAGCGTGAGCACGTAAATCGATGGGAATTCGGGGCGTTTTGAGCAACTTGCGTGATGTAGCGGAGGGGATCTCCCCAAAAACTCCGTCACTTCCTTCCTTTTTGGAGACCATCAATGGCCTATATTCACGGTGCCGTCTACACTCCGCCTAATCCGTCACTGCCCCTCGTCGCTGTCCTTATCGGTCCGGACGGCGAGGTATTAACTGCGCGTGTCGTGCCCACTGTTGCGGCCGGCGAGCAGCTGATTGCAGATGTGCTGGCGTCAACGCCTAAGCCGTAAGCAAAGACACGAGTTCGTTGGGCTGCATTGAGCGTCGCAGCGCGGGTAGTCCAACGAATTTCGTGCTTTCAAGTCCAGCTGACCCCGCGATAGTCCAGCATTTTCCGCTTCCCAGCACCCCTTTTACTTTTTTCCGGGATAAGCGCTACACTAGGAACTGTATATCCATACAGTATTCCAGCCCCATGAGCGCCCTGCCGCGTCACCCTGAAGACATTCACCCCGCGCTCTGGCGCGCGACCCAGTTGGCCGTCGGCTTCGACCGGGCGGTGTCGTCCGGTCGCGCCGCGCTGGCAGCCGAACTGCCGGGTGGCGGCTGGCCCACCGGCGCGCTCACCGAACTGCTCACACCGCAGCCGGGCTGCGGTGAACTGCGTCTGCTGCAGCCCGCACTGGCGAGCGTCGCGTCCCGTCCCTTGCTCCTGCTGCAGCCGCCGCACCGGCTGCACCCGGCCGGACTGGCGTGGCTGGGCGTTCCCGCGGGACAGGCTTGCGTGCTGCGCGCACCACGCACGGCTGATGCGCTGTGGACCGCCGAGCAGATCCTGCGTGCCGGCACCTGCGGCGCCCTGCTCTTCTGGCAGGCCGAAGTCCGGCAGGAAGCGCTCAGGCGCCTGCATCTGGCCGCGCAGGCTTCGGACACCCTGCTGTTCCCGTTTCGCCCGCTCGCGGCCGCCCAGGCAACGTCGCCGGCGCCGCGGCGGCTTGCGCTGCGCGCGGCGAAAGGCGGCATTGAAGTGACGTTCGTCAAGCGCCGCGGACCGCAGCGCGACGAACCCGTTTTTGTTCCTCTCTTACCTTCACCTGCCCTGTTGAGCCGATATGCAACTCTGGATCGGCGTACATCTGCCGCACCTCGCCCTCGAGTCGTTTCTCCCGCGCTGGTCGACGCCACGCCATGAGGCCGGATTCGTCGTGCTGGAAAAGGACCGCGTTGTCGCACTCGACCGCGCGGCGCATTCGGCCGGGATCGTGGCCGGCATGCGCCGCGGTGGCGTGTTGACGCTCGCGCCCGACGCGGTCATCCGGGAACGTGATCTCACCCGTGAAGCAGAGCTGGTTCGCGGCGTGGCGTTCGCCCTGCTGCATTTCACCCCCACGTAGTGCTGGCTGAAGAAGCCGTCGTGCTGGCCGACGTCTCGGCGAGCCTGCGGCTCTTTGGCGGTATTCGCCCGCTGCGCCGACTTGCGCGCGAAACGGTGATCGCGTTCGGCGTAACGGCAACGCTTGCTGTTGCGCCAACAGAGCAGGCCGCGTGGCTCTTTGCGCGGTCCTCGGGTGGCATTGCCCTCACGTTGCGATCCGTCGATCGCGCACTGCGTCGCGTGCCGTTACCTGCCCTGCCGCCGGCACGCCCCTACGGCGAATGGTTCGACGGCTTGGGATGCGAAACGGTGGACGACATCCGGCGCCTGCCTCGCGCAGGCCTCAAGAAACGCTGCGGCACGGCGCTGCTGGATGCGCTCGATCGCGCGACGGGCGCGGCACCGGAGGTGTATGAATGGCTCGAGATGCCTCCCGGCTTCAGCGCGCGGCTCGAGCTGCCCGACCGGATCGAGCACGCGGAGGCCGTGCTGTTCGCGGCGCGGCGCCTGATCCTGCAGATGACCGGCTGGCTGTCGGCCCGACAGCTTGCGATCGCGCGGTTTGTGCTTGAGCTCGAGCATGAGCGCGGCCGCGCGTCGGTGCCGCCGACGGCAATCGAAGCTGCCCTCGCGGAACCGACGTCGCGCGAGGACCACCTCGTGCGTCTTCTGAAAGAACGGCTGGGCCGCGCCGAGCTGGCCGCGCTGGTTCCTGCACGGCCTGTTCGGGTGATCGTCCATGGCGCCGACCTACGGCGCACTGCCCGACTATGCGGAGCTTCAGTGCGCGTCCAACTTTTCCTTTCTGCACGGCGCATCGTACGCCGAAGATCTCGCTGCACGCGCGGCGCAGCTGGGCTATGCCGCGCTCGCCGTCACGGACGAATGTTCGCTCGCCGGCGTCGTGCGCGCCCACGTCGAGGCGAAGAAGGCCGGTCTGCCGTTCATCGTCGGGTCACACTTCCATCTGACCAACGCCGACGGCACGCCTGCCCTGTCATTCACCGCGCTGGCGATGACACGCGAAGGCTACGGCAACTTGTCCGAGCTGATCATGCTCGGCCGCATGCGCGCGCACAAGGGCAGCTACCGGATTGCCCCCCTGGATCTCGCGCACCCCGAGAAGCCCTTCGGGCACCTGCGGGGACTGCCCGACTGCGTCGCGATCCTGTCACCGGACTACCCGGCCGACGAAGAGCGGCTGGATACGCAGGTCGGGTGGTTCGCCCAGACCTTCGGCGATCGCGCGTGGATCGCCCTCACGCTGCACCGAGCAGCATCTGCGATCGCGCCTGCGACTCGCCAACCTGTATTCGCAGCGCATGCTTGAGGAGACACTGCGGATCGCGCACCTGTGCACGTTTTCGCTCGACGAGCTGCGCTATGAATATCCCGACGAGCTGGTGCCAGACGGCCATACGCCGACGACCTATCTGAGGCAGGAGACCTACATTGGTGCGCATCGCCGCTGGCCGGGAGGCGTCCCCCATCAGGTGCAACTGCAGATCGAACACGAACTCGCGCTGATCGGGGACCTGCGTTACGAGCCGTACTTCCTCACCGTCTACGACATTGTCCGGTTCGCGCGCAGCGAGGGCATCCTTTGCCAGGGGCGCGGGTCGGCGGCCAACTCGGCCGTGTGCTTTGCCCTTGGCGTGACCGAGGTGGATCCTGCGCGCTCGTCGATGCTGTTCGAGCGGTTCATCTCGAAAGAGCGAGGTGAGCCGCCTGACATAGACGTCGATTTCGAGCACCAGCGCCGCGAGGAAGTCGTGCAGTACATCTATCGCAAGTATGGGCGCGATCGCGCGGCGCTGACGGCCGCCGTGACGACGTACCGTCCACGTAGCGCACTGCGCGAAGCTGGCAAGGCGCTCGGCGTGGATCCGGCGATCGTGGATCGCGTCGCGAAGGCCCATCAGTGGTTCGATTCGAGCCGCGATCTGCTGACCCGTTTCACCGAAGCCGGGCTCGATCCCGGGTCGCCGCTGATCGTGCAGTGGGCGAATTTTGCGGCTCTGCTGGTGGGCTTTCCACGACATTTGTTGCAGCACAGCGGTGGCTTCGTGATCAGCCGCAGCAAGCTGTCGAGGCTGGTGCCAATCGAGAACCCTGCGATGGCCGACCGCTCGATCATCCAGTGGGACGGACGATATCGAGGCGCTTGGCCTGCTGAAGATCGACGTGCTCGCACTGGGCATGCTGTCGGCCACCCGTCGCGCACTCGACATCATTTCAGAAAAACGTGGCGAGCCATTCGAGCTGCAGGACATTCCTGCCGAAGATCCCGACACCTACGGGATGATCTGTCGCTCCGATACGGTCGGCGTATTCCAGATCGAATCGCGCGCGCAGATGAACATGCTGCCCCGTCTGCAGCCGCGCTGCTTTTACGATCTAGTGATCGAGGTGGCGATCGTGCGTCCGGGCCCGGTACAGGGCGGCATGGTGCATCCCTACCTGCGCCGGCGGCAGGGACTGGAGCCCGTCACCTATCCGAGTCCGCAGATGGAGCAGGCGCTCTCGCGCACGCTCGGCGTACCGATCTTCCAGGAGCAGGTGATGCAGGTCGCGATGCTCGCGGCAGGATTCAGCCGGCGAGGCCGACCAGCTGCGTCGCGCGATGGCCGCATGGCGCCGCAAGGGCGGACTCGAAGCCTACTACGACCGTATCGTGAACGGGATGCTCGAGCGCGGTTACGACCGCGAGTTTGCCGAAGCCATCTTTGCGCAGATCCAGGGCTTCGGCGAATATGGCTTTCCGGAGAGTCACGCGGCGAGCTTCGCGCTGCTGGTCTATGCGAGTGCATGGCTGAAGCGTCACGAGCCTGTCGCGTTTCTTGTCGCGATGCTCAACAGCCAGCCGATGGGATTCTATTCGCCCTCGCAGCTCGTCCAGGACGCAAGGCGCCACGGCGTCAAGGTGCTGCCCGTCGACGTGACGCTCAGCAACTGGGACTCGGCTGTCGAGGGCGACTCGACGCGCGCGCCGGTGCGCCTCGGCATGTCGCTCGTGCGCGGCCTGAAGGAAGAGGCCGCCGCGCGCATCGAGCTCGCGCGCGCGGTGCGGCCGTTCGTCGATGTGTCGGACCTCGCGCGACTTGCGCAGCTCGATCGCAAGGACCTGCAGGCGCTCGCGGCGGCCGACGCACTGCGCTCGCTCGCTGGCGAGCGGCGCGCGGCGCTCTGGCAGGCGGTGGCTGCGGTACCCGACCGGGATCTGCTGCGCGGGGCCACCGATGACGACGCGACGCCGGTCCTCGCGCCGATGACAGAAGGCCAGCAGATCGTCAGTGATTACCGGGCCATGGGCCTGACGCTCGGCAGGCACCCGCTGGAACTGCCGCGCCCTCGCCTGCTCGTCCAGCGATGGCTGCCGGCGGCGACACTGGGCGGATTCCGGAACGGACAGCTCGCGCGCGCCTGCGGCATCGTGACAGTCCGGCAGCGGCCGGGCACGGCCAAGGGGGTGATGTTCGTCACGCTGGAAGATGAGACCGGACAGGTCAACGTCATCATCTGGCCGTCCCTGCTGGAAAAGCAGCGACGCGAAGCGCTCGGCTCGTCACTACTTGCCGTGTACGGCGTCTGGCAGCGTGAGGGTGAAGTGCGCCACCTCGTCGCGCACCGGCTGGTCGACGTGTCCCCGCTGCTCGGCGCGCTCGTCACGTCGACGCGGAACTTCCACTAGGAACCGGCGTACCATATCGACGCCTTTCTCTAGGGAGAGCGACCATGTGCTATTCGGCCCAGATCGTGGCGGACTACCGCAAGTACGTCCGGATGTTTGGCGCGCACATGAGCATCCGGGAGTTCGCGCAGCTTTACTGGGAACGGGCCGAGGGCAGCAACGTCAGGATTCCGAAAGCGATGGATGCCGCGTTCTCGGTGCCCCAGACCGACGAGGAACGCCGGATCAAGGAAGCGATCGACCGGTTCACCCGCGACCAGGTCCCAAAGCTGGAGCAGGAACTGTTCAAACAGCGCGCGCGACTCGCCGACGCGGAACGCACCCTGCAGGGCAAGACGACGAAGGCGGCCACGGAGAGCAAACGGATCGCAACCAGCAAGATCGAGGCGGCGCTGCGCGGGCTCGACGATCTCCGGCGCACCGAACTGAAAGACCGCGACTCGCGAATTTTCCCCGGTAACTATGCTCCGGTGATGGTCATGGAAGACGGCAAGCGCGTCATCAAGCCGATGCGGTATCACTGTCGCCCGGCTGGCAAGCCTGCGTTCTACGACAAGAAATATCCTTGCTGCTGGCGTGGCGTCCCCGGCTGCCCACGCAGAATGACATGTTGACGAAATAGATTTGCATACCTAACCGTTGACAATTTCAACCCGCCAACTCACACACCGGCGCAATCCTCACCGTCCAAGGCCACCAGGAAAGCGGCCTGCCTGTCTCTCCACCCCCCGCACCCGAACGACGGATTTTCCGAGGGTGTCAGGGTTGACACGAATTTGACCGCCATTGCGCCCTGTCTGGCGAACAAGTATCCTCTGAACAATACGGAAATCGGACACGTCACGCATGGCAAAGGCTCCCGTCATCGAGAAGAGGCAACTGAGGCACATGCTGAAAGTCGCCGCTGCAACCGGGGCGTCGCCCCCGCGCGACGTTGCACTGTTATATGTCCTCTACGGGACAGGCGTAATGCTGACGGAACTTGCGATGCTGACTGTTCGAGACTACCTCTTGGAATCAGGAGGTGTGCGCGAAGAAAGCACCATTCGCGCAGAGATCGCGCACAACGGCAAGGAGCGGCCACTGTTCTGGGTCAACGCAAAGGTCGTTTCGGCTGTCGATGCGTATCTCACGCACCGACTCAGCTTCCGGCATGGGGCGACGACGCTGAAGGCGACGTTTCGCGGTCTTGATCCCGATGGTCCCCTGTTTCTGCGTGCCGATGGTGAGCCATATCGGCTGACGGCGCGGAGGGCAGGCAGTGGTGCGATTAGCTATTCGTGTGACGCGCTGAGCCAAGTGTTCCGCCGACTGCACACGCAGGCTGGCGTTGAAGGTGGGCACGCGCTCGCAGGCAGGCGTACGTTTGCTGTGCGATTGCATCGGAAGGGTTTCGATCTTCGGCATATTTCCGAACTTCTGGGTCATAGCACATTGACGGCAACTAAGCGGCTCATCGACAGCGATCCGGTCAAGCTCGGCGAGCTCGTTGCTAGCATCATCTGATGACGATGAAAAGGATCTCTGATGGAACCTGACCCAGTAATGCTTGCGTGCGATGCGTGCGGAAAGGTGTTCCAGTTTGGACCGCACCGTTACGACGGCAGGGCAATTTCGATGTACAGGATCACCGTATGTCGCCTTTGCTGGGATGCGAATTGGGACGGCTGGGCACCACATCTCGAAGAGAAAGTCACGGCAAGACTTCGCGAGGACGGTTCGCCACTGCCGATCCGTAACGGCAAGGAGCGTTTGCGGCGAGAATAGGAAAAGACAATAGGCGCGAACTGCGCCCCGCACGCCAGCCGGTAGCCGGCCATCGCAAAGAGAAAAACATGTTACGGGGTTTCATTGTCATCGCGAGCGCCACGTGGGTGGCATTGCTAGGTGGGTGCACCACGCAACCGCCGAGTAGCGAACTTAGCAATAGCGTCACAGGAAATTTTTCCGCAATGTCGTCGTCAGGTGATCGGTGGCAAGTGAAGCGGTTGGAGGTCAACATAACCGGCGCGAGCGGTACCTTGAATCTTGTGCCGATAGACGGGAGCGGTGGACAGATTCCGTTCCAGCTAACAAGGTGTACTGTCTTAGAAAATGGAACCGCCGCTTCGCTGTCGTGGAAGTCCAGCTTTCTGGATGGCCAAGACGCTGACGTGGTCCGCTGCAACGCGATTGGGCCTCGCTTTGCCAAACACTTTGCTTTCGCGAGCGCACGCTCAGGGGCACTTACCTATCATCCGCCAATCTTGGCTAGGATGATTGCCGGCACTCGCGAAATCAACTCGGACCAAGGGCGGATTATTTTCCTTTGGGACAGGAGCGGACCGGCGGCGTACGCGGTCAGCAAGCAGTGAGCGCGCACAAAGAACAGGGAAAAGTCGAAATACGGCTTCGAGGAAAAGGTTTGGAAACTTTCGAAACTGCGGATTGGCGATTAGACACTCTCGCTTCGCTACGCGATGCATGGACATCGCCGTGGACAGGCCAGATCTCTCCAGCCGGCACCCTGATCAAGAAGGTCACCGTCGCTCGCCTGAGTCGCAAGCAGACGTTGACGGTGTCGATACCAAACGCGACCGCGCTGTTTATGAACATTGCGCGGCGCGCATTCAGTGACGCACAGTCCGTGCGACGCCAACATATCGCGGCCAAGCCCGGTGACGCAGATCTCTCCCTTGATGACGCAACGGCTTTTCGATATCTGGAATGCATGTTTGAGGCAGTCATATGCGCGCACACAGCGGTGGAAGCGTATGTGAACGAGTTGCTGCCGAGCGACGTTACGTATGAACGAAAAAATCGACAAGGCGAAGTGGAAATGCTGTCCAAGGATCAAGTCGAGCGGAAAGCATCATTAGCAGAAAAGATTTCAACGATGCTACCCAAGGCACTCGGAGTTGCATCGCCTAAAGGCGTGCATCGGGCGTATTCGGACCTCCAAGCGCTCACAAAGATAAGGGACCGACTTATCCACATGAAGAGCGTCGATCGGAAGTCCTCAGGACCCGAGATTGACACGATCTGGCATCAGCTGTTGACTTGTGATTCACCGATCGAACAGGCAATGTCGGTAATACGATACTTTGCGCCGACCGGCGAAGCAAAACCGCGTTGGTTGTCGAACATGCCTAAATCATAGGAAAAGCAGTCCCATAGACCGAAGGAGGCATGATGGCTGGGCAGATGGACGAGCAGTATTTTGAAGAGAAGAAGGGTTTAGCGATAGAGGCGATTGCTGCTGTCGTTCAGCGGCTGAGCGACGCAACGGCCCTCATCAAGGCGACGCGCTATGAGATGAGCGATCTTGTGGCCCCCAAAGAAGTGCACGAGCATCTGGAAGTGGCGGCAAAAGGTTTGGACGGCGCACGACGTGATTTTGAAAAAACTCGTTGGGCGGCAGCCCGAACAGACCTGAGCTTCGAGCAGTGGTTGTCGACTCACGGACATCAAGACCTGCGCTACACAACCGATTGACATAACGTCACGGAAGCGAATAGGAAAACGAGGGCACTTATGGGACAAGCGAAACAACGCAGATCATGGGACGAGCGAATCGCTCAAGCCAAGCAGCGGGTCGATGATTCGCCACGAATGACAGATCCGACCGACACGCTGACAGCATTTCAGGAAGCTTTACGCGATGGGTCAGTGAAGCCTGAGAGATGCGAGTGGGATCGCGAGCTCTATGTCCACCTCGATAACCCGATCGCGAGCCTCGCTTTACGTACGTGCGACTTGATGGGGGGACGGTCACGGCGCTCGGAGTCTTCGTCGTTGTTGAACCAATCGACGGTGTTGCGGTTTCCAACTCGGCTATGCCGTCCCTCCGGACCATCGTGATCGTGGCTTCGCGTCCGACCTAGTTCGCGCGGCGATTGCTGAATTGCGACATGGATTTGGACGCGCGGGCGTCAAAAATTTCTGCATCGAAGCCGTTGTGGGTGTTGACAACGCATCGTCGCAGCGTCTGGCCGAAAGGGTTGGTTTTGAGATGCATAAGGAAATAACCGACAAGCGGAGCGGCAAGCCGGCGCTCCAATACGTACTTCAAGTAGCTACTTAACGTATCGGAAAAGCCCGGGATCAGGCGGGCACGCAGTGAGAATTCAAACAAGGAGAATGCGAATGACGAAATACCGATGCGAAAGCGTTACCGACGTCGCTTCTTGCAAGGTTTATATTGAAGTGTTCTATCCGGCCGATTCACATCAAGTGTTTCGCACCAGCCCCGCCAACTTCGATACGCACGAGGCCGCTGAGCGCGAGTTCATCCAGTTCGCCAATGACGTATTGCCCGACTTCACCTCGTTACCCGCAGACCCGAATAACCAGGGTTGGGTTCTCGGCTTCGCAGTCGTAAAGAATTCGCCCTGGCACTTTGGCGGGATTTACGCGCAAGAAGAGATGGCCGCACATGTTGCGGCAAACCTCGGAGGAGACTACGAGGTCCTCTATGGATCTCACAAGGAAGATTCGGACGACTTTATGCGCATCTCGCGGTAGGCGTTGGAAAAGAAATCGGCGCGAATCGCGCCACCGCAACGGCCGGAAGCCGCAGACTTGTCGATAACGCCATGGCGACGGTAGACGTTGGATTCGGGGTGGGCATCGAGTCGGAAGTTTTAGGGGTTCGGCTGCGTTCGGTAGTCGCGATGGCATGGCGTCTCTTCGCGCGCAAGGTCGGTGGCGGTGCCATCAGCGTGCATAAGGAGGCGTCAATGCAGCTCCAATTCGCGTATCTTTTGCAGCAGATCACGCCGATGGTGACGTTTCACGGGCAAGAGCAGATTAGTGTTTTTCTCGAGAGCGGCTTTCGGCTACGGGGAAGGAATCGAGAGATTGATGTTCTCCTCGTTGGAAAGACGCCTTCGCAGGAGCATCGGATAGCGATCGAGATGAAGTGCTATAGAACGCTTGCTGCGTCCGGAAGTCTCCGAGGGGCGACCGACATTTTCATGCGAGATGTGTACGATGATCTTCAGCTGCTGGAGCACTATGTTGAAGATGGGCTCGCGGACGAAGGGATAGCCTTGGTCATGACGGACCTAAACCGGTTGGTGGTACCGCGCGACAAGTCCGCGAAGTGTTGGGCTTATGACATCTCGCACGGCGCGCGATTCGGACCAAAGCACTACGACGTACCAATCGGCGGCAAGCCAGTCGCTATAACATTGCAACGCACGTATGCTCTTGACTGGCTGCGTGCCGGCGACTTTTGGTTTTTAGAAGCGCAGGGAACCTGAATCGGAAAAGACGGAGCGGGTGCTGATCTGCCGATTCGATGGCGCCAAAGATGTACTTGCTACTGACAGGAGAAACGCGTGCACAAAATTGATCTGTCGGCACTGGTCGCCGTCGTTACGATTGCTTTATGTGCACCGTGGCCCACCTACGCGGGGCTGCTCGGGCCGTCGAATTATTGGGAATGTATTCTCGAACTTGCGCCGGGAACTTCGAACGACATTGTTGCGAACGACATCGAGTTGCAGTGCGGAAAGAGGTTTCCGGACAAAAGCCCACTCACAGGTAAAGACAAAGTGGGGGGGCTCTTCTCAGTCCCGACGGCCGATAAGTGTGTGATTACGCACGGAAAGAACACACCCAGCTTCTTGGCAGCGAGGATGATCCTGGTGGCCTGTCATGAACTGTATTTGGATCAGGCACCGTAACGTAGGAAAAGCGGCTTCCGCCGCGGAGCAAGAGAAACATGGCCTCCCTATCGGACTACTTGGACAATCTTGAGCCGCTGCTGGCTTCGGTGAGTCGCCAATTCGCCTTTGACGGGTCGGCGAACGAGGTTGCGGTAATCGTGGCAGCCAAACCGAAGATTGAGGAGACGTCCTACGACAACTGGAACGGCGGTACGTATGGTTATACGCTAACGTTAGAGGTGCCTGCGCACGTTTATGCACAGGTGAAGTCAGCACTGCCGCAACTGGAAAGCGCGATCACATCGAAGATGACGGAGTTTCTGCGAGGCTCAGACAATCAAGTTCTGAACACCGTGGCGATTGCCCCGGAGGTTGTCGGCGACGATCAATGGCGCGAGAAGGCGCGGGCATGGTTGGCGGGCGACGGGGTAACGAATCAGGGACGGAGATAAGGTCAAGTCTGGTGTATGGGCGGTTAATGGCCGGCGACGTCAAGCGGCGAGTTTCTGCTGAACCGGTTGATCGCCTTGCACCGGCTCGCCGTCCCTGAAAGCAATGCCCTCCAGCAACAGCTTGATCTGCTCAGGGCCGTTGATGCGGCGCCAGGTTTTCTCGGCTTCCTCGATCAGCTTGAATGCCAGACCGAGGAAGGTCGGTCGCGACACGCAGTTGCGCGTGC
>Ga0255336_101448_pt1 | contig 16918 bp, 17 predicted proteins | sample MeOH1_35cm_T3_17_FD_189102 | JGI IMG/M metagenome (GOLD analysis project Ga0255336, IMG submission 189102) | Sandy soil microbial communities from University of British Columbia, Vancouver, Canada - MeOH1_35cm_T3_179 | ecosystem: Engineered > Artificial ecosystem > Sand microcosm > Unclassified ...
GCCACGCTCCGAAAAAGCCCACCCGCGCGGCAAATCGTCCCTCAACTCCGACGCAACAGCCCAACCACCGAAACCATCGGAGCAAAATAATCAAAAACCTGAGCGCTTATCCCCGACACACTCCTAGGCCACGACGCGGCCAGAAAGGAAAGCACCCATGAGCAAATTCAAAATCGAACATGGAGCGAGCAAGGTCAACCTTGTGTTGCTCAAGACCAATATCGAGGACACTATCTCGCAAGACATCGACCTGCTGGCGAGTTGGTCGAACAATGACCGGAAGTACGTCGTTAACGAGTTGCTGCGCTTTGCGCTGGCCCAGGAAGAAGAGTTCCTGAAGTACAAAGCCAGCCTTGCCACGAGCTCGACGAGGCTGGTCGGCGGGGCAAGGTCGGCGCAGGCTCCAATCAAGTCTGCATTCGACGCTGGCTTGAAATCCGAACCGTCCCCGACGAACAGTTCAACCCGCATGTAGAGGAGACATTGACACCATGCGCATCCGAACGCAGCTTCAAAACGTTATCCGTCCGTTGGTCGAGTACCGCATCGTGCTCTCGCTTGGGTTGAGCGCGGCCTGTGGCATCGTCCTCAGCAGTTTGTTTCCCATCAACGCAGCGAACCCTCTGCTACGTCTGATCGCTCTGGAGCGGCCTCCGATCTTTCGTGCATTGGTCGGGAGCTGCAACCTCTTTCTGTACAGCACACCGTTCCTCACCTTCTCGATGATCTTCTCGTTGATGTACGTCCATCTCTATAGAAGAGATCCGGAACTGTCTGCTGGTTCTCTGCCTCCATATCCCAATGCGCGTACCCGGACATCTCTCGCACTGGTGCTTGGCGAGGTCCATCGCCAGCTCGTACCAAAACCCAGCCCGGCACCACAGTGGCTCTCGATTCCGGAGCGCGGTCTCTATACCGGCATCGCATCGTTCGGCTCCATCGGCTCCGGCAAAACCTATGGACTGATTCTGCCCGCGATGCGCCAGTTGTTCTCCTATCGCGCCAACGATCCAGAGCGGAAACTCTCGGGCATTGTGCTGGAGGTCAAAGGCGACCTTTGCCGCCAGCTTCAGCGTATCCTTCAATGGTGCGGACGCGAACAGGATTATGTCGAAGTCTCGCTCGACGGCGATATCCGCTACAACCCTTTGAACAACTCACTTGATTCCTATGCACAGGCGTTCAATATCGCCTCCATCATTACGTCGATCTGGGGCAAGGGCAAAGAACCGTTCTGGCAGCAGTCGTACACCGATCTCATGCGGTACGTAATTCTGCTGCACCGTGTCCGTGATGGGTACCTCACCATGGTCGATCTTTTTCGTACCGTCATCAGCGCTGGGAAGCTCGAAGAGATGCTGACCGAAGCAGGCGCACGCTTCAGTACTATCAGCTACATTGGCATTGGTAAGGAGGTGTACCACGAATATGGTTCTCTCCTTTCTCCACTTGGGTTTGAATGGCACGAGGATGCTGGCCTCTATATCACAGCGTGGACAGAACAGTTGGAGCAGCTGCTGGTCCAGCAAACATCCGCGGAGTTCAATGTTTATACCCGCAAACCATTTGACTCCGAACAGCGTGACCGCTTCGATAGCATCCAATATTGGTACTGGGAACACTGGAAGTTCTTCCGCTCCGAGGTCAAGACTTCGATTGTCCAGGGTATCGTTGTCTTCCTCTCGCTCTTCGAAACCGATCCTCAGGTACGCCGCGTCTTCTGCCCGCCGAAAGGACTCTACGAGGGCAAGCCGTATGCGGGCGATCCACGTGGACACGTACTGCCATCGTTCGATGAATTGATCGAGTCCGGCAAGATCGTCGGTCTGAATTTTCCCGTCGCCCTGAACCCAGCGCTGGCCAAAACCATCGGCACCATGATGAAGATCGACTACCAGCGAGCGGTGCTGTTACGCATTCCCAGGATGGATGCGGAACAGGAGAAGCATTTCCGCCCAACCGTCTTCATCTGCGACGAGTACCAGAATTTCGCCACCGTGGGCGGCGACAATCCGACTGGCGACGAACGCTTCCTATCGCTCTCGCGCCAGCCAAAGTGCATTCCCATCGTAGCTTCGCAGAGCGTGTCGAGCCTTATCGAGGCCCTGCCCAATGAGGGTGTGAAGACCCTGCTGCAGGCATTCCGGAGCAAGGTCTTTCTCACCACTTCCGATCCGGAGACCGCCCGCTACGCCTCCGAGTTGTGCGGTAAAGCCGACCGCACGCGCATCAGCTACACCGTCTCCGAGTCCTCGACCAACGCCAACGTCGGATGGCTCTCGGGCCGGACATCGTCCAGTAAGGGCTCTGTCTCCGCTTCGAAGCAGTACCAGAAGCATAAGGAACCGCTCTTTGAGGAGAAAGTATTCTTCGACCTCAAGAACGCCCAGTCGGTGGTCGTCGCCTTCGATGGCATCAGCCCTCTGCCAGCGACGTACTGTTATCTCAAACCCGATTTCCTGCCCATCGATATGACATGGTTCGACCAGGAACGGATTGCCTTTGATCCGGAAAGGATTTCCGCGTGAGCTTCGAGATCATTATCCCGTTTCTTAAGCCTATCGAGTCTCTGCTGGCCAACCCAGCCATCTCCGAAATCATGGTGAACCCCGATGGCTCCATCTGGATGGAAGAACAGGGTCGTATCAAGGCTCTACCGGATATTGGCTTTGAAGACGGCGCCCTGATGACGGGTCTCGAAGTCATTGCCAACCGATTCGGTAAGAAACTCGATGCAGACTCACCTATCCTGAATCTGCGTCTTCCCGACGGCAGCCGCATGGCGGCGCTGATTCCGCCAGTCGTCAATCCGCGCCCCATGCTCACGATTCGAAAGTTCACCTCGCGCAATTTCACCATCCACGACCTGATTGAGCGAAAAGCGTTGACAGAGTCGCAGGCGAAGCAGCTTGCAGACTCCGTCCAGCGCGGCGACAACCTGCTCATCTCCGGCGCGACCAGCTCGGGAAAGTCGACGTTGCTCAATGTGCTGGCCAGCTTTATCCCTGACGACGACCGCATCCTAATCCTCGAAGATGTTGCCGAGCTGTACATACGGAAACCGCACGTCATCTCCGCCGAGGCGCAACTCGATACCCACAAAAACCAGATCGGATTTGCCGACCTGCTCAAGGCGGCGCTGCGGCACCGCCCCGACCGCATCATCGTAGGGGAGATTCGCGGACCTGAGGCGCGCGTCTTTCTCGATGCGTTGAATACCGGGCATCGTGGATCGCTCACCACTATTCATGCCAATGGAGCCGAGGATGCCGTGCTCCGTCTCTCGCAGCTGGCGATGCGTGGATCCGGAGGAGTATCCCTCAAAGATGTAGAAGAAGAATGCCGCCGGTCCATCGACGTGGTTGTCCATATCTCCAAGATCGATGGAGTCCGTGCGGTTCGGGAGCTACTGCATGTCAAAACATCCTGACGCCGGCAGTGCGGAAATTACCGTGCATGCGCCGCGCTCTCGGCCTTCCTCTTCTGGCGTCGGAACTTTGCCCAGCGCTTGCGCTGCGCCGCGGCCATCGCTTCCCGGGCATCTGCACTGAGCACTCGTTAGGGCTTCATTCCTGCAGAAATCCGCTTCGCGCCTTGGTGGTTCATTCCATCTGACGCGGCACTCGACACTGCAAGTTCCCGGGCGCGAGTCAGAAGGGCAATCGCCGCATCCAGTTGCTTGACCAGATTCGCTTTTGTCTTGCGTCCGATCGGTTCCTCACTCATGAAGTTTCGTTATCTCCTCATATTAAGTACACAAGTTTTCAGCATAACCAAGCGCTCATCCACGCTCGCACACCGGCAGCGATCTGGAGCAGACGCGCCCTAGGGGATGTGATTCGAGCACAAACGACACAGACTCACTTTAGCGGAGCCTCAGCCAGAGCCCTTACGATTGATTTTCGGCTTGGCCTTGTGGTGCAGCTTGCGTCGCTCGCGATGGCCTGACTCTGGCCGGCATCTCTCCACGAGATATTGCAAAAACGTATTCAAGACTGGCCGGTGGTCCGATTGCCGGTAAGCTGCACCATATTCATAGGCGATCTCGTCATCAGCGAAAGGAATACAGACCGCTTTGGTCAGGGCAACTACCTTTGCGTACTGCCGCGTGACGATGGTGATGCCTGGCCTTACCCCCCTATCCACCAAATGAATAGATTCGGCGGGAGATCCTGAAATATATAGACATTCCGGCGTGAAACCGAGCGCCTTACACTTCGCAACCAAGGTATCATGCAGAATCACCGGAAACTGATATTTTGATCCGATGATTTTCTCATTGCGAAGGTCCGCAATATGTATCACAACATGCTCCCGAAGCACATGGTTCTCTGGCAAAACAGCCAGCAGCGTATCGTGAGTCAGATGGAGCGGAACTACGCAGGGTTCGGTGATTGGCCACGCAACCAGCGCCACATCGGCCTTACCGTTCAGCAGCATTGCAATCGCCTCTTCGTCTGAGTTGCAGGGAGGAAGGAATGAGATGTGCATGCCTTCGACTGCATCCGCTGCAACCACGATGGAGAGCAGTTGCAGATCGACATGATGTGGCCGGCTAACCGAGAGCCTTTCGGAAAACGACCGATGGGCGGCATCGGAGCGGGTGATCAGACGGTGGAGATCCTCAAGAACCCGCTTTGCTTCTTCAACAAAAATGAACCCCTCCGGAGTGATACTCCTTACCATCCCCTTGCTCCGGTCGAAGAGCCTGTATTCTTGATTCTTCTCTATCCTGTTGATGTGGGCTGTCACACCTGGCTGGGTCATATGCAAACGCTTTGCCGTTTCCGTAAAATTGAGTGTCTCCGCAAGCACTACGACGCATTGCAGGTCGAGCACACCCAGCCGATCAATACTCGCCATCCGATACCCTCTCTACCTACCTTCCGCCAAGCTCCATCCAAAGTGCTTGGCTGGCATAACTCACATCTCGTAGCTAACGCAACGTGTACCCGCGGCATCAGCAAACGAAGTCACCCGCACGGCATAGCGGGACAGACTAGCTCCCTTTTACCGCCAGTTTGAAAGAGAACCGGTCCAGTTCGGCTGGGGCTGCTAGTGGGGCCCCGCCTGAAACGCAATAATCGCATTCCCTATCTATACATCGATAACCCAGATGCTAATATCGAGATTGAGAGTTCAGGTCTGCTGGCGGTCCAGCCGGCCATTAGCCGAGATTCTCTGCCGCAAACTCCCAGTTGATCAATTTGTCCAGTACTGCATTCACGTAGTCCATGCGCCGGTTCTGGTAGTCCATGTAATATGCATGCTCCCACACATCGATGGTCAATAATGGCTTCACATTAGTAGTTATCGGGACCTCTGCATTGCTGGTTTTGACAACCTTAAGTTTTCCGCCATCCAACACGAGCCACGCCCAGCCGCTGCCGAACTGGGTGGTCGCTGCGATTGCCAACTCCTTCTTGCATGCGTCCGAGGTACCAAAAGAAGCCTCAATCATTTGCATCAACACCGCTGGTGGTTCACCACCACCCTGCGGATTCAGACTGCGCCAGTAAAATGTATGGTTCCATGTTTGAGCCGCATTATTGAAGATTGCGGTCTTGTCGGATTTATTGGCTGTCGCGGTGATTACCTGTTCCAACGTCAGGTCTGCAAACTCGGTTTCTGCTGCAAGCTTGTTCAGGTTATCGACATATCCTTTGTGATGCTTGCCATAGTGAAAGCCAATTGTATTTGCGGAAATTATGGGATTTAGTGCGTGCTCGTCGTACGGTAGCGGTGGCAGTACATGCGACGATGAGCTTCCGATCATTTCATTGTTCTTCATGCTTTCTCTCCTAACGGCATCTTAGCTCGTTCGTTTGTGATGCGCCTCGTCTAACTTAATCGCTCATAAGCCCCCCAGCATTGTTCTAGGGAGGATCTGCGGCATTCCTCTTCACCTTGGCATGGACCATGAGAAGCACGTTCCAATATCCCGTCTCCAAAGTTTACGTGCCAAGGCGGGCGAACAGAATCGACGATTTGTTCGGCGGTTTGTGCCAGACAAAGGGCTTGGGGACCTAGTTGTAACGTTGTATACAAGATCGGTCGTGCGCATGTGCCGGTGCATTCAAAATGCCGGTAGGAAGCCGACCATTGAGCGCTGTTTTGAGTGCATGTTCTCGTTTACAGTTCCACCACTGCGTCGCAGCACTGTAAGCGTTGATGATATATCGGCGTGGCACTGCCAGCAGAAGAGTACAGTCGGAGATTGAGGCACGTTGCATTCCTCGAAGTACGAGCACAGAACGGGAGAGAGGATCGAGCTCTGTGGTCACCTCTCGTGGATTGACTTGATACAAAGAACGGATTTCTTCGTCAGAAAGTACTTTGTGTTCTAAGTGATTGCAGGAGGCCGTTGCATGACTACTCGCCGATGAAGAGATGATTCTATGGACAGTTCTAACAGCGGTGCGCGCTATAACCGAGCGAACTCGACCAACGAGACGGTCACGGAATACCCCGACTCCGCTCGTCAAGAGTAGACTCGTATTCCTGATCAGTTCTTCAGAAGTAGCTGACTCTCCGGTGATCACGAGCGCAATCCAATACAGATAGTCGCACTCACTTCCGAAAACCGTCTCAATCTCGCCGTGGGAGATAACGGCATTGTTCCCCATGCTTGGGCAGTGCTTTTTCGAATTTAATTGCTTCATAAACAACCTCTAATTTACTGGCTCATTCTCTTAACCGATCTGGAATTTCGCTCCTCGCTTAACAGTTATCACCTCGGGAGAGCGCAGAGACATGCGGCACTGCAACTGTTCAGGGCTCCGGTGCATGAGTTAAGGCAGCGCTGCAGGTTATTCGAACGTGGGTACTCAAGCTGTACTTTTTTAATGCCAATTTCCTTAAGAATCCTCTTTAGGCTGCAAGACGATGCACCGGCGGCTATCTTGCACTCCGACAGGTAAGGCAGCTTCTCAACTTTCGTCTGGATAACATACAGAAGGAAGCCGAGATTGCGAGGATGTTGTGAAAGCGCGATTGTGACGCCATACTTGCAGACAGCAAACCTCCGGTATTCAAAATGCAGCTCATCGGTGTCGTCCGTGGGCCGACTTCCTGCATCATGGCAACAGACGAGTTGGGGAATTATCCATAGCTTCGGCGTTGTGTCATCTCCTTCGTCGCAACGCCTGATGAGAGCCAGGTGCCATTTGCCCTCAACCCCGGTGCTGTATCCCCGCATCTGAATTCGTCCCGACTCTGTCGGAATCCATGTACTCCACACTCGCTCTAAAGGCATGCAAGAGGACATACAACCTTTCGGTGAAACGAATTCACTTATGCGGGCCTTAGCGTCAGCGCCCGGTTTCTGTTAGGAGACATGACAACTGTATCGGCGGCTCGTTTTGTTGTCCTAAGGATTAAAACTATTTCTAATCGTGCAGTAGACGGGCTTCTCCGAGACTGCACCGAGAACGGAACCTGGATCAGATCCGCAGCCTTCGCGAGCGGGATACCGTTGCTCACAAGATGCCCTCGATCTGGGCGTAGATCTGTTCGTCGGTATAGTGCCGCACTTTGATGGCGCCCGCAGGACAGGCCGCTGCGCAGCATCCGCAGGCCTTACAGACCTCGCTGATGATGTGGCTGACATGTTTATCCGCCAGCAGTTCAACGGCGCCGTAAGGACAAACGGACAAACAAGTGCCGCACCCTGCGCACAGCTTATCCTGTACCTCCGAGTAGACCGCGTCGACGTCGATCTTTCCCTTGGCCACCTTCGCCAGGATGCGCGCCACCGCGGCCCGGCCCTGCACGACCGACTCGGCGATGTCTCGCGGAAACTGGCAGGCGCCGGCAATGTAAACTCCGTCTGTCGTAGTCGCCACCGGGTCCAGCTTAGGATGGCTCTCGATGTACCAGCCTTCCTTATCGCAACTGATATTGACCAGCCTCGCGTTTCCGCCGCGTCCTCGCGCGGCTCCATACTCACCATCAGCACCACTAGGTCGCTGGGCAGCTCGATCTCTTCTCCGGTGAGTTGCTCTTTCACCGTGATCAGCATGCCGCAGCCATCTCCCGCTCCGGCTTCGCGGATCGTCGGGAGCTGGTTCTTGGCGTACATCACAAACGAGGTTTTGGCCTCGGCGCACCGGCGATAGAAATCCTCGCAACCTTTGCCGAAGGTCTCCATGTCCGTATACAAGTTGGAAACATGCACTTCCGGCATCGCCGACTTCACTTCGAAGGCATATTTCAGCGCCGTGGTGCAGCAGACCCGCGAGCAGTAGGAGTGGAACTGCGTGCTGCGCGAACCGACACAGTGAATGATCGAAACATAGCGCGGGGTCTTACCCGACTTGGTTGCGAGCTGGCCGGCACGCATCATGGCTTCCAGTTCAAACGACGTAATCACGTCCGGCAGCCGCCCGTAGCCATATTGCTCGATACGCGAGGCATCGAATTCCTTGTATCCGGTGCAGACCAGAATTGAACCGGCGTCCAACTCCAGCGATTCGCCATCCTCGGTTTTCAGAGTGGGCTTGAAGTTGCCGTTAAATCCCGTGAGCCCGGTCGGTTCGCTGTTGAGAAAAAGGCGAATATTGGGATGCCGCTCGACGCGAGAAATCCAGCCATGCAGGATGTCCTGAGCCGAGTCGAGGTAGGGAGCCGTCAGGTCAAGCCGGGCAACGTTGCCGCCGAGATGATCCTGTTTTTCGACCAGGAAAACCTGCTGCCCGGCATCGGCCAACTCCAGAGCCGCGGTCAGCCCGGTAACGCCGCCGCCCAGGACCAGAGTTGAAGGACACATCGGCGCGACACGGCTCTCCAGCGGTTCATTGAACTTCACTCGTTGGACCGCGGCAGGCACCAGGGCCTTGGCCTTTTCCGTGGCCGCCACCGTGTCATCGTGAATCCAGCTGCAATGCTCGCGGATGTTGGCCATCTCCAGCATGTAGGGATTCAGCCCTGCGCGCTTGATGGCTCCGCGGAAAGTCGCTTCATGCATACGCGGACTGCAGGATGCAACCACCACGCGGGTCAGGCCGTGCTCGGCAATGTCGTTCAGCACCATCTCCTGGCCGGGATTCGAGCACATGTACTTGTAAGAACGAGCAACGGCCACGCCCGGTACAGTGGCGGCCCAGGCGGCAACCGCTTCCACATCTACGACCTTGGCAATATTGGTTCCGCAGTTACAAACGTAAACGCCGATTCTTTCTTCCGACATGGTTGTCTCCGCTTCCTCTATACGGCCGGGCTGGCCGGCGCGGGCGCGCCAAGCGTCGTGGCGCTTTGGGTTTTAATTGTCCGAGTCTGGATGGCAAGCGCGTCCTTGCGCACGCGCGCTAAATAAATCGCCAGCGGACGATAGGCCAGATGCGACCATTTTCCGAAGGGCACTTCCAACACCAGCATGGGCACCACGCCCATCAGATGGGCAACATAGGTAAGGTTCGCCGCCATCGGCAGGCCCGCACGGTGCAAGATATGCTGCAGAATTCCGGTGATGGAGACGTATAGCAGTAAGGCCAGGAAAATCCAGTCGGACTCGTGGGAGTACCGATGGTACGTTTCATCTTTCTTCAGCCGGCCGGAGACGGCCAGGGTCACGGTGGTCACCAGCCCAATCGATGCCAGATACCCGAAGGTGTGCGCGTACCAGTTCATCTGCGGCCCGGCCTGCATGAACTTAAGGAAGAACATGATCAGGATCAGCATGGTCGTATAGCTGAGCATCAGCATCAGGTGCAGAGCCCAGGGGCGCTGGTTCTTGCATTCCTTAAACTTTTTCTGGGTGAAGAAGTGCACCGGCAAAAGCATCACACGGCGCAGGTAGACCGAGAGCGGAACCGGAATCTCGTGCTCGCCATGCATGGTGAAATGCCACATGCGAACGGAGTTGATGCCCAGCAGCAGGGCCAGAGTGATACCCATGGTCCAGTCAAAAATGTGAACGTAGTGGGCTGGAAGGAATGCGGCGGCGCCGTCATAGACAGCCAGACTGCCGCCTCCCGCCAGAAAACCAAAAGCGAGGAAACCCAATCCCGTCAGCAGCGCCAGAAGCAATACCGCGAGCAGCGCGTTCACCCCGGAACGGTATAGAAACCGCGAAATCCCGGTAAAGTCATATTGCGCGATCAGCCAGCGGCGCAAGCCCATCATCGTCTCGCCCGGCTCGGCCCCGCGCGGACATTGTTCCGAACATTCCCCGCAGTAGTAGCACAGCCACGGGTCGAGCGACGAACGCAGCGGCCGCTCCAGCCCCATCTGCAAATAGTGCATCGACTTGCGCGGGAAAACATAAGGTTCAACCGAGTGCGTGCACACCGCACTGCAATTCCCGCACTGGTAGCACTTGCTCGCATCGTGAGCCCCATAGTGCTCCAGCTCATCGATCAAATTCGGATTTGCACGAACTGCCATGGATTCCTCCCGCCTGCTCAGGACTGCGCGCTCAGACTCGCTGTCTTTTCCGCACTTACCGGCGGCACACCCGCTTCGTCCTGCTTATGTGTGGCGCCAACGATCGAGCGCAATGCGTGCGCCGCCGCCGCCGAAGCCTGCGCCACGGTATCCGGAATATCCTTCGGCCCCTGGCAAACCCCCGCCAGATAGATTCCTTTGCGCCCGGTCGAGTTCGGCTCGCCGTTGTAGTCGGACTCCTGGAACCAGCCGTCTCCATCGAGGCGAATGCCGAGCTTTTCGCTCAGCTCAGCCGCGCCGTGCGAAGGCTGCAAGCCTACCGACAACAGAACCATGTCGACCGGCAGCTCGATCAGGTGGCCGGAATTCACGTCTTCGCCCTTGATGTACAACTGTGAATCGCGTTCTTCGACCTGGGCCGAGCGTCCCCGCACCAGGCTCACGCCCTCGCCGCGGATGCGCTCGTGGAACTCCTCATATCCCTTCCCGAAGGCGCGCATGTCGATGTAGTACTCGTAGCACTTTGCGTCCGGCAGTTTCTCCCGCACTAGGTGGGCAAATTTCAGCGAGTACATGCAGCAGACCCGTGAACAGTAGGCGTTGTAGTTCTGGTCGCGCGAACCGACGCAGTGCACAATCGCCACTGCCTTCGGCTTCGGACCATCGGGCTCAAAGACCCACTCTTCCTTCTTGGTCCGCTTGTTCATCTGCAGGGTCTTGAGCACGATCTTGCCGCCGGTGGGGCCACTGGCATTGCTGAGCCGTTCGAACTCCAGCGAGGTCAGCACGTTGGGATGCTTGCCATAGCCGTAACGCTCGATCCGTCCGGCGTCCAGCATGTCATATCCGGTGGAAACGATGATGTTGCCCACTTCGATCTCGACGGTCTCATCCTGTGCGTCCAAATGCACGGCGCCCTTGCTGCACTTCTTCGCGCACGCGCCGCACTTCTTGCCGCCGCTCTGCACCCAGGTGCAATAGGCCGGATCGATCATGTAGGCATTGGGCACCGCCTGCGGAAAAGGAATAAAGATCCCCTTGCGCGAAGCAATTCCCATATCGAACTCGCTGGCCACCGATACCGGGCAGAAACGGGCGCAGTCGCCGCAGGCCACACAGGCGCTAGCATCGATGCGGGTCGCGTGCTTCAGAACCTTGACCTTGAACGCTCCGGCGCTGCCCGTGACTTCCTGCACTTCCGAGAGCACCATCAGCTCGATGTTCGGGCTCTGCCCGACGGCCACCATCTTCGGAGTCAGGATACAGGCTGCGCAGTCCAGCGTGGGGAAGGTTTTATCGAACATCGCCATCCGTCCGCCGATCGTGCCGGTTCGCTCCAGCAGATAGACTTTGTTGCCGGACTCGGCAATTTCCAGCGCCGCCTGGATGCCCGCCACTCCGCCGCCAATGACCAGTGTCGCCGGATTAAACGATGTCGGCTGGCTCTCCAGCGGAACGCGGAAGGGCACGCCCTGGACGGCTGCGGCGACCATGGCCTTCGCCTGCTCCAGTTCGGCGTCCACCCGCTCGCCCAGCGCCACCAGGCGAAGTTCGGCTTTGCCGACCGCACGCGCAAAGGCAGCTTTATAGAGGCCAGGATGTTCGGAGGCCAGCACAACCGTGTCCAGCTTGGCCGTCTGCAACTCGCGCGCCAGTTCCGCCTGATCCAGCAAAGACGAGACCGCCAAAGTGCGCGCCACCGCCACGCCCAGCTCTTTGGTCAAATATTCGGCGATGCTGCGGCAGCTTTCCGCCGACGCCTGGTTCCCGGCCGCGTGAAGCAGATAGACTCCAACCCTTCGTCTGGCATTCTCCGGCTGCTTGTCGTTCTTTTCCGTTCCTGTCATGGTTGGTTCGCTCATTCCTGAACCCCTTCTAGAACTCTTGCGGCAGCGCCTGAATCTGCGCCGCGGTGAATACCGGGCCATCCTTACAAACGTAAGTGGGGCCAATGTTGCAGTGTCCGCACTTGCCCAGTCCGCACTTCATGCGGTTTTCCAGCGTGGTGTAGATGCGCTCGCCGGGGAAGGCCAGTTTGGCCAGTACCGGCAGCGTGAACTTGATCATGATGGGCGGTCCGCAGATCACGGCAAAGGTATCGACGGAGTTCGTCACCGTCTGCTCCACCGCCGTAGGAATCCTGGCCACCAGGCCTTTCCAGTCCGGAGTTTGACCGCCGGGATCGACCGCCAGGCAAAGCTTCACGTCGGAGCGTTTTCCCCACTCCTCCAGTTCGCGCTTATAGACCAGATCGGCCACCGTGCGTGCGCCATAGACAATGGTGATGTCCTTGAACTGATCGCGCAGATCAAGCACGTTCCAGATCACGGAGCGGACCGGCGCAAGGCCGATTCCGCCGGCGATGAACAGAATGGAGCGCCCCTTCATCTCCTCCAGCGGGAAGTGATTGCCGTAAGGACCTCGGAAGCCCAGTGTGTCGCCCACGTCAAGCCGGCGCAGCGCATTGGTTACTTTGCCCGTGGCTTTAAAGCTGCACTCAATGTAGCCCTTGCGGGTGGGCGAGGAAGCAATGCAGAACGTGCTTTCCCCTTCGCCGAATACGGAGTACTCGCCAAACTGTCCCGCCGAGAAATGAAACTCCGCGGCTACACTGGGGTCCCGAAACTCGAGCTTCAAGGTGCGGGTATCGATGGTCTCGTCCGTGATCTCTTGAATACGCATTAGGTGAGGCTGGTAGATATTCATTGCTTGTTCACCTCAGGCCCGGCCTGCGCCTTCGCCATCAACTCGCTGACAATCTCGGGAAGATCCATCCCTCCCGGGCAATTGCGCGAGCAGCGCCCGCAACCCGTGCACAAAATCTCGCCAAAGCGACTGGGATAAATCGAAAACTTATGTTGAACTTTCTGCCGAAAACGCTCCGCCTGCGTAGCCCGCGGGTTGTGTCCCGAGGCATGCATGGTAAACTTCGCCGTCTGGCAGGAATCCCAGTTACGCCGCCGCACGCCCTGCTCCGAGCCATCGTGTTCATCCACAATGTCAAAGCAGTGACAGGTGGGGCACAGCGCGGCGCAAGCTCCGCAGCCATGGCAGCGCAGAGACAGCGTCTTCCATATCGGATCGTTAAAGTTCTTGGCCAGCCACTGGGAGAACTCCGCGGGGATCGACGGCAGATTTGGTTCCACCTTTTTGCGGGCTTCGCTCCGGGCCGCTTCCGCCGCAGCGAATGCAGCTTCGGAGGCCTCCGCAAGGGAGTCATTGAGCAGCGCTTCACCCTTCGGAGTGACGATATAGGCCACATAGCCGCCGCCCTCGGAGGGAACCAGTAGCACATCGGAACCACGGAACGACTCCGGCCCGAGGCCAACGGCCGTGCAGAAACAGGCCGCATCCATCAGATTGCACAAGAGGCTGACGATGGTCGTGGCCTCGCGACGGGCGAACCATAGCTCGTCTTTGTAGTCCCAGGACATCACGTGATCCACCACTTCGAGAGCGGCGGCATCGCACGGCACCGCGCCCAAAATGACTCTGGGCCGGGCATTGGTGGGGACTTCACTGATCTCCACTCCGTCCTTGGTCTGCCGGTAATAGAGCAGGACCTCGGTAGGAGGCAGAAACAGTTCTTTGAGCGGGCGCCGCGGCAGGCGCACCCCAAAGGCAGCCTCGTCCAGTTTCGAGATCGGACGATAGTCGACTTGTTCCACATCGTCGCTGGCCCGCACGGGAGCAATCACCTGGGTTCCGGCCGCAACCAGCTTCGTGACCAAGGCCACCAGCCCCTCATGGCTTAGAAATCTCTGTTGCGTCACCGGATGAATTCCTCCTCGTCGTCGGTACGGAACACGCCCATGGGGGTGCATGCCGCCGGATCGTCGCTGGCCACATAGTCGAAACGCGGTTCGACCGAGTCGGCAACAAAGCGGGCCAGCAGTCCCAACGGAATGTGCTCCGGACAGGCGCGCTCGCACTCCAGGCAATCCACGTAGCGGCCCGCCTGATGCAGAACCCGCATGGTCTGCCAGGCACGGTTGCCGCGCAGTGTGGCCGAAGTATCGATCCACTGCGGCTGCGACTTATCCGCCGTACACTGTACGCAGAAACACATGGGACACGCCTCGCGACAGGCATGGCAGCGGATACAGCGCGATAACTGCTCGTCCCAGTACTTGCGCCGCTCGGCCGGGCTCATCTTCATCAGCGCGGCAATCTGCTCGTTGCGGCGGGGATTCACCGGAGGCTCAGGCGGCAGTTCGCCCAGCAGATAGTCGTGCAGCTTCGGTTCGCGCACCTCACATCCGCCGCAGCGTACCGAAACCGTCTCGCTGGTAAGCTCCGCATCCCCTTCGGGGTCTTCCAGCACCCCGCCGCAGCGCACGCCGATGATCGCGAGGCTGTCCCGCTCGACCTGTTTCTCGCGGATCAGTCCCGCCACCGAACGCGCATCGCATCCTTTCACCACAATGGCCGCTTTGCCAAGCTGGGCGATTGGTTTGCGCCGCGGATTCAGGTAGGTGGCCAAGTTGGTCACACAGCGCCGGTCGAAAATCAGCTTCTCGCAATCCGCCGCATCGGTCACAAACACCGGACGCACTCCGCGCGGCCCCTGTTCGTAGCCGATGACCACCTTGACGGTGCCCTCGGTCAGCAGTTTCCGGGCGAGTTCCTGTAGCTCTTTCATTGCGCCTCGCCCTCCTGTTGCGCCTCAACCGGGTGCGCCGGTCCGAGCTTCATAATCCGCTCGGTGGTTTCGTTCACTACCTCCTGCCACTTGTTGCCTTCCGAGGCCGAGACCCAGGAGAACGTCACGCGGTTCGGCTCTACGCCCATAAAGTCCAACAGGTCATGCAGGACAGCAAAGCGGCGGCGGGCATAGTAGTTGCCCGTGCTGTAGTGGCAATCACCGGTGTGACAGCCGCTGACGATGACCCCATCGGTCCCTCGCTCAAATGCTTTGATAATGAACAAGGGATTGACTCGGCTACTACAGGTCAACCGGATGACGCGTACGTTGGGCGCCATTTTCAGGCGGCTGGTGCCCGCCAGATCGGCACCAGTGTAGGTACAGCAGTTACAGACGAAAGCTACAATCTTCGGAAACATGACATACCTCGAATCATTGCGAGTGTCATTTTTGTCACACTAACAACTGCACCATTTGCGAAAGTGGACACTTAGAGACGACTCCAACCTTTCGCTACGAAGTCATTTTGGCCGTTTCGTTCAAATCTCCCGCTAGAACGAACTGCTTCTTTAAGCCGTGCGATAAGAATTGGCAAAGCCGCTTCTACTTCGGGAGACAGATGAGAAGCAAAATCAAAGCTTTCGCTTGCTACTGAAATTAGTATCGCCATTGGTGCGCGTCCAAAGAGAGTGTGAGCAATCGATAACAGGCTCTCCATAGTTAGCGTGTGGAGGAACGCTCCGCCACGCGAGTCAGCAGGTGTTACCTCGGACACCCCGACCGAGCCCGGTACGCCGCCAGCCTTTGCGTCCACGAATACAAGTAAGTCGACCTGCGAAATGACTTCGGCCAGTTCCGGTAGCAGCTCTTGAGCAACTATGACCTCGACAGCCGGATCTTGGTTCCAGGACTCGAACTCCTCAGCAGCACAAATACCGATATTGTCGTCTCCGCGATACGGATGACCCAACCCCACTACCAGAACCCTCCTCGTGCCCACTGCGGCTACTCTCTTTCAATGCGCTGTTGCAGACCGCCGTCCGCGTTTAGAATGTCGACAACCAAAGCCATCGTTCCGTCCGCATGCGTTGCGCAGCTCAGGCATGGATCAAAGGCCCGAATCACGCCCTCCATCCGGTTCAACATACCTTCTGTTACTGTCTTGCCTGAGATGAACCTCTCAGCGACCTGCTTCAGGCCTTTGTTCATTGCAAGAGTATTGTGTGCCGTCGCAACGATGAGGTTTGCGCCGGTCATCATGCCGTTCTTATCCACTTTGTAGTGGTGAATCAGCGTACCTCGCGGCGCTTCGACGATACCGACACCTTCGGCTTCATTGGCTTTGGCTTCGGCTCTAACATCCGTGTCCAAAATGCTACGATCTTCCAAGAGTTCATTGATGCGTTCGAGAGAGAAAATAATCTCGATCAGGCGGGCATAGTGATTATGAAATGAGCTGGCCACCATGTTGCCGTATGACTTGCGGAAAGCGACCAAAGCCTTGTCGGCCAGCGGAGTACCACACTGCCTGGCAAGGTTCAATCGTGCAACTGGACCGACACGATACAGACCATCCGCTAGTCCCGCTGGCCTGTAATACGTTGGCTTCATCCAGCTGGTCTGATCCACGCTTTCGCCAACTACCGTGGCGTAGTCGACCGGATGGATGTTGTCAGCCACAATATTGCCGTATCGGTCGATGAACTTCAGCCAGCCCTCATTGTTCCGTAAGCGTCTGAGCAATCACACGGTTGACTGTTACAAGTGTCAAGGCCGGAGTAAAAGCAGGCCAGTGTGGCGGAGTAAAAGTGGGCCAGTGGAGTTAGCAGTTGGGTGAGGATTTGCTGGGGAGCAGGGGCTCTGGAGCGTAGCGGAAGAGGCCCTGCTCCC
>Ga0255336_101449_pt1 | contig 16905 bp, 15 predicted proteins | sample MeOH1_35cm_T3_17_FD_189102 | JGI IMG/M metagenome (GOLD analysis project Ga0255336, IMG submission 189102) | Sandy soil microbial communities from University of British Columbia, Vancouver, Canada - MeOH1_35cm_T3_179 | ecosystem: Engineered > Artificial ecosystem > Sand microcosm > Unclassified ...
TTGCACGCACTGGTGACCCGCCGCCCGGAAATACCGTCATGTGGCGCGGTATGCGACGCCTGGCCGACATTCAGCTTGGCTATGAACTTGCGCAGAAAGGTTGTGGGTAATTGCAAGCTCACGAGGACCGTTGTAGATTTGTGTACGGACGCGAGAGATGATGTCGCGTCAGTGTCCTCAGCTTGCACGGGCACCCGCGTTCAATGGATGAGCTTTGGGCTTGGCAAGAAGGCTCACCGCTTTGCGGCGACGTTCCATGGCAGCAATTCGTCGACGCGATTAACAGGATGATCGACAATGCGGCTAAGCACGTGGCACAGATAAGCGCGCGGTTCGATGTCGTTCAGTTTGCAGGTCGCAATGAGCGAATACATCGCCGCCGCGCGATCACCGCCGCTGTCCGACCCAGCGAAGAGGAAATTGCGGCGACCGACGGTCAGTTCCCGTTCATTCTGCCCATATCGGGCAAGAATTTGAAGTCCACTATCGTTGGCATCCGCTGTATCGTCGTCGCGTCAAGGTTCGAGATGTTGAGCAACGCGGCGGAGGTCGGGTCGTCCATGTCGACGCGGGCGACGGTGAGGTTATGGTCATTGCCGGCGAGAGGACTCGTTCCCCATCGTTCAGGCCTCGCCGGTCGGATCTATGCAACTGACGCGGGCGCGAGCGGTCATTGCCGCGTGGTGCAGCGATTAAACACGAGGGTGAGCAATACGCCAAGCCAAGCCAGCAAGAATTCCCCATACAGCGATCATATTCATGTCACTGATGGCAAGCCGCCGGGAACTTAACGACATGCGGTCTCGGCGGCAGATAGCGGCTTGTCGATTGCGACGCCACACATACGTCAATTCGCCGCCGAAACGATCCTGGCCGAGTATCGTTCTTTAACAAAAGGATCAGAATTTTTCGCGAATACCTACACGCAATACGCTCTGGCGACTGTTGCTCGAAGGCGTGACACCGTTGATGGCCGCCACGGCGCTCGTGCGCATCGAATTGATGCCTGACGCCTGCTGGAAGATGCCGACGAAATATACGTCCGTGCGCCTTGAGAGGAAGTAGTCCGCACCGACCGCGCCTTGGTGATAGGTCGCTCCCTCCAGGCCGTCTACCGAACTGCTCTTGGTATAGTCGTAGGCCACGCCCAGCACGAGTGCCGGGGTGAGTTGATACTTGAAGTTCGCCTCGACGTTGTTGAACACGGCCGTACCCGTATTCTTGAACGGATTCGGGCCGGTCGACGCGTTGCCGAGGTCGTTGAAGCGGGTATTCGAATACGTACCACCAACCGTCGCCGAGCCGAACGTGTACGCGGCGCCCACGGCAATCACCTCCTGAGTGAGCGCTCCCGAATATCCGGAGAAAACCGGCGAACTGATGTTGTCAAGCGACGCGAGTGGCGCCGAACCTGTCGTATTAGCAAGCGCGCTCGTACCATAGAAGGACGTGTTCGGATTGCGGATATTCAAGTACGCGAGACCTACCCCAATCGGGCCGTTGTTGTATGCACCGCCGACCGACCAGATTTGATTCTGCCCCATCTTTCCTGCAACGCCGCCCGGAGCATATACGCCGCCGAAGGTAACGCCGTGATAGTTTTTGCTCGCGTATTTAATGGCGTTGTTGACGCGGTTTGAATTATTGATGTTATCCACATCGCCCGGATGCGCGGCGTAGAAGCCACCCCACTGATCGCCCACTTCGAACAGGCCGATGTAGTCCACCACCGAGTCATATTGCCGGCCGAGCGTCACCGTGCCGTACGGCATACTCAAGCCGACAAAGGCCTGCCGGCCGAACTCCAGGCCGCCCTGGCCGAGCTTGCCGCTGCTCAGGTCCATGCCATTCTCCAGCACGAAGACGGCTTTCAGCCCGCCGCCGAGATCCTCGGTGCCGCGCAGACCCCAGCGGCTTGCCTGAATTTCGCCGCTGACCATGCTGTACTGGCGCAGCCCGTGTGAGTTCTGCGTGAAGGTCAGGCCTTCGTCGACGACGCCATACAGGGTGACACTGCTTTGGGCATGAGCAATGCTGGCACACGCGCCGAGAATTCCCGCTGCAAATAGTGATTTTTTCATTTTGATTTCCAAACTGTCGTTGACTTAAGATCTCCGGTTACGCTGCCCCGGAATGCGTTGTCACGGTCATCAATCGCCGGCCGCGAAGCGAACTACTTTTACCCGCTCGTATCCAGGCACTATCTCAGGATCAAAATTACCTTTCATTTAGTAATACTACTTAAATGATCTAAAGCTAATGTTTCAATTTCACGCAACGCGTTCGATCAGCTCTCGGGCCGCAGGTAGATCCAGGGACGCAATGTCTTGTCTCGTTGCTGGAACGCGTCGATTTCCTGCTGACGCTTGAGCGTGAGCGCTATCGGATCAAGTCCCTCCAGCAGCATTTCGCGATCGTTCGCCGGAATCTCAAAAGCGAACATGCGGCCATCGGCGGCGTAAAGCCGTTGCACCTGCAGGTCGATCGTGATCTGGCGTTGCTGCGGATCCTCGCTCGAGTGATCAGCGAGCGCTTGTATATCCGCTTCTTCGAGAACGACTGGCAGGATGCCGTTGCGCACGCAATTGTTCATGAAGATCGTGCCGAAGCCCGCCGCAACGATCGCTCGGATGCCGTATTCCCTGAGCGCCCACACCGCATGCTCACGCGACGATCCGCAGCCGAAGTTGATTCCCGCCAGCAGGATCGACGTGCCCTTGTACTGCGCGAGGTTCAGCACGAACGCCGGATCGGGCTCCCGGCCGCCCTGCACCGTGTAGCGCCAGCCGGCAAAGAGGCCGTCCGCCAGACCCACCTTCGACACGCGCTTCATCTCCCGCGACGGAATGATCGCGTCGGTATCGATATTCGCTTTCATCAGCGGCGCGGCGACGCCGCTATGTACGATGAAACAGTCCATGTCAGTTCCCGCTCAGCATACGTGGATCGGTGATGCGGCCCATGACCGCGGACGCGGCGACGGTCGCCGGGCTCGCCAGATGCGAACGCGTCTCCGGTCCCTGGCGGCTCTCGAAATTGCGATTGGTCGTGCTCACCACACGCTCGCGGTAGCCGAAACTTTCACCCCCCGCGTAGAAGCACATCGAGCAGCCAGACTCGCGCCATTCGAAACCAGCCTCGCGAAAGACCCTGTCCAACCCCTCGGCTTCGGCATCGCGCTTGACCTGCGACGACCCCGGCACACAGATCGCCTTGACTCCCGGTGCTACCCGCCGGCCCTTTAGAATCCCGGCAGCCAGCCGAAGGTCGGACAGACGCGCGTTGGTGCAGGAGCCGATAAAGGCAGCATCGATTGAGAGTTCGGCAAGTCTTTGCCCTGGCGTCAAATCCATGTAGGCAAGCGCACGCATCATCGACTGCCGCTGCGACGCGTCACCGGCCTTGGCCGGATCGGGCACCACGCCGTTCACCGCGACACCATGCTGCGGACTGTTGCCCCACGTCACCATCGGCGCGATGTCGCCGGCGTTCACGCAAAGCGTGCGGTCGAAGCTTGCGCCCTCGTCACTCCACAAGCTCCGCCATTGATCGAGCGCTTGATCCCAGTGCAGCCCCTGCGGCGCGAACGGACGGCCCGATACATATTCAAAGACCTTGTCGTCAGGCGCGATGATCCCGGAAAACGCCGAGAATTCGACCGCGAGGTTGCACAACGTCAGACGCGCTTCTATGTCGAGCGCACGCACCGCGGCGCCGTTGAATTCGAGCATGTAGCCCGATCCGCCCGCGGCCGTATGCGCCGCAATCAGATGGAGCATCAGGTCCTTCGCGGTGACGCCGGCGCCAAGCGTGCCGTCGAATGTCACTTGCATTGTGCGTGGCTTCTTCACGCGCAGCGTTTGCGTGGCGAGTGCGTGCTCCGCTTCCGAGGAACCAATGCCCCACGCCAGCGCGCCGAGTGCACCTTGCGTGCAGGTGTGACTGTCCGGACACACAACGGTCGCACCGGGCAACGCAATGCCCTGCTCCGGCGACACGACGTGCACGATGCCCTGCCGCGGATCGGTGATGTCGAAGAGGCGGATGCCCGCACGATACGCACTGTCGCGCGTGCTCCTGATGAACGCATCGCCTCCCGGCATGCGCGTCGCGTCGCCCCGGCCCGGGAACGTATCGACGATATGGTCCATCGTGCAGAACACCAGTTCGGGATTGCGCACGCTGCGGCCGTCATTGCGCAACGCATCCAGCGCCACGCTGCCTGTGCGCTCGTGCAGGAACACGCGGTCGATATGGAGCAAGGCGGTATCGTCGCCGAGTTCAGCGATGCGATGTTGGGCCCAGATCTTCTCGAACAGGGTGACTGGCGATGTATTGATGAGCGTGTTCATGCGCCGGTCCGTGCCACGTTGCCGGCAAAGAGCGCGTCGACGTCTTTGGGCGATAGCCCCGCCGAAAGCAACACCTCGCGCGAATGCCCGCCTTCGGCCGGAAGGTCGCGATACAGCTCGAAACGGCGCCCAGCCATCGACACGGGCAACGCAGGCAGACGGGCCGTGCCGCCCGAAGGCAGGGTGACGGTCACGAGACCGTCGCTCGCGTTCAAATGCGGATCGTCGGACAGTTCTTCGGGCTTCGATACCGGCGCGAACGGCAAGCCCGTGTGTTCCAGCTTGTCCATCAACTGCTGCTTGTCGAAACCGCTGAATACTTTACGCAACCTGCCGATCACGCGATCGCGCTGCTGCACGCGCTCAATGTTGCGGTCAAGCGAACGATCCGCGATGAACTCGGCCAGTTCGAACGCCTCGCAGAACTTGCGCCATTGCGTGTCGCTCACCACGCCAACAAATACCGGTTCGCCGTGTTTCGTCTCGAAGATGTCGTACACGCCCCATGCGGAAAGGCGCGTCGACATCGGCGGTGCGGGCGTGCCGGTTACCGCGTACTGCGCCATGTGCTGGCCGACGAGAAACACGGTCGTTTCGAAGAGAGAACTGCTGACCTTCTGGCCGCGCCCACTGCGATGCCGCTCCTCGAGCGCCGCCAGGATCGCTATCACCCCGAACATCGCGCCCGTCACGTCGATCACCGATGCTCCCGCGCGCATTGGCCGCCCGGGCAGGCCTGTCATATAGGCAAGACCGCCCATCATCTGCGCGACTTCGTCGAGTGCCGTACGGTGTTCGTAGGGACCCGGCAGGAAGCCCTTCGCTGAGCAGTAGACGAGGCGCGGATTGGTTTGCGCGAGCACCTCGTAGCCCAAACCCAGATCCTCCATCGCGCCCGGCCGAAAGTTTTCGACGACGATATCGGCGCGGTCGATCAGTGCACGCGTTGCAGCCTTGCCTTCTGCGGACTTCACGTCGATGCAAAGGCTCCGCTTGTTGCGGTTGTACATCGCGAAATAGCCCGCGCCCGAGCCGGTGAGGCGGCGAGTGTTATCGCCGGCGAGCGGTTCGACCTTCGTCACATCGGCGCCGAGATCGGCCAGTATCATGCCCATCGCCGGGCCCATCACCATGTGCGTGAATTCGACCACTTTCAAGCCAGCGAGCGGTCGGTCAGTTTTTTCTAAACCCAATTTATTCGTATTGCTTATCATTTTGTAAGAAACCTTGATTTCTGATGTCCTGTCTCGCGGGGTTTTCAATCAGGCCGATATCGATGCGGCCATAAATCCCTTCGGTAGGCCCGCATCCGGAGTGAAGCCGTACAGCGTTTCTCCCGGCAGGCTGTGTTCCAGTATCTCCCGCACCCCGAACAGCTTTCCGATGTCGATACCGGTGCGCAGTCCCATCGCTTCAAGCAGGAACACGAGGTCTTCGGTGACAATGTTGCCACTCGCGCCCGGCGCAAACGGACAGCCGCCCAAGCCGCCAAGCGATGCGTCGACCGTGGTCAGGCCTACGTCGAGCGCCGCCAGGACGTTCGCGAGCCCCTGCCCGCGCGTGTTGTGCAGATGGATACCGGTCAGCCGCTCGCGGCCGACCGCGGACCAGACCGCTTGCGTTACACGCTTCACCTGAACCGGATTGCCGTAGCCCGTCGTGTCGGACAAGCCGACCTCGTCGCAGCCCGCTTCCAGCATCGCTTCGGCCAGCCGCACGAGGACGTCGTCCGCGATCTGGCCTTCCAGCGTGCAGCCGAACGCCGTCGACAGACCGCCCTCGAGCTTCGGCCGTTGCGCGTGCGGCAGGCCGCGGATGAGTGTTGCGATCGCGCGGATTTCGTCGAGCATCTGCGCGTGCGTGCGGTTCACGTTGCGCAGGCTGTGCGTTTCGCTCGCGGAAACCGGCACGGTGATCTTGTGCACGCCGGCCGCGAGCGCGTTTTCCGCACCGCGCAGGTTGGGCACCAGCACCGCGACGGTAAGCCCTTCAATCGTCAGCGCATGCTTCACGACCTCAGCCGTGTCCGCGAGTTGCGGCAGGATCTTGCGCGGCACGAACGAACCCACCTCGATTTCCCTCACACCCGCCGCAGCTTCCGCGGAAATCCACCGCTTTTTCGCCTCGAGCGGCATGATCGTCTGAATGCTTTGCAGTCCGTCACGTGGGCCGACTTCGCTGATCAGTATGTCGATCTTCCTGCTGTTGTCCATGAGCCTCTCCTGCATCAGCGTGTGGCCGGCGACGCGGTCTGCTGTCTGAATGTGGCGAGAATCTCGCCGGCGCCGGCGCTCCATACATCGGGCCGTGACTGGATGTTCTCGAGGACCGCCTCAAGGTATTTCATCCGATGCGGCTGCCCCAGCACCCACGGATGCAGCGACAGCGACAGGATCCGGCCGCCTTGCTCCTCGGCCTCCTGAAGCAGAAAGTCGCAGGCGTCGATGACCTGATCGGCCCACGACGCCTCCGAGTGCAGGTTATCCTGCACCACGAAGCGGTCTTCCAGCTCGGTGGCAAGCGGCATGGCCCACAGGTCGCCGTGCTTTGTGTGAAACGGGTACGGCATCTCGTCGTTCACCCAGTCGCAGAAATAGTCGATGCCGGCCTGACGCAGAAGCTCAGGCGTGTTCTCGCTTTCGATCTTGCCCGGGCTGAGCCAGCCGTGAATCTCGCGACCCGCACGTTGGCGCAAGGTATCGAGCGAGCGCGTCACGAGCGCCGCTTCCTCGCCTTCGGCGAGTCCGCCCGCATGGGCCGTGTCCATATTCCATGAATGCGCGATGATCTCGTCGCCGCGCTCGCGCACGGCGTCGAAGAGATACGGGTAGCGCTCGGCCACCTGCGCGTTGACGGCGAACGTCGGCTTGATGCCGTAGCGATCGAATGCGCTGAGAAAACGGTAGATGCCCACGCGGTTGCCGTAGTCGCGCAAGCTGAAATGGCGCAGGTCGGGATAGGGCATCGTCATGTTGCCTGCGACCGACAACGGCTTGCGCTGCGGATTCAACGGAAAGAATTGCAGGCTGACGTTGACCCACAGCGCAAGCTTCTTGCCGCCGGGCCACACGACCGGCGCGCGATCCGTCAGCATCGACCATTCATAGCGGTCGTGGTCCATCCCGTAGCGCCGCATCGGGTATTGCAGCAGTTCCTGGTCGAGCGCCATCAGGCGGTCCTCCCGTTCGTTGCGCTCGTTGCGTTCGCCGCGCCCGACTTGCTTGCGATATCCGCGAGCGCCGCGTCGTAGTTGTTCTGCAGATAGAACTCCGCGATCTCACGGCCTGTCGTGACCCATACATCGGGATGGCCCGTGATGTATTCGAGCGATTCCTCGAAGGCCTTGATCCGGTGCGGCGTGCTGATCTGGTAGTTGTGAGTCGGAATGCACATGACGGTGCCTGACTGCGCTCCTTCGGCATAGAGCCGGTCGAAGCACTCGCGCAGCATCTCGCCATAGCGGCGCGGCTCCATCTTGTTCACCACGAACGCAATCGTGTCGTTCATCTCCAGCGAGTACGGCACGGAGACGAAGCGCTGTCCGCCGCGCGTCTTGACGGGCGTCGGCTGATCGTCGTGAAAGAGGTCGCAGGTATAGATACCGCCGAGTTCCGCGAACAGGTCGACGGTCACTTCGCTATGCGACAGCGCCGGCGCGAGATACCCGGCGGGTTTGCGGCCCACATGCTTCTCGATGGTTTCCATCGAATCGAGGATCATCGCGCGCTCCTGCTCTTCCGACATGCCGTACGTGTAGCGCGTGTTGTAGATGCCGTGCGTGAAGAATTCCCAGTCGCGCTCCCGGCACATCTCGATGATCTCGGGATGATGCTCGCACAGTGCAGCCGATAGCGAAATCGACCCGCGTATGCCATATTTGTCGAGCAGACGCATCTGTCGCATATGGCCGACGCGGTTGCCGTAGTCGCGGATCGAATAGCCCGGCACGGGCGGATAAGGCTGCGGCCACGGCGCGCGCTGCGGGTTGCGCGGCGGCTGCAGCTCATAGAACTCGATGTTCGGCGCCACCCAGAACGCAACGCGCGCACCATTCGGCCAGCGGATCGGCGGACGGTCGCGGTACGGCCAATAATCGTAGTAACCGGGATCTTCTTTCATGGTGCGCCTCTCAAGCCTGTTGCCGGTCGAGCCAGGCGAAAACCTCTTCCACGTCGAGCACGTCCGCATACTTCAGCATCATGTCGGTGAGATTGGCAAAGTGGTAACTCTCGTGCTTGTCGGCCACGCATTGCTCGGGAACGATCGTGCGATAGCCGCGCGAAAGCGATTCGACGGCGGTCGCGCGCACGCATCCGCTCGTCGAGCCGCCGGTGATCACGACGGTGTCGACCTGATGCCACGTGAGCAGTGACTGCAATTGCGTCTCGAAGAAAGCCGACGCCATCTTCTTGTTGTAGATGACGTCCTTCACGCGATCCACCTCTGCGCGATCGTCGAATTCGCCGCGGCGGCTGCCGGCCTTAATATTCTGCAGCGAATCGAGCGTGTCGGTGCGAGTGCCCCAGACGCCGGCATCCTCGGCCGACTCCATGTACGACACATGGGTCCACACCACCGGCCAACCGAGCTTGCGGAAGCCGCGCGCGAGCGTGTTGATGTGTTCGATCTGGCGCGGATCGGTTTCATAGGCGGTCTTGAACTCCACGGGCAATGTATAGGACTTCTGCACGTCGATGTTCACAAGGACGGCCTTCTTGCCGAAGCCAAACCGCGCGCGCGCGGGATTCGCCTTGACGTCTTGCCAGATCTGGCGGGCAGTTTTATTGGACAGTTCCATGACGCATTCCTCATCAGGTTTGGTTTAACCGCAGCTCCGCCCGGCATGCACATGCGCGGCGGGACATCGATAACTCTAAAGGCCTAGATAGGCCCGCTTCAAATCGGGCGAAGCCAGCAGGTCGCCGGGCGTGCCCGAGAAACCGATCTCACCGTTCTCGATCACGTAGGCGCGCTGCGCGATCTCGAGCGACTGGGACACGTTCTGCTCGACCAGCAGGATCGACAGGCCGTCGCCGTGCAATCGGCGGATCAGGCCGAACATTTCTTCCACCATCAGGGGCGAGAGGCCGAGCGAGGGCTCGTCGAGAATCAGCAGCACCGGCTCACCCATCAGGCCGCGGCCGATCGCCAGCATCTGCTGCTCGCCGCCCGACATGGTTCCGGCGTGCTGCGTGAGCCGCTCGCGCAACCGCGGAAAAATGTCGAGGACGCGTTCGTAGTTCCGTTTCAGGTTGCTGCCACCACGCCGGTAAGCGCCGAGCTCGAGGTTCTCGCGTACGCTCAGGTCCGGGAAAATGCGTCTGCCTTCCGGCACCTGGATGAGACCGGCGCGCACCACGTCCTCGCTCTTCGCTTTTGCGATGTCGCCGCCGTCGAAGCGGACGGTTCCAGCCGATGCCGTCACGAAGCGACACACGGTATTGATCAGCGTCGACTTGCCCGCGCCGTTCGAGCCGAGCAGCGCGACGATCTCGCCCCGGCCTATGTCGAGCGCGACATCTCGCAGCACGGTGACCTGGCCGTATCCCGACAAGAGTCCCCGTACCTGCAGGAGAGGATCGGCTGGCGTGGCGGCAGTGGCCTCGGTTTGCGTTCTGGCAAGGACCTCAGACATGACTCACCTCGTCACGGCCCATCTGCGCGATGCGCGTCGCCATGCCGTGGCCGAGATAGGCCTCGATCACATGCGGATCGCGGGTCACCTCGCCGGGCGTCCCGTTCGCGATCAACTGGCCGCCCGCTAGCACCCACACATGCGAGGCGAGATTCATCACGGCCTGCATGACGTGCTCGATCATCAGGACCGTGACACCGTCCGCGCAGATGCCGCGTATCACTGGGATCATGCCTGCGACCTCCTGCGGATTCAGCCCCGCGAGCACTTCGTCGAGGAGCAGCAATGTGGGACGCGTGGCAAGCGCACGCGCTAGTTCCAGGCGCTTGCGTCCACCCACAGTCAGACTGGACGCGGACTTGCCGAGCTGGTCTGTAAGACCGACACGCTCGGCGATCGCGTCCGCGAATTCGAGCGCTGCCCCGCGCTTCTTTTCATGCAGGTGAGCTCCGACCGCGATGTTCTCGCGTACAGTCTGAGAGGCAAACGGCATGGCGATCTGGAAGGTCCGCGCGAGGCCGAGGCGACACATCCGGTATGGCAACATGCCGGTCACGTCGTGATCGTTGAACGTCACGCTGCCCGCTGTAGGGGCGAGGAATCCCGACAGCAGACCGAACAACGTCGTCTTGCCCGCGCCGTTTGGGCCAATCAGCGCGGTAATGCTGCTGGCGGCCACGTTCATGCTGACGTCGCTGACGGCTTTCAGGTTGCCAAAGCTGATCGACAGGCTCTTCGTTTCGAGAATATTCGTCATCGTGCTCACCGCTTTTTCAGCACGCCGGCCACGCCGCGCGGAAAGAACATCACCATCAGGACCAGCAGCGCGCCATAGATCACGAGGCTCACGCCGGGCGCGCCGCCCATCAGGTTGCGCGTCAGTTCGCCGAGGATCTGCAGGGCTAGCGCGCCGAGCAGCGGCCCGAAAACAGTCGCCGTGCCGCCGATCACAGCCGCGACCAGCGCCTGCACCGAGAACGCCGTGCCGTATGCGATACCCGGATCGATGTACTGGAAGTACTGCACGTAGAACACGCCCGCCACGCCCATCAGGAACGCCGAGATAGCGGTGGCGAGGAGCTTGATGCGCTGCACGTTGATGCCGAGTGCTTGCGCCGAGGATTCGCTGTCACGCGTGGCAAGCAAATACGCGCCGAAGCGCGAGTGCCTGAGCCAAAGCGACAGTGCGAAGCCGATCGCGACGAACGCAAGCAGGAAATACAAATAGCCGGTTTTATCGGCGAACTGGAGGCTCGACAGGCTGGCATGCAGCGGCAACTGAATCCCGACTCCCGCGCCGGTGAACGGCACGGCGTTCGCGAGGATACGCAGCAGTTCGGCAATGGCCAGCGTCACGAGCGAAAAGTACGATCCGCGCAGGCCATAGCGAAACGCGAGACCGCCGATCACGGCGCCCAGGATCGCACTCGCCGCAAGCGCGAGGACGAGCGCGAGCCATGCGTTGAGGCCGGCGTGGACCTGCAGGATCGCCATTGCATAGGCGCCGGTGCCGAAGAACGCCGCATGGCCGAACGAAAGCTGGCCGCCGAAGCCGCCCAGGATGTTCCAGGCCTGCGCCATCAGGGTGGTGAGCAGAACCATGATCAGCAGGCTCAGCAGGAAGCCCGAGGAGATCACCACGGGGGCGAGCGCGAAGGCGCCGAGCACGGCCACGACGGCGATCACTGTGTGCTGCAATTTCATCTCATGCTCCCTTGCGTCCGAACATGCCTTGCGGGCGAAACGCCAGCACGGCGACAAACAGCAAGAAGATGCCCATCTGTCCCAAGCTGTCCCCGAACCACAGACCGCCGAGCGATTCGACCACGCCGATGATGAGGCCGCCCCACAAGGCGCCCATGAAGCTGCCCATGCCGCCGAGCACGACGATTGTGAACGCGATCAGTACGAAGTCGTCACCGACCTGCGGATTCACGTAGTACGCGGGCAGCAGAAAGCACGCGGCCGCGCCCAGGCAGGCAAGGCCGATACCGAAGCTCAGCGCGTAAATGCGCTCGACGTCGATGCCGACCACGCGCGCGCCCCGCTGCTCACGCGACACGGCGCGAATCGCGCGGCCGAGCGAGGTCCAGTTGATTAGCACGAGCAGGAGCGCCGCGACGGCGAGCGCGCCGAAGAACGCCACCACCTTCGGCAACGCGATTGCCGCGCCGAGGATGTCGACGGTTTGCAAGCTGTAGGGCGTGTCGATCGTGTTGGTGTCGGACTTGAACGCGAAAAGCGCGAGGTTCGTAAGCACGATCGAAATACCGAGCGTGACGAGCAGCACGCTTTGCTCGTTGCCGCGCGCCGCCCGGGCGATCACGACGCGCTGCAGCAGATAGCCGAACGCGAACATCGCCGCAATCATCAGCGGCAGCGCCATATAGGGGTCGACATGAGCCTTCACGAACAGGAAGTACACGCCGTACATGGCGACCATCAGCGCCGAGCCGTGAGCGAAGTTCACGATATGCAACACGCCGTAGATCAGCGTGAGGCCCAGCGCGATCAGTGCGTAGATCGCGCCGGTGGTGAGGCCGTTGAGCACGGACGCCCAAATGATAGACGGGTCAAACATCGAAAGCTGAACCTCTGGTGGGTAATTGCCAAGTCGCAAGATCAGGCGCGCGGGATCGGGAACACAGCCGCCGCTTCGCGGTACTCCGGCGGGAACACCACCTTGATGTCGTTGTTCAGTACCTGCGTCACGAGCGGGCGCGCGCCCGTGTTCTGCCCGTTCACGAACTTCGTCGGGCCGTAGGGCATGAAATGGTTGCTGAAGGTGCTGGCGGACAACGCATCGATGATCTTCGCGCGGTCCGCGGACTTCGCTCGCTCGAGACTGTCGGCGAGCAGCATCGTCGCGGTGTAGGTGCAGAACAGCTCGTAGGTGAAGAAAAAGCCGGCCGCTTCCGCACGCTTTCGCAACGGCGCCACGCGCGGGTCCTTCGGATTGAACCAATGGTTGCAGTCGATCACGTACTGCGCCGCCTGCGGGAATTCCTTGAGGAACTTGAAGCTCGAAGCCGCACCGCCCAGCACCGAATAGATCGCCTTCGGTCGGATCTGCTGCGCCTGCATCGTGCGCACAAGGAGCGCGTACTCGTTGTAGTAGTTCGCGGCGATCAGGATGTCCGGATTGACCGCCTTGATGCGCAACGCGATGTTGTTGAAGTCGCGCGTAGGGTTCGCGTGCTTCACCACTTTCTTCACTTCGAAGCCGAGCGCGGGCAGCCGCGCCTGCAGGATCTGCGCCGTACCCGTGCCAAACAGCGACTCCTCGTGCACGATCATCACGGTCTTCGCCACGCCGCCCGCCTGCTGGTTCAGTGCGTGCAGGTTGTCGAGGCCGATTTCGGTGCACACCTTGTAGCCCGGCCCGAAGCGGAACGTGTTCTTCAACCCGCGCTCGACGATCGCATCGGCTACGCCGACGTCCACCACGTGCGGCAGGTTGTACTTCGCCGCGGCCTGCGTGGTCGCGAGGCAGATGGCGCTGCCGTATGCGCCGACGATCGCCGAGACACCCGCGTCGTTCATCCGTTCCACTTCCGATGCGCCGGTCTCCGGGCTCGACTGCGCGTCGCCCAGAACAGCCTCGATCTTCATGCCGTCGAGCGACTTGATGCCGCCCGCGGCGTTGATGTCGGCGATGGCCAGCGTCGCGCCCGCACGGCATTGCGTGCCCGAGAAGGCCAACGCGCCGGTCACCGGGTGCAGCACGCCGATCTTGACTGTCTTCGCCTGTGCCCGCGCTAGCATCGGCACTGCCGTCGCACTGCCCAGCAGTGCCGCACCTGCCATGAATCTCCTTCGCGAACTGTTGCTATTCATTGCTCTCTATCCCCGCACCATGAGTTGTGTTTGATTTCATTTAGCGCTTGCCTGCCTGGATCGCATCGGTGATCCATACCCGGGATTCGTCGCCGCCCGTCCCCGAGAGCACCATCCGGTACTCGTAATGCTCGGGCCTGTACAGACCCCTCAGCCACTGCACTGCCCGGCCGTCGACGTCACGCACCACGCGCACGACCGACAGCAGCGCCGCCCCTACGTTTTCCTGCAAGAGACCGGCGACCTGCGCATCGGCAAGACACGCCGACATCGTCTGCACCGCGCTGCCGATCACAATGCCGTGGGCCTCGAGAATAGTCAGCATCGCCTCCTTGCCAAGCGCCTTCCGCTTGAGCAACGCACCGATATCGGCCGGCAGATACGTGAGCGTCAACGAGACCGGCTCGCCGTCGTTGCTGCGTACGCGCCGGACGCGCAGAACGTTGGCCTGTGGCGCGATCGAGAGCGCGTCCGCGACGTCCGGCGGACACGGGCAATAGTCGAACTCCACCACGCGGATCGAAGTCTTCGCGACCGCCGAGACAATTTTTTCCAGCAGCCCACCCGACTGCTTGCGCTCGCCGGTCCGGCTTTCATGATCGCGGTTGACTATCGTGCCGACTCCCGCTCGGCGTGAAACCAGCCCTTCTGCAGCGAGGTCTGCGATCGCGCGGCGGATCGTCACCCGCGCCACCTCGTATTGCGCCGCCAATTGCAGTTCGCCGGGCAAGCCGTGGTCGTCGAATGCGCCATCGCGAATCTGCTGGCGCAACACCATGTAGATCTGGTGGTATCTAGGAACGAGCGGCCTTGAATCCGGCATAACGTTTTGGTTTCCTTGTTTACGTTTTTCCAACAAACAACAGGAACGACGTCACTGCGCTCACCTTTTGCGCCGTCCGGTCTTCATCCGCGACAGAAGTTAAATAGCCCATAATGTCTTGTCAATAGAACATTTGATAGGACAGGCGTTGAAGGTCAAGTCAAGACAAGCGCGCACACGACGACAGATCCGCAATCGAGCGGCAAATTAGAAGAAAAGAGATGGCGCGTGCGCACGGGATGCTGCACACACGGGTCTGCTCCTGACGGCGACAAACGGACGGGTCTCCCGCGCCGATACTGAATCGGCGAGACGCCACCAGTCGATTTTAAAGCGCGGCTGAAAGAAAATTCCGACTGCTATCCAACACACGATGCGATATCGCGAAGTCGCAGATCAGTCTGCTCGCGCAGCTGAGCGGCAATGCCCATGCGCCAGCGCGTTAGATAGCTGTGCGGCGGTTCACCGACTGAATTGCTGAAGTTGTGGACGAAAACCTCTTCAAATTTCGACGAAATCGGCTGTCATCTTGCCAAATTTTCTGACAGGAGCGGGAACCTTCCCTTCTGCCAACGCGTCGAGCAAGTCCGCCCAAGCCTGGACCATATATCTCCGTTGCTCCAAGAGCGTCGCCCTGTCGTAACTATCTCCCAGTTCTTCGTCCGAACCATGCGCAAGGTGCCGTTCTATTACGTCCGGATCCCAACCGAGATACTCTCGAATCAGGGTTCGCGCCGTCGCCCGAAACCCATGGCCAGTGATGTCCTCTTGCGTGTCATAGCCCAGCGCACGTAGTGCGCTGTTGACCGTATTCTCGCTCATATAGCGAGAGCCTTCCGAACGCCTTGCCATATTGCGAAAGATCGGTCCAATCGGTCCAGTCAAAGGATGGATATCTCGCAAAAGCTCCACCGCCTGACTCGGCAAGGGGACTAGATGAGGTGGCGTCCGGGTATCTTGCTTTCTCCACTCACGGATCTTCATTTTCTCTGGTGGGCAAGTCCAGATCGCTGCATCAAGATCCATATCCTCCCAATGGGCAAAACGGAGCTGGCCGGGCCGCTGAAATACGATCGGAGCAAGCTGCAGGGCTGCGCGCGTAATGATGTTTCCCTTATATGCCCGGATGTCTCTTACCAGTTGGCCCAAACGCTTGGGGTCGGTGATAGCGGCATAGCTGCGCCCCCGCGATGCCGGCAATCCACCTGTAGCGCCCGTCATGAAATTCTGCCGACGCTCAAGTACACCGGTATCCGCGGCGTACTGGTACACGTCCACCACATACCGTTTCACGCGCTGTGCGGTCTCCAAATTCCCGCGATCCTTGATACGGTGCAGGCACCGCACAATCTCGGTCTGGAGAATCGATGGCATCGGATGTCTCCCGATCCACGGAAACACGTGTAGCGCCAGCGCTCGCATGACCTTGGCGGCATAGTGCTTAGACCAGGTCCGGTCCTTGTTCGCCTGCGCGTGCCAGATGCGCGCGACGGCCTCGAACGTATTCAACCGCTGAATCCGCTCGCGCTCCTGGGCCACCCGACGATCCTGCTTGGGGTCAACGCCATTGGCCCTCTTCTCGGCCAGTTGGCGCGCCTTCTGGCGGGCCACGGCCAAGGAAACTATGGGATACCGCCCCAAACCGAGTTTGACCTCCCGGCCATCCTGCTTATAGCGGTAGATCCATACCTTACGAGTCGGACGTACCCTAAGGAACAGCCCTTCCCCGTCAGAAAGGAAATATTCGGTGGGACGATGCGAAGCGGACTGGATCTGACGATCAGTGAGCAGGCCCATGGCGGTGTACCCCGAAATCGAGAATGGCGGCAAACCCATTTTGGGGTACACCGACGGGTACACGCAAATGCAGGAACACGCCGGAACCAGGGGGAATCAAGAGGACAGCAGAAAAAGATAAAGCCCTGAGTTCTCAGGGCTTTTCGGACTTCAGTGGCTGTCTGCGGCACATCAATAATGTTCTGATGGTGGAGGTAAGCGGGATCGAACCGCAGATCATCTACGACTGCGTAACCATTCCGTTTCCTGACCGAACCGAACGATCCGGGCGGGATATCTTCTCGAAAACGAGCGCATTAGAAGTGCTGCAACTCGTTCAATTGGACATGTCATCTGCCTAATGACTGAGCGGAGTTGATCCGTTCGGCGATCCAGGCATCAACGTCGCTTTCTATCCAAGCGACCCTTCCGCCACCAATCGACACGGGCCTCGGAAATTTGCCCTCGGCGAGATAGCGATA
>Ga0255336_101450_pt1 | contig 16877 bp, 13 predicted proteins | sample MeOH1_35cm_T3_17_FD_189102 | JGI IMG/M metagenome (GOLD analysis project Ga0255336, IMG submission 189102) | Sandy soil microbial communities from University of British Columbia, Vancouver, Canada - MeOH1_35cm_T3_179 | ecosystem: Engineered > Artificial ecosystem > Sand microcosm > Unclassified ...
TCGAGCGCTACGTCGTGCCATGTTCCGGTGCGGCTCGGAATATTCATCTGGTGCAGTTCATCGGAGGCGGCGACAAGGAAGGTGAAGAATACGGCGAGTAGTGCCCACTCCGGACGCCACCACATCCGTCGCACCTGGATGCCGGTTCTCAGGAAGCGGCTGTAATCGTGCTGCAGCCAATAGGCGCCGCGAAGCAGCAGCATCCAGCAGAAACACAGCGCACCATAGCCGAGCGCGTGTCCGCATTTACGCAATACCAGGTTCACTACGTTGAGCTGATAAGTGCTCAGGTGTAGCCCAATCCAAAGAAACAAATGCTGCAGGTGTTCGCCGGTGTGCAGCCCCGACATCGCATCCGTGGATTCCAATTTGATTAATGTGAGCATCACCAGCACAGGCAGCCAGTAATGCCAGAACAACTCTCGTGCGTGTTTCAATCGTCCTCGCTCGATGCGCGTAAATTCAACTGCTTTCAATGTTGCAGACAAAACGAGCAAGAGCCAGCGCTCCTGCTCGTTCCCCTGTTCTCTGGTTCCTACTCAACGCGATAATTCGGCGCTTCGCGGGTGATCGTCACGTCATGCACGTGACTCTCTTTCAATCCGGCGCCGGTGATGCGGATGAAACGCGCCTTCTGGTGCATTTCCTCAATCGAACCACATCCCACGTAACCCATACCGCTGCGCAGGCCGCCAACCAGTTGGTGAATCATCATATCGACGGTGCCGCGATAAGGGACACGCCCCTCGATGCCCTCTGGAACCAGCTTCGCCAGGCGATTGCCTTCTTCCGCGCCCGAACCAAGACGGCCATGCGACGAGCCCGGATCGTCGAGGCTCTGGAAATAACGTTCGCTCGATCCCTGGGCCATTGCGCCAAGCGATCCCATGCCACGATAGGCCTTGAAAGTGCGCCCCTGGTACAGAATTGTTTCCCCCGGACTTTCCTCGGTTCCGGCCAGCAGTGAGCCCACCATGACGACGCTCGCTCCGGCCGCAATGGCCTTTGAGATGTCGCCGGAATATTTGATGCCGCCATCGGCAATGATCGGCACTCCGGTTTCGCGCGCCGCCCGCGAGGCTTCGGCGATGGCCGTAATCTGCGGAACGCCTGCGCCGGTCACAATGCGCGTGGTGCAGATGGAACCCGGTCCGATGCCAACTTTTACGCCATCCGCCCCGCAGGCAATCAGTTCGGCGGTTCCCTCGTAGGTGGCGACGTTTCCGGCAAGCAGGCTTACGTCCGGAAGCGCATGCTTGATCCGCTTGACGGCTTCCATGACTCGCGTCGAGTGCCCGTGGGCGCTGTCGATTGCCAGTACATCGCACTTGAGCCGAACCATCTCCTGCGCTCGTTCCAGGTAGTCGCCGGTCGCGCCAATGGCAGCGCCTACGCGTAACCGTCCCTGCTCATCCTTGGCCGCGCCCGGATACTTCAGCTTCTTCTGGATATCCTTGACCGTGATCAGCCCTTTGAGCTCGTAGTTGTCGTCCACCACCAGCAGCTTCTCGACGCGATGCTGATGCAGGATCAGCTCGGCCTGTTCCAGCGTCGTGCCGACTGGAACGGTGATGAGATTCTCCCTGGTCATGATCTGCGAGATAGGAATGTCGGTGCGGGTTTCAAATCGGAGGTCGCGATTGGTCAGGATGCCGACCAGCTTCTTACCCTTCGTTACCGGGACGCCACTGATGCGGTAGCGTTTCATCAGGTCGAGAGCGTCGCTGATATTGCGCTCCGGCTCGATCGTGATGGGATCGACGATCATGCCGCTTTCCGAGCGCTTCACCTTATCGATTTCGCCCGCCTGCTGCTCAATCGTAAGATTGCGATGCACGATTCCGAGTCCACCTTGCTGCGCCAGAGCGATTGCCATCCGCGATTCGGTGACCGTGTCCATCGCGGAGCTGATCACCGGAATATTCAGGCGAATCGAACGTGTCAGTTGTACCTGGGTATTCACTTCGGCTGGAACTACATCGGATTTTGCCGGCAACAGCAGCACGTCATCGAAGGTCAGAGCCTCTGGAACGGGGAAGTTAATCATTAGGCTTGTCCAAAAGGAAGGTCATACGGCATTGTATGAACTCCATTCAGCACATGCAAACCGTGGGCTCGGCAGTGCGGTTGCGCGCGGCGGGCTCATCGCTCTGGAACGGGTTCCGCCGCGCTTATAGCACGTATAAAAACTTCCGATTTCCCATCGCCGGATTCGTAGTGCATTCTCTTACTTGTAGACGCTGCAAACAGTTTTCTTCATGGGGTCAGCGAACCACCAGAGAAAAAGTGTTCCTCCTTAGGCCGGATGGCGGTGACGACCGCATATTCCGGCCCCCTTTTTTTGCCATCATTTCCCGCGCGAATCAAGGCATCAACCCCAAACATAACTGTTCCAGCAAACGCTGGTGGCTTCCTGATCTTTCTTCGGCGTGGGCAGCGATGATTGTCGTGCTACTTTGGCTCTCTTGCCGTGGGAGTGAGTTTGCGCAGGACGAATTCCTTTACCAGAGCGCTGACCATGCGTTCGCCGGTGCTGATAAGGACATTCTCAAACGTCAGTCCCGCTCCGCGATTTGAAGACGGATAGTAGGCATTCGAGAGCGCGGCCGATGCCAGATCGCCACCTATGCTCGAGTAATTCGGCTGCCATGCTCCGTTGTCTCCCTTGCATACAAACGGGGACGATAGAGCGTGGATAGCGCGAGATTTCTGTGTGCCCGTGCCCTGGTAGTAGTAACGCGGATCCTGATGCAGAAGGGATGGCAGGATCGCGCCGCCGATCATGATGTTGGCAAATCCGTCAGCCGCAGCAGAGCCGACACGTTGACCAAAGCCTCCCCAGCCCTGGGAGTAGTTGGGAGTGTCCGCCGCCTGATTCATGGCGGAAAGCATTACTATGCCAACGGCGGTAACGGGATCGGAAGCGGTTTTGAGGGCGAGTCTGAACTTCAGCTTCGTCGTAAGCGGCACGGGGTTGGGATCATAGACTGTGTAGAAGCTGGGGATAATGCCGAAAACGCGTTGCTGCTCCTCCACCTTGACCTGTTCGGTCGCGATCTCCTCGGTGGAATATTGCACAGTGATTGTGGTCCGCGCTTCTTCAATCCGGAGCTTCGCTCCCGTCAGGATTTCATACTGATCGGGCTTAAGGATGATGGCGGGTGACGTCCAGCTTGCAAATCCATCGGCGCTGACGGTGACGCGATAGGGAACACCCGGTTTGAGATCGTGGAACTCGAAGAATCCCTTGTCGTTCGCCACGACAGTGCGGCGGTCTTCAGGAACTGGGCCAACGAGAGCGACCTTGGCCTCGGGAATGGTGCCATTGTTCACATCAGTTACAGTCCCAATGATGTTTGCTAAATGGAGTTCTGGTGTGCTTGCTGTAGTAGGTTCGGACGTGGCGGTAATATTCTGCGCAGCCAACGGTGCCGCCAGTGCCAGTGCAGCGACCGCTAATAAGGGTAGCTGCCAGATACGAATGGTCTTCACAAATACTCCAATGTGTGTGCCGGTGCGGAACCGGTGAGGTGCATGCTCGATTCCCGTATAATCCTATCGACTGATATATTGTATCATTTGATATATTCTATCGTCCGATACATTTACTGATCGCGAAACATCGACTTCAGATTCATTTTTCCGCACCTTATTGCGCTCCTCTGTTATCCAAACCATTGGAGAGCCGCTGAATAGGGTTCAATCCGCTCCTGGCGTCCTGGTTGTAATCCCTCCCTTTCCGGCGCTATACTCTAACGTGATAGCTGCGGTGTTTCCGTCCGTGTTCTAGGGTAAGGGCCTGGATGTGAGCAGCGGTGGACGTTGTTGGTCCGCGTTCCTGATTCATTCCCTGTCCATTTGCGACGTTGGCGAAGGCAGGCAGCCGCCAGGCCTGTTAGGGGAACTACGGTCGTAGCAGCGTAAGCGTTTTGGTGGGGCACCTTGGGTACCGCGGAGTTTTGATTCAGGTATGGCGTTTGCGCTCGATAAAGTTCGTGAGATTGCCGATAGAGTTGCTCAGTCCAGTGGCCTGATGGTATGGGATATTGAGCTCAAGGGAAGCGGTGCAGGCCGCACCCTGCGCATCTATATCGATAAACAACCGGAAGGCATCACCCACGAAGATTGTGCGGAATACAGCCGGGAAGTTGCGACGATATTCGACGTCGAGGATGCGGTTCCCGGAGCGGCATATCTGTTGGAGGTTTCCTCTCCCGGACTCGACCGCAAGCTCTTTAAGCCGGAGCATTTTGCTCAGTTCACCGGCAGCCTCGTGAAGTTCAGTACCCGCGATCTTGTCAACGGCAATCGTCATTTCGAGGGGCGTTTAGTGAGTTTTTCCGATGGCCAGCTAACGGTTGACCTGGATCAGGTCGCCAGCCGGAAGAAGGCGAAGACTCAGGGAGGCGGCGTGGTCGTCGTGCCTTATTCGAACGTCGAGAAGGCCAGCCTGGTACCCGAGTTTTAGTTTCGTAATCGTTCCATTCAGCGCGGCATGGCACCGCGTGCAAGATTCAACATGCTGACTCCGGCGCGAGTCCGGGGCGGGGAAGAATTCAATCGGGGCGTGGCCCCGCATACTTTGAGGTGGCAGGAAATATGGCAAGTGAACTTTACAACGTGATCGACGCGTTGAGCCGCGAGAAAGGGATCAATCCCGAGATTGTGGTTTCCGCGGTCGAAGACGCCATCGTCGTCGCCACGCGCAAGTTCTACAAGACGCAGGAGAGCCTGCGCGCCGTCCTCGATCGCGAAACCGGCGCAATCCGCGCCTACTCTGTCAAAGAGATTCTTCCCAGCGAAGACGATATCGAGGACCCGCAGATTCAGATCTCGCTCGAAGAGGCGCTCAAGATCAGCGAAGACGCCGTGGTCGGCGGAGAACTGCTGCAGGAAAAGTCTATTGAAGGACTGGGCCGCATTGCCGCTCAACTTGCGAAGCAGGTCATCTTCCAGAAGGTTCGGGAAGCCGAGCGCGACACGGTTTTCAACGAGTACCACGGACGCGTGAACGAGGTGGTAAACGCCACGGTCAAGCGCATCGAGGGACCGGATTACATCTTCGAACTGAGCAAGGCCGAAGCTCGCATGCCCCGCAAGGAGCAGTCGAAGCTTGAGTCCTTTGCGGTTGGCGAGCGGGTTCGCGTCGTCATTACCCGGGTCGAACGCGCCACCAAGGGGCCGGGCGTTATTGTCTCCCGCGCCGCTCCGGAACTGGTTTCGAACCTGTTCCAGACCGAGGTGCCGGAAATTTATGACAACACGGTGGTGATCCGCGCCATTGCCCGCGAAGCTGGCGAGCGCACGAAGATCGCCGTGATGTCGCGCGACAAGGATGTGGACGCCGTCGGCGCCTGCGTAGGCATGAAGGGCATGCGCGTGCAGTCCATCATTCGCGAACTGCGCGGCGAGAAGATCGACATCATCGAATATCACGAGGATGCCGTGACCTTTGCCGAGAAAGCTCTGCAGCCCGCCAAGGTCTCACGCGTCTCCATCGTGGATAGCCACGATAAGCATCTTGAGGTGATTGTTGACGACACCCAGCTCTCGCTTGCCATCGGCAAGAAGGGGCAGAACGTGCGTCTTGCCGCCAAGTTGCTAGGCTGGAAGATCGACATCAAGAGTGAAGAGGAGAAGCGTCAGGAGGTCGAGCAGCAGATGAATTCGCTGGTCGGCAACTCGGCCACTTCGCTGGAGAACATTGCCGCCGAACTGGGCGATCCAGTTCTCGAAAAGCTATCCGACGCGGGCATTACGAGCGTCGAGTCGCTGGCCGACATGACCCCCGAAGAGTTGGAGGCCATTCCCGGCATCGGTCCCGAGACGGTCGAGGCAATCTCGGTCGCGGTCAACAACTACTTCTCCCGGCTGGAAACGGCCGAGCAGGCCGCCTCGGCTGACGCGGCTGAGGTTGAATATTCCTCTGATCCACTGCTGGCTTCCGAGCCTGATGTGGAGGGGGGTGCGGCTGAGGCTACGTCGGACGCGGCTCCGGAAGAGGCTGCATCCTCGGACGAGCACGCGGATGCATCGGCAACGCCAGTCGAAGTAGAGACCGGCGTTAGCGACGAGGAGAATGCTCCGGCTGCGGAAGAAGTCAAGATCCGCACCCACGACGAGCATCCGGGCGAGCAAGATGTCGACCCGGCTAACAAGTAACGTGCAGCGGCGTGGCCTTCGGGCTACGCCAGCACCAGTTTTTTCGGAAGCCAGTTCCTGGGCCGGCTTGGCGAATGCCCAGGCAAACGCAGCATGGATGTCTTCGGTAGAAGACCGCTCCAGTAGAGCAGTATCGCGCTCCGGCGCAGCCGCACCGATCCGGGCAGGTGGAGACGGTCTGGCATAAGGAAATGAACGGCGGATGAAGATTCGAATTAACGATCTGGCTCGCGAGCTGGAAGTAAAAAGCAAACAGATTCTCGACGTGCTTATCAAGGTAGGCGTTACGGAGAAGAAGACTCACTCCAGCTCCGTGGAAGCCGATGAAGCCGAGAAGGTGCGCAAGTATTTCCATGAGGTCAGCGGTGCGCACGCCCGTCACCGCACGGGCGGAGAAGAGTTCCGCCCCAAGATCGACCTCTCCAAGATTTCCAAGCCCGGTGATGCGCTGAAAGCCATCCTGGCGCGCAAGGAGCAGGCAGAGAAGCCGGCCGCCGCAACACGGCCGCCCGTCGCTACTCCTCCCGCGCCGCCCAAAGCGATTGTCAACAAGCCTGCCGCGCCAAAGCCCGCGGCACCCACGCCTCCGACGCCACCCGAGCGTACTCCGCGTTTTGTTACGCCGGAGTCGGTCGCGCAGCGCTCGCAGGTTTCAAGGGTTGACGTTTCCCGGCTTGAAACGCTACGGCCTCCGGCTGCCCCGGTAGCGCATGAGACTGCCTCCAATGTTTCTATGTCGAGCAAGGCGACGGCTACACCCGAGGCTCCTGTCGAGGCTCCCGCGCGTCCTGCTCCGGTCCAAACGGCCGAGCCCGAAACGGTTGCCGCTCCGGCTCCGGACAGCGCGGCTCCTGTAAGCGCGGACTCCGCCGAAACTTCGGTGAACAAGCCGGCTGCGGGTGCGAATACGGCCTCTCCGGAAACTGAAGCTGCACCCGCTGCGTCGGTAGCACCTCCGGCCACGCCGGCTAAAAGCGCCGCACACAAACCGGCACAGACTGGCTCGGCTCGTCCGCCGCTGCCCGGTCAGCCGCCCGCGCCTCCGGCTCGCCGCATGATCGTGCCGCAGACGGGACCGCGTCCGGTTTACACCGCGCCGCCACCACCGCCGCCTCGTGCGCCCCAGCCGCCTTCGACGATGGGTAACCGCACTGGCCTACCGGTGCGCGGACAGCCAATTTTCCAGCGTCCTCGTCCCGGACAGTCGTCCGGCCCCGCGGGGCCTGCCGGCGCTCCTGGGTCGCGTCCGCCTTTCCGTCCCGGCGAGCGTCGTCCAATGCATCCGACTCGCACCGCTCCCGTGCCGGGCGGACGTCCTCCCATGGGAGGACGCCCCGGAATGGGCACGCGTCCCGGAGGCCCGCCCCGTCCGGGTGGCCTGCTCGGCGCTGCTGCCGGTGCGCCGCCTCCAGGAACCGCTCCTCGTCCCGGCGCCCGCATAGGCGCGCCTGCCCGCCGTCCCGGCCAGCGTTATCAAGGTCCGCGCGGCAAGCAGGAAGGGCCGATGAAGGGTTTCACGCCGCCACCCCGGCTTTCGCTCAGCAATGAGCCAATGCCGATCACGCGATCGATCACGATCTCGGAGGGTGTCAGCGTAAAGGATTTGGCCGAAAAGCTCGACATTCGCGCAAAGGACCTCATCGCTCGCCTGTTGGCTCGTGGCGTATTTGCCACCATCAACCAGACGCTCAGCGAAGAGCTTGCCCGCGACATGGCCCGGCACTTCGGAGCCGAAAGCTCGGTTATCAGCTTTGAAGACCAGATTCAGCAGGACTACGATGCTCAGGCCATCGAGCAGGAGAACGAAGCGGTGTTCAACACCGTCACCCGTCCTCCCGTGGTCACCATCATGGGTCACGTCGATCACGGCAAAACCAGCCTGCTCGACGCCATCCGTACCACCAACGTAGCCGGTGGCGAAGCTGGCGGCATTACGCAGCACATCGGCGCTTACAAGGTGAAGATCACGGACACGAACTCGCCCGCCTTTGGCCGCGAGATCGTCTTCCTCGACACCCCAGGTCACGAAGCCTTCACCCGCATGCGTGCCCGCGGAGCCAAGGTTACCGACATTGTCGTGCTGGTCGTTGCTGCCGATGACGGGGTCATGCCGCAGACGATTGAGGCCATCGACCACGCCAAGGCCGCGAAGGTTCCTTTGATCGTTGCGGTCAACAAGATCGACAAGCCGGATGCCCAGCCCGATCGCGTCAAAAAGCAGCTCGCCGACCGTGGTCTGCTCCCCGAAGATTGGGGTGGCGACACGATTTTCGTGGACGTTTCCGCCAAGAAGCACACCAACCTCAACCAGATCATGGAAATGATCTGCCTGGTAGCGGATATGAAGGAACTCAAGGCTACGCCTGAGCGCCTCGCATCAGGTACCGTGTTGGAAGCCAAGCTTGATCGCGGGCGCGGTCCCGTTGCCACCGTCCTCATCGACAACGGCACGCTGCACGCCGGAGAAAACTTCGTCGTCGGCAACATCTTCGGAAAGGTCCGCGCCATGTTCGACGACCGCGGACGCTCTCTCGACGAAGCTGGTCCCTCCACGCCGGTCGAAATCCTCGGACTCGAAGGCCTGCCGCAAGCAGGTGATCAGTTTGTGGTGGTTGCCGAGCGTGAAAAGGCCCGCGAAATCGCAGATTACCGCGAAGCCAAGGCCCGCGAAGCGGTTCTGGCCAAGACGGCCCGTGTATCGCTCGAAGGTCTGGCTCAGAAGATCAAGAACGAAGGCACCAAGCAGCTCGACATCATTTTGAAGGGCGATGTCCAGGGCTCGGTCGAAGTCATCAACGATCTGCTGACCAAGCTCTCGAACGAACAGGTGCGCATCAATGTGTTGCGCTACTCGGTTGGTGCCATCACGGAAAGCGACGTCCTTCTGGCCGCCGCCTCCAACGCGATCATCATCGGCTTCAACGTACGTCCCGAACGCAAGGCGCAGGAGATGGCCGAGCAGGAGAAGGTCGATATCCGTCTCCACTCCATCATCTATGAGCTGCAGGACGAGATGAAGAAGGCGATGACCGGTCTTCTGGATCCGACCATCAAGGAAACCTATCTGGGACGGGCCGAGGTGCGCGATACCTTCCGCATTCCCAAGGTCGGCACCATTGCTGGTTGCCAGGTGGTGGACGGCCTCATCAAGCGCGACTCCGAAGTGCGGCTGCTCCGCGACAACGTGGTTGTCTTCAAGGGCAAGATCGGTTCGCTCAAGCGCTTCAAGGACGATGCCAGCGAAGTTCGCAACGGAATGGAGTGCGGCATCGGCATTCACAACTACAACGACATCAAGAACGGCGACATCATTGAGGCGTTCTTGACGGAAAAGGTCGCAACGCAGCTAATGTAAAGATACGGAGTGCCGATGGGTACATCGGCGCTCCCGCTACAACCGATGCAGGAAATTCCGAATTTCATTCATGAAGTTCGGTTTTTTTCGGCCGCATCTGCGATGAGTTCGCTGCTCTTAGGGCGAAACGTTCTTACTGCGGCGACATCAATTTTGCAGCAATGGCTCGAAAGAGCTTTCGGCCGCGACCGAAGGATTGGTCCGGCCATTCGTTTCCCCAGACGATTGCATGACTCGCGTGCAATGTCTCAAACCCGATTACCTGCGAAGTTCCGGCTGAGAGTCTTCATTCAGCTTTCTCGCAGCGTGACGTTGGAGAGCTAGAGAATGAAGAAGTTTATTTTGGCGATCCTTGTGGTCGCCTTCTCTGCCTGTGCTTCCGCACAGCAGAGCTACGTTGGACGCTATGATGCGTTCGCCGGTTTCACTTATCTGGATACGCCGAAGATGAACCTGATGGAGCGCGGCTTCATCACCCAGGAAGGCATCAACATCAATCGTTGGTTAGCCTTCGGTTTCGACTTCAGTGTCTTGGACGGCCACAGCGATTTGAAGATCGGTGAGATCGTCCCAGCCGGTCGCCAAGCCGCCAATGCCCTCGGATTCCCTGACTCCTTTGGAGTTCCTTATAACTCGATCACCTACACCTACACGGCCGGCCCGCAGATCAACATTCGCAAATTCAAGAAGGTTATGCTCTTCGTCCACCCCGATCTGGGAGCCATTCATGAGAAGGTAACAGCCGTTCCGAAGACCGCGCCTCAGCAGGGGTTGACCAACGCGCTGGTTCCCGGCGGCACGCGCTCGGATACCACTTACTTCTACGGTGTCGGCGGCGGGCTTCAGTATGGGCTGACCAAGCACCTCGGCATTCGGTTCACTGCTGACTACGTCCGCGTTCATCTGTTTAGCAACCTGCTTGCAGAGAGCCGCAATTCTTTCCGCTTCGGAATTGGTCCTTCGTTCAACTTTGGCAAGAACGTAAAGTAGAAGACGAACTGTTCAAAGGCTTCATCCACCGGGTGAAGCCTTTTTCAGTGCTTTTGTGCCGCTCTCGTAGGGATCCAACTTGCGGTGTGCCGATTTGGCGCGACGTTAACATTTTTTGGTCGATTGCCACACCATGTTAGGTGTACTATCCAGCCGCCCGTTCAGGATGGCGGTTGAAGAATGTGCTGGGGTTTCACGAAATAGCACTTTTTGCCGAAGATGCGAACACTCTGCTCACCTGGGCATCTACTTGGGTGCCTGCGTAATCTAAGTTTCCGGATTTGCAGAGGTCCTGCTGGACGGTCGGTAAACAAGTCCGCGACAGGAACCATGGAGCCAACGAATGAAGAGATTGTTTCTGCTAGTGATGCTGCTCTCCCTTACTGCCGGTGCTTTTGCGCAGCAGGATTACGTGGGTCGTTATGACTTCTTTACCGGTTTCAGCTATCTCGATTCCCCGAAGCTGAATTTAATGCAGCGGGGATTCAACACGCAGCTCGGCTACAATGCAAGGCGCTGGCTGGCTATCGGTTTCGATTACAGTATCCAGACCGGTCATGCCTCGCTGATTGCCAAGGACCTGAAGCCGCAATACGCGGCGTTGTTGAACAACACGTTAGCGGCCGCACAAAATGGCCAGATCTTGGGCTTCCCAGCGGCTTTGGTGCCGCCGGGCTACGTGTTGTGGGCGCCTTTCGACGCCACTACGCAGACGTTTACCGCCGGACCGCAACTCCAATACCGGCATTTCAAGAAGTTCACTCCCTTCATTCATCCTTCCATCGGCGCAATCCATGAAAATATCTCGCTCGGCGACCATGGCGATCCGTTCATCGGCAAAATCGTCATACCGGGTCTGATATCGCAGAAAGTTCTGAAAACGACAAAGCCGAATGACACGACCTACTTCTACGGTCTTGGCGGCGGCGCTGATTACAATTTGACCAAGCACTTCCATATCCGCGCCGACATCGAGTTCGTGCACGTTTTCCTGTATAGCAACCTGCTTAGGGATTCGCGCAACAGCCTTCGTCTGTCCGTCGGCCCGACGTTCAACTTTGGCAAGAACGTAACCAGATAGCTAAACTGTTTTCTGGCAATGGAAGGCTTCGTCCCCGGACGAAGCCTTCGCCATCTCCACTTGCTTTTGCATTAGAGTTGTTTCTACACTTGCCAGCCACGCTCATGCCCATCGCCCATCTCACGCTGGAACTTCGCATCGAAGCCGCACAGTCGCTCAAAGATCGCCGCCAGGTGCTTCGCAGTTTGAAGGATCGCCTGCGCTCAAGCTTTAATGTTTCCGTTGCGGAGGTCGATCCCACCGACCTGTGGCAAACTGCGACCCTCGGAGTGGTAGCCATCTCTTCATCGCGAGACTACCTCGACGGACTGATGAAGCAGGTGGAGTCCGCGGCAACTCGCATTGCCAACAATCACGGCGCCGAGATTACGGACAGCTATCTTGATTTTCTGGACTGAGCTGTTTTCGCCCTGCTCCGCCATATTTTTACCCGCAAGGCGACTATTCGCCTCCATGTACATCTAATTAACTGCAACGATGGCAGCGTTCAGAGATACAACAACCCGCGTTCCCGGTTCCGTGCGTGCTTCTTTTATTGACTCGCGGCGACGAACGGGTTACGCTCCTGCCCAATGGTATCTGTATTCATCCAGAAGCAAGCTTTTCAGCCGTTCCCGCATTCCCGTGCCTTCTCCTATCCAACTCAAATGGCTTCCGGGCTTCTCATCCGCGCATTTCGCGCCAGAGGTGAATCTAAACTCTAGATGAAGAAAAACATCGAACTTCGTCCCAATGTCGAAACCCTATTCGGTACGCGTGACGAGAACCTTCATCTGCTTGAGGACGGACTGAACGTAACCGTCGAACTCAAGCCTAATTCCATCCAGATCGATGGCTCACCCGACGATGTAGCGCGCGTGGAGCAGGTCTTCAACGATTTTGAATATCTGCGAGCCCACGGGCAGCAGGTCTTCAACGGTGAGCTTACTTCCATGCTGCGCGTCCTGGTCGCCGATCCGGCGGTCAGCTTGCGCCAGCTTGCAGAGACCGGAAAGCAGCGCTCGGTGGGCAATAAGCGACAGGTGCAGCCCAAGAGCGTCAACCAGAGACAGTATCTGGAGGCCATCGAACAGAGCGACATGGTCTTCGGCATTGGTCCGGCTGGAACCGGCAAGACCTACCTTGCGGTAGCCATGGCCATCTCCGCCCTTGTTTCCAAGAAGGTGGCGCGAATCATTCTCGCGCGTCCCGCGGTGGAAGCCGGCGAGCGCCTCGGATTCCTTCCCGGCACGTTGCAGGAGAAGGTGGATCCATATCTGCGCCCGCTCTACGACGCGCTCTACGACTTGCTGGAGCCTGAAAAAGTTGACCGGTTCCTTGAGAAAAACGTTATTGAAATCGCCCCGATTGCATTCATGCGCGGGCGCACGCTCAATGATTCCTTCGTCATTCTCGACGAAGCTCAAAACACGACCAGCGAGCAGATGAAGATGTTCGTCACCCGTCTTGGCTTCAACTCCAAGGCGGTCATCACCGGCGACATTACGCAAATCGATCTCCCCAACCCGAGCCGCAGCGGATTGGTGGAAGCCATGAACGTCCTGCAGGGAGTCGAGGGGATTCGCTTCCAGATGTTCAATGAGCACGACGTGGTTCGCCATCAACTTGTACAGAGAATCATCCGTGCTTATGAGGATTTTCGGGTTCGCGACGATCGCCAGCTCTCTTTACAATTGGAGGGTGAAACTGCGCGCACCGCCGCCGACCTGCAGTCAATTACCGAAAAGGTTAAACCGACCACTACCGTCCAGCAGTAGCGATTTCGGTACAATAGATGGGAGAGCCTCGTGCTCTCCCCTTTTCCTTTTCCAGTTGCATCCGGGGTCGCCCGGAATTGAGACCTGTGATTCTAGAACGTAGAAAAACGAAAGACCTGAGCCGGTTGGCCCTGGCGCGCTTTGCCAACAAGGCTCAACGCGCCGCCGGCCTTGCCGGTGAAGTGAATATCCTGCTTACCGGCGATTCTGAAATTCAGCGCCTCAACCTTCAGTTCCGCCGTAAGGACAAGCCGACCGACGTGCTTTCCTTCCCCAGCGGAGAGTACGAGGGCGGCGACATCGCCATCTCTTTGCGGACAGCTCGAGCGCAGGCAGATGAGATCGGCCACGACCTGCTCACCGAGGTTAAGGTGCTCATCCTCCACGGCATGTTGCACCTGGCCGGACACGACCACGAAACCGATCGTGGCCAGATGCTCAAACTGGAACGGCGCTTACGTGCCCGACTGAACCTTCCCGCCGGACTGATCGAGCGCAGCGCTATCGGCAAACCGCCGAGCCCGGCGAATGGCAAAGCCGCCAGAGTGAGGACCAGGTAATGGCCTTCACCATTGTGTTTCTATTTCTCATCGGGCTGCTCGTCATCAGCGCCTACGCTTCGCGTCTTTACACCGAGAGCGGAAAGTTCCTCTCCCGTGAGTTTCAGGAGAACATCGAGCTATTTGAGCATCAGGTAGAACCGCGCCTCGGCTTCACCCACGGTCGCGCCGCTCTTTCGTTTGCCTTGCTTGAGCAGCTCCTGACGGCGTCAATCTGCTTCCTGCTGGCCTACTCGGTATTCACTAAGCCCGGGTGGACCGGCGAGGAACTGGCGCAAATGGTATTCTTCGCCATCATCGTCATTGTCATCTTTGACCGGTTTCTGCCCTACCTGTTTTTCTCGCGCACCCGTGGAAGCTGGCTCGTCCGCTTCACTCTGTTGTTGCGCTTGCTGATTTGGGCCGTCTTTCCGCTGATGCTCATGCTTGGATTCCTGCAGTCCGTCATCTCTCTCACCCGTCCGGAGAACGCCGACGAAGAACCTGAGCACCCCTCTGAGGCGGTCGATGCCCTGATCGAGGCCGGTCAGGACGAAGGTATTCTCGAAGAGAGCGACCGCGAACTGATCCACTCCGTTGTCGAGTTCGGCGACAAAACCGTGCGCGACGTCATGGCCCCGCGTCCTTCAATCATTGCCGTCTCGGCCGACACCACGATTGAGCAGATCACGCAATTGCTCTCGCAGCATCCGTTTTCGCGCCTTCCGGTCTATCGTGGTGACCTCGACCACATCGTAGGCATCGTCTCGGCCCGCGACCTGCTGCAGGTTGCCGATACCGAAGCCGCCCGCCGCGTGGCCAGCAGCCTGATGAAAACCGATGTCTATTTCGTGCCTGAAACGAAGCGTGCCAGCGAATTGCTCAACGAAATGCAGCGCGCCAACCGCCGCATGGCCATCGTCGTGGACGAATACGGCGGCGTTGCCGGTCTGGTCACCGTCGAAGATCTCATCGAGGAGATTGTCGGCGAACTCAGCAACGAAGGCGAGTTGCGCAACGAGGCCATTCGCGAGAGCGACAGCAGCTACATCGTCCTCGGAACCCTCGACGCAAGCCGCCTCGAAGAGCTTTTCGACGTGCATTTTCCCGAAGAACGCCACGCCACCACCGTCGGCGGCCTGGTGACCGAAATTGCCGGACACATTCCTCTCCCCGGCGAAGTCGTGCAGGAAGGCGACCTCCGTTTTGAGGTTCTGGAGTCCACCGCCCGGCGCGTGGAAAAGATCCGGGTGCTCACCAAACACTCCTCCCCCATTCCCAAGAACGGCCCGGTGGAATAGCATCAATAGGTGCATTCAGGATTCGTAACCATCATCGGACGCCCCAATGCGGGCAAATCTACGTTGCTCAACTCGCTTGTCGGCGAGAAGCTCGCCATCGTCACCCACAAAGCTCAAACCACGCGCAGCCGCATCACCGGCATCGTCAACGTGAAACGCAAGGGCAAGCGCCCGGCGGGGCAAGTCGTTTTCGTTGACACTCCCGGCGTCCATAAGCCGGAGGATCAGCTCAACAAGCGCATGATGCAGGAGGTCTACGACTCGCTCGAAGGCTGCGACCTCGTCCTGCTCATCGTCGATGTCACGCAGAAGTTCGGCACCGGAGACGAGTTCGTTCTCGACATCGTCAAGCGCGCGAAGGTGAAAACCTTTCTTCTGCTCAACAAAATCGATCTCTTCGAGAAGACAAAGCTGCTGCCCGTCATCGAACTCTGGACGCAGCGCTTCGATTTTGCGCAGATCATCCCCATCTCCGCCGAAAAGGAACTTGGCAAAGAAGAGCTGCTCACCGCCGTGGTCAACGCGCTTCCCGAAGGCCCCAAATACTTTCCCGAAGACCAGATCACCGATCAGCCCGAGCGCTTCATCGTTGCCGAACTGATTCGTGAACAGATCCTCATCAACACCGCGCAGGAAGTCCCCTACGCCAGCGGCGTGCTGATTGAAAAATTCGAAGAAGGCAAAAAACTCTCGCGAATTTCAGCCGTAATTTTCGTAGAGCGCGAAGGCCAGAAAGCCATCGTCATCGGCAAACAGGGAGCCATGCTGAAGCACATCGGCACCCGCGCCCGTCAGCAGATCGAACGCATTCTCGGCGTCAAGGTCTTCCTTGAACTCTTCGTTAAAGTGCGCGAAGGCTGGCGCGACAACGTCCACGATGTTGACGAAGCCATCGACTGGCGCAAACAGGTTGAGTCACTCAACACGCGCCTCTCCGACAAGGACGACCGCGAAAATTCGAAGATACGCAAAGCCCCAGCCGGCAAATCAAAGCCGCAAAAGGCCAAAGCTCAAGAGTCGTAGTCCCGCATACCTCTGGTGCCCCATGTTCGACGCGCCGTTTTTGCGCGTCTAACGTGGGGTAGTTGACTCTGCTCTTGCTCTCGCACAGCCACCCGCCTACGAAGAAGCACACTCGGCTTCGAACGTCGATTTGTTTTAACGAGCCGATGCAAGGGACATTGAAGGGGTATTCGTCTCATGACTGCACACGGTCTCGCAGCAGTTCAATCTTCTTCAGTCGCATCATCTGAAAATCTTCCGGATGCGATTATCTCATTCAGCGTGGCTGCGCCTCCTCGTAAGCAGCGAGTGCATCCAGTAGTGTCCGCAAAGTTCCCGTTGAGATGGGATTCTGCTGTAGGAGAAAAAATGACGAACAGGCTGAACGCAACGCATCGGCTTGACTGTAAGCGTCATTCCCCTCAGACCCGGCGTCGGCGTACACTGCTCCCCATGAACAAAGCCATCATCGGAATCACAACGTTCCCTGGCTTATGGGAGAGAAGCGTGCCTCGATAGGCGGCAGTATCATCTCGTTGAGGACGTAGTAAAGGAAGTCGGATGGTGGGGCGTGTTTTCGCGAGAAGCAACCGGAAAAAGATCTGGATCTTTCGTCTTTCACGCGAATGCCTGACTCCGTGATACCTCAGCCAATTCGCAGAACGGAACCCAAGATTGGAAGAAATGACC
>Ga0255336_101451_pt1 | contig 16872 bp, 7 predicted proteins | sample MeOH1_35cm_T3_17_FD_189102 | JGI IMG/M metagenome (GOLD analysis project Ga0255336, IMG submission 189102) | Sandy soil microbial communities from University of British Columbia, Vancouver, Canada - MeOH1_35cm_T3_179 | ecosystem: Engineered > Artificial ecosystem > Sand microcosm > Unclassified ...
GGATGGGAGCTGCGGGACGGGGCAGCGGTGTCGGTGGTGGCGGGAGCAATGGTGCGGGGATGGGAGCTGCGGGACGGGGTAGCGGCCTCGGCGGTGCATCGGGTGGGAGCGGGAGCAATGGTGCCGGTGAGGGGCGAGCCGGCGATGTCGGAGGTAGAAACAATACGACCGGTACACGCAACAACGGCCCTAGCAATGGCGAGAGTGAAATTGATATTACCATGGGTTTTGGCCCTGTCGGTATTGGCCTCCATTACGGTACCGATGAACATGGTTGGCACGGGCAGGTGACGATTGATGGTGAAGTAGATGAAAAGGGAGCTTCACTTGGATTTGGCGTCAGCGGCAACGACACGCAAGTAACCGGCGGCAACGTAAGTCTGCATGGGGATGTCGGACTGATTGGCGGGGGAATTGATCTAAGCGGCTCTAGTGACGGCGTTGCGGGCACAGTAGACGTCCATAGTAGGGTAGTTGGTGTTCATCTTGACGGCAGCATAGACCCCAGAGATGGTACGTATGATGTGGACGTTGAAGGTACGATCGGGACGCGTGTAGATATTGGTAAGACACACATAGGCGCGACCGTGGGCGGTGGTGTCAATATATCCGAAAAGGGTAGCGCCTTGGTGGGGCGCGTGGATGCCGAAGCGAAGACCGAGATTAATGGCAAGACCGTCGGGATTGGTTTCAGTCGCCAAGCGACTTCGCCGCTTGATTTTTCGCCTTCGAAAAATCCCGGATTTGGGCGGTTTGGCCGTTTTTCTCATCCGATTGTCCTCGATCTCACTGGCAGTGGTATAAACTTGACCCAAGAGGGCCAATCTAATCAGTTCGTCGACATGACTGGGGATGGCTATCAGCATCGCACGGCCTGGGCTGGCGTCGGCAATGGTGTGCTGGTTTTCGATGTCGATGGCGATGGTAAAATCAGTCAGCCAAAAGAGATCGCCTTTACTGATTGGGATCCGACAGCGACGAGCGATATGCAGGCGCTGAAAGATGTCTTTGACAGCAACCATAATGGCCAGCTTGATGCTGGCGACGCTCAGTACGGGTTGTTTAAAGTCATGGTCACCAATGCCGATGGGACGACCACAATGAAGACCCTGACAGAACTCGGCATTACTTCGATTGATCTGACGCCTGACTCCACCAAAATCACATTGCCGGATGGGTCGACCATCGACGGTCAGACCAGTTACACAAAGACAGATGGCACGAGTCACGCTGTCGCGACAGTATCTTTTGCTATTGATCCAAATGGCTACGCCGTCCGACAGTCGGTGACTAATAACGCTGGTGCCACAACGATCGACAATCTGGCCTTGAATGCAGATGGATCGGTTGCCAATGAAACAATAACCACCACAAGTGCCGACGGTCTTACAAAGAACACGGTATTTGATCTCAACGGCGACGGTGTCACTGACAAAGTCGCGACAAATGTCATAACGATCAATGGCGATGGAAGCCGAACGGAAACTCAGACAGAGAAAGACGGTGGCGGTATTCTGATCGATAAAACAATCACCACAACCAGCGCGGATGGAAAGGCGACTACCATACAACGAGATCAACTTGGTGGCGACTACTTCTCACAAACTGAGCAGCGCGAGACAAGTTCTGATGGTAGCAAAACTGTCGCCGTCTCGGATCTCAATCCAGATGGTACCCTGAACCAAAAAGTCACGACGACGACGTCAGCTGATGGCCTTACGCGCATTGTGACGATCGATGAGGATGGCAATGGTACATCCGATCTGACCACGTCAGATGCGACCATTGTTAATGCCGATCTCAGCCGCACGGAGATCGTGATACATAAGGGTAATGATGGGACCTTGATCGACAAGACCGTCAGCGTCACGGACGCTACCGGTCAGAACAAATCCGTCACACTGGACCTGAACGGCGACGGTATCGTCGATATGACGCAAGTCTCGACTGTTGCAGTAACTGCCGGTGCCAGTAATGTGGTCACGCAAACCGACATAAATCCGGATGGAACTCAGCGCGACAAAGTTGTCACAACAGTTAGCGCTGACGGCCTGTCGACCATCACACAGAACGACATGGACGGAGACAATGTTTTTGACGTAACAAAATCCGATGTTACCGTGATCAATGCTGGTCAGAGTAGGACACAAACCGTCAGCGTGACAAACACGGACGGCTCGCTCCGCTCAAACATCGTTACCATCAAAGGTACGGATGGCCTGTCGCGTAATATCCAGATCGATTCGAATGGCGACGGGCACGTCGATCAGGCAGAGAACATCACTGTCAACGCCGATGGATCCAGCACGGATACGCTTTCCGACCTAAATATAGAAGGGACACTCTATAGCAAGACAGTGACGACTAGTAGCGCTGATGGTCTTGCCGTTACGATACAGCAGGACCATTTGGGTAACGGCATCTATGATCGGGTGACGAACGACGTCACGATAAAGAATGCAGATGGCAGTTCGGCTGAGACAATCAGTGAGAAAAATGCCAGCGGCGGATTGATTGACCAACAATTTATTGCCGTCAGCGCAAATGGGCTATCGATCACAACCCAGAAGGATATCGATGGTAACGGAAGCTACGATCTGATTCGTACAGATGTCACTGTCCTGAATTCCGATAATAGCCAAGTCGAAACGGAGACGAATAGTAGCTCAAATGGCGCTATGCTCGGGAAAACGGTGACGAACACGAGTGCTGATCGGCGGACAGTATCAATTTTGCGCGACCTCTATGGTGATGCGAACAATGATCAAATAGAGGCGATCGCCATTCAAGCCGACGGTACGACGGTCGACACATTAACCGAAATCAATCCGAATAATTCTCTCGTCGACCAGAGAGTGACCACAACCAGCGCTAACAGCCTTTCTAGAACCGTGGCTGTTGATCAAAACGGCGACGGTGTGATCGATTTGACGACGACGGATGTAACGGTTTTAAACGCCGATGGTAGTCAAACCGAAACTATTTATGACACTGCAGGCAGCGCCGCTGCAATAGATAAAACCGTCACTACGGTGAGCGGAAATGGTCTCTTCACGACTACACAATCTGATTTCGATGGGGATGGTACTTATGATCAGATAAGATCGGACGTCGTGACGTTGAATGAAGATGGCAGTCTAACCGAAACCGTGACGGAGACGAATTCCGATGGTTCCGGTCATGATGTAACCACCTCAACAACCAATCCGAGCGGTCTGTCAAAGACCGTTAGCACCGACATCGACGGGAATGGCACCATTGACGAAACTACAACAGATCTAACGGTTCTCAACGCTGATGGGAGCCAGATCAACACGATAACGGATAAGAACGCCGGCGGCACAATTGTAGATCAAGATATCACAACGACTAGTGCGGACCGACTAACTGTTATCCGAACGTACACTTCCTATGGATCTGTTGCGGTTAATGAGATGGAAACCGTGGTTACACAGTCTAATGGCGCAATCGTAGATACTGTGTCTCATTTGACCGCCGCCAGCGATTTGCTAAATAAGCTGACGACGACCACGAGCGCAAACGGCCTCTCGGTTACCATGCAGCGTGACCAGGACGGTGACGGGATAGTGGATTTGACGACCACTGACGTGACCGTCCTCAATACAGATGGCAGTCTCACGGAGACAGTGATCGCGAACAATGTCAACGGGGTTATTAGTCAAACGAAAACTGTAACCAGCGGCAACGGCTTGTCTAAGACAACTCAAGTCGATCAGGATGGCGATGGTAATTGGGACATCACTTCCACGGATACGGTCGCGATTGGAATCGATGGAGTCCTAACAGAGACGGCGATCGATATCTCTCGTAACAACACGCAAATGGACGAGACAGTAACTGTCACGCGGAAGACTTCCCAAACCAAAACAGTTACGCGTTATTTTGGCGCTTCGGCTGTGCAGACAGTGTCCGATGTGACGCAGGCGGACGGCAGCAACATCGAAACACGTGTGAGCAAGACGACTGCTGGGGCCTCACTTAGTACGGTAGTAACCACTACGAGCAGCAATGGTTTATCAAAAACATTACAAACCAAAAATGCTAGTGGCACCGTCGTTGATACTCAGACCGACGTCACTATCCTAAACTCGGATGGCAGTAGAAAGGAGACGCTGACGGAAGCCGGCGCAGTTAATGACAGTGTCGTTCGTACTACCAGTGCCAACGGCCTATCTATAACCACTGCAACAACGCTGGCAGGCTCGGCTCTGAGCATCACAGTCAATACTTCGGATGTGCTGGTGCTAAATGTCGATGGAAGTCATACTGAGACGGTCATTGACTCGAACACGAATGGGAATGTGCGTGACAAAGCTATAGTAACGACGGCTGCCGATGGTCTGAACCGGAACTTTCAACTGGATGAGAATGGTGATGGTATCGCCGATCTTACCGACACCTTGACTCTTGGCGTCGACGGTAGTTCGACAGAGACTACATCCATAAACAATTCGATAACCAAGGCCCTGGCACAGAAAGACATAATCTCCATAAGCGCAGACGGTCGCGTTGACAGCTTGCAGCGCGACGCTGATGGAGATGGAAAGTTCGATCACTTCGAAACCATCACGCTCAATGCTGATGGCAGCGTTAGTGATGCAACCTCGGCCACCGGATTTAATAATGCGCCGGCGTACAGTCAGACAAAGTCCGCTTTCCTTAACACTGACGGCAGCCAGTCCATTGTCGTTTCGGATTTCGATGGCCGCGGTACCATCCAGAATAAACGTGTAACGACTATTAGCGCTAATGGTCTATCGGCCGTAACTACGATCGATAGCAATGGGGATGGGGCTGTCGATCTGACCCAGACCGACGTTGATGTGTTAAATGCAGACGGCAGCACGGTGGAGACGGCGAGCGCAACCTACGCCAATGGTAATCTCAAATCAAAAACGGTAGTCGCCACTAGTGCCGATCAACATACGATTACGACATCCATAGACAAGGACGGGAATGGAAAGGCCGAACAGACAAGCAGCCTTGTAATCGGCTCCGATGGTAGCTCGAGCAATACGTTTACGTTTTTCAACAACGCGACTGGCGCGCAAGTCAGCCAGGAGACGGTCGGTATCAGCGCGACTGGGCTCGTTAGGACGCTGACTGCTGGCAATCTTGTCGATACAACAACCAAATTTGCTAATGGCGGCGGTAGCTATCAGTGGATACGCACCATCTCGTCCACAGTTGCCGGCAGCTCCTCTCATATGATTGATGCTAACGCCATTGATACGTGGAGTTGGAACGTCTCTAATTCAGTGCTTTGGACGCAATCTACTGGTGATGCAATCGTATCGGCATCCGGCTCGGTCCAAATCGATCTGTCGACCGAGAAAAAGTTTCTTGGAATGGCTGCCGGTCTTTATGGCGTCGTATATGGCCGAGAAATGACCGATGATGAGCAAGAGTTTCTAGGGCAATATGTTCAGAATGGAAATTTGAACACCACGTTGCTTGCTACCAATCTCCTGGCATCCTCCGAGTTTACGACTCGATATGGAACGATTGGGAACGCCGCTTTTGTCACGCAGATCTACAAGAATGCCTATGGCCACGCACCAACAGCAGCCATATTAAGTCAATATTTGACGCCTCTAGCCTCCGGTACGCTCACTCGTGCCCAGGTTTTGAATGCTGTCGTTCAGAGTGCTGAGGATCTCGGCAATGGCAATGGCCTGCCAGCTATCCTGGCAGGCGAAGAAATTCTGAAGCCAGAGATCAGCTCTCCGAATCCGGGCGATCAACAGAATATCGTTAACATGGGCTCTGGCTATGAAGCGTTTGTTGCCAGTCTAGTTGGAAGCAATGGTGTGCTGACGGCAAGCCAGACTCAGGCCCTGTTTGCCCTTCTGGATGCGTCGGCACCTGGCGGGAACGGTCAGTCGGCTAACCTCAGCGCGTTGATGGCGGATGGGATTGCGACCGACGGCATTTATGCCGAACCAACCATTCCGGCAACGGTCAACGCAACACCGATTGTGCAGTTAACTGGTGCAACCAGCACGGTGACGCAAAGCAATGCCTATGTGACCTTGGCGGTCAATGCGGTGGCATCCGTAACTGGCAACGCTGACCTGGTTAATCAAATCGGTGGTACCACCCTTACTTTGACCGGGGACGATAATACGATTGATGTCAGCGGTGCGAATAATGTTACGAAGGTAAACGGTGCCCTGATCGTACTTGAGAGCGGTGCAACGGATTCTGTTACTGGCAACAATAACCAGATTCTCGTGGCATCCAATTCGTCACTGACCCTGTCAGGAACGAGCGACGCTGTAACGGTAACAGGAACCGGTTCTACCATTACTGCCAGTAACACTCAGATCGGCTTTGGAGCTGGTGCCTCAGCTACTGTAATTGGCGCTAACGATACGCTGATAGGTGATACGGGAGCAAACACCTATAAATTGGGTTCCTCCCGCGGCTTTGGGCAGATCACGATCATTAATGGCCTGCCAAGCAATACGGGACCTAGTGGGCAACTGGTCTTCGCTGCAGGCATAACGCCAGCCATGCTTCACTTCGATCAGACCGGTGATGACTTAGTGATTCAGATTGTCGGTTCGACAGATCAGGTGACGGTGAAGAACTGGTTTTCGAATAGCTACTCGCAGCTCCAGGCTATTGGGTTTTCCGATGGCGGTACCTTAAACAACACGACTATCAAGGCACTCGTGGCCACGATGGATGGTGCGGCTATTCTTAGCGTTGGTTCTAACGATCGTCCTGTCCCGGGGACCAGTGGTGATGATGTGCTTGCAAATGGTGTAGGCTCGCAAGTGGCTCTTGGGGGTACGGGAAATGATAAGTACTATTATGACCGCGGCGATGGCCAAGACGAGATCATTGATCGCGACGATTACTGGGGCCAGCAATCGACACAGAATCCAATCTCTAAGACACTCACGGCATCGTATAGCTATACAACCCAGCAATTGAATGGCGGGAATTCTACCGGCAGCTGGAGTCCGGTTACAGTGCATGCCACGGCCAGTCGAACTATTTCAGATTATAATCTGACGGTTACTCCCCTCGATGTACATAACAACGCGGGCAACGACACGATTGAATTCGGCGCGGGAATTGCGGCAAGCGATCTCGTCTTTGAGTTCCGTGGGAATGATCTCTATGTCGGCATTAAAGACCCTGCCAATCCCAGCATCACAGCAAGTGCGCTTCCCGATGCGATACGGTTGGCAAACTGGTTGGACCCGTTGGACCGGGTGGAAAACGTCCAGTTTATTGATGGAAGTACGGCGACGATCGCCTCTCTTATCGGCACTATTCCTTCAGCACCCCAGTACACGGTCCTGAACGGTACAAGCGGGAATGATACCGTGGCAGGGGGAAGCGACGATGATGATGTCGTCGGTGGTGCTGGTGAGGATGTTCTGAGTGGTGGCGGCGGAAATGATGGAGATGATCTTCTGGAGGGTGGTGCTGGCAATGACACTTATCAGTTCGGTCGTGGCTCAGGTTGGGACGAAATTCTTGATCAATCTAAACAATTGGTGACGACCATTACCACACAGGCGTATACGCACAGCTACCAGTTGCCGGTGACTTATCAGTATATTTCAACTTATCAGGAGGTGCGGGTTGGCGGAGGCGGTAAAGGAGGGTCAACAACAGAGTTAGATCCGGTCTACGCCACCGGCAGCCAGACTCTCACGTTCGTCGATAATGGTCCGCGGACGATAACGACGCAGACATGGCAATACCTCAATAGCGGTCAAGACACGCTGAAGTTCGGCACTGGGATTTCAGTTGAAGATATTGCCGTAATGGTGAGCGGAAATGACCTGTTGATTGCGCTTCGGGATCCCAGTAATCCAGATGTGAATTTCTGGTCGCTACCCGATCGGATGAGGATCGAGAATTGGGTTGATCCAAACTCCCGTATCGAAACGTTCTCATTCGCCAATGGAACCAGCATCAACGTCGGCAGTATGGTCGAAGGCTATACTGGTGGCAGTAGTGATGATCTGCTCACCGGAGATGGTGGGACCAATTGGCTGTCTGGAGACTCGGGCAATGACGTCATGCGCGGGCTTGATGGCAATGACGTGCTGATTGGTGGTGCTGGCGACGATACGCTGATGGGGGGAACTGGCGCAGATCGTCTTTATGGAGGTACGGGTACCGATACAGCAGATTATTCGGAATCTCAGGGTGCAGTAACCGCAAGTTTGGTACCAGGAGCCGCCAACGCTGAGGGGGATGCTCAGGGTGATATTCTCTCCGGTGTCGAGAACTTAACCGGCTCGGTTTTCAACGATACACTGACAGGCGATGTAGGTAACAATCGTCTTGATGGTGATGGTGGCGTCGATACGCTAACCGGCAATGGCGGTTACGATAGTTATATCTTCAAGTCTGGATACGGTCAGTCGAACATCGCAAATTCTAGTATCGGCGGCACAGCTGCCTCGGGTGAGCTGGACTTCGGACCAGGTATTACGGCGCAGAAACTTTGGTTTGTCCAATCTGGTCAGGATTTGGTTGTCGATGTTCTTGGGACAACTGATCAAGTTACTATCAAAGATTGGTTTGGGGCGAATGCCAGCGCCAAACTTTCCGAAATCAAGACGTCGGATGGAATGGAAATCGACAGTAGCGTCAACCAATTGGTTTCTGCGATGGCAACCTTTCAAGCCAACAACTCAGGCTATAACCCAACCGCAAGCGGGACCCAAATGCCGCCAGATTCTGCACTACAGTCTTCACTGGCATCTGCCTGGCATCATCAGTAAGCGATGGCCTGTGCCGCCGAACGTTATTTCGGCGACACAGGCCACCGCATTATCTAGAGACCTTGGTCATGGGTGCCTGATCAGTCCTCACGATTAAAAGTCGTGGGCGTCTAACGGATCAGAAGCCGGAGGCCGCGCTGCGGCGACCGCCTATACGCTGATCGAGACAGCTAAGCTCATAAGGTCGGCCCGCAGGCTTGGCTGACAGAATGTGCTCGGTCGTGTCGCCGAACACAAGATTAACCGCATCGACGAGTTGCTGCCCTGGCACTATCCCCGGCGATCAGGAGCATAAGGTGTCAATTCGCTTCCAACCGTGGCTCTGGCGCATATGTGGAACGGCCCTCAAGGCAAGGATTTTTTTGCGCATGACACCAAGACGGGTGGTGCAGTCATATGTCCGGCCTTTTGATTCGGTCATATGACCGATGGCCACGATGAGATCCACAATGCACGATCGCCTAATCAAATTTGCGCGCTCAAGGGCGCAGTGCGTCAGACGGCCTGATCTGCATTAGGAAGTTGTCCCGTTGGTTCATCCACACATTGAGCACCTTGCCGCTGTCACCGGTATTTCCGCACTGGAAGGCACTTTGTCGGGTTAAGCTTTGATCATGGCGCGCGGCGTCTGATACATCCCACCCTTCACCAGCAAAGCCCAGATCGTTCGGGCTATTTTGTTTGCCAAAGCCACCGCGACAACCTTGAAGGGTCGCCGCAGCATCAGCGCATCAACCCAGCGCGGCAACTTAAGGCCCCGCTTGCCAAGCTTGAGAATTGACGTTGCTCCAACGATCAACAGTGTCCGCAACTGGCGATTTCCACGTTTCGATATCGAGCCAAGTCGCTCTTTCCCGCCGCTGGAATGCGCACGCGGCGTCAATCCGATCCAGGCTGCGAAGTCCCGCCCGGTGCGGAACCCGCGCGGATCCGGCACCGCGGCTTTAACGGTCGCGGCGATGATGGGGCCGACCCCTGGAATACTGGTCAAACGCCGGGCCTCTTCATCGTCCTTTACGTTGGTGGTGATCTGCCGCTCCAATCTTTCCACCTGCACCGCAAGGGCCTCGATTTGTTCGGCCATTGCCATGAGAGCGCGCCGCGCAATATCCGGCATCCGATCGTCGCTCTCCTCGCGGACGAGCTGGATCAGTTTGGATATGCTGGCCATTCCGGCCGATGCCACGATGCCAAGCTCCGACAGGTGAGCTCTCAACGCATTGGCAGCCTGGCTTCGTTGACGGACCAGCAGATCACGGGCCTTCAAGATCATGCCTGCACCTTGTTGGTCGGCCGTCTTGATCGGCACGAAGCGCATCGTCGGGCGCGTCACCGCCTCACAGATCGCTTCCGCGTCAGCGGCATCCGTCTTCCCGCGCTTGACGTAGGCCTTTACATAAATCGGCGGCATCATCCGCACGTCGTGGCCGAGTGCCCGGATCTCTCGGGCCCAGAAGTGAGAACTTGCGCAGGCCTCCATGCCGACAACGCACGGGGGCAGCTTGCTAAAGAAACCTAGAACCTGTGAACGGCGCAGAGCTCGCCGAATAATCGGCACACCAGCATCGTCAATTGCATGTACCTGAAAAACCGACTTGGCCAAGTCCAGGCCCACTGTAGTAATCTTCTCCATGGAGCGGCTCCCTCTGACATGTGGCAGTTGCATGACCACGTTAGGCACCTTTGATGCCGGGCTCAAAGGGGCCGTTCCACATATGCGCCAGATGGGATATTCGGCCGGCTGTCGTAATCCCAGCTTTTTGGTTGAGGCGCCGCGCTTCAGGCTGATGATGGACGTGGTCTGTGTTGAGGCAGCTACAAGCATCAGATGGAGAAGCGCAGCATGAAACATTATGCCGGACTAGACGTCTCGGTCAAAGAGACCTCCGTATGCATCGTGGACGAAGCGGGCAGGATCATCCGCGAGTTGAAAGTTCCGAGCCATCCCCAGGATTTGGTCGACGCGCTCAAGGATCCCACCTGGCGGCTCGATCGCATCGGCTTGGAAGCAGGCCCCTTGTCGCAATGGCTGTTCAGCGGTTTAGCGGAAGCCGGATTGCCGGTGGTCTGCATCGAAACCCGGCATACAAAAGCGTTTCTCAAGGCGCAGGTGAACAAAAGCGATCGCAACGATGCACGCGGCATCGCCCAGATGATGCGCGTCAAGTTGTTCCGGCCCGTGCATGTGAAGACGCTGACGAGCCAGAAGCGCCGGGCCCTACTGACCGCTCGCAAGATTCTGCAAGACAAGGCCGTCGCCATCGAGAATGACATACGTGGGCTGCTGCGCAACTTCGGGCTCAAGGTCGGCGTTGTCGGCGTCGGCAAGTTCGATGATCGAGTTCGGGAGCTTGTCGACGGCATGCCTGAACTTGTCGAAATCATGGACCCTCTGCTGGTCGCCCGGCAAAAACTTCGCCAGACGTTCGCGGCGCTCCACCGTAAATTGCTTTCGATCGTTCGCGATGATGGCGTGTGCCAACGGATGATGACCATCCCCGGGGTCGGTCCCGTCGTATCCCTGGCCTTCAAAAGCACAATTGACATTCCAGCTCGCTTTAAGAACTCGAAGGCTGTCGGCCCGTCATTGGGATTGACGCCGGTGCTCAACCAATCGGGAGAAAGCCTCCGAGTTGGCCGCGTCTCCCTTTGCGGGGATGATATGATGCGAGCGCTCCTCTACGAGGCCGCGCAGGTCATGATGACCCGTGTGCAGAAATGGTCATGGCTGAAGGCCTGGGCGATGAACGTCGCCAAGCGGCGAGGGCTGAAGAAGGCCATCGTCGCGCTGGCTCGCCGATTGGCGGTCATCATGCATCGCATCTGGGTCGACGGCTCCGTGTTCCGCTGGACGAACAACGCGATACCGGTGACCGGCTAACCCGAAATCGGATCGTCACGCCATCAACAAGGAGACCGTTTCCTAATGTGAGTTCTGCCGCCAGGCGGAAAGATGTCCTTCGCGGGACGATGGATGAGGTGAGTTCGCTTGGGCTCTTGTACCGATCATGCCTCGGCACGATCAGGACGCGCGTCAGATTGGGCCATCTCATTCTTCTGATCCCATGCTGGGAAAGCCAAGAGCTGATCCCGAAGAGAAGCGCGGACCCGCGAAAGACTTGAACCGCCGAGAAGGGCAGAAGCCTGAAAGCGCTTGACCTCAACACGCCGAATAGAGAAGAGCCCAAAAGGTTCGGTGCTGATTCACACCATGCCCAACTGCACGCTCAGCTGCTCGATGGAAATTGCAGAAATTACGTGAACAAAGAAAACTAATTGCCGTCAGTAGACCCTGTACGGCAATACCGCTACCGGCGTGACCATCGAAATTCTCTGGGGCTCGATCCGACCATTCGACGAAAATGACGTGCCAAGTGGCTTTGGTCAGCGAAACCTGCGGCGAGTGCGATCTCGGACAGTGAAAGATCGGTGCGGGCCAACATTTCTTTGGCTCGTTGGACACGCTTCTGTAAGAGATAAAAGTGCGGTGTGACACCCGCCGTTTGCTTGAATTCTCGCGCGAAATGAAAAACCGAGAAACCTGCCACTCCAGCCAGCACCGCGAGATCCATTTTCTCGCTTAGGTGCGTTTCCACATATTCCAAAACACGGCGCGTAACGCCGGGCGGGAGACCGCCCCGAGCTTGTGGCGCTGGCGTGGGCACTGATTCTGTGACACTTCGAATGTATATCAAGACGAGGCCTCGCATGTAGCGCGACTCTCGTCGCATTTCGTTGGGCGCTAAAAGTACTGTCAGGCGGCGTTACGAGCGCGGGCCACGTCTCAGACCCGTCCAACTCGATCGTTACAAACGTCAACGACGAAAGCGCCATTGTCAGGTATTTCTAGGCTCATGGCCGGCACTCCCTTCCAATTGTCGTTAATGACGCTTGCCGATAGAGCCGTCGAAACGGCCGTGAGACGTCAGTTTGGGCAGATCAGAAATTCCTTCAGAGTCGGAACATCGACCTCCATCAACGCAATCAGAATCGCCAGATCATAGGCTCATAGCCGGTACTGCCTTCCAACTGTCGTAACTGACGCTTGCCGATATAGCCGTCGAAACGGCCGTACGTTTTCCGGATAGCTCGCTGGAAGCTGCGGTGGTCTGCGTAGCCGACGGCGTGTGCAATTTGGTCGATCGACAGAATGTTCGCAGCCAGCAGAATTTCTGCGCGATGCATTCGCAAGTATCGAAGTGCCATCATCGGCGGACACCCAACTGCGGAAGTGAATCGCGCCATGAAGGCCGATCGGCTGAGGCCGGCAATTTCTGACAACGACGTCACAGAGTGCGCGCCGCCTGGATGTGCCGCCATTTGGGAGAAAGCCCGCGCGACTTGCGGGTCGCTCAGCATTGTGAAGCGTTGAGACCACAATTCGGCGGAACCAAGAGATCGGCGCAAGAGCGCTATGAGAACCTGCTTTAAGAGGCCTCCTATCACTGTCTCCATTCCGATCTGCCCAGCAGAAATCTCGTTCAGTGCCAGCTTTAATCTGAACTCTAGCTGGTCTCCGGCTTCAAATTCCTCCCTGATAGGGGAGGTCAAATTTGCAAAGACATCAATCGACGAAGAGTAAACTGCGCGGAAGTAGCCACTGACAATCACCATCACTGGCTCGCTGTCGCCCGCGGTGATTTTTTGCGGAGATCTAAAAAGATTGATTGAGTGGGATCGCAACCGCTCAAGGCAGGCGAGGGATAGCGCTGACCGCTCTTGCACAGTTTCGATCCGAAACGAGCGCTTCGGCGGTGTGATCACCAACGTATGTGGGGCGACAGGGATCGATGACCCGCAGTCCGTCACGATTTTCCCCGTTCCCGCAATGATATAGTGAAATCCAGCCATCTCGCTCGCCTCGACCGAGAGACGCCAGTTTGGGCAGATCAGAAATTCCTTCAGAGTCGGAACATCGACCTCCATCATCGCAATCAGCATCGCCAGATCAGATTGCGATATGTGGCGATTAAGGGCACAGCCGCCATCGACTTTGGGCTTGGTTGCTTGCGTCGCGAATTGCGTAGCGGTTTGCGTGTACTTTGACGAGACAGACATGACATTAATCTCCATTACGATCAAATATCGGCGCGCTGAGGCATTTCATGCTTGAACAACGGCGTGATCATCTCGTCGAGCTTCACCTCATGCGCGTCGGCCGAAGGTGAAATTGCCGCGAAGATAGCGGTGCCGGCAGCGAGAAGCGCATGCTTCATCATGAAAGCTTCGTTCCAAATGTTTTCGAGCGATTATTGCTTGGCGGCAGCCGGTTGCACGCGAAAGCAGATATTCATCCGGTTAAAGGCGTTCATCAGATCGATCGCGATCGTGAGGGCGCCTCGTTTAAGTTGGATGGCAGCACCAAGGGCTTGAATTGAAGCCCAGCTGCTATAACCGCTGGGGAGAGGTATGTACCCTACAGCGCTCAAATTAAAGAACCAAGAATGGCGCATCTCAGTGTACCAGTCATTATGACTCCGCTTCCTATTGACCTTGGTCCGTCCAAGAAAACACCACCGGCCTCGCAGTTCTACGCGGCGATCCGAGAAGCAATCGAATCATGGAGGCTCGCCTCCGATGCGAAGCTCCTTCCTAGCGGGATCTGGTGGCTTACGTAGGCGTTTCCCGTGGCACCGTGCGTGCGGCCTAGGAGCGTCGTATCGACGAACAATTCGCCATCGGCCTCGGGGCGTCCGGCACTCGCGTAACTGAGCGCCCCTCCGCATCGTCGGCATCCGGCTGGTACTCCAAGACACTCCAAGACAGCACGGTGGAGGACGATGGACAAAATGTCGCGGCAGCCATCTCGTCGGCTCGAAATGCCCAGAATAATGGTCGACGGTTCTCGTCGGCCGCCACGGACAAGTGGACCGGGCGGTATCTCGAGGAGATCGATCTTCCTCAATACGTGCGCCTGGCGCTCGAGGGCTATCAACGAAATGTCTAAGAACGGGCCCCTATCCATTCTATTCGCGATCTCATCTGCGACCGTTTCTTCAACGTCGTTGATCTCGTCAATCGGCTGGAGGCCGAGACCCGGCTGGCCGCCAGGGCCGCATCGCTGACCATCTGACACGGCTCGACTTTATCGTCCTCGACGAACTTGGCTATCTACCGTCTGCGCACCGACCCGCGCCGCGTCGGCCGCGGGCCCCGCCTATGGACTCACATGGGGGCGCAGGGCAAGGGGCCTTGTCAGGATTCAGGTGGCACGTGTAAATCTCCCTTAGTTGACTCTCTGATCCAAAGTCTGAGTCCAGTTGCGAGGCCCGGGGGCGTTCCTACGCTTGGCCGTTCCAAGCTCACATACGGTCGCCGATCGGAACTCGGGCGCACCAACATCCCGCTTGCGTACGGTAAGGACCCAGGAGGATGCGACCATTCTACCGAGCGGCATTGGAAGCCATATCCATAGCCGGTTCGCCCACCTTGGATAGCCCGGAATAGCTCCGAGCAATTACATAAGTATTCATGTACTCGTATCGGAAACGAACAAATCTTTAGGCGGACTTCATGACAGCGCCCTCGATGACGACCCCGGCCGTCACGTATTTCCAGAGGGCGACTAGCAGCTTCCGCGCCAAGGCAACGATCGTCGCCTTGCGTCGCGTATCGATCTTAGCCCGTTCCCGGAACCACTTGCTGAGCGCCGAATTTGGCTGATGTCTCGTCCACAGCCAGGCGAGCTCGATCATCCTCGATCGCAAACGTGGATTGCCTGCCTTGGAAACGCCCTGTTCCCGGTCGATAGAGCCGCTTTGCCATGGGGTCGGCGCTAAACCGGAATAGGCCGCCACCTGCCTGCGGTTGTCGAAGTGACGAAATAGGCCTTCGGAATAGAGAACATTGGCAAATTCCGGGCCGACGCCCCGCAATCCCGACCACCCAGAGGACGCACGTTGTATCAAATGTGCGTCAGCCAACGTTCGGCGCCTATTCACACCCTGAGGAAGGTCATCGGCATTTCAAGGCATAGATTTCCCAGTAAGCCATATAATCTCTGCGGATGCCACCTGGCGACATTCTTGACCATCCTTTACCGCCACGTTGCGGCCGTTGATATTGCCACATCATAGGAGACCAGTCATGACCAAGCTGCTCTTCATCAAAGCTTCACCGCGCGGGGCTGAATCCAAATCGATCCAGATCGCCGAGGTCTATCTCGCCACCTTGCGTGCGAAGAACCCCGGGCTTGAGGTCGACGCTATCGAGCTGTGGGGTGCCGAGCTGCCCGCCTTCGATGGCGACAAGGTGGCGGCCAAGATGAATGTGATCACCGGGCAGGGCCAGAACGACGTTCAGAAGACCGCCTGGGACCAGATCGTCGAGATTGCCAACCGGTTCATCGCCGCGGATCGCTACCTGTTGGCAGTACCGATGTGGAATGGCGGCATTCCCTATCGCCTGAAGCACTACATCGACATCATCCACCAGCCGGGCCTGCTGTGGAACCTGCATCCCGAAACCGGCTATGCCGGCTTGCTGAAGGACAAGCATGCGACCCTTGCACTCACTTCCGGAGCATATGCGCAGCATCTCCCGTCGCCGGCTTTCGGGCTGGATTATCACTCGACTTACTTGCGCGCCTGGCTGAACCAGGCCGGCGTCACGGAAATCGACGAGCTGCGTTTCCAGCCGACGCTTCTCACGCAAGATCCTGCAGGTGATCTGGAGCGCGCCACGCAGCGTGCTGTGGGATTGGCGCGTAGCCAAGGGCGTATCTGACCCCGATTCGGCCACCGGAAGTTGGTGAAAAACCGAATATTCGCATCGGAGGGCCAGACTTGCTCATCAATATCCCCGCTACCCAGACCGTTATCAAGATCAGCAAGCCGGGCGGACCGGAAGTATTGGTACCGGAGACGCGCCCGGTGCCAGAACCAAAGCCGGGCGAGGTGCTGATCCGCATTGCTGCAGCCAGCGTGAACGAGGCCGACTGCCATCAACGTGCGGGCCGTTACCCGCTGCCGCCCGGAATGCCCGAGATCCCCGGGCTGGAATGTTCGGGCACCGTCGTCAAACGGGGGGAGGGCGTGACGCAATGGCAGGTTGGCGACGAGGTCAGCGCCCTGATGATCGGCGACGGCTACGGTGA
>Ga0255336_101452_pt1 | contig 16850 bp, 12 predicted proteins | sample MeOH1_35cm_T3_17_FD_189102 | JGI IMG/M metagenome (GOLD analysis project Ga0255336, IMG submission 189102) | Sandy soil microbial communities from University of British Columbia, Vancouver, Canada - MeOH1_35cm_T3_179 | ecosystem: Engineered > Artificial ecosystem > Sand microcosm > Unclassified ...
TGGCCCTTTTCCAGACGATCTGCGCCCTTATAGTGTGCATCCATTAAATAAGGAGGAATACCTGAATCTCTATTTTTGCGAACATCTTCAAGTGCATTATCTATAGCAAAATATGAAGCGTTAGATTTAGGTGCGCAGGCTGCGTATATAGCTGCTTGAGAGAGATTAATTCTGCATTCTGGCATTCCAATCATTTGGGCGGCCGTCATAGCACTAGCTGCTACTATAAGAGCCATAGGATCTGCATTTCCAATATCCTCAGAAGCACAGATTACAATTCTTCTAGCAATAAATATTGGATCCTCTCCGCTATCTAACATTTTAGCTAAATAAAAAACAGCGGCATCTGGATCACTGCCTCTCATTGATTTAATAAAAGCACTAATAGTATCATAATGATTATCTCCATTTTTATCATAGAGAGTCATTTTTCTCTGAATGCACTCCTTAGCATCCTCTACAGTAATAATAATTTTATTATCAACCTTTTTAGAGGTCTTAGAAGCCATTTCTAAGGCATTTAATGCTTTTCTTATATCTCCGTTGCTGTGAACAGCAAAGTATTCAAAAACCTTATCTTCTACGGAAATAGATAAATCACCAAGTCCCTTAGGATTTTTTAGGGCATTTTTAAGTGCTTTAATTACATCCTCATCTGTTAGAGCCCTTAGCTGAAATATCATTGAACGTGAAAGTAATGCGTTGTTTACTTCAAAATAAGGGTTTTCCGTAGTTGCTCCAATTAAAGTTATTATTCCTTTTTCAACCCAGGGAAGAAGAGAATCCTGCTGAGACTTGTTGAAGCGATGTACCTCGTCTAGAAAAAGTATTGTTTTTACGCTATACAGCTTTAGATTATTTTCTGCTTCCTGTACTATTTTTCTCACGTCAGCTGTTCCAGCTGACACAGCACTTAGCTCAACAAAATTTGATTTTGTTTTTTTTGCTATAATCCTTGCAAGAGTTGTTTTACCCGCACCTGGAGGCCCATAAAATATTGCTGAAGATATATTATCTGTCATTATTGCTCTATAAAGCATTTTGTCTTTTGAAATTAAATGCTCCTGACCAATAAATTCTTCTAAGGCTTCTGGCCTAACTCTTTCTGCAAGTGGTTTTAATTTATAATTATTCTTCTCGTTAGCTATATCAAATAAATCCATTGTTCCACATCCTGTTATATGAAATATTTATATTTTGATAAAAAATGAAAACATTAAACTTCTGTAGTTAGCAATATACATAGAAATCTGCTGTTTTTAAATATTATTTATCTATATATTATAGCATATTAATATTCACAAAGTGTATTCAGCATATTTAGTGTCAAATTTTAATGAAACACATATTTTTCACATAATTTATCTAAAATGTTTTGTTAATTTTATGCTAGAATATAATTAATTTAAAATAGTTTTGTAGAGGTGATATTTATGTCACGAAAAATCTATCTTGTGGAAGATGAAAAAAGTTTGAATATTTTACTGGAGAAATATTTACAAAAGGAAGGTTATGAAGTTACTACTTTTGCAAACGGGAATTCTGCTATAGAAAAAATAAAGGATTTACCGGATCTATGGGTATTAGATATAATGCTCCCAGACACTGATGGCTACGAAATAATTAAGGCAATTAAAGAATATAACAAAAATACTCCAGTTATATTTATGTCTGCTAGAAATGAGGAACTGGACAGAGTTGTTGGCTTAGAACTTGGCAGCGATGATTATCTATCAAAGCCATTTTTGCCAAGAGAACTGGTTATAAGAGTTAACAAGCTTATGGATAGAATATATGGAAAGGTAAATGAAGAAGCTAAAGATGTTTTAATAAGTATAGGAGATTATAGAATAAGTAAAAATCAGAGAACAGTTTTTTTAGAAAATGAAGAAATTCAACTGACTAACAAGGAATTTGAATTATTAAATTATTTTGTAGTGAACAAAAATACTGTAGTTTCTAGGGAGCAAATTTTAGTAAATGTATGGGGAGATAACTACTTTGGCTCAGATAGAGTGGTTGATGATACAATAAGAAGGCTTAGAAAAAAAGTTGATAAATTAAACTTTGAAACTGTATATGGATATGGTTATAAGTTGGTGGCTAAGCTATGAGAAAACTAAAATTTAAATCTTTAACTATGAGAATATGGACTACCTTTACTGCAATAATTCTTGTAATAATATGCAGCATTTCTCTAATTTATCTTTTTGCCTTTAGAAGAATTAGCGAGAATGCTAAGGTGCAGGACTTAAAGGTTGCTCATGATATATTATTAAAAAGCAATAATTTTAGCCAATCTACTAGATTTGATGAACTTAAGAACTTGCGAGGTAGTGATAGTTTTATAGTCAAAATTGATAGCAGCAAGCAGATTCAAATTAACGATATAAACAAGAAAATTAATATGCCGCCTAATAAGGATAAAAATCCACCTCCAGAGTTTCGTGGCAATGATAGCGCTGTTAGAACATGGATGGCAAGCTTCATTAAAGAAGACACTATTTATGAAAAACAGTTTAAGGGCTACTACAATAATATGAATTTTATTTTTATTATAAGTTCAGTAAATAGTAGCAGCACAGAGAAATCCTATCTTATTACCTATACGCCAAACCTTCAAGACAATAGTTTACTATATTTAATGCTTGTGATAGGAATAGTATTTATTGCTATTGGGTTTTTAACAGCAAAATTAGTAGCTAATTATATATCCAAACCACTAAAGGAGCTGGAGGAGTTTACTGTTAAAATAGCCCATAAGGACTGGAAAGAATCAATAAAATTAAAAAATGAAGATGAAATTGGTAGGCTTGCAGAGTCTATGAATCGCATGCAAAAGGAACTAAAGCATGCAGATGAAGAGGAAAAAATGTTTTTGCAGAGTATATCACATGATTTGAAAACTCCAGTTATGGTAATTATGAGCCATGCAGATGCTATTATTGATGGTGTATATATTGATTCAGTTGAAAAGACAGCAGAAATTATTAGAGATGAAGGTATAAGGTTAGAGAAAAAAATTAAACAGCTTTTATATTTAAACACCTTAGATTATGTTCTTGGAAATAATACGGAAAACAGTGAAATTAAATTAAATGAATTCCTACTGCATATTATAAATCGGTTTGAATTAGTTAATAGTAAGATAGAATGGAATCTTAATTTAGACAAAATAAGTGTTAATGGATATACTGAAAAGCTTCAGGTTGCAATAGAAAACATTTTAGATAATGCACTTAGATATGCTAAGGAGAAAATTTGTATAAATTTAAAAAGAGAAGATAAGTTTGCTGTTTTAGAAATATTTAATGATGGGCCAAATATTAAAGAAGAGCATTTAGATCACATTTTTGATAATCTATATAAGGATAAAACGGGAAACTTCGGCCTTGGGCTTGCAATTTCAAAAAAGATTATAGATTTTTATAAGGGTGAAATAAAGGCAGTAAACAGAGATAATGGCGTAAGCTTTATAATTAAATATCCATTATAACAGGTGCCGCCTTATGACTTATTAAAAAAAGTCATAAGGCGGCATTTAATTTTCCTTAATTAATTTCACACAGGATTCACACATTTATTTGATAATAACGCAACATTTAGAAATTATAATTTAATTAAATTAATTGGCAATAATATTTAAATGAGGTGGTGTGTTGTAATGATTAATAAAATATATTCATTAATAGTGCCATTATATAATGAAGAGCTTGTAATAAATGAAAGTTATAGAAGATTAAAAGAAATAATGGAAAAGACTAATGAGGATTATGAAATTATTTTTGTAAATGATGGAAGTAAAGATTTAACAAAAAAAATGGCAGAGGACATATGTAAAAAGGATTGTAAAATTAAACTTGTTAATTTCTCAAGAAATTTTGGACATCAGGCAGCAATTACAGCAGGAATGAATATAGCAGTTGGGAAGGCAATAATAGTTATTGATGCAGATCTTCAAGATCCTCCAGAGGTTATATTACAGATGATTGAAAAATGGAAGGAAGGCTATGAGGTTGTTTATGGCAAGAGAGCCAAAAGAGAAGGAGAAAGTTTTTTCAAAAAGTTTACTGCAAAAGCATTTTATAGAGTTTTAAGAAGTATGATTAATATAGATATTCCAGTAGATACAGGGGATTTTAGGCTTATTGATAGAAAGGTATGTGATGCCTTAAATTCACTTCCTGAAAAAAATAGATACGTAAGAGGGCTTGTAAGCTGGGTTGGATATAAACAAACCTATGTAGAATTTGTAAGACAAGAAAGATTTGCAGGAGAAACTAAATATCCGCTTAAAAAGATGATGAAACTGGCCCTAGATGGAATTACCTCCTTTTCTCATAAACCCCTTTTTGCTGGAAGTTATTTTGGAGGAATTTTATTTTTCATAGGAATTGTTTCTGCACTAGGAGTTTTAATAAGTGATTTAATAAATAAGGTGAGTCCTATAAACATTTCCTTTATGTTTACCGTAAGTTTAATGATGTTTGGACTTGTATTTATAAGCCTTGGAATTATGGGCCAATATATTGGAAGAATGTTTGATGAAAGCAAGAATAGGCCTATATATATAATAGATAATGTTATTAACTATGAAGAGAAACCTCAAATATATGAAGTTATTAGTTAATCATTAATATTATTTATTCATTTGTATAGCAATAGGGTTTTATCCTTATGGAATTGCTGGCAGGTATGTATTATTTATAGATTTATATAGATTAAATAATTATTTTGAAATTTTTTTATTTTAACTGGGGGAAACAAAAGATGAAATTTTTTAAAAATATTAAATTAGTTAGAAAAATAAGCATACTTTCAATTAGCTTTATTATTTTTCTAACTATAATCGGTCTTGTTTCAATAAAACAATTAACGAATATTAATTCAAAGGTTATTGAATTAAATAATTCAAGATTAATACCTATTGTTACGCTAGAAAACATGAAATCTGAAGTTGAATATATTCGATCTCAAGGAAATTCCTTTATGGATGCTTCTGATGTAAGTTCTAAAAAAACAATTGAAGAAGATATATCGGCACATGTAGAGGATTTAGATAAAGCCTTGGCACAGTATAAAAATAATGCAGACTTTAAAACATTACTTCAAGATTTCTCATCCTTTACAGCCGCTAAAGACACATTTATAAAAAATCAAGAGACTCAAGGCATAAAGGGGAAAGCAGTAGTAAACTCTCAAGATGTTCAGCAAGGGCCACCAACTGATATGACAAACTTTGATAAAACTAAAATTGCATTAGTAGGGGATTTCGACAAAATAATAAATATAAATGTTGCGACTGCAAAACAGACTTATAATGATAGCATAACTGTATTTAAATCAACTAAAATTATTGTTTCAGTGCTTATTTTAATAAGCACTATAATTACAGTTCTGCTTTCTATAATAATAATAAGTTCTGTTGTTATACCGGTAAAAAAGGTTACAAGCAAATTAGAAGAAATCACTAAAAACAATGGGGATTTAACCCAAAGAATTGGTTATGAAAGTAAAGATGAAATAGGTATGCTTAGTTCTAATTTTGACGTGTTTATGGAAAAACTTCAGGCAATAATTAATGATGTTGCAGGGTCAGCTGAAGTAATTAAAGCTTCAACGGATTATTTAAGTCAAGCTACAAGTTCAACTACACAAGCTTTAGAAGAGATATCAAAAACAACAGCAGCTATTGCTTCTAATACATCCGATGCTGCTGCAGCTGCAGAGGAAACTACAGCTAGTCTTTCTGAAGCAGCTAAATTCTCTGAGTCTACATCAGCAGCTAGTAAGAACACTACAGAAAACAGCAAAAGAGCTAAAGTCCTTGCAGAAGAAAGTGCCGTTAACATATCAGAAATTGTTTCTTCTATCGGAGAAATAGCATCTTCTTCAAAAGAAGTTTCAGTTATAATAAAAGATTTAGATAGTTCATCAAAAAAAATAGGTGACATAATTCAGATAATAACATCCATATCTGAGCAAACTAATTTATTAGCCTTAAATGCTGCAATAGAAGCTGCAAGAGCAGGGGAAGCAGGAAGAGGCTTCAATGTGGTAGCTGATGAAATAAGAAAACTAGCAGATGAAAGTAACAATGCTGCAAATGAAATTTCAAAACTTGTAAAGGAAAATCAGGACAAATCTGCTAAAGCAGTTAATTCTGTAGGTGAAGTTGATGAAAAGGTAAACCTAGGAGTTTCTAAGGCAGCTGAGGTTGGACATAGTATTCAAAACATAATACATAATATACAAGAAATTGTTTGTGAAATTGAACAAATAGATAGCTCTAACGAGCAGCAGACACAGAGTACAAAGGAAATAGAAAAAGCTATAAGTAATATTGCAGTAACATCTAATGAAGTAGCAGGCGGCACTGAAAATATAAGTTCTAGTATAGAAGAACAGTTAGGTATAATGAATGAGATAGATGGGACTACAGAAAAGCTTTCAGAAATGGCTATTAAATTAAATTCTATTACTTCCGGATTTAAAGTATAAGAAATTTTTTTAAAAATCCCCTCCGATTAGCAAATATATACAAAATATAACTATATATGCTATAATAGATTAATAATTTAGATAATTGGGGGCGCAATAATGAACATTTTAAAAAATTTGAAGATTACCACTAGCTTTAAAATTATAAGTTTATTTGCGGCAGTTTTATTAATGGTAGTCGGGGCTGTGGGTTTTTGGAGTATGAAAACCATCAATGACAATTTAAAATCTGTATTAGATACTAACTTAGTGCCTGTAATTATGACTGGCAATATGAGGAGTGATTTTTTAAAGATAGATTTAGAAGTAAGTAAGGCTGGAATGGGAGTCCTAGATATTAATACAGCCACAACAGTGGACATTTATAAAAAGGATATGGAAGATTCTGAAAAACAATATAGAAAAATAAATATTTCTAGCTTTGAAAAGAGTAAGCTAGATGAGTTAGATGGCTATAAGAAGAGTTTTTTTGAAATATGGGATAATGTTGTAGCACAAACAGGAAATTCTGAAAAGCTTAGTACATCAGATACCTCTCATTTATCAGATATTAGTGTAAAAATTGAAACGTTATTGCAGAATCTATCTCGATATAATGAGAATGAAGCTAATGCAAAAAGAACGGAAAGCATGGCTGCCTATAAAAATGGTTTATATTCCATGATTGCTATAATAATAGCATCATTTATAATCTTCTTAAGTATTTCTTATTTAGTTATAAAAACAATTCAAAAGGCTTTAATAAATATGATATCTACATTAGAAGCAATATCAACTGGTGACTTTACTGTGCATATAGATGATTCTAGTAAAAATGAGTTTGGTAGTATGAAAAAGACTTTAAGAAAGACCATGGATGGAGTTTCAAATATGGTAAAGACCATAAAAGATAAAATTGCTGTGCTGGATGAGGATGCAGTAAAATTAAGCTCAGTTTCCGATGAAATGTCGTTATCTTCAAAAAATGTGGCAACTGCAATAAGCGAGGTAGCTAGTGGTACTAGCTCACAAGCTGAAGATTTAATGGAAGTTTCAAAAGTATTACGTGAATTTGGAAATCAAATTGATAATATTGTGCATTCCATAGAAAATGTTGACAATAATTCAAGAAAAATAAACGAGATGACCAAAAGCGGCAACAATAATATGGTTAACTTAACACTTTCAATAGAAAATATAAGCAGTACATTTAATACATTTATGAATGGAATAATGAACTTGAATCAGAATATAAATAAAGTTAATGAGATTACTGGATTAATAAATGGTATTGCAGAGCAAACAAACCTTTTAGCACTTAATGCTTCCATAGAGGCAGCCAGAGCTGGAGAGGCCGGAAGGGGATTTGCAGTAGTCGCCGATGAAATAAGAAAACTTGCTGAGCAAAGTAAAGTATCCTCAGATAATATTAGTAAATTAATTTCAGGAGTATCTCATGAAAGCAGCGATATTAAGAATAATGCTTATAGGGTAAACGATGAATTTAAAAATCAAATTACATTAATAAATACAACAGCCTCTACTTATGAAGAAATTTTAATTGCAATAAATGAAGTTCTTTCTCAAATAGAAGATGTTAATAATTCAGCCCAAAGTTTAAATGGTGGTAAAAATAATATTTTAAATAGATTGGAAGCAGTATCAACAGTTGCACAAGAAGTATCTGCTTCTTCAGAAGAAATTTCTGCATCTACAGAAGAGATGGAAGCTTCATCAGATGAGGTAGCTAATACCTCAAAGCAGCTAAACGAAATGTCAAAAGCTATTATTGAAGAAGTAAATAAATTTAAATTATAAAATAAAAATGTTGTGTTTTTTAGTCTTAGCTATAAAAACACAACATTTTTTTATTATAAGTAAAACAGAATATTTACTATCCGTTTATATGAATTAATAAAAACCTTATTTTTTTATCTCCCCAGCCAAGGTCCCAAGGCACATGATATCTATCTGTTGTATGTGAATTTACCAAGGGATAGCCATTGCAATCAAAACCTGTAACTATTGCAAAGTGATCTATATTACCTCTGCCTTTTTCATAACAAACTAAATCCCCTATTTGAAGCTTTCTAATTACTGGAGTTGAGCCGTTTTGTGATGAAGTAAGTTCTTTAAAGGTGCCTATCTTAATTAAGCTTCCCTTTCCAGAATACAAGAGATAATCTTTAAAAGCATCTGCATTTACCCATGCACTAGAATGAGGAACCCAGCCGCCAGTTAAGGGCAAGCCACCGCCAGCTTTATCGCCTAGTGCCTGGGAAACAAAATTTGTGCAGTCTCCACCAATTCCATTATAATCATTATATTTTTTATTATATTTATAGTTATTTCCACTGCCCCAAGCAGCACCGCAATATTTATCGGCATAGTCAGCTGCATTTTGCCTGTCATAATATTTTCTAGTATTATTAAAGGAGAATAGTTCTTGGAGTAATATTGGGGTATTACTATAGAATATTGTAGAACTTGGTATTTCAATATTATAGGACTGAAGAGCATCTTCAAAGCAGTCAGTATACCAATCGTTATAAATTATCCATGTGCCGTTTTTATTAATAAGGCTTGCAGTATGCCTAATACCAACTCCAAAAGAATTAACAGGGGAAGCCTCATCATTATTATATACATAGTCAAATTTATAAGACTCCTCTAATGCTATTTTAATAATATTTCCCTTAGGATAAATTTTTTTGATTCTCACAAAAGATTCCACATTTCCAAAGGTGATTTCTCTTTCATTGGCCCATTCATTAAGATAATTAATTCTCTTTATTTCATGTTCAAGAGCCCACTTACCATATTTTTGAGAGGTATCAAATAATTCCTTTACTGGATTCACATCACCAGAAACAAAGGCTGCAGAGCGAAGATTATATATTCTTTCTATTTCAGCTTTAATTTGTTTGTCATCTATTGTAGGCTTTAAAGGCTCAGCTCTTATTATGTATTTAATATTAATAGTTAGTATAAGTGATAATGATAGCAGAATTATTGAAAAAATTTTATTTCTAACATTTATACCCATTATCAATCAAAACAACTCCTTTGTGCAAAGTTAATTCCATAAGTTCAATTAGTGATTTTTATTTAAGTAGTTTTAGTGTATCCAAACTTATAAAGAAAGTTGTATTGATTTTAATAAAAAATTAAAAATTTAGGGGACGGTTAATTCCTTTATCAACTCTAAATTAATATCAAAATTGAAAAGTTATTAACTGTTCCATTTTAATATTTTAAAGTTCACAAAGGAATTAACCGTCCCCTTTTTTGCCTTTTTTTGCCTGTTTTTGTTCATAGATTGTTAATAAGATTGCCACTGAAAAAACATTAAGCGGAAATAGAATTATTACATTGCAATAAGATATTAATTATGGAATTATAAATCACACATTTTAACTAAATGGGAGGAACAAGATGAAAAGTAAGTTAATTAGAACTATAATAGCATGTGTCATAGTTGCTTGTGTAGCTGTGGGAGGTTATTATGGCTACAATAAATTCATAGCTGCTAAACCTGTTAAAGCTGCAAGTCAGTATTTAACTGTAAGTGCAAAAAAAATGAATATGCAGGTAACTATTCAAGGAACTGGAGCTGCATATGCTGCAGTATCTAAAGATATAATGCCTAATAATAATGGTAATTTAAAGGATTTAAATGTAAAAGTAGGAGATACAGTAGCTGCTGGAGCAAAGCTTTTTACAGCAGATAGCGATGATTTAAGAAAAAATGTTACTTCTGCACAAAACAATTTAAATAAGCAAAATCTAACATTAGTAAGTGATAAACAAGCTTTAACTACCGCTCAAGCAGCAGTATCAACAGGCACTGCTGCTAATACCTCAGATTCTAATGGTAGAAATACGATGCAAAATGGAGACCAAAGCAGTCAAAACCCGCAAGACGCTGTTGCCAGTGCTCAAAATAAAGTATCTATGGATAAGTTAAGTATAACTGACGCTCAGAACCAATTAAGCTATGCTAATGAACAATTAAATAAAGCAGCAGTGGCTGCTCCAATTGGAGGTTTAATTACTGCAGTAAATAACTTAAATGGCGACACTTTACAGTCTGGTAAGGCAGTGCTTTCAATAGTTGATTTGAGCTCTCTTAAGATAAAAGTTCAGGTAGATGAACTGGACATAGATAAGGTTAAGGTTGGACAAAAAGCTCAAATTAACTTTGATGCTATTAAAGATAAAACCTTTGATGGTACTGTTGAAACTATTGCTCAGACAGGAATATCTAATAATAATGTTACCACCTATGAGGTTGTTGTGGATATAACAGATCCAACTGGTATTAAAATTGGAATGAATGCTAACGTAACAATTCAAGTTGACAGGAAGGATAATGCACTTACTATTCCATCTGAAGCGCTAATTGATAGAAATGGACAAAAATTTGTTATGGTTCCAAGCAGCTCTGCAACAACTGGTACAGGAAATCAAGCTTCTTCAAGTAACAATCAAAATTCCCAAAGCAACTCAGGAAATAACGGTCAATCAGCAAATGCTAATAGCGGGCAATCAACTAATGGAAGCAATGGAAAACAAATAAGCAGCGGCCAAAACAGAAGAAATGGATCAGGCACTGGTAGCTATAACCTATCAAGTGCTGGTAAATTAGTAAGTGTTCAAACTGGTCTTGAAAATGAGAACTATGTAGAAATTACAGAAGGTTTAAATGAGGGAGACAAGGTGCTTGTACAATTACCTCAAACAAGTACAACTACTAATAATTCTAATAGAAATGCTCTAAGCAGTGGCTTTGGTGGAGGTTTTAGCGGAGGCAATTACAGCGGTTTAAATAGACAGCAAAACAGCAGCAGCGGCGGAAATAATGCCGCAAAAGGAAACTAAAACAAAAAATGAATATAGGTAACCTAGTCGATGGAAATCGACTAGTACAGGTTACACAGTACAGAGACTACAGGAGGGTCCAATGGCTGAGAATTCAAATAAAGAAATAATTAAAATGATTAATATTGAAAAAGCTTACAACATGGGCGGCAGTACATTCAAAGCATTGCATGGAGTTGACTTAAGTATTTCTAAGGGGGAATACGTGGCTATTGTTGGGCCATCTGGAGCAGGAAAGTCAACTCTCATGAATATAATTGGCTGTTTAGATACTCCTACCAATGGAGAATATATATTAGATGGGGTTAATACAAAATGCAGCGATAATAAATTAGCAGAAATAAGAAATAAGAAGATTGGGTTCATATTTCAAAATTACAATCTGCTGCCCAAATTAAATATATTAGAAAATGTTGAATTACCACTTTTATATCTAGGTTATCCCAATAAAGAAATAAGAGAAAAGGCTAAAGCTGCACTGGAAAAGGTGGGCTTAACAACTCATTTAAAACATAAGCCTTCAGAACTTTCTGGAGGTCAGATGCAAAGAGTTGCAATAGCAAGAGCCCTTGCAACTGAACCACAAATAATACTTGCAGATGAGCCAACTGGTGCCTTAGATAGTAAAACTGGAAAAGAAGTGCTACAAATGCTTAAGGATTTAAATAAAGAAGGTAATACCATAGTTATGATAACACATGATAGAGAAATAGCAGCAGATGCAAAGAGAATGATAACTGTAAAGGATGGAGTAATAACCTCAGACACTCTAGCAGTGAGCGAGGTGGGAGTATGAAATTTACTAGACTTATAAAGATGGCGTTATCCTCTGTTTGGAATAATAAAATGAGATCCTTTCTTACTATGCTAGGTATAATTATAGGTATATCTTCTGTAATTATTTTAGTAGGTATGGGTCAAGGAACTCAAAAACAAATAAGTGATCAAATTGAAAATTTAGGTACTAATCTAATAACAGTAAATATTACAGGAAGAAGAACTCCTTCAATTACAGACTCTGAGCTTACAGATTTAAAAATTAAGCCTGGCATAAAAGAAATAGCACCACAGCTAACATCAGGCAGCGTAAATATTAAAGCTGGCGATAAAAGTGCAACAACTTCCTTAGAAGCCTCTACACCTAATTATTCTGAAATTAGAAAAATTAATGTAGCTTCTGGCAGGTTTATAAATCAAAGAGATTTAGATAATAGATTTAAAGTAGTTGTAATAGGGCCTGAAACTGCTCAAAATATTTTTGGTAATACAAATGTTATTGGAAATACTATGTATGTAAACGGAATAGAATTTACAATAGTTGGTGTTCTACAAGCACAAGGAACTTCCGCAATGGGTTCAAGTGATGATAGAATTATAGTTCCACTTTCTACAGGTGAAAGGTTACTTCAAACCACAAAAATTAATAACTATTATATAGAGGCAGAGAGTAAGGATACAGTGGATGAGGCGATGTCATATCTAACCTTATTCTTAAATAACAAATACAAAATTAGTAATAATAGCAGTGTAAATACAAGAAACTACTATAGAGTAATGAATCAAACAAGCATTCTAGATACGGCAAATGCTACGAATCAAAGTATGACAGCAATGCTAGGCGGTATAGCAGCTATATCTCTACTAGTAGGCGGTATTGGAATAATGAATATAATGCTTGTATCTGTAATAGAAAGAACAAGGGAAATAGGAATTAGAAAGGCCATAGGGGCAAAAAGAAGAACAGTACTTCTGCAATTTTTAATCGAAGCTGCAAGTATAAGCAGCCTAGGAGGGATTATTGGTGTTCTCTTTGGATATTTAGGTTCCTATTTTGGACCAAAGCTTTTTGGGAAAGTAATATTAATTTCAAACAATATTGTAATAGAAGCCTTTATTTTTTCATTGGTTGTAGGTATAATTTTTGGTATATACCCAGCAAATAAAGCGTCTAAGTTAAATCCAATTGATGCCTTAAGATTCGAATAAATAATATTAAACACGGAATATAGGATGAACACCTAAGACGCTGAAGGGTATATTAGAATTAGAACTTTAAGAGTTTTGGGTACTTAACTATATTTCGTGTTTTATTTTTAAGGAGTTACTTTTAAAATGAAAGAAAAGATTTTAGTTGTTGATGATGAAGAAAGAATGAGAAAGCTTATATGCGCATACTTAATAAAAGAAGGCTATGAAACACTTGAAGCAGAAAATGGTGCTCAAGCCATTAATATGTTTAAAAGTCAAAGTATTCAGCTTGTTATTCTAGATGTAATGATGCCTGTAATGGATGGCTTTACTACATGCAGGGAACTGAGAAGATTTTCAAATGTACCAATTATATTTTTAACTGCTAAGGCTGAAGATGAGGATAAAATAATTGGTTTTGAACTTGGAACTGATCATTATATAACAAAGCCCTTTAATATGAAGCTGCTGCTTGTAAAGGTGAAATCTATTCTTAATAGAGTTTATTATTCTGAGGCTCAGCCTAAAAAAGAGCATTTTTATGATGGATTAGCAATAGACGAACTTTCACATAAAGTAACTATAGATGGCACAGCTTTAAATCTATCACCAAAAGAATACGATTTATTACTTTATTTCGTAAACAATAAGAGTATAGTTTTAACTAGAGAAAAAATTTTAGATTATATCTGGGGAGTAGACTTTTATGGGGATTTTAGAACAGTGGATAGTCATATAAAAAGACTAAGAGAAAAGCTTGGGGAAAAAGCTTCTTTAATTTCCACTGTAAGAGGCACTGGATATATGTTTGAGGGAAAACATGATGAAAAAAACATTGATTAATATAAAGAATAAAATCACAAATAATATGAGTATAACAAAAAAGCTATTTGCCATTACATCTCTTGTTTTTGCAATATTTATTATAGGCACATTACTTATTCAATCCCTTTTTTTTGAAAGATTTTATGTTTATAGGAAAAAAACTGATCTAGCTATAACTATTGATAATTTTAAGACAGAGTACAACAAGACAAAAAGCGATGATGAGTCTGCTCAATTAATTGATGAATATGAGACTAATGGAAACATAAAAATTGTTATTTTAGATAGTTCAAATAGACTTAAATTTTTAACAAAGAATTCTGGATATAGGACAGATATAAGTAAAACAAGAGAATTAACACAATTTATACAAACCTGGGCCAGTGATAATGAAATGGTTGCTAGTTTTAAGCAGTATAATAGCTCTATTACACTGATGCCAAGAACTATAGATGGAACAGTAAAAAATATTTTTTTTATAACCACTGATAGTAAAAAGGATGAAGTGATTTTTGCTGTAACATCTCTGCAGCCTGTAAATGAAGCTGTCTCAGTGATCAAAGATCTCTATGGCTATTTTTGCATAGGAGCTGTTTTTATAATAATAATACTTGCTTTAATATACTCTAATATGATAGCAAAGCCACTTGTGAAAATAAATAAAATAGCAACTAAAATGGCTAATTTGGATTTTAATGAAAAATGCGAAGTTAAAAGCAGTGATGAAATTGGTAATGTTGCTTCTTCTCTCAACTTTCTCTCAGAAAATCTAAATACTGCAATGACCTCCCTAAAAGAAGCTAATGCAAAGCTTGAGAGCGATATTGAAAAGGAAAGAAATTTAGAAAAAATGAGAAAGGAATTTGTAGCTGCAGTATCTCATGAGCTTAAAACTCCCATAACTCTTATTGATGGTTATGCTGTAGGTTTAAAGGACAATATATTTGAAGGTGAAGAAAAGGACTATTATCTAGATATAATTATAGATGAAACTGAAAAAATGGGAAGCTTAGTATCTGAAATGCTTGATTTATCCCATTTAGAATCAGGAAGCTTTAAACTTACTAAACAAAATTTTAATTTAACTGAGCTTATTAAGCTTACCTTAAATAAATATGAAGCCATTTTTGATGAAAAAGAGGTTATGGTAGAAACAAAGCTTATAGAGGAAGTGCTGGTTTGTGCTGATTGGAACAGAATGGAACAGGTACTTACTAATTATATTACCAATGCTTTAAGACATGTTGAAGATAAGGGCTTTATTAATATAAATACAATTGAAGAAGAAAATGAAATATCTGTAGAAATAGAAAATACCGGCTCTAATATTCCAGAAGAAGATTTACCTAAACTGTGGGATAGATTTTATAAGGTAGATAAATCGAGAAATAGAAAGCTTGGAGGTACAGGTATAGGACTTTCTATAGTAAAAAATATATTGATGCACCATGGCTACAGCTTTGGAGCAAAAAATACAGCTAGAGGTGTAATATTTTATTTTAAAGTTCCAAAGAGAATATAATTAATTAAATTATATATGATGTTTACAAATTATACGTGGCACGGTGGCACGGGGACGTTTCTTGTGGCACATGAATGTGGCAAAGGGACGTTTCTTGTGGCACATTGGCAGAATTAATAATTAGCAATGAAGAATTATATTTTTGAAAACTTAAAATCTTATGTATCAGATTTTAACACAGGAAGAACTTCCTTAATTCATAATTCTTCATTAAAAAATGTGGAGGGAAAAAATGAAAAAGACAATTAGTATAATGGCAATACTATTATTAACAACAACCTTATTTTTTGGGTGCAAGGCAAAGACAGTTGATAATCAAAATACCGATAATAATCAAGGCAGTACAGCTCAAAATCAAGGTAATCCTAATGGAAGAGGGCAGTTTCAAAGAGCTGATTTATCAGGACAAGTAGTAAGCATAAAGGGAAATGAGGTAACAATAAAAGTAATTAAGCAACCAGAGTTCCCGCAGCAAAATGGAAATAACAATAACGGAAGCAATAGTAACGGAAGCAATAACAACAATAATAATTCTAATAATAATGGCAATAGCAATAACTCAAATTCAAATAACGGTAACACCGGAAATCAAGGCACAAGACAAAGAAGGCAGCTTGAATTTACTGGAGAAACAAAGACTATAACAATTCCTGATGGAGCTCCTATTACTACAATGGTAAGAGGAAATCAAGGCAGGGAAACAAAGCAATTAAAAGTAACTGATATAAAGGCTGAGGATATCTTACAGATTTGGTATGCAGATAAGGACAAGGGCACTGTTTCTAAAATATCAGTGCAGGAATATGGCTTAAATGGCAATGGAGGAAATGGAACTAGCAACAATAACAGCCAAAATAGTACAACCTAAAATGTTTTTATTAATTTAATACGTAATAAAAAACAGATCACAATGATCTGTTTTTTTTGCATAAATATGTATTTTTTTAAAGTTATTGATTTAATTTATGTATTAAAATAATTATTTCTATAATTAATTGAATAATAAAATGGTTATTAAACACACAATCCAGGAATAACATACCATATTTGGACTGAATTTCAGTATTATCAACTTTATTAAAATATTATAAAATATTTATTAAATTATTCTTAATATTTTATAAGGGGGAAAGCAATGAATAAGCTAAAAAGGTATATTTCAACAATCTTGGCA
>Ga0255336_101453_pt1 | contig 16842 bp, 7 predicted proteins | sample MeOH1_35cm_T3_17_FD_189102 | JGI IMG/M metagenome (GOLD analysis project Ga0255336, IMG submission 189102) | Sandy soil microbial communities from University of British Columbia, Vancouver, Canada - MeOH1_35cm_T3_179 | ecosystem: Engineered > Artificial ecosystem > Sand microcosm > Unclassified ...
GGCTCCTATACGCCGATCATCGAGTGGCTCCAATATGCCGATCCTGCACTGGCTCGATTACGGCGATCATCTGGTGGCTCGATTACGCCGATCCCGGAATGGCCTCATTACGCCGATCCGTGACAACGCAGGCCTACTACATCGGCAGCCCTATCTTCGAGAACGTATCTGAATGCGCCTCGCCACGATGCAATGGCGCTTTTCGCGCTCGCATCGAGACTTGCGTTTGGAGCCGCCGGTTGGGAAGAATGCTGCAGCCACGTCCCCGTCACCGCGTCTAGAGTTCCATCATCGCCTAATGTTGCCGAACACTTAAGAACAGCCGCGTCATTCAAAGCAGTCAAGTCGCGCGGGGCGTCCCGTAGTACCAAAACACGAAACGGAAGTGCCTCGGCAGAAACCTCATAGCCCACGGCGCCTTCAACGGCGAACCGGACAATATTTGCCTCGATTTCGAATTCAGGACTAGCTACCTGGCGAATCGAATTTTTTTCGACCTTCTTGTTGATTGTATAAACCCGTGGAAGCCGCACTCTCATTTCAGAAGCCTTTGTTTTGATAGTTATAGCAATCGCGGCGCGGAGCCGACATGCATCGGCCCGGGCGTCGCCCGCTGGAGCTGGTCCGTTCAGTAGGCGTACTACTGGCGCATGCCAACCGACATCACCGTCGAATGATTCAGCAGTTAGTCGATTGCCGACCACATAGCCGGCGTGGCACCGTCGCTTCGCTCGGCGCAAATCGTTAGCACGTTCATCGCCACAAATCCGCCATACGCTGCTTTGTTGCCGGTCGGCGCGAACTCTACTTTGCGGCTGAATATGAGCTTGACGCCGCAAGCACGCGCATCCTCCAACAGGTCTCGGCCAGCTTCTTCAGAAGCTCATCTCAATTTGGTGCGTCTGCGTAACGGCGTGCGAACCCAGACCCGACAAATAAGATTTGGCTGACAACCCGCGAGTTGCAACACGTTCGCAATGTCCGCTCTAACCTCTTGCCGATACTGCGCGTAATCCATCGGCATGTTTTTCTCTCAAACTACAGCAGGGCCCACGCGTGCTTTTTTCATTGTTGAAAGCATCCTTGTTCCGCTTCCGCTGGCGCAAGCTTTTACCTTTCTCTTTCTTTCGTCGCCATCCAATGACATCTGTCACAGACCGCCGCAGATTTTCATATGAACGTGACGATTTGCCCTGACTTTGCCAACGTTTCTACTGCTGAGCAACCTTACCGGTCTCGGCAATCGCTGCAAGCGCAACATTCTGGTCGGCGTACCACCGGACTAAGCATTCGCGCTCATGGCATTTTTGCTCGCGATAATTCCATTGGGCCCGGGTCCGCTCTTTGAATGCAACCGGGTCATCTGCAGCGGCTTTTGCCTTGGCATAGATTGCAGCCAGTTGAACGTCGTCTGAGGCCAGCTCGGCGTCGCTACAAATGATGTGCTCTGCATCGGAATGAGCCTTCGAACAGTCAAAGCTGGTCTGCTGGAATGAAGCCGTCTTAGCCGAAGGCTCGGCGTCTGTGCCTGCAACCTCCTGCGCCCAACTTGATAGTGGTGTCACACCGACGGACAAGTCAGGCCACTGGAATATCTTTATCGAGGCGTTCCCCGAAGGGTTTGAGGTTTGCTTGACGAGCACCACGCCTTTGCCGGATGTTGCATTGACGGCAAACGCGGCTTGCTCCGTACTGCACTCATGTTCTTTGCACCCTTGCGCAACGAGATAACCGTCTTGCATCTGAATTCCGGAAGAGTTCATCACAGCAAGCCGCTCTGAGATTTTCTTCCAGTCCGCTCGCGAGACGCCGTTGAAAGCAGAACGGAATCGTTTGTCATTCACGACATCAGACGGATACTTTCCAACAAGCCAGCTAAAGTCGGGAACCGGATGAACTATATTCAGTGTCGTGGCAGTAGCGGCAGCCGGCACAACGCCATTCGAACCGACTGCGGTTGTGTTGAATTGAAGCTTCGCCTGTTCGCCATTGCCATTCGACGCGTCGTGGTGAGGATAGACGGTGATGGTGTAGATGACCGCCGCCGCAGTGACTGTTGCGGATGCCGCCGCCTTGAGGGCAACATAGTCATTACCCGAACGGATGGCCGGTCGCGGCGTGACCTCTACAGTTAGTTTGGACTGAAACCACTCGTTCGCCTCCTTGATGGCTTGAGAGGAAACGGCCTTCTTACGCATGAAACGGAAGGTCTTGTATCCACCGTAAGCAAGTGCGAGTCCAGTCAACGCAAGGCCCACGGACACGCTAAGCACGGCCATGAGAAAACAACCTAACAGCGCAGCAAAGAGAGGACCGACGAATCCAGGAGCGCTCGGCCATGCCTGCACTCTGGCCATCAAAGCGCTCGCGGCTGTCTGCAGCTCACCGCGAGGTCCTTGCGCCGCAGCACACTTGTGCTCCATCTCGTAGACCGCCAGCATCGCCTTTTCTTTTTCTGCGAGCGAGACCGTGCCGATGTCCACGGCTAACTTGATAGCTTTCGTTGTGAGCGCCAAATCGTGAGCGAGCGTATTGAGAAACGGTTGAAACGCCTCGAGCTTGAGCGCTTCACCGATGTCATCATCTTCGACATAAACACCATGGGAGATGAAATACTGTCGTAGCGCATTCGTTGTGCGTGACTGCACCTTATAGACGAAGTCCTGCGTTGCCTGCTCTCTCTTTGATAAGTTGTCGGTATTCATATATTCAGACCCGGTGCTCGCAGATGTGCCGTGACTTTTCCGACGGCCCGATTTCCTGCCCTTCAAACTTGTCGTATATCTGATTCCGGTTCCCGGAATACTTGTGGTGATGCGGCCACGGGTGTTGTACGTAAAGCCCTTTCCACCAATGGATGTGCTGATTCCGCTCTTGCTGAGATTGATGCGGATACCGGGCGCGATTTTTATGCTTTTCCTGAAGCCCCAACCCATGTTGTCCCCCGGAATGCCTCGTTGAGCGAACTAAAGTCGCCCGTACGGAAAGGAAATTTTTGCCAGTTGTGCAGACGGCCGGACACCTGTCATGCCGACCGTCGTGCTGTTTTAGTTTTGAGAGTCAACGTCCGAAGAAGTGGCCTTCGTCGCATTTGACCAAGCCATTTCCAGACGCATTCTGCTGCCTGCGTTAAGCTTGCGAAGACCCACTTCTCGGGCCATCGCCTGCACGCCTGACTCTTCGTCATGTCCTGCCTGCATCATGTCGAACGCGAGTGCTCGGAGTTCGGCAAGAGAAATTTCATCGACTGACCGTGCGGTGCCATCAATGGGCCGCCGGAATTGAATCTGCACGTCAGCCGATTCACCTTTAGCTCGGAAAAACGTCCCCACATCCTCTGGGTCGCTGCGGAAGTGTTGCGACGCCAACTGGACGACCCGGTCCTGGATTTTTGCGCCTGTCCGTACCCAGCCATGCGCCCGCGCAATACGACGCGCCAGCACTTCGTCCCGAACCGGTCCTTCCACACGTACGACGTGCTCAATCAACCGAAGAAGCGTTGGGTTATAGACGACGTCGAAAAACGAGTTGGCATCGACCGCGTATCCCTCAAGCGTCAAATCCACCTCCGCAAAACGTCCCTCGACTTGGTCGCTGGAATGAGCAACGACGGCGTTGCGAGCGTAGGTGACGGGCAGCGTGGTAGCGTCCGTTACGATTTTCACCTCGCTCGACGGCTCGGTTGTCGTGTCTGTCGGCTGGTCCATCTGCTCATCCGGCATCGCCATTACGTCCGCGATAACCTGCTCCGCGAGGACTGTCGCGTCCTGCTCGGTCTGCGCTCGCTTTGCCCGCTGTTCGGCGAGCAACTCCTCGAGCTGACGATGAATCTTCTCGACCGTCCCCTGCATGTCAATCCACCAATCGGTCGACCAGATGCGCAGGATGTCCCAACCGAGGCCACGCAAGACCTGCTCACGCAGCTTGTCGCGGTCGCGGGCTGTTGCAGAACGATGATAGGTCGCACCATCACATTCAACACCGGCAAGGTAACGTCCAGGTGCGTCCGGGTCGACTACACCGAGGTCAATGCGGAAAGCCGACACACCGACCTGCGGATGCAAAGTCCAGCCTCTCTCGGTGAGCGCGTTCGATACAGCTTTTTCGAACGGGCTCTCGAAGTCTCCGACGCTACCTGCAACCGCCTCGCCAAGCGCGCGTGCGCCGCGGTCCGCAAACTCCAGGAAGTGCTTCAAGTCACGCACTCCGAGCGCCTGAGTTCTCGCCAAGTCCATCTGCTCTGGACGGAAGCTACCGAAAACTCGAAGCTCCTGCCTCGCACGGGTAATGGCAACATTCAGACGACGCTCCCCACCCTGCTGGTTCATCGGGCCAAAATTCATCGGCATGGTGCCGTCAACCCCCGGGCCATAGGTGGTTGAAAAATACATGATGTCCCGCTCATCACCCTGCACGCTCTCGAGGTTCTTTACAAACACGGGCTCAAGCTGCGTTTCCAGGAAGAAGTGCTCAATGGATGGGTCTTTACGACGTTCTTCGTCGAGCAAGTCTTCGATGAGAGATTGCTGTTCAGAGTTGAACGTCACCACGCCGATGGTCAAGCCACTGTCGCGGAAGCCGGGCGTTTTCATTTTGCCGACCAAGTCGGATACCATCGCTTTCGCTTCTGGCTTATTTGTTCGCGCCCCACCGCGCTCGTATTGGCCATTCGCGACATGATTAAAGCTGACGGCACGGTCGTTCGTGACTGGACTTGGGAACGTCACCAGGTCCCCGTCGTAGTAACGATGATTCGAGAACGCAATCAGACTTTCATGGCGGCTACGATAGTGCCACGACAGCTTCATTGTCGGCAGGTTGGCGCCAATACACTCCTCAAGAATGCTCTCGAGCTCAGTCTCGACATCAGTGTCATCAATGTCCGATTCCGCGCGGTCGAAGAAACTTGTCGGTGGCAACTGTTTCGGGTCACCAACCATGATGACCTGTTTCGCACGCGCCATTGCGCCAATGGCGTCCCACACTGGAATCTGTGATGCCTCGTCGAAGATGACGACATCAAAGTTCGCCGTCTCAGCCGGCAGATATTGTGCAATCGACAGCGGGCTCATTAGAAGGCACGGCGTCAGGCGCATCACCGCGCCCGAAGCTTGAGACATCAACTCGCGAAGGGGCAGATGGCGAGTCTTCTTTTGCATTTCATATCTCAGCAGGCCCCATTCAGAGCCTCGTGAGACACGGTCAGGCGACGGATGCCCGGCCGAAAGCTGCGCACGCACCCAGGCTTGTGTCAAGCCGATGAACCGTTCGTCAAGCTCCCGGAAATCCCGAATGCGTTTCTCGTGCTCTGCGGAAACAAAGGTGCGCAACACGTCGTCCACATCGACAACTGCATTCAACCACCAGCGACAGTAGTCGGTCTCGAACGCTTCTTTTACGCGTCCGAGCTGGATTGCGCCCTGTTCAACGCCAGCGACGACGGGGGCAAGCCCCAACGCAAGAGCCGCCGCGCGGGTCTTGCGCCACGCACACCAGGCATTCAACCGGTTCGAGCTAGTCAGGACGTCGCTTGCACGTGCGGCCAGTGCGGCAGGGAGAAGTGCACCCAGAGTCGCGACATCAGAGCTCGGCAAGCCGCTCGCGACCGTGAATTGCGTCACTGCCTGATTAAACGCCTGTAGTGCCTCGGCATACATACGTCCGGCGCCCGCAATCGCGCCCGTCGGCTCAAGCAGAACATTGCTATCGCCCAGCAGCAAAGCAATCGGGCTCTTTACTGCCGCCAGCGCTTCAGGCGAATTTGCCATCAATGCAAGCGCGCCCGACAGCGCCTCGAAGAAATCAAGCGCTGGTTCGATGGCCTCCAGTTTTGTCTGCAAACCGTTCCAGAGTCCCCCTGTCTTCGCCGAGAGGTCGTCGAACTCCCGGAGATGGACAGCAAGGGACACCAGTTCCCGCATCTTCTTGAGGTCGGCCGCCGCGACAGCACCTGCATTGCCTCGCTCGATAACGCCGAATCCCTCGTCCAGCCAATGATTGCCACTCACTGCTGCTGCAAGCACGACCTGGAAGACGACGTATGCCTTCGCGACAGTCAGGTCCGTTTTGTATCCAGACCAAACCGCGTTCGTCTCTGCTTCGAGTCCCGACAGGCGATTGATTACCTGGTCAATCTGCCGAAGCTCACGCATGCGGGCAAGGTCTTCACGCGCGGTGTCGCCGCACTGGCCCCGGCTAACCGGGTCAAGTCCAACGTCTTCCCAGGTTGCGCGCACGCGAGCCTGTTCGAGGGCAGACTGGAAGCCAAAGGATGCCCGTGCAACATCGAGTTCAGTTTTCAGGCCCAGCCATGCATTCGACGTTAGCAACGATAGGTCATCAAGAGCCTTGATTTCATCCTGAAGAGCGTCAATCTGGACTAGGCGTTCAATGTCGGCGCCGATATCCGGCTCGCCTCCCCCGGTCGATAGTTCCGCGAGCTTTTTGGTCAGCGAGCGGCGACGCATCATGCTCATAGGCCAAGAAGACTCCTGAAGCTCACGCCAATCGAGCTGGAGCTGGCGTACCGTTGCCGCCGAAATACCTTCTCTGTATATCAGCGATAACTGGCCAACCAGGTCCTGGCGCTTTCTCAAGAGTTCGATGCCAGCTGAAAGGCGCGAGCGCAAGGACTCATTCCAAGGCTGGGAAAGCTGCGACTGAATTTCTTGATAACGCGTGAGCTGGGCAATACCTTGTCGCATGTCCTCTAGGACCTGGTTGCCCCGAGGTGCAGACAGCGACGCGTGCAGTTCGCGGTGGCGCTCTACGAGCGGCTTTGCGACCCGCAGGTTTTCCGAGATAGTCTTTGCATCTGGGCGCAGAACAAATTGCCAGTCATGACCGGAAGCGGCCGGTAGGGTCGCTGATAAGAGTCGCAGCCCTTCTCGAGCACGAGAATCGAGAATAAGCGGTGGCAGTCCCACCGCTGCGCGCAGTTGCTCAGCCGCCGTTTCGAGATTAGTAACAGCCGGGCCGATAGCCCGAGCCGAGTCGAGAAGTGCGGCCTGCCACAGTGGGGACCATTCAGTTTGAACCACGTGAGCGAGCGGGCTGGACGTTAACTGCCCCTCTCCCATCACTTTCGCATGAACATCTAGCAGCTCGGCCGTCTCGCGCAGCGTTCGCATAGCGACTGAATCGTGAACCCGAGCGGATGGCCACGACAGCTGCAGCACGGGCAAGTCATGCCCGGCCACAACGCGGCCGATGGCCTCATATACACTGAGCCCGTTCGGGTATCTCAGATGCAGACGTTCAACGTACCCATTCAACTGGTTGCGCAACTTCTCCAGTCGAGCGGCTTCTGCATGCCATTCGTCCGGTGCCAACGCCGCCGCTGAATCCCATGAAGTACGGAGCTGTTCAAGCACCTCCGTCTTTCGCGCCTTGCTCGAGTGCAATTCCAGGCAGAAGTTGCCAAGACCGACGTCCGCCAGGCGTCGATAAACAACATCGAGAGCCGCCATCTTTTCTGAAACAAACAACACTCGCTTGCGCTCAGCTAGACACTGGGCGATGAGGTTCGAGATGGTCTGGCTTTTGCCGGTCCCGGGAGGCCCAATTAGAACAAAGTCTTTTCCCTTACTTCCTGCCACGACTGCTGAAAGCTGCGACGAGTCTGCAGGCAGAGGGCAGAAGGTGTTCTTCACGGGGAGCTCGACGTCGAGTCTTCTGGCGTCCGGAAACTCAATCGTGCTCTCGTAGGAATCTCGTGGCGTTTCAATCAGGTGTCGTACGACGGCGTTCTGCTTGAGTTGCTCTGTTCGCTCGGTCAAATCCTTCCACATCAGGTATTTCGCGAACGAGAAGGTGGCGAGGACGACGTCTTCAACGACCTCCCATCCCTTGATGTCCTTTATTGCGCTGGACACTGACTTCCAGATACCGGCCACATCCAGACCAGAATCGTCCTTCGGTAGCTCTGTATCTTGGATACCCAACTCCAGTTCGAAATCCTGACGCAGCATCTCGATAAGCGTCGGATTGAAGCGCGCCTCGTCATCGTGCAGCGTCAGGCTGAATCCGGAGCGAGCGCTACGTCGCTCAAGCGATACCGGCACAAGAATGAGCGGCGCCCGGTACTTCTTGTCATCTTTCGCGTCGCGTGTCCAGGATAGAAAGCCCAACGCAAGATACAAGGTGTTAGAGCCGCCTTCCTGCAGGTTCGTCCGCGAAGTACGGAACAGCTCGACCAGTCGAGTGTCCATCTCGTCCTGCGACAGTCCAACGAAAACTTCTTTTCGCTTCAACGCGTCGAGCGCATGGGAGCGGCGGATGTTCTCTCGCTGACGCGCTTCATGGATTGCCTGGTTACGAGGGTCGTTGCCGTCCATCAGGTCTGGACGCGTAAGCAACTTGATAGCGTGGCCCTCCGCCAGAATGTCCTCAAGCTGCCCGGGGTCCGGCGCGTCAAGTCTCAGTGATTTCTTTCCCGCCTTGAAACTGAGCAGATTGTTTCGAAGTGACAGGTCGAGGAGTTTTCGTTGCCAACGGGTAAGTCGGTCCTCCGGACGTTCGACTGCCTTATCGTCCACCGCCCCGTCCAGTTCCTCAGGCAGTTCCGGAGCGCTTTCAAAACCCGCTTCAATGTTTGTCGCTTCGGTTCCGACCGTCCCTCGAGCAATCGCCTGCTCGCTAGCGAGCGGTTTGATGCGCTGCAAGCGAGCGCGCTTGACGTCGACGGCCAGGTGAAATTTATGGTCATTTTCTTCAGAAATCTGCTCTTCGCCATTGGCTATCGCAAAGCTGAAGGCAGGATACGGGCGTTGTGTGAGCATCGTCGACTCAAACAGCACCATCTCCTTCAATTTCACACGCTTGCGAAGTGCCGTGACATCGTCGACGACCGAGGTCGAAAATTCCTCTGCTTTCAGCCAGACGCCCGGAAAGGCATGCCCCTCCGTAAACACCAGCACGGCGTTGAGACCAGCCTGCTCAAGCGCCGCACACGCGAACAATGCAAGGTCGAGACAGGTTCCAAGCCCGGAGTCGGCAATCTGGCTCGGGCTTCGCACCTTCTGTCCGTCCTGTTCGAAGCTTGCCGGCGGCAGCGAATAATCGATGCCCATCGACCCAATCGCATTCCAGATAGCGGATGCGAGCTCCCAGGCGCGGCGAGCACCTTCCTGATAACCGTTAATGGCACCCGATTTGCCGGCTTTGTGAAGCACCTCGGCGGCCTTCTTCAAAACCCGCTCGACTGCTGGTTCGTTCGGCTGAACGAATGCTGCGACCATGTCGGGTAAAGCCGATAAGCCGCCCCATTGATTGCGCGGCAACAACTCAACGGCAGATTCGAATGACGCGCGCTCGACAGGCTCGGTCAGCCCAGCCGTAAGCTTGAAAGTTATCAATGCCTTTTCTGACTCGGTCAGACGGCCGAGAAGCGCGCCGTCGAGCAAAAGGTCGAGGTCACTGATGCGTATATCTTTTCCGGCAGCGACGTGGTCCAGATGCCATGTCTTCGGCTTGAAAAATGACGGCTCAGAAGAAGCGGTGAGCCGCAACTCTTTGATGTCATCGGCGGTCTCGTTAGCGAGCGAAAGCTCGTGGACGACCGGAATGGCATTCTGGAAGTCGGCCAGATTTATTTTGCCAGCGAGCGAGGCCTTAATCTGCACGCAACGCAGCTCCTCCGGCTTGTCTGCCGGCTCGACAATAATCTCTTCCATCTGGCCCCCAAATCGACTCTGCCGATTTTGCTCTCTCGATTCTGATTTTGCTGTCGACCACCCAGATTCAAATGGCCGAACAGGCCAACAAATCGCTGGCTACTTGCTGCTTATCCCAGCAACCCTGATTCCGGCGGACGCGCCCCGCGACATAATCGCATAAATCGCGGCCCGAATTGCCCCAAATGCAGTAAACACTGCGGCCCCCTCAACCTTGGTGGCAACGGTTTTGACCGAAACAGTCTTCTTGCTTCCCGCCGTCTTCGCAGGAACCTTCAGGACAGCAAAAACGGCCTCCTTCGCAGCCGAAGACTTCGTCGCGACGGCTTTCTTTGCGGCAGCCTTCTTGGTAACGACGCAGGCTGTTGCCGGCTGCTTTACCACTCGCCCCGAGCGGCAGTGGTCACCGCTGGACAAAAAGCTGGACTCGACGGCAGCGGAAGCAGTAAATCTGCGATATTCCCTCACTGTGCGAGAGAGGGTTTCCGTTTTAGAGAAGGCGTGGTGGAGAAACCCTGCGTCTATTGGGGCCGGCGGGCACGGTCTTCGACCCGCTTGAAAACCTCCGTGCCGCTGAGCTCCGGGGCTGCTTTCGCGATAGTTTCGATACAGTTGACCAACTCGGCAGTGGGCCAGACGCCCTCGCCCAAGATTAGGTCAATGAGGTTGAGCGCTTCATTTGGAAATCTAGTACATGTACCGTACTGCTCTAGGTCGCTGAGCACCGTGTACGGATAGTCCACTGGTACTAGCCATGGCTTCACCACGACCAATGCTTCGGGGAAGCTTTCGCCGGCGGCAAGCGCCAGTCTTGCAAACTGCTCCGTGATTAGCCTCGGTGCCGCGATGCTGGTTTTCGGCCAAATTTTTCCGAGTAATGGTCGCACACGATTCAACCAATATTCCTCTCTTTGGTCTCCGGCGCTACTCAAAGCCTGAACGAGCGCACGAGCGCATTGTTCCAATCCATCGTGAGGAAGTGCGCGAATCGCAGCCTGAATTTCGGACCGGCTAAATACGTCCGAAGGGTCGAGCGCAGCAAAAGTCAGCACCGAAGCATATTGTCGGCCATGGTCTCCCAAGTCAACATACCTGGTCGCGGTTCGTAGGAACGCGGATTTGAAAGCTGCAAGCAGCGGACGATAAAGTCGCGGCGCCCAGAGATATCCCATCCAGGCAGCTCGAGCTTCGACATCCGAGCGGTTCCAGTCGAACAAAGGGAGAACGTTCGAGCTTGCCCATACCTGGTCCACACGCATCAACGCAATCACATTGGCGGAGAGGAGAATTCGAGCGTGCCGATACTGGGCAATATTTGTGTCGCACATGCGGGTGAAAATCGGTTCGAGCTCCGGCGGCAACAGCTCGCCGTCGTCGGGTTTGGTACTAAACCACCAGTGAAGCAGCGCTTGCGTGACGCGACCCTTGGGATGATTTATTGCGCGAAAAATTGGGTCATCGTCGTTTACCGCCTCGTCCTCCGTAACGCGGAGGAACCGCTCACAGATACTAAAGAACTCGGATTGATTAGTTTTGAGATTTTTGCCTACCTCCTCTAACCACCATGTGGCAGCTTGGGCGATTTCTTCGATGACATCCGGTGGCATGCGGCTCACAGTTGGCGCAAGGCGGCGCCAAGAGCGCTGGAGAAGCTCACTGCTGCTCCATATCTGCAATGCCTCTCGCCAACGTTGCTTTGGCCATATTCCTCGTCGCCCAAGTGCCAACAGTGCTCCACACGCAGTTGAGAAACGGTCTCTACAAACCTCGCCCCAATCGTCCTCACGGAAGAAGCCATCCGATGGCTCCTTCTGAAGCCACTCTTCAAGCAACTTCCGTTCTTGCGGCGCGCGCTCAAGCTGGCGTTCCAACTTATAGTCAGGGTCACCCGTTCCACTCATCCAATGCGAAAACTCCTCGCGTTCATTGCCGCTCAATCCCCACTGAGGATTGTGTAACTCCAGCCCGCGGAGGCGCCACTCCGCGTTTTCCGTCAAAGCAAGACCGCCCTCTCTAAGCTTAACGAGTCGGAGCCACACACTGCGGTCAACTATCTCAGACCAGCGCTGCTCTTCAATATCCTCGTTGTACATAGCTCTGGGTGGGCCTGCCATGATGCTATTCTCGAGACGCACTTGTGCCTGCCCCGGAAGCTGAGCACCTTGTTGAATTAAAAGTCTCATCACTTCTCTTTGCGTTTCCACGGACCACAACCACCAACCATTTTCGGCAAGGAGCCACTCGACCCATTCTCCGGCTTGGGTAGCGCCGTCAAATGTCGCAGCATGTAGCACGAGTCGCTGAAACGTCGGATATGGTTCACCGCGGAACGCGTTCACGGCACGTCGACCGCGTGCCGGGTCGGCATCGAATGTCGCCTTCCAGGCATCCCGGACCAATTCGATAAGAAGCGTCCAATCGTTAAAGCCCCTGTTTTGCCAATGAGGAGAGACCGAGGGCATATGCCACATGCCGAGGTCGCTCCGGTCGTCTGCTTCGCCAAGTTCCCTCATCAGGTCAAGCGTATCCCGCAAAGCGCCGTGCACGTCATGGAGCATCAAGGGCAAAGCCACCTTCCATTGCGGCGTCTGCCTCAGCTCGGTAAGGCTCGAATGGGCATGGTCCATGACGAGAACGACGTCCCAATCCACGAGTTCTTTCAGTGCTTCCCCCTGTCGGGGCTCAAATGAATCCCGCATGTCCCTGAGCGATTTTCGGAGCGTGACCCGCGGCGTGAGTAAATCACGGAGCCTCAGGCGAAGAGACGTGGTGAGACCGTCTCGATGGAATTGCGCCATCCACTGATACACATCGAAATTCTGTCCACGTGCTTTAATCCGGCCGGCAAGCAGTAGTCTCCACAAAGTGCGCATTGCCGCCCGAGGTATTCCATTCGGGGACTGAGCTTTAAAGCGATTTATCTCGTCCACGTTCTCAGCTTGCTCGAGCTTTGCTATCGCCTCCAATTGCCGCTCCACCATCCATGCGAACGACTCGCCAAGTTGGCCCCCAAGTGAAGCGAGCCAGAGCACTAAGGCAGGGTCATCAAGGTGACGCGTTAGCCATTGGGCGATGTATGACATCACACCATCCATCTGTCCGGCGGCTCCGTCATGGACGATAGACATCAGCGGTGCGAGCGAATAGGGACTGGGGCGTCGTGTGAGGCTAAATTTAAGCTTTGGATTCGGCCTGCGGTCGGGCTCGACCCCAAATCGAGGAAGGTCTGTATGTCGATATCGGTCCTCGCAAAAGTGCTGAAGCCAGTCCAACGTCGGTGCCGGTGTGTGCTCTGCAAAGCGCTTCGCCGCCGAACCCTGCTGGTCGCTTATCGCCCACAGCATGCGACCTACGAAGTCGTCTTGCTTCGTACTCGACAAGGGTCCGGCCAATGCGCAATCAACGACTATTCGCTCCTTGCCGCGTACTCCGTCGCGATATGTATTGGCCCAACTACGAATTGTCTTGTGGAGGTTCGAGTGACCGACCGACTCCTTGTACAGGATGGGAACGACATTCTTCGCGCGCCATTCGTTCGATATCTGCTCTTCATTGGTTCTCTTGTAGCTGCCGAACGCGAACATCTCGGGCGACGCCTCTCCGCGCAGCCGGTCGGCCGCCAGCGCATCTGTCATGTAGCGAAGAACAGGGTCGTTGAGGCTGTAACCGACAAAGCACACGACGTAATTGCGAAAAAGCTCACCTACGAAACGCGCGGCCCAGCGTTCTGTCAAGTATGCAAGCCCAAAATCTCCACTAGAGATAACCAGTTGGTCGAGTTCGTGCGCCGTCGGCGCCTCTGTGAGAAGACCATGGATGTAGACGATACCGTCCCATCTACTCTTCGGCACCGGCAAGAGCGGTGCCGCAAAATGACCGACGGACAGCTTGTCCCTATCGATGACATGTTGGAACAGCCGGTCAAAGTTTGTGGTTATCAACCTCGTTGCGCCACCCTTGGTCCTCGCGAGGGTTAACAGGGCTTCGTGGGTAGTCGTCGCATCTTTCGCTGCGAGGTCCGGCAAGAGAATGTCGACCATTGCGCGACGCACCGTCTCGCGGCTTCCGATTCGCGCCTCCAACAATCCCACGGCGGTGTCATATTGGAATGCCTTCAGAGCAGCCGCTTGCACGTGGTCAGGCGTCTCGCCGAGTTCCCGATAAAGCTCATCAACAAGCCCCCCAAACCCAGGCAGCCCGGCTGGGTAGGAGACTCCCGCCCCACAGAAGAACACCACACGACCGTCCTCGTGCGCTTGCAGCAAGGTTTCGGGAATATCCGGCCCATTCTTAACGAACTGCATGGTCTCTCGCCTCTTATGTTTCTATGTCGGTCAGGCAGCCTTCGACTACAGCGTAGGATTATGCCGGTTATAGCAAGACTTGAGACTGGTCCGTCGGCCGGATACTTTGCTGACAAGGAAAGCAGCCCCAACTCCGCTGCCCCATGCCGCTGGCTGCGCCCGTCTCCTTCAAAACCGTCTTAACCGCAGGCGTTGCCGTGCTCACCGCGTCCCGGCTTGCGAACAGCCATTTCTATCGTGCGCTCCAGCCAATAAATTGCCTCTCGGCGACTCTCGCCACAACCGCCATAAGGCATCGCAAATCTCCGGTCTGTTGCCGCCAAATTTGCGAGCCGCCCCCACGCGCCTAGACCCGACGATGCGACGGCGCGCACGACCCTGCGCAACGCGGCGGCGTTGTGGTCGCAAGCCACAAACGCCGCGTACACGACCCGGCCACCGCTCAATGGGATGCGCACCGTTACGCGCTTCGCACCACACTGTTCGTGCAATCGGTCGATTTCGACCATGGCATGTAGCCAACATGCGCCCAGCGAGTTGAAAATAGCCGAGTCGCTTGCCACGTTCTGCGCTTGCATAAACCACCTCCTCGATGAGAAGCGTATAGCACGTGGTTTTATGTATCGGTCGGCACGTTTTTCCTGAGCAGTTCTGCTTTACGAGAAACGCGATGACAGAGTGACAAATGGCTCGCCATGAGCGAGCCATTTGCCTCTACAAGACAGATGGGGTGCACTGTCAACAATGCCCGGAGCTCCGTATCCTGAGCTTGGGGCGCTTTAAGCCTCTGCCAAGAAGGCGCCAGAGGCCTGTTTCTCGAAAGTTACGAGACGAGGTTATTTACACCGCCATGGGGGCTCGACACCTCCTCGCAGCATCCGCCAAGACTCTTCCACCACGCCGATGTCCTTCAACAGGTCGAAGGCAGCATCCGCGATGCCACCACACTGGGTGACCAGTGTTTTAACGGCAGTCTCGGAAGGCTCGATTGACATGCTGTACAGCATATCCACGAACAGTTGAGCGTTGAGCTGAGCGCCCGCATAGCGGACGGTCGCATCACTTGCGCGTAAGAGCGCAACGTCTTCCGACGGCCATCGCTCCCGCCACGTCCACTCTCGCCGAAGAGCCCCGGCAGTAGGTTTGCTTACTGCTCGGGCCGGTGTCGAGGATTTCGCGGGATGCACAGGCGGTTCCGGCCGCGCCGGCGGCCAGAGGCCCCCGTAAAGAACTGTAAATGCGTCGCCGGTACGCTCGAGGAATCCGCATTTCGCCAGATACCCGAGGAAAAGCCTCAGCGCCGCCGACACTTGATGCCGGACCAGTTCCGAGGTGCCGAATCGCCCGCTGACCCAGTCGAAAACTTGCGACAGCGAAAACCGTTTCGTCTCTTCCCGACCGCCGATGGGGTCATAGACGAACCGGACAAAGGTAGCGCCTTGCCATACATCAATCGGAGCGGGTATGGCCTGCGCTCCTTCCCGGACAGACACCTGAAGATGTCGTGGCCAGCGTGCACCGTCAGCCAGCCCGAGCACGGTGCGCAATTCAAGACGCTTCATCTCATCGGGAAGAGCCTGATACCGAGCGTAAGCCTCGTCCACCTTGCTCTGCTGCTTCGGCGGTTCGGGTCGGTGACGCGGGACGCTTGCGGCCTCACTGCTTTTGCGCGCGACCCAAGCCTGGTACTCTGCGAGCAGTTCCGCCTCGATTACAGCGTAGTCACTGTTGCTGACCCAACTGCGGTTGGTCACACATTCGACTACGTGCCATGCGAGCTCCTGCAGCGTGAGAGACTCTTCCTCCAATAGTGGGAGCAGGTCTATCTCGATACAGGGCACGTGACTCGCACGAAGATACTTCGCTTTCTCCGGTTCAACCGCGTGTCGGACTTTCACTTCGACGATGACCTCGGTCCCGTCGTCCAGATGTCCCGCGATATCGGCGATGTACGTTCCGATGCGCGATTCCGCACGGGCTTCGTTCAATCGCCAAACTTTCTCCGGCAGGTCAGCTGTCTTCGAACGCTCGAAGAGACCGAACCTCGGGTGCAGTCTATTGAAATTGACCACGAGTGGCGGAAGCGCGACAGAGCGATGCGCCAGTATCAGCTGTTTCGCAGCAAGGTGCAGAGCGGTCTCCGCGCCGCCGACACACTCGGCCCCGGACGCGTGCGAAAAATACCACGCCCGGATTTGCCCCTGCTTCGCTAAAAGGCGACCGCCGCATCCCGGACAAACGCAACCGCACGCTTGGCCTTGGGGCACCGAGTGTATATCGACGAGCCGGCCCTGACGGTCGAGCGCAAAAACGATGCGATTATGCAGAGGTCGGATGCAGGTCTCGTTGACTAATGGCTGCCGATTCTAACTGTTCCGTCGGGTGGCTCGATAGGCGGACCGAACGGTTGCTCCTAGCCGGGTCCACGAATGCGCGCGCCTGGAAACGGGGGGCGAGACGATGAAGCAAACTTTATTTTCATTCGCATATTTGCAAGCTCACGCTGACGAATTCGTCGAGACCGCGCACGTCAATGGCGGTGTCATAGTCATCATAGTCAACGGTGACTCAAAGGCGTACTGCAAACGTGCGCTCTTTCGAGTCTCTCCATCGCTCGGTTACGTTCCTTGGGACGTGCGATTAGAGCGCAGACGGCAATTCTCAAGCGCATGCGGCACGCCGACGTTGGTAATGCCGTGTTACCAATCTCGCACCACCGTTTCACATGTGTCCGATATTGTCACGGATCGGCGTAATCGCGCCGGGGATGATCGGCATAATGAGGCCACCAGAAGTGGCCCCGAAACGCGATTTCGAAGGGACTCAAGAATGCGGTTTTTTGCCGGATTTTGCAACGGCGTTTT
>Ga0255336_101454_pt1 | contig 16838 bp, 18 predicted proteins | sample MeOH1_35cm_T3_17_FD_189102 | JGI IMG/M metagenome (GOLD analysis project Ga0255336, IMG submission 189102) | Sandy soil microbial communities from University of British Columbia, Vancouver, Canada - MeOH1_35cm_T3_179 | ecosystem: Engineered > Artificial ecosystem > Sand microcosm > Unclassified ...
TCGACGGCCTCGCAATTGGCGACGCACGCGTGGTTGAGCCAGCGCGCGCTGTTGCCGCCAAGCGAACCGTCGATGACCCGCCCATCGGATAGCCCGAAAAGGAAGGTGTGCCCCTCCTTGCCGAAACGACGATGGCGGGTTATCGCCTGCATCCAGCTCATGACGGTGCCGCTGTACTCAAGGATGAGTTCGCCCGCCCTGATGGGACGTAGTGCAAAGACGCCGCGCCCGTGAACGCCCGAGCGGCGGACAGCAATTCTTTTCATCGGTACCTGTTGCAGTGAATGTCGAGCGTGCGCTCATTGGTGTGGCCCGGCTGCGGACTTGACGGCAGCTGGAGCCTGGTAGAATCGTCCATCATAACCAACGAAAATTCAACGAAATGGAACGCTATAGGGACTTGCTTGCGCAGAAGGAGCAATTGGAAAAGCTGATCGCCGAAGTGCATAAGAAAGAGGCCAGTGCGGCGCTCGAACGGGTGCGCGAGGCCGTCGCGGAGTTCGGCTTCACGCCGGAAGACGTCTTTGGGAAGCGCCGCAAGGACGCCGGCGTGCCGGTGGCGCCGAAGTATCGCCATCCCGAGACCGGCGAAACGTGGAGCGGGCGCGGCCGCGCACCGCGCTGGCTGAAGGATCAGGACCTCGAACGCTTTCGCATCCCCGAATGACTGCCGCAGATGACGGCGCCGGAAAGGCGCGCATCTATCTCGCCGGTTTCGACGTGTTTCGCGCCGACGCACTGGAATACGGCCGTTCGCTGCAGAGACTTTGCGCCAGCCTGGGATTCGAGGGGCTTTACCCGCTCGACGCGATCGCGCCGGCGAACCTGTCGCCTCACGACAAGGCCGCGTGGATCTATCGCGCCAACGTGGCCGCGATCCGCCGCGCCGATATCGTGATGGCCAATGTGGCTGACTTTCGCGGCGTTGGCGAGCCGGATAGTGGCACCGCGTTCGAGATAGGTTTTGCCGCCGCCCTGGGAAAGCCCATCTGGGCTTATCGCGACGACCTGAGCGCACTGCGTGAGCGCGTGCCGTGCATTGCGACCGCGCTCGGCAATGTCTGCGAGCGCGGCTATCTGGTCGAAGACTTTGGGCTCCCCGTCAACCTGATGCTCGCGGGCGCGGTGCAGATCGTCGAGGGCGGCCCGCTCGCCTGCCTGCACGCGATCGCCGACGCACGAAGCAAGGGGATGACTCCCTCGTCCTGCAGACGGGGTGGCGAATCGCAGATTCGTCAGGTGTTGGGGTGACGTCAATTCAGTATATAAGGTACTGCATGTGATGAACGAGGCGCATCTCTGGACAGTCGAGCCGCACACCGCCTACCTCCAATGGCAGACCACCGACGCGGCCGGTGCGGATCGGCGGCGATTCTCCCAACGCTCGATCATTCAGCACGGCGCGATGTTCGACCGGTTCCTTCGCCATCTGGTCAGCCGCGGCGTCGCTCTTGCGACCTTTGGGCCCGAGCACCTTGAGTCATTCTTTGGCGACGTCGACAACCGCTGCGCCCCGGGCACGACCACGCGTCTGCGTTACGTCAAGCTCATCGACCGGCTGTGTCGTCATCTCGTCGACATCGGTCTGCGGGAGAACAATCCCGCGGCACCCTTCGCGCTGTCGGCCGCCTGGCCGGAGGACGAGCCAGAGCCGCTCTTCCTAGATCCGGCCGCCGACGCTGCGCTGCAGGCCTACGCCCAGCCCGACGCCGGCGACGACGCTCGCCTGTGCCGCAACCGGGCCGTGGTTGCGCTGCTCCTCGGCGCGGGCCTCACTGCGGCCGAACTTCGCGGCGCGCGCTGGCGCGATATCGCTATCGACGGCATACGGCCGCAGGTACGGGTTCCCAAACGAGGTGCACGCCTTGAACGTACAGTCGCGCTGCCGCCGTTTTCAACGCCGCCGTTAGGCACGTGGCAGCGGGCGCACCCCGGGTCAGAAGGGACGCTCCTGTTTCCGGCGCCGCAGACAGATGACAAACCCATCAACGACGTCCTGCTCGGTGCGATCGTGCGGGGAGCACTGGACGCAATCGGGTTCGCCGCGCCGGACATGAGCCCCCGCGTGCTGCGCAATACCTTCGCGCGTCGCCAGCTGCTATCGGGCCGGACCAACGAGCAGACGAGCGCGTTACTCGGTCTCGCCAGTCAGCGCACCGTCACGCGGCTTCGCGCCACCATCGGCAGCCCGGCGACTTGACTTCGCGCCCCACTCCGTAGGCTGGTTTTACCGGTGCATCCGTTCCGGTGTAACCTTTATTCGGAGTGCTACATGCCATACAGAACATCTTTCATGGATATGGCCTATCCCGATGAAGCGGGCCGGCCATGCGCGCTTCAGTTCCGCATCGCGCTGACCGCAGCAACGGAGCGTCTTGCCGTCGTCCATCTGCTGGAGACGCGGGCCGATTACCAGGGTCCAATGGAGTCGTACATCGTCCGGGACCAGATCCTTAATCGCATTCTTGAGATTCACCTGCGCGGCGTGCCGCTGAACGCCATCCGGCTCGTCGTCGAGAGCGGTGGTCAGTCGTCGCTATTTCCTATCGATTTCGACGTCGGAGACTACATCAAGCGCGGCAATCCCTACGAGGCAACACACGTCACGACAAGCCGCGGGCTGTTCAGGGAACGTGTCGCGATCCGGTCCGAGTCTGTCGTCGCCGGGCGCACCCGCGTACAGACCAGCCACGCCCAGCCCATTGCCGTCCCGCGCGACATCGCTAACGCGCTGCGCTAGGCGTGTGACGAGGTCGCCCAGCGCGCAAGCTCGAAAGGCGGTGCAGTTAAGCCGTCTTTTGCGAGCGCGTGCATGCGGCGACCTGCCAGAATGTTTGAGAGCTTCTGTATCCGATGACCTGCAACCGCACATCACAGCCCTTCGTTGCCCACCACCATTCGAGAACGCATGAAAACAATCAAGCCGACGGACGAGCAGCTCGACGCACTCGAGACGGTCGCCTCCGGCGCGACGGTAAAAGTGAAAGCGTACGCCGGCGCCGGCAAAACCTCGACGCTCGGGATGATTGCGGAACGGTTCAGCACGAAGCGTGGCCAGTACCTCGCTTTCAACAAGGACATTGCGACGGAAGCCACGCGGAAGTTTCCGCGCAACGTCATGTGCCAGACAGTCCACTCGGTCGCCTTCCGGGCCAGCGACAAGGCGCTAACCGCGCGGCTGAACCTCCCCAAGGAGCCGCCTCACCTCCTGGCCGCCCGGTACGGGCTCGGGCCCATCCGCGTGCCGACGATTATCGGCAAGAATGTCGAGCTATCCGCCTTCCAGGTTGGCCGGCTCGTCGCCGACGGCGCGGCGCGCTTCTGCCGCTCCGCGCAGGACGAGCCGGAGGCGTGGCACATTCCGGTGGACGAGATGATCACGGAGCAGTCGGCCGACGAGTTGCGGACGATGCTGTTGCCCTTCGTGGAGCGCTACTGGAACGAGAGCATCGACCCGCAGGGGAAGACCGCCATCACCCCGGACACGTATCTGAAGACATGGGAGCGGTCGCGGCCGCAGATCGGCGCGGATTTCATCCTGTTCGATGAGGCGCAGGACAGCGACGGCTTGATGCTGTCGGTCCTGCGTCGCCAGGAGCACGCTCAGGTCATTTATGTGGGCGATCCGTATCAGCAGATCTACGAGTGGCGCGGCGCGGTCAACGCGATGGAATACATCAACGCACGCGAGTGCGCGCTCACCGAGTCGTTTCGCTTCGGACCGCACTTTGCCGCGCTTGCTTCACGCATTCTGAACCTGCTGGGCGAGCGGGTACCGCTTCGCGGCCAGGCCAGCGTCTCATCGACCTTCTTCGAGGAGCATGACCCAACACGGAGCTTCGACGCGATCCTCTGCCGGAAGAACGTGACCGTCATCGGGACCCTGGCAAACGGCCTGCAGAGTGGACACAAGGTTGCGGTGCGAGCGAACGTCGAGGAGATCCTCGCATTCGCGGACGGTGCAGACCGCTTGATGCGGGGTCAACGCACATTCAGTCCTGCATCGCTCGCACTGTTCGAAACGTGGCGCGACGTCCAGCAATATGCAGCAACCCACGCGGGTCGCGACCTTCTGCCCCTCGTTCAGCTGATTGACCGTGAAGGTACCGCGTATCTGCGCGACCTCCTGTCCCGTGCCGCTCCGGAAGCGGAGGCGGATTATGTTGTTTCGACGATCCACCGCGCCAAAGGTCTTGAGTGGAACCGGGTGAAGGTCTGCGGTGACTTCCGTTTCAAGACGGAGGACGACGGACGCACGACGATGACCGACGAAGAAAAGCGCCTGCTGTACGTCGGTCTCACGCGAGCCCGCCATGAAATGGATGTGTCCGAGCTTCGCAACGATCTGCTCAAGGTCTTTCACGACGCTGCTCCGTTTCAACCCGGTCGGTAGCGCTAGGTGTCAGGCCCGACACCGCTCGCCAGCCGTGCGCCTCGATATATCCTAGAATCGCCCCTCAACCCAGATCGGCCGAACTCTATGGCAGGCATTCCGAAAAACCAGTCCACCCGCCGCTCGAAACGCTCCGTCACCCATGAACCCGTATTCGATGCACGGGAGCCCATCACGCACGGAAGGGGGAGGGAGTACCGGGACACCGAAATCCCCGCCCTTACAGCGTTTGTCGGTAGCCTGTGGGAGGAACTCCATTCGGCTGACGTGAGCCCGGTGCCGCGTTGCCCGCATTGCGCCGGCAGCCGCGCTCGCCTGCACCAGCGGCCGAATGAGTATCATGCGGTGCCGTACTTCCGTTGCGTCGACTGTCGCCGTTTGTACACCCGACTGACAGGCAGCCCCATCGCCCGGCTGCGGTTCGCGAAGAAAATGCCGGAGTTCTTCCGGCTCCTGTCCCAGCCTGTGCCGCTCGAGGAGGTGTCCCGCCGTCTGGGCGTCGAGTACGGTGCTGTCTCGAACTGGCTGATGCGCTTCCGGCAACTGATCGCGCTGCACGATCCCGACGGCCACTGGACGCCGTTCGTCAGGCTTGGCCTGAAATACCGGCCACACGGCGAGTGTCCGAAATGCGGCCACGATGGGCAGCTGAACAATGGAGGGTTTAGCGCCGACGACCGGCGACGTGCGAAATGTCCGTCGTGCGCCTACCTGTGGCCGCTCGACATTGGCACGACCGGTGGTGACATACCAGTCGTCGTCGCCAACGATCTGGCGCTCAACGCGGCCGCGCGCCGCCGACGCGCTGGGCTCGAGGCCCCGGACCTGCCACGTATCGAATCCGCTTCGGTCCGAACCCAGCCCCGCCGCGCACCGCTGCTACTGCCGGCGCCCCTTCTTTCGCCGCTCGACGCGGGTCGGTTTGATTTCGGCGGCCCACTGCGCCACAACAGTCCCCTTCCGCGCCGGCACGTGGAAGACAAGGAACTGACATCCTTCCTGAAACGCCAGGTCGACCAGATCCTCTCCGACAGCGTAGAACCACCGCCGTGCCCGCATTGCGGCAGCGACAACACGCGACTTGCCTCAGCGGAGGGTGCAGGCTCGCCTCTGCCCCAGTTCCAGTGCCGTGCGTGCGCACGTCTGTATTCGCGCGCGACCCGAACACCGTTGGCCAGGATGCTTCGCAAAGACATCCTTTATGGGTTCCTGCCGCTGCTTTCACAGCAACGGCCGCTTGCTCATGCCTCAGAAGAGCTTGGAACGAAGCCTGAAATAATCAAGGCCTGGGTCAGCCGGTTCAGGGAGTGGCTCCTTCACCTGGACCCGACGGGGGATTTTGAACGGCGCGTGCGGCTTGGTCTTAAGGCTCCACGGCCGTTGATGGACTGCCCGCACTGCCTGCAGCGGGTCGAGGCGCGACCGCACGGTTTCAAACGGACCAGGAAGCGGACCGCGGCCGAACTCAGGCGGCGCCTGTTCCGCTGTACCGGATGCGACGGCTTCTTCGACGTCAGTATCGACGCACTTTGAGCGGAGCGCCTACCGCGCTGCCTGACGCTGTCGTTGCCTCTGGATAAGCTCCGTTGCAAGCCACACAACGAGCGCCGCGGCGATGATGCTGGCCGGCCCTGATAAGTCCTATGAGCACGGGAATCGCCGCCTCGATCTTTGTCATGATTTCGTCGAAAATCGAATGCTCCGTTGTAAACGGGAGCACGCCCCTACGGGAGCGCTCCCGTAGGGGTATAAATGCAGGCTAGGAAGACTCCACGACCCGGATATGCTTCATCCAGGTGACGCCTGATGGAAGACGCCTGATGAGCGCAAGCAGACCTGCGTCGTCGGGATTGCGCGCCTCAACAAATGTGTCGTTAAGAATCGCGGCCTGCAGGTAGAACAGAAGCGCGAGCGCTCCAGTACCATGTTCTTCGGCTACCGTGCCAAGGGTCTCAACTTCATCCAGAAACTCACGGATGAAATTTGAAGACTGGCTCGCGCGATGCATCGTAACGATGGCCGCCATTGCCAGATCCGCGGCGGCGCCCAGATCGTTCTCCGGAATGTCATTGGTTGAGACTGCGCCAGAATCGGCGAGACACCGCATCACGTCGTCGAAAAAATCAGTGCAAGAGTAAGTCATTGGCCTGCTCCACAAGAGGATTGCCGGCAGGCCGTCCCCGTCTGGGGGCCAGCCCCGGCGGGTAAGTAAAAAAAATGCTTCAGAGGTTACGTCGGCACACAGTCGCCATGACGCGAGTCGCGTCGGGTGCCTGTGGACACGGCTACTTTCAGGCGCCGGTCAAACGGCGACGGGCTCGCGCCAGTTGCGCGGGTTGCTTTGCCGGCAGTGACGGACAAAGCGGCCGCCGACTGCTGCTCCCAGAACAGGCATGCAACGGCCAGTAACGCGCCAATTGCGGCCGCGGCAGTGATCTGCTGTTTCATGAAGGCTCTCCATGCGAAAGGCCCCGACACTCTTTCGAGGTCGGGGCCTTGCGGATCAGGAACAGGTTTTGGGATGCGCGACCGGAAAAACCAGCACGCGACCATCGTTGCAGAGAATGAAGTCGCCCGGCTCACCTCGTGGCTGCTGGATGAGAATCGTCGATATGTGCCTCGACGGCTGAGGCTGGGCCTGCGGTTGAATTGTGCAGGCACAGAGCGTCGAACTGCCTGCTGCCAGAAGCAGCATCATCAGGTTGGTCATTTAAAGAACTCGGTATGAAAAGGAGAGCCGCTTACGCGGCCCGCGATTCGAGAGGGATGCTGGCGTGGTGCGTTACCCACTTGCCGCCGACGAGGACGTCACGCAGGAGCGTGCCGTTCAGGACGTAGGTGTGGACAGTACCCGTGCGCTGCATTGCAGGCCGAACGGAGACGGTGACCGCTCCGGTTCGTGCATACATGTCGTATTTCTGTTTCATGGCGTTCCTCGTTGAAAAAATGGCGAGGGAACGCCCCTGTGGGGAGCGATCCCCACAGGGTTGAAAGATGAATTGACGCTCAAACGGCAAGCGCCTCTACGTCGATAACGGCGTCAGCTTCCGCAACCAGGTCCGGCGTTTGCGAGATGAAAAACTCCCGCTCATAGCCGCCCTGCCGCAATACCTCCCGCTTCATCCGCATGAACTGCAGCTTGCGCTGCGGATCCAGCGGACCATCGGACTCATCGCTAAACAGCGTCTGATACGGCTGACCCGCGTTACTGGCCAGATACAACGCAATGCCGCGCGTCAGACATTCGTTGATCCAGACCTTCTGGCCACCCGACATCACCGCTACTGCCTTGGTGCTGTCGATATCAGCGTCGTGCACGAGGATTTCAAACCCCTCACGCACCGCGCCATTTGCCAGCTCGCGCTGCGTTCGGATCTCAACCGTGAAGCGCATGCCATAGCACGCAAGCAGGAGGTCGTTCACCATTTTCGTCAGCGCCGGTCCGGCGTCGTCAATCGTCAGGGCGATAACCCCTTCGTTGCCGAGGCCTTTTGCGAGCAGCTTCCAGCGCGCGATTTCGTCGGAGATGCTTTGCACGCGCGACTGCGTCGCGTCGAAACCCGCGAGCTCGGCTGCGATCGACTGCCGTTCGACCTCACGGGTGGCCTGGGAGCGGATCAGCGATTCAATCCGCGCCTCGGCCGATGCGATGGCTTCGCGGCACTGCGTCAACTGCCGGTCGATATCGGCGATAGCACCGGTCACGTCGTCGACGCCGAGGCGGGCGACTTCCGCGTCCAGTTCCCTCGCTTCGGCTGTCAATTGCGTTTGCTGCGCCTCCCGGCGAGCAGACAACGTCGCTTCCTCAGTCTCAAGCGCGGCGAGTTCTGCTTTGGCCTTGCCCAGTCCTTCAGTCGCGGCATCAAGCAGCGGCTTGCGTGCGGCAAGATCGACGGCCTTCTGCAGGTCGCGGCGCGCGGCTGCAATCTGGTCGTTGGCAGACTTAAGATCTGCGCGCTTGACGACCAGCTGCTGCACCTCCGGCGTGAGCCGCTCGACAGCTTCGCGTTTCGCCCGGAATTCGGCACGTAGGGTGTTGAGCGATATACGTTGCTCCTGCACCTTCGTGTCGGCTTGACGCGCCTGAGCGAGCAACGGGCAGGTGTTGTGCATTTCGTGGCCGGCGCAGGGCACGGTTCCGATCACACTCGCCTGCTGCTCCAGAGATTTGAGAAGCGTTGCCCTTGAAGATCCCTCCGACTCAAGCCCTTTCAACCGGGATGAGGTGGACGTCAATTCGAGCTGCTTTGCTTCCAGAAGCTCAATGGCTGACTGTATCGGCGCAACACGGGCTTCTTCCCCACCGATACGGGCCTGAGCGACGTCGCGAGCCGCGGCCGCACCCAGAATCGCCTCTCGCTGTGCAATCACGGCAGTGTGTTCCGCAATCGCTGAGTTCAACGACGCGCGCCGCTGGTTAAAGCGCCGGGCATCAGTTGTGGCGTCAGTCACAAGCGCTTGCAGTGCCGCAGCGATTTGACTGCGTCGCGTGGCCAGTTCCCGTAACCGGGCCTGCGCACTCGCGTTAGCAGTCTGCTTAGCCACGAGAGCCGCGCGCTGGTCAATCAGTGAGGCCGACCGCGTGTTCAGGGCTTCCCGACTCTCCCGAGTCGAGGTGATGAACTGAGCATCGGACACGATGGCCTGGTCGACCACTACGACACGATCACGCTTCGCGCCCAGCGTTACGAGCTGCTGTTGCGTGGCGTCGAGAGTACGACCGAGCACCCTGGCGACTTCGGCCGCCCGCGCAGACAGCGCGCGAAGGTCATCGATATGCAACAACTCCGCGAGCAGAGCCTTGATCTCGCTTGCTCCGTAGGAAGCGAGCGGGCGCCGGTTCTGCGCAGAAAACACGCTGGTAAAAAATGATTCCAGCGAGCCGCATACCGAATTGACACACAGATCGTAGGTCTCGGCTTTTCCGTCGGAAACGGTGCCGTCGCCGGTCTGCATGGGTTGCCATCTACCATCGCCATCACGCCAGGCCAGAAAATACTCGGCCTTGCCCGTCTTGCCCGGTTTCCGGAACGCGAACGACGAACGGTATCGAACCCCGCCGTGCTCCCATTCGAACTCCTTGAGTGCCTGCGCCCCGTAGACGTGATCCCAATAAGAGAATCCATCGACAGACAGCTTGGTCGCGTGAGAGGGCATGATCCGGTACGGATGCAGGTTGTCCATAATCGTGGATTTCCCCGCGCCGTTCGGGCCTGTGAGCGCGATCAGACCAGTCGGCAGCGCTTCAAGATCGAGCGTGAGGCTCTCCCGCTTCATCCCGTCCCGAACACCGATAAACCCGGTGAGCGTCAGCGTCAGTGGGCGCATGGCTGCACCTCTGATGCGTCGAAGAAATAGTCGGAGGGCAGCCACGGCGCATCGTCGTCGTTGGAAAACATCTGGCCAACGATCGAATCCGGCATCGCGGAGCGTTGCGTGGCTTCTGCGTTCCGGGCGGCAGCCGCAGCCGCCGCTTCTGCGGCTTCGGCTGCCCGCTTTTCAAGCGTGCCATCAACCGCATCGCTTACGCTCTGACAGACGGCAGCGAATTCCGCGCTGGTGCGCTGGATCAGCTGATTCCAGTTATCAAGGCCAGTCAGCGCGAGCAGCTCGCGCGGCCCCCACTGATTAGCGTAGCCCGTTTCGAACGACCAGAGCAGGTTTTGCATCTGGACGTCCGGTACGACAGCCAGTTCGGCATGAGCCACGTTGACGGCCGCCGCGAGAATCAGGAATCGCCCAGATTGGGCAATCACTGCACCGCGATGTTCGCCAAACGGCGTGTGATAAATCCCCGCGTTGAATCCGGCATGACCTGTAAGGATCTTGCCGATATCACGCGGTGCGCGGGTTGCGCTGAAATGACGGACCCATTGGGCGCCAGCAGGATAAAGACCAAACATGACGACACTCCACAGAAGATGGGCGGAGTGCATCCCTGGAAGGGATGAATCCCCGCCAGGGTTGATAGAAAAAATGGATGCAGCGGACTGCTATCGATGCGTCGATGACGCGGGTAAAACCTTGTTCCGATAGCGCACACGCGCGCGCTATCGGAACAACGCTGTGTTCCGCGCGGGAGTGCCGTGAAGGCCACTCCCGCTATGGCGGCTAGGCCGCAAACAGATCATCGTTGAGCCAGTCGAGCGTTGCCGGTGCCGACGTGTTGGATGGCTGGCTTGCAACGTCGCCCGCGCCTTCGCCTGCCGCTGTCGTTGCTGCCTGATGAGGCAATACAACAGCGAGCGTGGGCGAATGCGCATGCGCACTGAGACGTTCCAGTACACCGGCCGCGATTGCTTCCGCATCGACCACAGCGAGCAGCTGCAATCGCTCCTGAAGCGCGCCAGCCTCGACGTTCGCAAGATCGCACCAACGCGCGAGCTTGCCCTCCACAGTCGTTTCCAGGCTGATGCCCTGAGCGCGGCTGCGCACGACAGGCAATATCCGGGCTTCGACCTTCAGATCGGCTGCGCCCGCGAACATCGCCTTGATAGCCTCGCGATCGACAGCCTGACGGTGCTCCTCGTCTATTTGCCAGCGCACCCGCACGAACTTGTCGCCGGCGGCCGCCGCGATCTCTGCGAGCCGCTCCATGTCGGGCGGTCCGTCGAAATCGATGCAGACCATCTGGCGCGAAGGCGTTTGCACGAGCTTAGCCGTCGCGCTTCCGGGTTCCACATCCCATGTGAGGTAGCCTTTGTCGCCCTCCTCGCCATAGTGGAACCGGCCGATGGAGCCGGGATACGCGACCAGCCTGCCGTCCCGTTCCCATTGCTGTTCCTTATGGATATGGCCGAGCATGAAGGCATCACATTCCGCCTCGAAAAGTGCCGTCAGCGAAAACTCATGGTCGAACCCCGCCATCACCACACCGTGCTCGGTCGTGCATCCGTTGACCGTGCCATGCGACACGCCCACTGTCCGGATACCCGACGCGCGAAGTTGCCTGTTCACCCGGCCTGCCGCCGCCAGAAATGCGGCAAGCACATCGCCCAGTCCCGTACCCGCCTCAAGCGCGCCAACGCTTGCAGCAAGCTGGCCTTTGTTGACCGTGGGAAGGCAGGTGAAGACAACTTCGGGATGCACGCCGGTGAACCGAAGAAGCTCCTCATCCGAAAACACCGGACCTTGCGATGCCCAGAAGCGGCCATCGATCAACGCAACCTGCGAAACACGATCGGCAACGAAGATCTGATGCGTGCCGCCCATCAGCGCAAAGTTGTCAAGCGTCCCGGGAGGTTCGTGAGAAAACGTGCCCTGAAGCATGAGAACTGGCATCGCGTTGGACAGCCGGTGAATCTGCATAGCCAGTGCATTTAGCGATGGCGCATGGGCATCCAGACGATGATCCGTCGAGTCGCCCGAGACCACGCCAACTGCAGCTCCGCGCGCGATCGCATCGCTGACAGCGAAACCAAAGCAGCGGTCGGATTCAACGAGATTGTCCGGCGCGTAATGCAGGTCAGAAAAATGTGCGAGTTGCAATTTCGCCTCCAGAATGAAAAATGGCCGCCCGAAGGGCAGCCAGAATGTGATGCGCCCGGATGGACGCGCTTACAGTGAATGTTGAACTTCGATGCGCAGGCTGCGCGGCAATGGGAACCACTGCGACCTGTCACTCAAGCCGCCAACCCGGAAGGGCCGTCTATGGCGACAGGTGAGGTTTCAGTTCAATGCTTTGCCCGACGCTGCGAACTGCGCGGTAGCGCCCTTCCAGTCGAGCGAGTTAATCGCGGATTCCAATGCCTCGTAGAACAGTTGATTCGCGACTGTCTGGCTAGGGGTCTGTTTCGTGTTGATCCGGGTGGCGACACCGCTCTTCGATGCGATGACCCGGTCTGGATTCACCACGGAGACGTGCGCCCATGCGACATTGACACCATCCAGCACGGTTGCCGCACCCTCGACATAGAGTCGCAAATGATGACCATTCAACATGGCGCACTGCGCGTCGCTGATCGGATAGCCACCGTTCTGGATGACGATCTGACGCAGATCATCGGTCGTGCTCTCCGGCACAGAACAGGAGAAAGCGGGCGCCGAGGACAGTCCAGCAATGGTGGCCAGGAGCAGGAGTTTCGCGAGCTTGTTCATGGTTCCTCTTGGTTGAAATCGCCGTGATGGCGTGGATGGCCGCTCGTGCGGCATTGTTCGATGCGCGAGATGCGCTGTCGAAACGATTTGAGTAAGCGCCGGCTTGCTGAAATGGTCTCGTGCAGGAAGAAAGGAGGCCAGCCCCGAAGGGGCTGGCATGGGTTAGAAGAGGTCAGCGAGAGACGTTCGCGGCTTGGCCGCCTCGATCTCCCGGTCAAGCGCTGCTGTATCGGTCAACGCCCTGGCCAGCCGATCGTTCATGCTGTCGACATCGGCTTCGCGTTCTGCCCAGCCCCGCCCGTAGGTGGTGTGCGCATAGACGCGGAACGCCTGCTTGCGGTCGTCTGCACTCAGACCCAACCGTTGCAGCAGGTCGGACATCCGATCGCGTTTGTCGGACAGTGACTCGGGCGCTTCCGCGCTGCTTCCCGCTGCATTCGACAGGACATGTTGCAGGAGTGGACCCGGCCCCGATTGCGCGGACGATGACGTGTTTTGCGGCTCCGCCCGATCTGTCGCAAGTTCAACCGGATCGACACCATCAGGACCAGATTGCTTGCCCGACTGCGAGACAACGACGATCGACTGATCGACATTGCCAAGCGGAACGACGTTACCGCCCGTTTCAATCAAAGCCACAGCCTGATTGGCGGAGTCAAGGGCCGGCACCGGATCATCGGCCGCATCGAGCAACGCGCCGATGTCGATGTCAGCATCAAGCACCGTCAACGGTTGCGTCGTTCGGACCGCCTCGCCGTTTTCGTTGATACGGGTGATATCGAACTCCCGCTTTGTGATCCAGAATCGCGTCCCCGTGAGCTTTCCACGTGCGAGCAATACGGTTTGCATCGCGGAGTAGGCTTTCTGAAGCACGTAGATCGAGTTGGTCGGCAGTTCGATGAGACCCAGACCTTTGATGTCCGGCACGGCGAAAATGAAACTCGCCGACAGGTTGCATTGACGCACCTGGTACTGCGGGCACTGTTCGGGATCGCAGATGCCATCGGTAATCGCGTCATCCTGGCGACGGATGACCGTGCGGCCGCCAAAATGCCGGACAGCACGTTGCGCGCGCTGGTCGCGTACGACCTTCGCATACGTCATGCAGTAGCGGATGCCATCACGTTCGTACTGCGACCAGAACTTGCGACCATTCGTACCGTAGACGGTCATCTGGTTCGGCAGGTTCTGCATCCAGTCATTGAACGCAAACAGCACGGGAAACCGATATAGCTTTACGCCTTCGCCGCGATCCTCACCGTAGAGCTTGAGTATCTCGTCGGCGACGTCCGGATTGGTGAAGTCCGTGCGTCGACACGTGAAATACGGCGTGTTTCTCGGCGCGAGCGCGTTTTTAAGGTTGCACTTCGATTCGAGCGCACTTGAAATCGTGTCGAACGAATCGCCTGCCGCAACCATCGAGTTGTACAGCTCGACAGCACGCGGATTTGCACGGCCTTTCGATGTAAGCACCTTGATGCCCGGACGGATATGCCCGATCACCGGCGGACGCAATGCCCGCTCTTCAACGACGCTGCGAACAGGGCCATTGACCAGATTGACGACAGCGTTCATGAGAGTTTCCTCGCTAGAAAGAAAATTGCCGTGGTTCGCAACTCGCTGGCTGACTGCTCCAGTTCGTGTGCTGCCGCTTCTCCGCGGCGCTCGGCTACACGGGAAAGAAAAATGCGTCGGTCCGGATCGCTGTATTTCGCGACCTGGGCGACTTCGCACCGCGCCCGCCATGCTGGCGATGCGGTATCTACGGTAGGACGCTCCTCGGCGATGGTGTGGCCGATCGCTTCGGCAATGCGTTCATCAAGACGGTCTGGAAGCAATGAAGACCTCCTTTGGAACAGAACTACAGGACGAAAAAAAACGCGTCCCTCAAGGTGAGGAGCGCGTTTCGGGATTCGATGGAAATGACCCGGGCGCCACGACCCTTCCGGGGTCGTGGCGCTCAGGGAGCCCTAAGGCTCATATACGAGGACGTAAGTCGCCCTCGCGCAGCATGATCACGCTGCGTAACAGCCCATTTTCGGAAGATATTCATTCCGCCGCAGGATCACGGTTCAGTCGACTACGATCGTTCTACCCAGACGGGTCTGGAGAGAGACACCCGGTGTCCGGGTCCGAACGATGTCGCGGCGCAAATGAATGCGGCCGGCGACGAGTTTTATGACTGAATGGATGGGGAGCGCGGGCGAGGCGCTCATCAGAAGAAAATTCCACACCAGTTGCCAACTGGTCGGAGCATGCCTCGGGGTACAGATTCGGGCACGGCTTGTACAGAAGATGGACTCCGGGCTGGCCGGGTCAGATCGATGCGTCAGGGACGCAGAAAGTAGAGTCAGTATTACGCAAAAACGATGAAGTGCGCGCCAGAAAGATAACGAAAACAGCGCAGCTTTTGCCCATGAATCGTCTGACGTGCGCGAGCAAAATGGCCGGTGAGAGAGACCACCCGAAATAACCACATGGCCGCCGTTCTTGAACAGACACCGGAGCCGGACCCGCGTCCAGCGCCGGGGGTCGCCCCGCTACCAGATCAGTCCACTGCCGCTTCTGAGGGTAGTGGACTGAAGCCCATCGACCGCCTCACGAGCGATTCACGCCTTGCGCGAATCAATCCGGAATCGGACGCGAAGACTGTCCTGCGCTATTCATCGCAATTCGCACGGAACTACATCCGCTCCGATTACAACTTCTGCGCAGCGAAGATCGCAGTTGCGCGTGGCGGCAAGGTGCGTGCGCTCGAATCGTCGTTACGCGAAACTTCCGAGTGGCTGCGCAAGACCGAGAAATGGCTGCTGCGTCACCAGGTCCGTCCGATCGAACTGCCACACGACCTGATCGAACTGACGATCACCCGTCCACTGGCCGGATTGCTCGTGCGTTGCCTCACGCAGTACGACCGCGTCTATGCGCGTGCAACCGAACGTGTGCTAACCGGCAAGATAACCGGCGACGACCGCGCCGGCATTCTCAATAACGCTGAGCGCCGTCTGAAGCAGATCGTACAGATCTGCATGCCGGACAACGATCAGTACGAATTCGACGGCGAACGGCGCGACCAGTAACGCTCCGCCATTCTCGGCAGACCACGACAGTTTTCCCCATGCGACTTGACATTGCCGCATGGTGGCTACGCTCGAACTGTCAAAGGAGAGACTATGGACCTCAGGGATATTCAGGCACTGCATGCGCAGTACACCGCGCAACCAGTCATCATCGATATAGCGAGTCACGCAGCGGCCATGCCCGCCCTTCCAGCACCGGAACGGGGCCAGACTGTTGGCACGCGCGCCATCGAACTCGTTGCGGGCCTGCGCAAAGTCGGACAACCGGCGCTTGTCGCGCTCGCCATCGCGGCGGTGGCCGCAACGGGCGGTATGAGCATCGCGCGGATCTGGCGTGCAATGCACGAAACGGCCGCGACGCCACCTGTCGTCGCCGCGTCCAGCGCGCCTAATAGAGTTCACGTTGCGGCGAGCGAGCCAACAGGCGATATGCCGATCAACGTCACACCGCCGCACCCTCTCACGTCGAGTGACTTCGACCCGAGCAGGCCGGTCACACCGTCGGCACTTTCGAAGGTCGACACCCGTGCACTGGCCGCTACGACCACTACGCCGCCGGCGGATCACGCTGCCTCGGTCGCTCGCCCCTTTGAACAAAGTGTCGCCGCTGCGTCTCCAATCCGCGCCCAGCGCCCGACGGTACCCACTACAGCGCCAGTGGCTACGCCTTCATCATCACCTTCCCTGCCATCCCAGTCCTCTCCTACGGCAACCGCCGCGGTCGCTCAGGTTGCGCCGCCCGTAGCGCCACAAACCAGGACTCCGGTCGCGGCGCCGGCAGCGGCACCGGAGGCAGAAAAGTCCAGTACCCGTCCCGCGTTGCGCCCTTTGCATCACATCACGCGTCACCCTGCGGCGACGGCTGGCAATGAAAACTCGCCCGAACCCGCGGCTCCCGCACAACCCAAAGCACAGCCCGGCAAATCCGGCGACGTGCAACTTTTTTGACGAGGCTAACCGATGAAGCCCCAACCGCTTAACGTCACCCTCCTCTCGCCGGGCCTCTCGATTCACGGCAATGTCATTCTCGATCACGGTATCAGCTGTTTCGGCATCGTCGACGGTACCGTCGTTTCAAATGCCGGTCTCCTGCACATCGGACAGGGCGGCATGGTGAAAGGCCAGGTGGAGGGCGAGCACGTTCGTGTCGATGGCACCGTTGAAGGCGATGTCCACGCTCGCGGTGTGCTGGAAATCAACGGCCGCGTCAAAGGCAATGTCTACTACTACGGCACGATCCGCCTTGGCCCGCGTGCTTCGCTCGAAGG
>Ga0255336_101457_pt1 | contig 16818 bp, 16 predicted proteins | sample MeOH1_35cm_T3_17_FD_189102 | JGI IMG/M metagenome (GOLD analysis project Ga0255336, IMG submission 189102) | Sandy soil microbial communities from University of British Columbia, Vancouver, Canada - MeOH1_35cm_T3_179 | ecosystem: Engineered > Artificial ecosystem > Sand microcosm > Unclassified ...
TGGCGGCGCTGCTCTTCCTCTATTTGACCCAGAGCGGCAAGATATTTCCCGGTTCGACGATGAAACCCGATCTGGCGGCGACATCCATCGCCGATCGTGGCCAGGCGATCATGATCCCCGGCGAGGCCGGGCCGCTGCTCTCCTGGTATTTTCCTGCGCGCCGTGCCGATGGCCGGACCATCTGCTATTTCCATGGCAATGCCGGCAGCATCGTCGAGCGCGTCGAGCGCGTACTGCCCTATCTCGCCATCGGCTATGGAGCACTCCTGGTCGGCTATCCCGGCTATGGCGGCAATCCGGGCAAGGCGAGCGAGGAAAGTTTTTACCGCACCGCACGCGCCAATCTGGATTTCCTGGCCAAGGCGGGCGTCGCCGCCGACCAGCTGATCCTGTTCGGGGAGTCGCTGGGAACCGGTGTCGCGGTGCAGATGGCGACCGAGCGGCCCGCTCTGGCGCTCGTTCTCGAAGCGCCGCCTGCCTCGATCCCGCATTCGGCCTGGGCGCGCTATCCCTATCTCGCTTTCGAGCAACTAATCCGGCACAAATTCGCTTCGATCGAGAAGATCGACAAGGTGCGTCTGCCGCTGCTGATCATCCACGGCCAGCGCGACCGTACCACCGATGTCCGCTTCGGGCGCATGCTGCTGGCTCGCGCCAACGAGCCGAAGCAAGGTTTCTTTCCGCCCGAGGCCGGTCATAATGACCTGATGCAGCACGGCATGCCGGAGGCGGTACGCGCCTTCTTGCAGGAGCTACCAGCCTAGAGTGCGACCGTTCCAAGTGGCAGCAGATTGGCTTCCACTTAGAACGTGAATCGCTCTCTATCTTATTGAAGAGAGACGGATTCACGTTTTAGATCGAAGCAGTGCGTGATTCGATCTAAAACGATCCGGCTCTAGAGGAGGGCTCGATGCGCAAGATCCTGGTCAGCGCCTGCCTGATGGGACGCCCGGTCCGCTATGATGGCCGCGCCGCCGGGACAGGTAACGGCCTGCTGGCGCAGTGGCAGGCCGAGGGGCGGCTCGTCATCGCCTGCCCGGAACTGGCCGGCGACCTGCCGGTGCCACGGCCGGCAGCCGAGATCCGGGGCGGCACGGGCAGCGATGTGCTCGATGGCGTGGCTGTCATCGCCACCGCGGATGGCGGCGATGTGACGAAGAGTTTCCTGCGCGGCGCCGAGGCGGTGCTGGAACTTGCCATCCAGCATGATGTTTCCGTCGCCGTCTTGAAGCAACGCAGCCCGTCCTGCGGCAGCCGGGAAATCTATGACGGCAAATTCGCGAACCGCCGCATTCCCGGCGAGGGCGTTGCCGCCGCACTCCTGCGCCGCAACGGCATTGCCGTCTTCGATGAGATGCAGCTGGAGCGTGCCGCCGCCTGGCTGGCAGCGCATGAATGAGCGCCGACGGTTGAGTTAGGTCTTACGCGGCCTGATCGAGCGCGCGTTCAAGTGCCGTGAAGGGCAGCAGCACGCAATCGCGCCGGCTCTTGCTGGCATGGACCGGCGTGAAGATTTCCAGAGCAGGCCAGTCGGCCGGTGCCGCTGCGCCATCCCGCATCATCGCCTGGACGGCGGGAATGAGTGCGCGCACGGTCGCGGGCGATTGATGCTGGCAGGTCTCGGCGATGGTGGCTGCCGCGGCTTCGCACAGCAGGCAACCCCGCACCTGGTGCCCGATCCGCTCCACGCGACCATCGGACATGACGATATCCAGCGTCACGCGGTCGCCGCAAAGCGGGTTGTCCAGGGTGACGCTAGTGGTCGGCTGATCGAGGCGGCCCTTGCCGAAGGCGGCCTTCGCGCGCTCGACCAGGGCGGCATGATAGAGCGCTGCGGTCACGACGAAACTCCTTGCACCAGATCCGCATAAGCCTGCGGCGTATCGATGTCGCGGAAGATGGCGCCGTCATCGACTTCGATCTCGGCCACTTCCGCCATATGCTCGCCAATCAGATGGCGTGCCCCGACATCGCCGGCAAGGGCCTGCATTTCGGCAAAATAGCGCCGGTCCCAGAGCACCGGATTGCCGCGCTTGCCGCCCTGGACCGGCAGGACGATCGAGCGCCCCTCGACCGGATTATAGGCTGCCAGCAGACGGCGCAGCAGGGATGGGGAGACGGCAGGCATGTCGCCCAGCAGCACGAATGCGGCGGCCGTCTCCGGCGCCAGTGCCGCCAGTCCCGCTTTCAGGGAGGCACTCATGCCGCGGGCGTAATCCTTGGCGAGGACGAAGCGCACCGGCCGGCCAGCCAGGGCCTGGCGGATCTCCTCGGCCTGATGACCGAGCACGACCACCACTTCGGCGAGATCGAGTGCCAAGGCATGATCGACAACATGGCAGATCAGCGGCTTGCCATCGGCCTCCAGCAGCAGCTTGTTGGTGCCCATGCGGCTTGACTGGCCGGCGGCGAGGACGAGCGCGCCGATCGCACCTTGATTGGCTTCCGCCGGCCTGCCGGCCCGCGGCTGCGGCCGGCTGGGAATTTCGCCCAGCAATCCGCCCACGCCCATGCGGCGGATGTCGCGGGCGCTCACCGGCAGATCGGCGATCAGCCGCTGCAGCACCCAATCGACGCCATTCTGCTTCGGCGACCGGGCACAGCCCGGGAGGCCGATGACGGGCTTTCCGGCGATCGACCCCAGCAGCAGCAGATTGCCGGGATCGACTGGCATGCCGAGTTGTTCGACGGTGCCGCCACTGGCGTGAATCGCGGTCGGAATGACGTCCAGCCGATCGGTGATGGCGCTGGCGCCAAGGACCAGCAGCAGTTCCGCGCCCGCATCCAGACAATCGGCGATTGCCTGATGCAGGGCCGGCGCATCATGCGCACAACGGCGTTCGATCGCCAGGCCGCAATTGAAGGTGGCGAGCCGCTTCGTGGTGATGTCGACCGTCTTCTCCACCACGCTCGCTTTCAGGGTCGGCAAGGTCGTTTGGATGAGCGCGATGTGCCGTGGCCGGAAGGGGGCGATGGTGAGGTGTTCGGCTGCCCGGGCGATGGCACAGATCCGGTCCAGCAAATCATGCGGCACGCTGAAGGGGATGATCTTGACGGTGGCGACCATCTGGCCGGCGGTGACCAGCTTATACCGGTCCAATGTCGCCAGCGTGACGGTTTCGTCGACCTCGTTGATGGCGTCGATGACCGCCGGGTCGAGGCAGAGCACGCCATCCGCCTCGGCGAACAGATTGGCCCGGCCGGTGAAAGGGGGATCAACGCGGATGCGCGCACCGGCGACCGCCACGGCGAGGGCGGCGGCAGCGGCATCTTCTTCGACGTCGCCGGCCTCGAGGCGTGCCGCCATCACCTGGTGATGGCCGGCTTCGGCGAGCAGCGACAGGTCGTCATCGCTGAGATGCCGGCCTTTCTTGAACAGCTGGTCGCCGACGCGGATCGCATGGGCGAGGATGGCGCCACGGCATTGGTCGAGGGGAAGGGCACCAAAAATCATCGGGAAAGGCGAACCATCTTGATCAGCGTGTGGTGCGGCGATGCAGCGCCGCCGTCATCTGCGCCAACACCGATACGGCGATTTCCGCCGGCGATTTGGCGCCGATATCGAAACCGGCCGGGCCGTGTATACGCGCCAGATCCTCGGCGGTAAAGCCGGCCGACCCCAGGCGTTCCAGCCGCCCGGCATGAGTCTTCTTGCTGCCCAGGGCGCCGATATAGAAGACCGACGTACGGAGCGCGAAATCGAGCGCCGGATCGTCGAGCTTGGGGTCGTGGGTGAGGGTGACGACGGCACTGCGGCGGTCCGGCTTCAAGGCTTCCAGCGCCTCGTCCGGCCAGTCATGGCGCAAGTCGATGTTCGGGAAACGGGCTTCGCTGGCGAAGGACCGCCGGGGATCGATTACCGTCACCTGATAGCCGGCCAAAGCCGCCATCGGCGCCAGGCTCTGCGAAATGTGAACGGCCCCCACGATCATCAGGCGGATTGCCGGATTGTGGACCTGGACGAAAAGGCGCCGCTGGCCAGCCGTCAATTCGCCGGCGCGGTCGTCGACCAGCATCTGCCGGATTATAGCGAGATCATCGGCAGAGAGCGAAAACGTGCCGCCGTCTTCATCGGCCGTGACGAGATCCTGCTCGCCGCTGGCGAGATCAGTGAGCAGGGCCGCAGGTATTTGCGCCGCCTTGCAATCCAGCAGATCTTGCAGCAGTGCGAGTTTCATCTGGCTTTCCGATCAATCGAGGCGTTCGACATAGACTTGCACCTTGCCGCCGCAGGCAAGGCCGACTTCCCAGGCCTGCTCATCGGTGACGCCGAAATCGAGCAGGCGCGGCTTGCCGTCCTGCATCACGTCAAGTGCTTCCTTGACGACGGCGCCTTCGATGCAGCCGCCGGAAACCGAGCCCATCATGCAGCCGGTCTGGTCGATCACCAACTGGCTGCCGGCCGGCCGGGGCGAGGAGCCCCAGGTGCTGGTGACGGTGGCGATGGCGACCGAGCGGCCGGCGGCCTTCCAATCGGCGGCGAGGCTCAGCAAATCCTGGTCATTGGTCATGCTGCCAGATCTCCTGTGCTGCGGTATTGGCCGGATCGCAACCGGCCGGGGCGGGGTTCGGTGCTCAAGACGCTGGTCAGGTTACGCATGGAGTTGAGATTATGGATCGGCCGGAAGTCGTCAACATGCTTGATGAGCACGCCGGCCCCCTGGGTCAGCGGTTCGTAAGCCTCATAACGCAACAGCGGGTTCAGCCAGATCAAGCGCCGGCAGGAGCGGTGCAGCCGGCCGATTTCCTGCTCCAGCCCGGCGGCGGCATCACGGTCCAGCCCGTCGCTGATCAGCAGGACAACCGCTCCTTGCCCGAGGATGCGCCTGGCCCAGCGCAGGTTGAATTCCGCCAGGCAATGGCCGATCCGCGTCCCGCCCGACCAGTCAACCACCGACTTACTGACCCGGTCGAGGGCGACATCGATATCCCGGTGCCGCAACAGTCGGGTGATATTGCTGAGCCGGGTGCCGAAGAGAAAGACATGGACGCGATCGCGGTCATTGGTGATCGCATGCAGGAAATGTAAAGCGAGGCGCGAATAGCGGCTCATCGAACCGGAAATATCGCAGAGCACGACCAGCGGCGGATGGCGTCGCTTCGGCGATCTGAAGCGTAGCGGAATGGCACCGTGATGGCGCAAGGCGGCCCGCAGGCTGGCCCGCATATCAACCTGGGCCCCGTGGTCATCGCGCCGGAACCGCCGTGTCGCGACATCCATGATCGGCAGGCGCAACGCGGCGATGGCCTTTTTTGCCAGGGCGAGTTCTGCATTGGTCATCTTGTCGAAATCCATCTGCTGCAGGACCTCGCGCTGGGAATAGGTGAGGACGGCGTCGGTGCGGATCTCTTCCTCGCCATCCAGCAGATCTGCTTCCTCCGCCGGTCGATCGCCCTGCAGCGCCTCGCTGAGGCGCGGACTGATCTCGTCATGGGTGGCGCTGTCGGGCTGCTCCAGGGTGAAGCGCGGCAAGAGCAGCGACATCATGCGCTGCAGGAAATGCGGATTTTTCCAGAAGATATGAAAGGCCTGGTCGAAGATCTCCCGCTGCTCGCGCCGCTGCACGAAAACGGCATGCAGGGTCCAGTAGAAATCGTCACGGTTGCTGATCCCGGCCGCTTGCAATGCCTCCACTGCGGCGATCACCTTGCCGGGCCCGATCGGCAGGCCGGCGGCGCGCAAGGTGCGGGCGAAATACATGATGTTGTCGACCAGCCGGCCGCCCTTCATATCCGGGCCGTGATCGACAGGGGACATCAATGCGCCGCCATTTCGGCGCGGACTTCTGCCAGCAGACGAGCGGCTTCGCTGCCTTGGATGCGAGCGATATCGTCCTGGTATTTGAGCAGCGCGCCGAGGCTGCTGTCGATCGCCTTGGGATTGAGGGCAACCTCGTTCAGCTGCACCAGGGCATCGGTCCAGTCGATGGTCTCGGCGACCCCCGGCAGCTTGTAGAGGTCGAGCTTCCGCAGTTTCTGGATGAAGGCCACGACGTCGCGGCTGAGCTGCGCCGAAGCCTCCGGTACCTTGGCGTGCAGGATTTCCAGCTCGCAGGTCGCGTCCGGGTAATCGACCCAATAGTAGTAGCAGCGGCGCTTCAGTGCGTCATGGATCTCGCGGGTGCGATTCGAGGTGATGATGACGATGGGCGGCGTCGCTGCCTTGACGACGCCGATCTCGGGGATGGTGATCTGGAAGTCGGACAACACTTCCAGCAGGAAGGCCTCGAAGGGCTCGTCGGTCCGGTCGAGCTCGTCGATCAGCAGCACTGGTGCGCCGGCGGGATCAGGCTCCAAAGCCTGTAGCAGCGGGCGCTTGATCAGGAACCGGTCGGAAAAGATGTCGCGGGCAACCGCGTCGCGCGAAGCGTCATGGGCCGCCTCGGCAAGGCGGATTTCCAGCATCTGCCGCGCATAGTTCCATTCATAGACCGCAGCGGCGACGTCGAGGCCCTCGTAGCATTGCAGACGGATCAGGCGGCGGCCCAGAACCGAGGCCAGCACTTTGGCGATCTCCGTCTTGCCGACACCGGCTTCGCCTTCAAGGAACAGTGGCCGTCCCAATTTGAGCGCGAGGAAAACCGCCGTGGCCAGGCTGCGATCGGCGAGATAATTGCCGTTCTGCAACAAGGCCGCGGTGGCGTCGATGGAGCCGGGAAGGGGCGTGCCTGAGGTCGCGGTTTCACCCATGCCGCGGCCTATTTCTTCACCCAGTTGCCACCACTATCCATGTAGTACCAGCCGGGTTGAAGGTTTTCGTTGATCAGCTTTTCCGCGGTCAGCGCGCCGATCTGTTCGACCGGCACGCCCTTCTGCTTGGCGATGCTCTGGTATTTCGCCAACCGCTGCGCATTGACGCTGGCGATCAGGGACTGGATGTCGGGTGATGGCGCGCCGACTGGGCCGACATAACCGTCGGGTCGTTCGCCGACCAGGCCCTTTGCCCGGGCGCCGTCCAAAGTTTCCGCCGAGGCGCTTGCCGTCAGCAGGGTGAAAGCCGCCAGGAAGACGGCCAGGCCGCGCAGGATGCTGCGACTGATATGAGAGAGCGGAACAAGTCTCATGGTCATCGGTCTCGCTTCTGCCTAGAACACATTCGGATCGGACTTGATCAGGTTGTCGACATCCTTGTCGACCTTAACCCGCACTTCCTGCTCGATCTTGACGTTGAGGTTGATCACGATCGGTTTATCGGGCGCTTCCACCTTCACTGTCGGGCTGCATCCGGCGGCGAGAAAGCCTGCCATCAGGACGACCGCCGGCAGCACCGCCCGGCTAACCCGATTGGCCCCGATCGGGTCGTGGCTTTCAGTTGTGCTCGATCTCAATCGATCTTCCTCCCCCCGATGTCTCGTCCTGGCGCGCGTTTTGACCTGGCACGGAGACTAGTGAAACTGGTTGAGCTTTTCCTCAATCATATCTGGCACTTGGTATCCGGCCAAGCCCTGACGCAGGATTTCGTCCAACCGGCCGCTGGCGGTGAAATTGAACTCCACCGGATAGCCGTTATAGAACTTGGGGTTGCTGCCGCTGATATGCAAGCCGAGCGACGCGTCGCCGGTTAGTTGTCTCTCTAACGTGATCACCAGTTCCTTGTACTGGAAATCCGACAAGGCACTGAGCGCCATATTGACGCTGTCACCGGCATTCTTCACGGCGGCGGGCGCGGCACCGGTGTCGTATCTGAGGGTGCCCGGCCTGGTCGCGGCCAATTTGGCGCCCTTGATGATGACGCCGTCCGGAAACAGGCTGACGGGAATGGCGCCGGCGATCTCGCCATCACCATCGAGGCCGGCGATGTTGATGAGCTTGAAGAGCTGATCGACGCCGAGGTGATCCACTTTGAGGTTCAACTGCTGCACCGGCGCGTCGGTGGACAGGGTGGTAGGATCCAGCGACACCTGCCCGTTGGCGAGGTTGAGGGCGCCCGATGCAATCTTGATGGTCTTGCCATCATCGATATCGAATTGCAGCAGGCCGTTGGTGAAGGGCAGGCCGAGCACGATCTGTTCGACGGCCAGGCTCTGTCCGGGCGATGTGGAGAACGGCCAGAGCCGGTCGATATGGATGACGCTGTTGAGGTTCTGCACCACCGCCGGGCCGAGCCTGCCGCTAATGTTGCTGAGCGCGAGGTTGATATCGGAATTGAGTGCGTTGTCCGGCGTCAGGGTGACGTCGCCCTTGACGGCAATGGCACCGCCGATATCGCGCATATAACGGCCCAGGATCGGCGCCAGATCCGTCGGTTGCCAGCCATTGGCGGCAAAGGCCGGCGGCGCAAAGTCGATATGTCCCCGGCCCGCATGCTGGGCCAGATTGTAGGTGCCGGAGAGCAGCAGGGGTGTCTTGCTCTTTGGCTCGGTCAGGGTGGCGCTGATATCGGCCTTCATGTCCTTCAAATTGGCCTTGGCCGTGAGGCGCAGCGGGGCAATCACATTCGGCATCTCGATGTCGCTGACGGCGAGATTGGCCGTACCGCTGGCCGCACCGGGATTGGCCGTGAAATCCAGTTGCAGGTTTGCCATCAAGGCCAGGAGTGCTTGCCGGGTAGCTTGCAGGTTCTGCAGCGTCACCTTGCCGTGGAGGTCAGCAGTCGGATCGCCACCGAAGCTCAATTTTGGTGCTGTGGCCGTGAGGCCGATGACCGTCTTCTGGCCGGTCGGAAGGACCTGCGCTTTGATATCGCCCAGGGCCAATGACCCGCTGATCGGGTCGGCGAGCCGATGATCCTGATCGGCGCCATCAAGCACCCAGGAGAACTGGCTGCCATTCGGTTGGATCGCCAGGGTGAGCAGGCTGGGGAAGGTGACAGGCGCGCCGCTCAGATCAAGCAGGGTAAGTTTGCCGGTTTCGGTCGGTGTCACCAGGAGCCTGGCGCCGTCATATTGGGCATGCAGCTTCAGTGATGCCGTCGGTTCTTTCAGCGTGATCCCGCCGAGCGGCAGCGATTGATCGCGCATATCGAGGGCGAAGTCGCCGGTCGCCTGCGGTTGCTGACGCAGGTCGATGGTGCCGCTGCCATTGCTGATGGTGCCGGTAAAGCTGCCGGACGGACCGCCCTTGAAGTCGACGGCGAAGTCACGGAAGACGAAAGTTTTCGGTGTCGCCTGCGGCGGCATCACCTCGTCACCGGCGGTCTGCAGGGTGGTGACGACATGAAGGTCGATCGGCGCCGGCAATTGCGGCAAGGCGATCCCTTGTGCCGACAGGTCGACCTGCACGCGTGGCCCGGGCGTGTCGCTGTTGCCGGCACCCAGCGATGCCTGGAAGCTGATCAGTCCCGCTTTCGGCGCGACGGCAGGCAGCAATTGCCAAAGCTGCGATTGCGGCATGATGGTGGCTTGGAGCTGCCCCTCGGGCGCCATCTGGGTCGAGACGTTGCGGATCGTCGCTGTCGTCGACATATGGGCGCCGCCATTGGGCTCCGTCCAATTGAGATTGGTGAACAACGTATCCTTGTCATAGGTCGCCATTCCCTGGATGCGTTGCTGGCCAACCGGTGTATCGAGCAGGATGGCAAGATGATGCAGGATGATGATCGGCAGGAGCGGCTTGCCAGCGGCCTGGTCGTGTGCGACCGGGCGGATCAGGCGCTGCAGGCTGCCCAGTTGCAAGCGGCCGTCATAGCCGAGATGCAAGGTGGCATCGCCGATTTCAACATGTAGCAGGATAGGGGCCGAGAGGCCGTTAAGTGCGTAATCGACGCGGATGTCCTTGAAAACCGCTTCATCATGGTCGCCAAGCCGGAATTCCGACAGCTGGATGCTGTCGAAATCAACATCGTTGACGGCGACTGTGGTGCCAAGCCTGAACTGCCGGTGCAGATAGCTTTCGGCAAGCCACCCCGTCAGGCCGCCGCGCCAATTCCAGGCGACCGCAATGCCGGCAATGACGACCGCTAAGATGGCAATCAGCCAGAACCGCTTCGCACGGCCTCGCTCGGCTACTGACATTGTCAAAATCCCCAGACGCGCCCGGAGTTTAGCGGCTGTTTTGCGATTATAAAAGGCGCTTGCGGCAGGAGCTGGCGGTGGCCAGGATGCAGGCAAAGATGCCAGGCGGATGTGAGTGGCCATGATGGTGAGCGGGTTGGGAATACAGGTGCGGTGGGATGGCAGCGGACGATCCGACGGGATTGCCGGAACGCGGAAGGCGCATCCGCCACAAGCGCTGTTGTTCTTGGCGCAGGTCATCGCTGCGCTGGTGATCTTCAGTTGCCTGTCTGGTTCGTCCAAGCTGGCGATCGCACAGCAGCAGGCCCCGGTTTTGCGCCAGGTAAGCTGCTGGTTCGAGGCGCCGACGGCGCGGACGGTCAAATGCTATCGGTTGCGGGTACCCGAACGGCGAACCGTGGATCGTCCGACCGTCCAGGGTGATGCCGGTGGTGCCGCCGGACGACCGGTCGCTGGCAAGGTTGGCGGTGAAGCAGGGGCCGGCCGGTTGCCCGCCCCCGTAATGCCCGCCCCCGTCATGCCCGACCCCGTCATGCTCGACTTGCCAGTGGCGGTGATCTCCTCGCCAAAGGACCGCCGGCACGATGATCCCGTTATCTACATTTCCGGCGGACCGGGTGACGGCGATTGGCTCGATGCCGATCGGATCGGCTATTGGTGGGACTTTCTCACCGCCAATCCCTGGCTGCGCCATCGCGATCTCATCCTCTTCGATCAACGCGGTGTCGGCATGACGGAGCCGCGGATCGACTGCCCGGAACTGGAAGCCCTGGAGCTTCCCAGCCTGGCTTTCGGCAACGATCACAAGGGCGCGCTGGAACAGTCGCGCAAGGCGACGCAGGCCTGCCTTGCCCGGGTGATCGCGGAAGGGCACGATCCCGCGGCTTACACGACCGAGGCCAGCGCGGAAGACCTGCACGATCTCTTTGCCGGCCTCGGCATACCGCACTGGAACATCTACGGGCTTTCCTATGGAACCCGCTTGGCGCTGACCTATATGCGCTTGCACCCCGACGATATCCGCACCGCCATTCTCGATTCCGTCTATCCGCCTGCCGTGCATTTCCTGGAGGATGATGCGGCGCACACGGATCGCGCCTTCCGGCTGATCTTTGACGCCTGCGCGGCCGATCCGGCCTGCCGGCGCTGGTATCCCGATCTTGCCCAGCGTCTGCAGGCGCTGGTCGATCGCCTGAACCGGACGCCGCTGCAAACGCATCATGCCGATCCCGATGGCGGACCTGAGCTCCAATTCCCGCTGACCGGGGAGACGCTGCTCATGCATCTGTTTTTCAATTTGTATAACCGCGACGATATCGAGCGCGTGCCGCAGATCATCGATATTTTCGACCGCAATCTGGCTGGCCCGATCGGCAAGGAGGTCGATCTGCTGGTTGCCGAACTGCATGACCGTCCCAATTGGGGCGATGCCATGGCGTTGACGATCGATTGCCTGGAGGATCTGCCGTTCAACGATCCGGCCAAGGTGCAGGCGAACTATGCCGCCTCGCGATTGCTGCACAGTTTTGCCGATGCCGATCCCGCGGCAAACTGTCCCGCCTGGATCAAGGCGTCGCCCGTCGCCACCATGGCGCAGCCGGTCGACAGCGCCTTGCCCGGCCTTGTCTTTGCCGGCAGCAACGACCCGGTCACGCCGCCCGATTATGCGCAATTGGCGGCGCGCCATTTGGCCCACGGCTTCTATGTGGAATTTCCCGCCATCGGCCATGATGTGCTGGGAAATTCGGTCTGCGCCGGGCGCGTGGCGGAGGCGTTCCTCAACACCCCGGATCAGCCACCGGCCGATCCGTGCCAGAAAGTGCCGCGGCCGCTGGTCTTCGCTCCGCCGATTGCACACTGACCTTCGGCGACGGCACTCTCGGCTTAGAGCGCGATCGTTTTAAGTGGAAGCAGGTTGGCTTCCACTTAAAACGAGAATCCGGCTCTAGAGGAAGGTGAGGGCGACCACTGCCAACAGGATGATGACGACGATGCCGCCCAGAAAAACCAGCTGGCGGTTGTTGCTGAAATCTTCTTCGACGGCTGGCGCGGCTTCCGCCTGTGTAGCTCCATGACCATGCAATCCGTGGTCATGACCGTGATCTGCGTGGCCCGCACCGCCATGCGTCGCTTCGGCCGCCGGGGCGAGCTGTTCCAGTGCCGCGTCGAGCGCGACCGCCGGCGCCGCCTCTTGGCCGACGCGCGCGGCAAAGGCGGCGAAGAACTCGTCGGCCATTTTCTTGGCGCTGCCCTCCACCAGGCGTGAGCCGATCTGCGCCAGCTTGCCGCCGATCTGCGCGGCGGCAGTGTATTTCAGCAGGGTCGACTTGCCGCCGTCCTGCTGTACCAGCACGACTTTCGCGCCACCCTTGGCAAAGCCGGCAGCACCACCCTGGCCTTCGCCGGTGATGGTGTAGCCGTTGGGCGGATCGATATCGCTGAGCGTCACCTTGCCGCCGAAGCCGGCCTTGACCGGCCCGATCTTGGCGGTCACCCGGGCGGTGAACTCGTTCTCCCCTGAACGGACCAGTTCCTCACAGCCGGCAATGCAGGATTTCAGGATCTCTGGGTCGTTCAGCGCGGCCCAGACCGCATCGCGCGGCGCTGCGATCAGATACTCGCCCGTCATGTCCATCGTGGAAGCTCCCCCTTGCCCGAAGCGGTTCTCGACCGACAGTCATCCGCTGCCGCTCGAACCGTCATCCAACGGAGGTCTTGACTCAAAGTCAAGCGCAGCCGAAGTTTCTGGCATGACCCAATTCCGCTCCAGATCCCTGGTCCTCTTTCGCCTCCTGGCCGGTCTGTTCCTGGTCCTGGCCCTGCTGGTGCAGGATGTTCCCGCCCAGGCTTTGCCGCGGGACATCGTCGTCATTCGCACCAATGGCGGCAGCTATCGCTTCAATGTCGAGCTGGCCGTGACGGAGGAGGAGCGGGCGAAGGGCCTGATGTTCCGCCAGGAACTGGATCCCGGTGCCGGCATGTTGTTCCTCTACAACCAGGACCAGGCCGTCACCTTCTGGATGAAGGACACGGCCCTGCCGCTCGACATGATCTTCATCGCCTCAGACGGCAAGATCACGCAGATCGTCCGGCATGCCGAACCCTATTCGGAAAATCTGATCCCCTCGAACACTTATATCCGCGGTGTCTTGGAAGTGATTGCCGGTACGGTCGATCGCTACAATATCGCGCCCGGCGACCAGGTCGATTACGGCAAGTTCAAAATGCCGGGCGCCGCCAGCGCCAAGACCCCCGGTCAGTAACGGGACCTCCGGTCAATAAGGCGCCTCGCCAATGAGGCGACGTGACAGCTGATGCGGCGAGGCTGATGCCCGCCGTCATTCGGCTTCAGACCCCGGCTTCGCTCGGCTGCGGGACGCGCTTGTATTGCACCCCGGATTCAAGGGCGCTTTGCGCAACAGTCTTCCGGCGGCTGGTGTCACTGACGCAGAAGATATGTGCGTAGGGGGTACCATCGATCCCGTTGAAGATGGAGGCCACTTCCCAAACCAAAAGGGACATATCGGCATTCTGATAGCGCGTCCCAACGGTGACACGCGCCTGTTTCCGGCGGGAAAATATCCCAAGCATGCATTTATCCAATTCAACGGCGGATTCGCCCGACGAGCGAACCACGTATCAGATACCACATCCGCTTGATCGGGGACAAGATTCTGCGCAACGCTCTGGACAGGCGGGATACCGCTCCAGTTCTTCAACCGGCGCGGGTTGGATTTGGAACCGTCACATGACCGTCACGGCCTGGCCGCCGAGCAGGCGCGTCCATCGGCGGCTGGAGAAAAACCGACCGCTCCGGCGGGCAAATTTGCACTGCCCATCCGAAGCGATCGCGCTCTATCTCATTGAGTAGAGACGGCCTGATTACGCGTTGCGCAGGTACCAGGCATAGTCGAGTTCCGTGACACGGCTGAAGAAACGATCCTGTTCCGCCCGCTTCACGGCCGTGAAGACGTGGTGGAAACGCGGGCCGAAATAATCCTTCATCCGTTCTGATTTCTCGAACAGGTCCAGGGCGGCGAACCAATTGGTCGGCAGCTTGGAGCCGCTCTCCTGGGCATGGGCATAGCCATTGCCGACCACCGCCGGACCGGGATCCAGGCGATGGCTGAGGCCAAAATGGATGCCGGCCAGCAGGGCCGCCACCGCGAGATAGGGATTGGCATCGGCGCCACAGACGCGGTGTTCGATATGGCGCGTATGCGCCGGGCCGGCCGGCACGCGGAAGCTGACGGTGCGATTGTTGACCCCCCATGTCGGCGCCACCGGGGCATAGGAATTGGCCCGGAAACGGCGATAGGAATTGGCATTCGGGGCGAAAACCGCCATCGAATCTTCCAGCATCGCTATCATACCGCCGACCGCGAAGCGCAGGAGTTCGCTGCCTTCGGGGTCATCGCTGCCGAAAGCATTGTTGCCCTTTTCGTCGGCCAGGCTGACATGGAGATGCATGCCGCTGCCGGCGATGTCGTTATGCGGCTTGGCCATGAAGGTGGCTTCGAAGCCGTGCTGAACCGCGACGCCCTTGACCAGTCGTTTATAGAGAATGGCGTCATCGCAGGCGCGCACGGCATCAGGACGATGCCGCAGGCCGAGCTCCATCTGTCCCTGGGCATATTCGGAGATCGAGGATTCCAACGGCAGGCCGACCTGGTCGCCGGCCGCATAGATATCGCGGAAGAAGGGCTCGAAATCGTCCAGTTCCCGCAGGCCATAAACCTGGATGTCGTGCTGGCGGTGGTTGGTGACGGGACCGATCGGCGGCTGCTTGCCACCCTGGGGGGCGGCTTCGCGGTCGACCAGGAAGAATTCCATCTCGCAGGCGATCACCGGCGTCAGCTTGAATTCCTTGAAGCGGTCCACCACCCCTTGCAGGACATGGCGCGGATCGAAATTGCAGCGCGTGCCGTCGAGCTCATACATCGTCAGCATGACCTGCGCGTAATCCGGGCCGAGCCACGGCGCGCGGGTCAGTGTGCCGGAGACGGGACGGCCCAGCCGGTCGGCATCGCCATCGCTCCAGACGAGGCCGGATTCCTCGACATCCTCGCCGGTGATATCGAGGCCGCCCATGGTGCCGGGCAGGAAGCGGCCATATTCGTAAATCGGCCGCAGGTCGCGCCGCAGCAGATTCTTGCCGCGCGGCACGCCCGATTGATTGGTCCAGAAGATTTGCACGAAGCGGATATCTGGATTCTGCGCCAGAAAATCATCGCATTCGCGCAGATCGGCAATTTCCGGGCGGACGGTTCCCTGACTTGAATGACTGTCGTTCAATTTCCCTCACCTTGATTATCTGTCGGCAGTTATTGCGATCGCCGCGCGGCGATCGGATCGGTCACTTGACCAGTTCATCCAGGCAGCCGCCAACGGTTGCCACCAGATGATCCACTTGCGCGCCGGTGGTCGACGGACAGACCAGCGTCATGTTGTGGAACGGGGCGATGATCAGGCCCCGGTTGAGCAGGAACAGATGGAGCGCCAATTCCAGTTTGTGATGCATCGCCGCTTGCGCCTCGGTGCCGTTGCGCGGCCGTTCGGCGGCGCAGACGAATTCCGCTCGGGCGCCGACATTGGAGACATGCCAGGGCAGGTTACGCTGCTTGATCTCCGCCTCGATGCCGCGCGCCAGCTTCTCGGAGAGCGGCAGCATATGGTCATAGGCGGCCGGCGTCATGACTTCCTCGAGATTGGCGCGCATCGCCCTGAGCGCCATGGCATTGGCGCTCAAGGTCGTGCCCATGCCGCTATAGCCGGGGCCGGCATCGATCTCGGCCTGCTTCATCTTCGCCGCCATTTCGGCGCTGCAGCCATAGACCGAGCAGGGAATGCCGCCGGCGATCGGCTTGCCGATGGTGAGGAAGTCAGGTTCCAGGCCATGCGAGCGGGTATAACCGCCATAGCCGGTGGAGATGGTATGCGTCTCATCGATCACCAGCAGCGTGCCGTATTTGCGCGTCAGGCTGCGCAGGGCATCGAGGAAGCCCGGCTGTGGCAGCACCATGCCGATATTGGTCAAGGCCGGCTCGGTGATAACGCAGGCGACGTCGCGATCGGCGAGGGCCGCTTCCAGTGCGGCGACGTCATTGAATTCGACGATCTTGGTGTGATCGCGCATGTCATAGACCTGGCCGATCAGGCCCGGCCGGTGGATCGGCTTGCCGTCCTTCAGGCGCACGAAGGTATCGTCGCAGGAGCCGTGATAGCAGCCGTTGAAGACCAGGATCTTGTCGCGCTTGGTGATGCCGCGGCACCAGCGGATGACGAAGCGGTTGGCATCGGTGGCTGTGGTCGCAACCTGCCAGATGGGCAGGCCGAATTTCTGCTCGAGCAACTGGCCGACGGCGACGATGTCTTCCGTCGGCAGCATATAGGTGAGGCCATGGCGCGCCTGTTCGGCGATGGCGGCGGCGACCGGTGCCGGTGAATGACCGAACATCGAACCGGTATCACCGAGACAGAAGTCGTCATAGTTATGGCCATCGACATCGGTCAGCGTGGCGCCGAAGGCATCGGCGACGAATAGCGGGAAGGGCGTTGACCAGTCGAGCATCCAGTGCATCGGCACGCCGTGATGCCAGTTGGCGGCGGCAGCTTCCGCCAGTTGCCTGGATCGCGGATTGCGCTGGGCGTAGAGATTGCGCTCACGATCAATCATTGATGCCACGCGTTCCATCGGCACGCCGGCCTCTATCGAGGTCATTTTACAGCTACTCCTAAAAGAAGACTGCTATTGATAGCGACTGCCCGGAGGCGCATCAAGGGGCGCCCCGGCAGCAATAGGGCAGCAATTATGCAGGGCCGGCACTGCGTTTGTTTGGCTTGTCCAAACTTAGGAATTATGGTG
>Ga0255336_101458_pt1 | contig 16803 bp, 21 predicted proteins | sample MeOH1_35cm_T3_17_FD_189102 | JGI IMG/M metagenome (GOLD analysis project Ga0255336, IMG submission 189102) | Sandy soil microbial communities from University of British Columbia, Vancouver, Canada - MeOH1_35cm_T3_179 | ecosystem: Engineered > Artificial ecosystem > Sand microcosm > Unclassified ...
TATTTGAAACAATTTGCTTTCTCCAGTAATATTGCCATCGTTCAGATTAATTAATCTGACTTTTTTTATATAAAATTAAGCTAAAATTATTTGACTTTCAAAGAACAAATTAATTTGCCATATAACACTTAAGTTAAAATATTTTTAAGCTTCTATCCTTCGTAATTTACCCATTTGAACAACATCATCTGACGGATTTATGTTTTCTAATGCCATTCTTTCTAAATCTTCTTCAAGCCAATCAGTTCTAAGGATATATTTATTCCCTGCCATTAAAAATCTTATTTTTTTCTGTTTACACCATGTTCTTAAAGTGTATTCAGGTAATTTACTCTCTATAGACATTTGTTTTAATCCTAAATGTTTAGTCAATTTGCTCACCTCCTGACATAATTAACCCTACTTTCTTTTTAATTTCTATATTGTTGCAGTTTAAATAATTTGTTTTTACAGAAATTATCAGCTGTAACAGCTTTTTATTAGTTTCCTTGCCCATTTATTAAACCTCCTTATGTATTTTTCTTCTAATATTATTGTTATTACAAAATAAAAATAATAAGATTTTAAGACCAAGTAATAAAATTAAAATACTACTTTAATAAAAAATGCCAATAAAACAATTAAGTTTTATCGACATTCTAGATGTTCTTTAATTTATTTGGATTTAATATATTTCTCACGGCCTCTACTCCTGTTGGATCCTCACGCCAGGATTTTACGCCATTTTGACACTTCTCTTTCCTCCGCTGCTCTGCCTGTTTTTTATCCCATTCACTTAATTTCCTTGTCAATAAAAACACTCCTCCCTCATTGATTTTCAACCACACTTGGGGTTCAGTATCTTAGGCACTACCCTTTAATGATATATTTAGTTAGTAATTTCAAATATTTCGTCAAATTCAGCTCCTAAGGCGTTGCATATTTTTTTAGCAGTTGAAGGATTAGGTCTACTGTTTTGAGTTTCAATTTTTTGAATCGTAACAGCATTTAATTTTGAAATCTCAGCAAGTCTTCTGATACTTAAGCCTTTTGTGATTCTTTGACGTTTCATCACGTCACTTTTAACCATTATAGTATTCATTTTGTTATACCTCCTAAATTCATTTGTATGAATATCTTAGTTATATATTATATGATTATTGTTATATTGTCAATAAATTATTGTATGAAATTCGTTGACTTTTATTTTTTTATATGTTATTCTTGTATTAATTAAACGAAGGGAGCTTTTAAAATGACAATAAGTGAAAGAATAATTGAAGTAAGAAAAGGTGAGGGCTTAAATCAAGTTGAATTCTCTAAAAAACTTGGATTAACCAAACAGACTGTATCAAATTATGAAACTGGAGCAAGACAGCCAGGACTCGATATAATACTGAAAATTGCTGATATATTTAATATAAGTACTGATTATTTACTCGGGAAAAGTGATTATAAAACTTTTGAAGCACAGAAATTATCGTCTTCTGATTCAAATATTTTTTATAAAGACACTTTGAATAGCCTAAATTTATGGAATGAAATTGATAAAAAGACATTAAATATTTTGTTATGCAGTTTTGAATTTAAAGAATTGATTCATGAATTAATAATTTATGCTACTGCTTCGCCAGAAACATTAAAAAAGAATGTGAAAGGGCAGGAAAGTTTAAGAAAAGCTCTACACCCTGACTATACTCCTATAACTGATATAAAGGAGCTTAAACAAAAATATCTAAAGCCATATGTTGATGACGCGATTAATGAAGTATTAATATTTATGGAAGATTACTTTGATTAATAATAGGAGGTGCGGACAATGGCAGCAATTGAAAAACGTGCAGAAAACTCTTATAGATTAACTGTATCATGTGGATATGATAAAGATGGAAAACAAATAAGAAAAACTAGAACCATTGATTTATCACACATATCACCTAAGAAGCAACAGGCAGAAGCCGAAAAGCAATTTATATTGTTTAAAGAGGAAATAGAAGGCGGTTTATATTTAGATGCAGGGAAAATAACCTTTGAACAGTTTATTCAGAAATGGTTGAAAGACTATGCAGAGACATCACTTGCACCTAAAACCTTATTCAGCTATAAAGAACTACTTACTACGAGAATTATCCCTGCTCTAGGTCACATCAAATTAAATAAGCTTCAACCTAATCACTTGATGGCATTTTATACTAACTTACGTGAAAATGGAATTAGGCTTGATACAAAATATGTTACAAAGGAAAATTTTAATGAAATTATTTCAAAATCAGAAATTACATTACATGGTATTTTAATAAAATCAAAAGTAACAGAAAGAACTCTTTCACAATTGAAGAATCATAAAAATATAAGCTCAACTACAGCAATTAAAATAAGTGAAGCAATTGGCATAAAAATTAACATTTTATTTGATCCTGTAAATAAAAAAAGTTCATTGTCCGGTAAAACTATTCTTTATCACCATAGAGTGATATCAAGTATATTAACAAGTGCGGTTCAATGGCAATATATTTTATATAATCCAGCATCACGTGTAAAGCCTCCTAAGGTAGAAAAGAAAGAAGCTAGACACTTTGATGTTGAACAAGTGGATTATATGTTTTTATTACTTGAAAATGAGCACATAAAGTATAAAGCAATGGTTTATTTGTGTATTTTTGGAGGAATGAGGGCCGGAGAGCTTAACGGTTTAGAATGGTCGGATATAGACTGGGATAATAATACCTTAAGAATAAATAGAGCTTCTCAATATCTTCCTGGTACTGGAATCTTTACTAAAAATACAAAAAATGAAAGTAGTGAAAGATTAATTACTCTTCCAGATATGGCTATGACAGTATTAAGACAATATAAACTCTGGCAAAACGGTGAGCGAAAAACATTAGATAATTTGTGGGTTGAAAGTAATCGAATATTTACAAAAGCTAATGGTGAGCCAATATTCCCTCATACACTAGGCAAGTGGTTTTCTAAGTTTATTGTAAAGCATAATAATAAAATTATGAATGATGATTCTATACCAGAAAAAGATAAAGAAAAATACTTATTAGACACTGTAAATTTCCACGGATTAAGACATACCAGCGCAACTTTACTTATTGCTCAGGGTGTTGATGTGGCTTCAGTATCCAAACGATTAGGTCACGCAGATAGCTCAACAACATTGAAAATATACACTCATGCATTACAAAAGGCTGATAAAACTGCTGCTGATAAGCTTGAAAATTTATTTAAAAAAGATATATCAGATAAAAAGCAAGGTTAAATTATACCCTGCTTTTTTATCATGAGGGAATTTAATATTTATGGTATAATATGTTAATATGGATTAATATTTCAAGTTGAAAAAGTAAAAGGGGGTGGTTTTTATGAGTCCTTATGTTATTGGGCAATTAACAAGTTGGATATTTAATGTTATTTATATAGTTGCACTTGTTGTAATAATTAGGCTGGCCATCAAAGCAACTGAAGCACTTGATGTTTATATAAACGACAGGAAAAATATTAAATCATAGTAAAATTTTACGAAAAATAAATAATTGAGGTGAATTGTATGATATTTCAAACATTGACAGGGCAATTGTCAGCTGTAATTACTCTTGCCATTGGAACATTATTAATTGTTCTTTATCCAATCATACATAAAGAAAATAAGTATTTTGCTTGGTTTAGTTTAATTATGGGAATTATAGTTTTTCTGTTATTATTATGGTTTACGTTTGGAAATGACGCTATAAGATTTCAAATATTAAAATATGGACTTCAATAAATCGGAAGATATTACAAAAATGGATGCACATTTATTTAACCTTTTTTAAACTTATTTGTTCAAGGAAAGATAATACACAAGATTATTTTCACGGACTAGAAATATATGGGCTTAAGTCGCAACTTTCTTATTTCAAGAATTAACTAATATAAAATAAAAAGCAGAGATAATTTAAAATCTCTGCTTTCTTTTCTTATTTTATAGTAACTTTTAGTATGTTTTTAAGCCTATAAACACCAAATAAACACCAAATCAATAGTTTGCAATAAATAGTAAAAACTTACATATGGCTAAAATTGTTAATATATCTAGGTTTTCATTGGAGCTCCTGAAGGGAATCGAACCCACGACCTACTGATTACGAATCAGTTGCTCTACCAACTGAGCTACAGGAGCATATTAAATGCTATTCCCCTCAATTTTAATATCATATAAGAACTAATTATCTATATGTTTATATTACCATAAATTTCTGTAAAATTTATTCTTTTTTTAATATAAATATTATTTTCTTTCTAAAATTAGAGGGTAATTATTTAGTGGAAGCAGATGTTCCTGGCATCGAAAAAGAAGCTGTTAGCATTTACTTTGATAGCAATTATTTAACGGTTAGTACTAAAAGAGAAGATACTATAGAAGACAAAAAGAAAAGAATAGCTATTCATTAATTAATATGTGCAGCTTCAACAAGCTGCACTAATTTTAAATATACACATAAAAAACATAAAATGTGGCACTAGAAACGTCCCTATGCCACACTAGTGGACGACATCCAGTATGCCAAATTTGCTGTATTGGCCAATCCATGCCAGCTTTACAGTGCCTGTTGGGCCGTTTCTCTGCTTGGAAATAATGCATTCTGCTACATTTTTATCTTCAGTTTCCTTATTGTAGTATTCGTCTCTATACAAAAACATAACTACGTCAGCATCCTGCTCTATAGAACCTGATTCTCTAAGGTCTGACAGCATAGGTCTATGATCAGCTCTTTGCTCTGGTGCACGAGAAAGCTGGGAAAGAGCTATTACGGGGCACTGCATCTCTTTTGCTAAGGCTTTAATAGATCTAGAAATTTCAGATACCTCCTGCTGCCTACTTTCAGAATTACTGCCGCTCATAAGCTGCAAATAATCAATAAGAATCATATCTATTCCATGTTCTATTTTAAGTCTTCTGCATTTTGATCTCATTTCCATTATAGATACACCTGCAGAATCATCTATATATATTTTAGCAGCTGCAAGGGGTCCAGAGGCTCTGGCTATATTTTCCCAATCCCTGTCGTCTAAATCACCAGTTCTAAGCTTTAGCATATCCACATTGGCCTCAGCGCAAAGAAGCTTATAGGCAAGCTGCTCTTTAGACATTTCCAGGGAAAAAATAGCTATACTCTTTCCTCCTCTTAGGGCAGCATTTTGAGCTAAATTAAGTGCAAAGGTAGTTTTACCCATAGAAGGTCTTGCTGCTACAAGAACCATATCTCCCTTTTGAAAGCCTGAGGTTTTTCCATCTAGGTCCGGAAAGCCTGAAGAAATACCAGTGATTTCTCCCTTGTTACTAAACAGCCTTTCAATTTCCATGAAACCTTTTTCAAGTACAGTGCTCATAGGCTCAAAGTCTGCATTACCTCTTTTTTCTGCTATATTAAACACTCTTTGCTCAGCTGCATCAAGTACAGAGAGTACATTATCCTGCTTACTGTAGCTGTCCTCTATAATTTCTGAAGATGCTTTAATAAGCTTTCTAAGCATAGATTTTTCAGCAACTATTTTTATATAGGAGCTAAAATTCACTGTAGATACTACAGAATCACAAATTTCACTTATATACGTGATTCCACCGGCTGACTCCAGCTTTTGTGTTGAGGATAGAGCCTCAGTTATTGTTACCATATCTACAGGAGTATCCTTCTTATAAAGCTCTAGAACAATATTGAATAAAATCTTATGTGAATCTCTATAAAAATCCTCAGCTTTTAAAACTTCCACAGCCTGAGCTATGGAAGTTTTATTTAATAGCATTGAACCAATAACATTTTGTTCAGCATCTATGTTATGAGGAAGACTTCTAAGAGGAGTGTCCATATTCCTTTCCCCCTTGTACATGTATATCATAATCCTTTATATCCTTACTTGTTAATTTTCTTATTACGGCTGCTGCATTAAATACAGAATCCTTTGCCATACTGCCAGCAGTTTCATTAAAACGCAAATGAATTTTGCTTTGACCATAAGCTAAAGCATTTAAGGAGAAACAAGGCTATTGTTGTTCTACTATTAAAACCTTTATTTTTGTAGCAACCTCTGGATAAAGCTTAACTTCAACTTCATAAGTTCCAAGCTGCCTTATAGTATCTACAACTAACTTCTTCTTATCAATATTCAATTTATATTGAGCATTTAAAGCATCTGCTACATCCTTGTTAGTTATAGACCCAAATAATCTACCGTTTTCTCCGCATTTTGCTGCTATTTTAACTTCTTTTCCTTTAAGTTCATCAGCTTGCTTTTGAGCTTCTTCAATTTCTGCTAATTTCTTTCTTCTTTCAGTTTCTTTCTTTTGATTTAAAACACTTAAATTAACCTCTGTAGCTTCCTCTGCAAGTTTTCTTGGAAATAAGAAATTTCTTGCATATCCATCTGAAGCATTAATTACTTCACCCTTTTTACCTACACCTTTAATATCAGCTAATAATATAACTTTCATTACTTTTCACACTCCTCTAAGTATTTGTCAATTGCATTTTTAACACTTTCTATAGCTTCATCTAGGGATATGTCGGACAATTTGGCGCCTGCCATGGAAATATGTCCCCCACCCCCTAGAGTTTCTAAGATTATCTGTACATTGACATCACCCAGGGACCTGCCGCTAATAAAAACCTCATTTTCTATTTTAACAAGAACAAATGAGGCTTGAATACCTGTAATATTTAGCAGTTCATCCGCTGCCTGGGCGGCAAGTACAGTATCTTCTATTTCTGGTGGGCAAATGGCTATAGCCATTCCATCTTTTACTTTTGCAGACTTAATTATTTCAGCTTTTTTAACATAAGTATCCAAATCTTCCGCAAACATTTTTTTAATATCTATAGTATCTGCTCCAAGTCTTCTTAAAAAACCTGCGGCTTCAAAGGTCCTTACACCTGTTTTAAAATAAAAATTCTTTGTATCGATGCAAATGCCTGCAAGTAGTGCTTCTGCTTCAATAGGCTTTATCTTAGGATTTTCAATCATATACTGAAGCATTTCAGTAACAAGCTCAGAAGTTGATGAAGCATAGGTTTCTATATAGCTTAGAAGAGCCCCCTCAATAGCATCTGTAAGTCTTCTGTGATGATCTATAATAACTATCTTTTTAAATTCTTTTACCAATTCATAATCCTGAACATAGCCTCTATTATGAACATCTACTATAATAAGAAGACTATCCTCATTTAAATTCTGTCTGCAGGTTTCTGAATTTATGAAGGTATTTTCATAGGCTGGATCCTCCATAATTTTATCAACAATAGACTTAGACGCAGAACTCTTATTATCCAGCAAAATGGAGCAGGGCTTATTTAGAAGCTTTACAGCACTATTTATTCCTATTGCTGCACCTAAGCAGTCTGTGTCAGGATTCTTATGTCCCATAATAAACACATTGCTACTGCCATTTATTAAATCCACTAGGGCATGAGCTATTACTCTGGCTCTTACCTTTGTCCTCTTTTCTACTTCCTTAGTTTTTCCGCCGTAAAAAGATAGCTTATCATTACTTTTTACAACCACCTGATCTCCGCCTCGCCCAAGTGCAAGTTCTTTTGCGGACAATGCAGAGTTATAATTATCCATAAGTGTATTGCCATTTCTTCCTACACCTGAACTTAGTGTTACTGCCAGCTGATTTGTTTGATTTATTTCTCTCACAATATCTAATATATCAAATTTCTTTTCAATTTCGCTTTGTATATATCTATCTTGAGTAACAAGTATATATTTATTGGTGCTATACTTTTTAAATATTGAATTAAGCCCTTGGCTGTAGTTGTTTAAGGTTCTTTCTATCTCAGCTATAAGAAGAGGTCTTTTATCCTCATTAGCTGTCTTTACCACATCATCTAAATTATCTACCTCTATAAGCATAACTGAAGCTTTTTCATCAGCAATACTATTTTTTAAGTTTACATATTCAGTAGTATCATAAAAATATAATATAATTATATTATCTTCATTTCCTTTACTTTCTGAAGTGTTTACAATACTTGCGTAAATATGATAATACCTATTTTTTAAATTAATATCCTCAAAATAAGTCTTTTTCTCGTTTAAAACCTGTTTAATATTTATAGTTCTTATAAGTTCACCTATATTTCTTCCTAAAAGGTTTTCCCCTTCCATCATAGAAGATGCATTTTGATTATACCAAACTATATTACCTTTATCTCCAATTATCATAAGTGGAAATGGAAGCTTAAGAAGAGTGCTTTTAGAAGCAAAGTCAAGCTGTGAGGAAAAATCTTCAATAAATTTTTTCCATTCATCTTTTCTGAGCCTTGAATGTCTAATATTAAATGCAATTAAAAAGCCGTAAATCACCAAAGCAAAAATACCAGCCACAAGATGACCATAAGCAAAGAGAACCAATATAATAAAAGCTATTATTACTAAATAGATCTTATTATTGGTATTAAAATAATTAAATTTATTATCCATATGTAAACCGCTCTCCCTAAATATTATTTCTTTAGGATTCTGTCTGGATTTATTTTTCTAAAATCAAAGATCAAATCAGCTAAGCCTAGGTACAAGAATGTGGTAGCAATAATAGGTATAGTAAATGCTGCAAAAATTATTAAAGCAATTATCCCCTTTGTTAATTTGTATTTATTCATAAGAAAATAAGCTGCCACAGATATACCTATAATTACGAAAACATACTGCATAATAATTTGCCCAGAAAGTAAAATCGGGGTACCTATAGGAATCTTTTTAGCTTGAAGAAACACTCCAAGTGGAATAGGCAGTATTATAATTGCACCTACAAAACTATTAATGTAAAGCTCTGTAAAGGCTCTAAGCTTCTTAAGATTATAGCCTAATCTCTTAAATACAGCCTTAGCCACAACATAATTTAATATTGCGGATATAAAGGCTCCCATAATAAGGCTTGCAGCTCCTAAATTAATGAAAAGCTCCGGTGTTATCATTTTAGTAATTGTATTAAGCTGCTCCAGCTGCTGCTGAGACAATCCCATCCCTTTGTATAAATCTAAAGCCTGTTTCATAGCATCATTAAACATATTTATAGTTGAAATAATAAATGCCGCAAAGGTAGTTTTCTCAATAAGTGCCACAGTTATTACAAAGGAAAGAATAGTAGATATAAGTGTTACAACTGCTATCCAAAATATTATAATAGTAGAATCCTTATCCTTCCTTATTCCATAACCTAAAACAAGACCAACTAAACCAAAAGATATAGCTGAAAGTACTGCCTGTATTGGATTAAAAAGCATAGAAGTTATTGCAGCACTAACTACAATGGCTAAAATTGTAACTTTAAAATCATGACGCACATAAAGTACAGCCACTGGCAGCGGAAGTATCAAAGTACCTACAAATGGTATAAAAGGCATATAATTAGTAATTAGCATTAATACAATTATTATAGCTGAGATAATTCCAGCTTCAACAATAGACTTAGTTTTATAGATGCTGTTATCCATATAAATTTTAACCTCTTTCTTTTAAGTGAGCATATAGTCTAGTTAAATCCATATCTGGCTTTTCTTCCACTTCCTCAACTATTCCGAGCCTTAAGTTTTTCTTCATGCTTTCATCCACAGCAGTATGGGAATAACCGAGCCTATCTGCAAGTATATACAGCATAATTATAGCCTTAGAAATGCAGTCTAAAATAGCATCCTGAGCTACGTTGCTGCCTTTTGTAAGCAATTTAAAAAACTCACCGATAGTACATAGAAGCTGTGCCTTATATTGTTCTATCTTAGATACATTTTTCATTATATTAAAATCTTCATTTCTCACCACGACACCCCCATAGGTTAATTAACAATTAATAATTAAAGCTTATATATAAGTAGCTTTTATAAATAATGTACATTTAACTTGTGATCTCAATTCATTATTAAAATCGACTCCATTAATTATAAATTTATATAAGTCTATTGTAGTTATATTTCAAGATTTATGCAACTATAGTTTGTCTTATCAAGTATGTATCACAATTTTCTAGAAATAATTAGTAGTAATTTTCATTTATTTATGATAGAGATATGCAGCTGTATTTTATTCTCAATTGATAACAATATTCTGTAGTTTTTTTATAAAATTGTAGATATAATGTAACATTTCGTATATAATTAACATATACTAGATTATCAATTGATAAAATCTTTTTCAAAAGGAGACCTTAATATGGATAAAAGAAAAGCAGCCTTACTTTCTATTTTTTCAAATAGCATCCTTATTATCTTTAAGCTTATTGCAGGTATTCTTATGGGTTCCATAAGCGTTATTTCAGAAGCTATACATTCTTCCATCGACTTACTAGCAAGTTTTATAGCCTTCTTTTCAATAAAAAAAGCAGCTGAAGCGGAAGATAAGGACCATCCCTTCGGTCATGGCAAATATGAAAATGTGTCCGGATTTGTAGAGGCCCTTTTAATATTTGTAGCAGCTGCAATAATTATATATGAAGCAATTAAAAAGATAATTGAGGGTGCACAAATAGAAAGTACCGGTGCTGGAATTATAGTAATGCTTGTATCTTTTGCAGTTAATTTAATTATATCCATGATGCTTTTAAAAATTGCAAAAAAGACAGATTCAATTGCCCTAGAAGCAGATGGAATGCATTTACTTACAGACGTAGCTACGTCTTTTGGTGTTTTCATCGGACTTATTATAGTAAGATTTACAGGTTTAAAGATTGTAGACCCAATAACCGCACTTGTTGTAGCAGTTTTAATAATAAAAGCTTCCTATGATTTAACAAAAAAATCCATGGTGGATTTACTTGACGGCACTCTGCCTCAAAATGAAATAGATAAAATAACTAGAATAATTGCTTCTTATCCTGAAGTGAAAAATTATCACAGATTAAGAACAAGGAAAAACGGACAAAAAAGAGAAATAGATATTCACATAAGACTTGATAAAGATATGCCTTTAACTGAAGCTCACGATCTTTGTCATGCTATAAAAAATGATGTTTTAGCTGAATTTAAGGAGGCTTATATAGTAATAGAATTAGAGCCTTTTAGAGAGGAAAATACAAAAATAGAAAGCAAAATTTAAAGCGACCTTCTTGGTCGCTTTTAAATTATTATGGTTACCTCTGTTCCGTCCTGTGCTTTTACATCTACCATTTTTAATCCTTTATAGCTTTTAAGCACATCGAAACCTTTTCGAAGCTCTTTAAAATTAATGCATTCAACATATTGCCTTTGATCTTCAGGAATGTACCTTTTAGCAATAGACATCCCAAAGCCTCCGAGGCCTAGTGCAGCTTTTACAAGTCCTATGGTGGCTGGCACTTTAAAGCTTCTTCCATTATTAAGTTTTACATAAACTTTCACCTTAATCAATCCTTTCATTTAAGGCACTGGGCAGCTTCTGTATACTTCTTCACTTCTAAGCTGCCTATTAATTAAAGCCTTTATTCTATAAAAACCTCAACTATATCCCCATTTCCGCTTTTTACATCCACTATTTTACCCTCAAGGCCTGAATCAATAGCTTCCATAATCATCTTTATATCTATTCCTTCTTGCTCCGAAACACCAGGGATCTTAATATTGTTTACGGCGTTACCGATAGCTTTTAAAAACTTAACTGGTACATTTACATTAACATTATCCTTTGTAGCTGAAAGTACTCTAACTCTGAGCATCTTATCTAAATTGCTTAATACAGAAAGCTGAGTATCATTAGAAGACTTATTTAATGCTTCAATAAGTTCAGCAGCCTTATCAGAATCAATTTTTCCTTCCTCAACCATTTTTAAAATTCTTTTAAATTCTTCTTTCATTTTATTTCCCACCCTTTTTAAAATAATATTTTTATTCTTCCTTCATCATGTTTACAGCCTGTTCTGCTGAAATTTCACCTTTTTCAAGCATATCCAATATTTCCTTACTTCCAATTAAAGGTTTCTTTACTACAGTGTAACCTAGCGCAGAAACTACATCATCTAGTTTCGCTCTCACAGTTGGATAAGAAATACCAAGTTCCTTTTCTACATCCTTAATATTGCCTCTGCATTTTAAGAATACTTCCATAAAATTCAGCTGTTCAGGCTCCAAATACTCAAACTTAGAAAACTCGAAGTCATTTTCGATAACAGTACCGCATTTGCTGCATTTAAGCTTTGCTATTTTTAGTTTTGAATTGCAAACAGGACATTTGCTTATAACTTTATAACTCATATACTCCTCTCCTTTACTATATTTTCATTATAATGCCATCATTTAAATAAATCAATAGATAAATTAAATATTTCAATATTAATTCTAATATCGTTTAAAATATTTAAGTTTTTAATTAATAATATTAATGTAAGTTTATTGAATATAATAAAAAGGCTAATGCATATCATATACGCAATAGCCTACCAATTATGCCAATTACGAATAACCTGAACAAGCTCAAAAACAAATCTTTAAATATGCAACAAAATTAGATTGAATTTCTCTTAAACCCTGTGTAATTTATGGATAATGTATTAATTATATGGTGGAAAATAAGCGTTCATGTTAATAATTGCAATTAATTATGTGAAAGTTATATCCTAAAATTTACATATTATGCATAATAGTTGAGTTAATATATTATATGACAAGATATAGAATTCAATTAGGGAATATGATGAAGTATATCCTATATATGAGCACCTGGAATATATGAAATATAGGTGCAGCCGGACTAGTTTAGTAAATAGATTTGGTTATTATTTTAAACTGAAGTGGAGCTGGTATACCAATGGGCCAAGTAGTAAGTATTAAGTCAGAAAAGTTATTTCCATTAATTAATGAAATAATTAAGCAAGATGGGAAAGCACGCATAACAGTAACAGGCATGAGTATGTATCCTTTCCTTCGGGAAAATATTGATAGTATTGAACTGGCACAGGCCAGCTTTTCAAACATAAGCACTGGAGATATAGTTATAATACTTAGGAGCAACGGACAATACATAATGCACCGGATAATAAGAAAAGAACCCTCCTGTTTTTATATAGTCGGCGATGCACAGCAGTGTGTAGAAGGGCCACTTCACCCTAAGCAGCTTGTTGCAGTGATTCCAGCTGTGTGGCGCAGAGATAAAAGAATAGAGTGTACAAATTTCTGGTGGAGGCTTCTATCAAAGTGTTGGCTCATATTAATTCCCTTTAGACATATAATTATAGGGATCTCCAGGCATTTACGCCGTATTTACAGATACTTATATAGGGGGAGCTCTATATGAGAAAAAGTCATGAGGTAATACGTTGGATGACAGATCAAGTTTGGCCATTTATTTTATCCTTTGCTTCTATAATTTTATTGGAAGCTGTCTTATCCCTCTTCGGAGTTAGTATAGCTGTTTTGTCAAAAAATTTCATAGACACGGCTACTCAGGGACAAAGAGATAAGGTGATATGGAACATAATTATATTTGTTATATCAATATTCATTAATATAGGCTCTCAAATACTCCTTACACCGCTAACTGCCAGAACACAGGAAAAAATATCAAATAATATTCGCCGCAGGATTTTTGCTCATTTAATGAAGAGTGATTGGAGAGATTTTTCAAAATACCACAGCGGAGATATACTCACAAGGCTCACAAGAGACATTGGTATAATGGTAAATGTGTTTATGAATGTGATTCCAGATATTGTGTCCCTTATAGTAAAATTTGCTGCGGCCTTTATAACCCTGTATTATTACGAACCCATACTTGCACTTTCAGCTTTTGCATTGAGTCCGGCCGCCCTAATATTTAGCCGTATCTTCGGGCATAAAATAAAAAAGTTTCACAGAAAGATGCAGGAAACAGAAGCTACCTACCGAGCATTGATAAATGAATCAGTTCAAAACCTGCTTATAATAAAATCCTTCGGGCTGGAGGATAAAAATGTGGAAAACCTGGAGGGCATCCAGGGCGAGATGGTAGGCTTGGCTTTTAAAAAAGGCAGATTGAATTCTAGAACTAATGCTGTCTTAAACCTAGGTTATTGGACTGGGTATTTTCTCGCCCTGAGTTTGGGAGTTATGCGTTTCTCAGAAGGGAAAGCCAGTTTCGGAACCCTTGCGGCCTTTATTCAGCTTGTGGGACAGGTTCAAGGCCCCTTCATCAGTCTTGCATATTGCTATCCTAGGCTCGTTTCTGCATGGGCCTCTGCGGAAAGGCTTATGGACATTGAAAAAATGAAAACTGAGAATGTGGAGGAAAATTCCCCCTCATGGAGTGCAGCAGGTATTAAGTTTTCCCATGTCAGCTTTTCTTATAATAATGAAAAAGATGTTCTAAAGGATGTATCCTTTCAAATAGCAGAGGGAGAGCTAGCTGCAATAGCCGGCCCCTCAGGAGATGGGAAAACCACAATGGTGCGATTAATACTGTCCTTCATAAAGCCTCAAAGTGGCAGGGTATGCTTTACTGGCTCCACAGGGGAGGAGCTCTCTGCAGGCGCATCCACACGTTGCCTGGCATCCTATGTTCCCCAGGGGAATACGCTTTTTTCAGGGACAATAGCAGATAATTTACGTTTTGGGTACCCAGAGGCAACAGTTGAAGATATGAAGACAGCCCTGGAGGGAGCATGTGCCCTAAAATTTGTTGAATTGCTTCCTCAGGGAATTGATACCGTTATCGGCGAGAGAGGCCTAGGGCTTTCAGAAGGTCAGGCTCAGAGGCTGTCAATAGCAAGAGCCCTCCTGCGGAAGGCTCCCATACTGATTTTAGATGAGGCAACCTCATCCCTTGATGTGGTTACAGAAAAAAATGTGCTGCAAACAATTGCCAAGCTAGATCATTCTCCAACCTGCCTAGTAATTACCCATAGGACCACAGCCCTTCAGATATGTAATCGCATATTCAAACTTAATGAAGGGCAACTTGTTGAATATTGTCATGGTACTATGGAAGCTGCAGCCAGTGAAAAAGTTGAGTCATCTCTTCCTTAACCGACTTAATTGTTTCTGTAGGAATTAGGTAGCTCTTCTTTTGGTAAAGAGTAAAATCTTTACGATTTATGCAATTAAAAAAGCGATGAACCCAGGCTATAGGAACAAGGCCCGGGTATTTTTTTGCATATGAGTATCTATTTGAGAGCTTCCTTGGAGATGGAAATATGAAACATAACTTATTAATAATCCTGCTACCAATCCTCTCCTCATCTTTATTTACAGACATATACATTAGCTGGCTCACTATTTCTCTCTCCCATATTCTTACTCCATAGGCACCTCCAACAAAAATATAATCAATAAGCATATCTATATAATGCTCATCTTCAGATTTTACAACATCTATAGAATGGGGTAACTCCATTCTATAGAGTCTGTTGCAGACAACAAATATTGCATTCACGAATTCATAAATACCATAGGTTTTACACCTATCAAAAAAGGCTGCCCAATCAACCTCCTCCCTGCTTTTCTCCACATACAACACGAAGTCGCAAAGCTGCCTAAGGCCAAAACCTGCGGACTTTATATGTAAAATCATATGTAGGCAAAGGTGAAGAATTTGATCCTGGGGAGATAGTTTTAAAACTGGAATACCGAATATAGTAGCTTGTACTGCATTTTCCCACAGGAGGCTTTCAAGGTAAGGAAGTTTTTCCATTTTCTCGTAGTTTATAATGTAGCTGTGTAGCTCAATAGGGAAGTGGCCTTTATGTGAGAAATGAATGTGCTTGGAATCAAAACTATCAATATAATAATCCATTTCAAACAAAAGAGCTTTTGCCCTTTCTAAATCCTCAAGGCGCACGAGAATATCCGCATCCCCCATGGTCCTAAGCTCGGGATTTGGGTAAAGTACCATCAAGGCTAAGCCCTTCAAAACTATAACAGGTACACCGGATATATTGAAATTTTTCAGAACCTCCATTATCCGATAAATATGCTGGACCTGATAGGCCTCTGAAATAATCACCGTTTTCTTCCATTTTTCATTTAGTTGCTCATCAATTAAATTTTTTACCATAGGATATATAAATGTATGCACCTCGTGGGCTTTTGCTTCCTCATAAATTCTTGCCCAATCAAGGCCGGCACAATTAACCTCATAAACATTTTGTCCACGTATGGCCACAGATAAAAGTTTGACCAGCACCTCCATAACCTTATCCATAAAACACCTCTCTTACTTTTCCATAGACTATTGACTACTTTATACATTGGTACACCAGCTCCACCGCTTCTCTATCCGGCCTGCACTCAAGCAAATAAACGGGTACTGCACAAATTATTTCCTCAAGATGCTTTATTGCCATGTCCATAAGATTTTGGTCATTATAAGCGAGAAAGCACCTGGGCATCAAATATGATATAGCTTCGGCATTGGAAAGGGTTCTTATAGTATTCTCACAAGCCTGCTCCAGCATCACAACTGCTGAAAGCTGGGCGCTGCTGTTCAAAAACTTATCCCTTGACCCACTGCAAGGAGTCCCACAGATACTGATCTGTCCATTCTCTATTTTTACTACGGGACAATCATCGTTTAGCACCTTCGCACCCAGGAAAGTTTCCCACAAACCAGCCTGGGTGGATTTACCTGTCCCTGAAGGTGCAGAAAAAATTATGCCTTTTCCATTATATTCGATGGCAGAGGCATGTATAACAATCCCTTGATGAAAAAGTACACGGTTACGGATAACAATATTAAACATAATACCTGTAACTGCATAATCAATACCAGGGCTGTCCGCTAAATATGAAATGTCAACCCTACCCCATTTACTATCAGCACTCAGCAAGCACAAAGGCTCTCCTGTTTTCCTATTGGAAATGCAAACAATAACGCTATCCTTATCAGGGCCTGCCATCCATT
>Ga0255336_101460_pt1 | contig 16746 bp, 22 predicted proteins | sample MeOH1_35cm_T3_17_FD_189102 | JGI IMG/M metagenome (GOLD analysis project Ga0255336, IMG submission 189102) | Sandy soil microbial communities from University of British Columbia, Vancouver, Canada - MeOH1_35cm_T3_179 | ecosystem: Engineered > Artificial ecosystem > Sand microcosm > Unclassified ...
TCACAATGCTGCGCTCAACATCAAGGCGAGAGGCATTGAGCGGCTGCGCGGGGGCGAATATGCGAGCGTCAAAACCAGCAAGCGTGTCGCGTTCAGACGACGCGACGAGCGTGCTCAGCAGCCAACGAAACGGAACACGACCGGCGGGCGGCCGGCGTATGCCTGCGGGGGCGAAGGCCCTCATCCAGAGCATCGGATAGAGCGGACACAAGACCGGGTGGCTGCGTGAGCGGTTCACCGGGCAGTCTGCAGTGAAGCAGGAAAAAGATCCTTGCACTCTGGGGAGGAAGCCCCGGGGCCTTCAGGCCGCGGAGCCGTCACGAATGACCTGCCGGTGAAGGCGGCGTATCTGGGGGCGAGCTCGTAAGCACCCGGCATGCGGCAAGCACGAGCTTCAGCCCACCGCGTTTTACATCGGAACCGCCGCGACTTCCCTCACGAATTCCGCGTGGCTGTTGCCGCGAATGTAGTGTTCCAACTGGGCAATCGTAAATTGTTGCTCGGCGATCAGGTTCTTGACGAGATCGCCAATCGACACCATGCCGATCAGCAATCCGCCGTCGATAACCGGAAGATGACGTATCCGGTTTTCCGTCATGAGCGCCATGCATTCGTCCGTCGTTTGATTCAGGCGAACGTAGCGGATGGCTTTCGACATGACCTCACCGACCGCCGTCTCTTTTGACGACCGGTCGTGCAACACGATCTTGCGGGCATAGTCACGCTCGGTCACGATGCCGGTGATGTGCTCCCCGGACGTGACCACGAGTGCGCCGATTTGTTTATAGGCCATCAGCTTGATGGCATCGAAGACACGTGCGGATGCCTCGATCGTATGAAATGTCTGATCTGTTTTCGAACTCAGCAATTGCGCGACTGTTGTCATCATGTGCCTCAATCAAGAAATAGGTTTGAGCGGCTGCTCGTGGTGCATTTGCATCTGCTGCACTCGTCATTCGTCAGTCAAAGTCGAACAGGTCGCCGAGAAGCGACTTCTTCTTTTTGTACGGATAACGCCGGTCGCGATAATCGTCGTCGCTGTAACCGTGGCGACGATCATGGTCGTCGTAGTGCCGCCTTTCATCAAGGCGACGCTCGGCCGTCGTACTCGCCACAGCCGCTACCGGTTGCGGGGCAGATCCGCCCGCCGCGCGCTCGATTAGTTTGTCGAGTTCACCACGATCCAGCCATACGCCGCGACAGGCCGCGCAATAGTCGATCTCTATGCCCTGGCGATCCGCTATCAGCAGATCCGGCGTCTTGCACACTGGACATTTCATTGCCTTGCCTCCTTCTTCAAACACCTTAGCGAAGCCTTAATGTATCGGATGTAGGCTTAATGTAAAATTCGTATTTTAGGTGTCGATACTTCGAGAAAACCGATGGTTTCATCGTTGCAGCGAGGGCATGAATGAACTTCAAGCATTTGTATTATTTCTGGGCCGCGGCGCATGCGGGCGGCATTGGGCGTGCTGGCACGCAGTTGCACATCACGGCTCAAACCCTGAGCGGCCAGATCAAACTGCTTGAAGACGCGCTCAATAAAAAACTCTTCAAGAAGAGCGGCCGCAATCTCGAACTGACGGATGCGGGCCGGCTCGCGCTTGATTACGCTGACGAAATTTTTTCGCTGGGCGCCGAACTGGAAAGTGCGGTCAGGCAGGAGAAGGAAGCCGCGAGGACGCAACTGCGCGTTGGGGTCGCGGATTCGGTTCCGAAGACGGTGGCTTATCGGCTGCTCGAGCCGGCATTGAACCAGTCGGATTCACTGCGGCTGATCTGTCATGAGGGCAAGCTGCATGCGCTGCTGTCGCAACTGGCTGTGCATCGGCTGGATCTGATCATTGCCGATGCGCCGATCCCGCCCGACGTGAACGTCAAGGCGTTCAATCATTCGCTTGGCCGCTCGACGCTCAGTTGCTTTGCACCGAAAGCGCTGGCGGCACGCGCCGCCAAGGCTTTTCCCGCGTCGCTAAGCGACATGCCGGTGCTGTTGCCCGGCACAGAGTCAGCAGTCCGAAGGAAGCTCGATCACTGGCTGAAGTCGCACACGATATCGCCGCGCATTGTCGGAGAATTCGACGACAGCGCGCTGACCCTCGCGTTTGGCCGCGAAGGGCGCGGCGTGCTTTTCGCGCCAACGGTCCTGGCGGCACAACTCAAACGTGAGCACGGTTTGATCGAGGTCGGGCACATCGATACGATCGTTGAAGAGTTCTTCGCCATCTCCATCGAACGGCGGATCAGTCATCCCGCGATCTCGTCGATCATGAGCACGGCGCGGAGCAAACTGTTCAATGTGTAACGCCAAACCTCAAACGTTCGATCCTCCACGGCCGCATTTTCAATCCTCGAATAAAAAAACCTTACATTACGTTTAACTTTCATATATAAATGCCATACGTGTTGCGGACTGCCATGTCACGTATCACGCCTCTGCCCGCCAGGCTTGCCTGCGGGCTTTTTTTGTCCTGCGTGATAATCGGAAAAATACTTTCATATTTCTTTCAGTATTAACCCGATCTGGTGAAAACCCTGTCAATTCTTTCGTTTTACTTACTTGATATATCACATATCATTCGTTCCATCGCCATCGAAACCAGAGGCAGGCGATGACGGAGACGTCCATTCGGCGTCCCGAATACAAGGCAGCGAATGCCAAGGAGACAGTGATGGAAACGAATCGCCAGGTGGGAACGTCGCGGCTAGCGTCGCCATGGGTGCAGCTCGTGTTCGGCGTGATCTGCATGGCCATGATCGCGAACATGCAGTACGGCTGGACCCTGTTTGTGAATCCAATCGATGAAAAGCATCACTGGGGCCGAGCGGCGATTCAGGTAGCGTTCACGATCTTCGTGGTGACGGAAACCTGGCTGGTTCCTATCGAAGGTTATCTTGTCGACAAGTACGGTCCGCGTCCGGTCGTGGTGGCGGGTGGCCTGCTTTGCGCCATTGCATGGGTGCTTAATTCGGTTGCCGAATCGTTGCCGATGTTGTACTTCGCGGCAGCTGTCGGTGGCGTCGGCGCGGGCGCCGTGTATGGCACGTGCGTCGGCAACGCGCTGAAGTGGTTCCCCACTCGCCGCGGTTTGGCTGCCGGTATCACAGCGGCTGGTTTCGGCGCGGGGTCGGCCGCAACCGTCGTGCCGATCGCGCACATGATCAAGAGCAGCGGTTACGAAGCCACCTTCCTGTGGTTCGGTCTTGGGCAGGGGCTCGTAGTGTTCTTGCTCGGGATGGCATTGTTCGCACCGCCGGCCAGCCTGCTGGCATCGGTCAAGAGCGCCTTGAAGAGCGCGGTCTACAACGCGACGCCGAGGCAGGTCGTGAGCTCGCCTATCTTCTGGGTCATGTACCTCATGTTCGTCATGATGGCGGCCGGCGGCTTGATGGCTACCGCGCAACTGGGTCCCATTGCGAAGGACTTCGGCCTGCATGACTCGCCTGTTTCGCTGCTCGGCCTGACGTTGCCTGCGCTCACGTTCGCGCTGACTATCGACCGGGTTCTCAACGGGTTGACCCGGCCTTTCTTCGGTTGGATCTCGGATCGCATCGGCCGCGAGAACACAATGTTCATGGCGTTTGCCATCGAGGCGATCGGCATCTTGCTGCTGTCGAAATATGGGCAGAGCCCGGTGGCGTTCGTGGTGCTGACGGGCATCGTTTTCTTCGCCTGGGGCGAGATCTACAGCCTCTTTCCGGCCACTTGCGGCGATACGTTCGGGCCAAAATTCGCCGCCACCAATGCGGGCCTGCTCTACACGGCGAAGGGGACCGCAGCCTTGCTCGTGCCGTTCAGCAGCGTGATTACCGCGGCGACCGGTAGTTGGCACGCGGTGTTCATGCTGGCGTCGGGCATGGCCGCTGCGTCGGCACTGCTCGCGCTATTCGTGCTCAAGCCGATGCGGCAGGCTCACAGGCAGAAACACGCGTCGGCGGCAGTCGACATGCCGTTTGGTTCGGTCTTGAAGGAGTAACGCGGCGGCTGGCAGAAGCCAATGTGTCGTTAAGCCCTGCTCGTTTCCAATGAAGAATGGCCGGTGATGAGACCGGCCGTTCGTTATTTCCTGCCGACGAGATAACAGACGCCTTCGGGGCCGTAACGCTCGCTATGTGTTTCGTTCGCTTTCAGATGGAACACATCGCCTGCCTGATAGCGCGTTTCCTCATCGGCGATGCGCAGCGCCAATTCACCTTCGAGTATCAGTGCCTTGGCTTCGAACGGATGTGCGTGGTCGTCGAGAGACGCGCCGGCTTCGCGCTCCACCAGCACGGTTGTCTGAAAACCCTCGCGTGCGAGCATTTCGATGAAATCGTCGCGTTCCATGATCGTTCCCCTTCTCTCCGGGCTTTCCTCACCCACTAATATAAGCGTCGGCGCGAATTGTAACGTTTCGTCGGAAGCGACTTCCCGCTTACGTCTTTACGTCAACCGCGCGACCGTTCCCGGATCCGGCTCCCCACCGAAATACATGTTCAACGCCGTTTCAAATGGTGTCTTGTCGCGGGCGGCATGGGCAAAAAGCGTCATCGATGAGTGGAATTTCAGGTCGTCGGGGTAACCGAAAATCTGCTCTACCGAGCGGCCTTCGAGCGTGTTCACGATCTGCGTAAGCGCCAGCAAACGCTCGCCGAGCACGGGGTGCTCGAGGTAGGCACGCGCCTCATCCACCGATGAAATCGCGTACCGGCGCGCCATCTCGCTGTGGCCCAATCCCTGGATTTGCGGAAACACGAACCACATCCAGTGGGTGCGTTTTTTGCCGGCCGCGAGCTCGGCCGTCACCGTTTCGAACAGCGGATCCTGGGCATCGATAAAGCGCTGCAGATTAAAAGCATCAGGATCGGTCATGGCGGCCTCCGGGTCTTGCTGGATCTTGCCGGAAAGCACTGCAAGCCACGTTCCCGCCGCGCTCCCGCTACGTTCCCGTCACGTTTGGCGGCCGCGCGGGCCCACTTGCAATCCCGGCCGTCTGCGAACGATATGCCGCTTTCTGCTATCTTCACGGCCATGCAAAACATCATCGAAATCTCGAATCTGTCGAAGAGCTATGCGTCCGGCTTCAAGGCGCTAAAAAACGTCACGCTCGGTATTCGCCGTGGCGAAATCTTCGCATTGCTCGGGCCGAACGGCGCCGGCAAAACCACGCTGATCAGCATTGTGTGCGGCATTGTGAATCCCACGGAAGGCACGGTGCGCGTCAACGGTCACGGCATTATCTCCGACTACCGGGCGGCGCGCGCGATGATCGGCCTCGTGCCGCAGGAGCTCACCACCGACGCCTTCGAGTCCGTCTGGGCGACCGTTTCATTCAGCCGTGGCCTGTTCGGCAAGCCGCCGAATCCGGCGCACATCGAAAAAGTGCTGAAATCGCTGTCGCTGTGGGACAAGAAGGACAACAAGCTGGTCACGCTGTCAGGCGGCATGAAACGCCGTGTGCTGATTGCCAAAGCGCTCGCGCACGAGCCGGAAATCCTGTTCCTCGACGAACCCACTGCGGGCGTCGACGTCGAACTGCGACGCGATATGTGGAATCTCGTGCGCGGCCTGAAAGCGAGCGGCGTGACGATCATCCTGACGACGCATTACATCGATGAAGCCGAGGAAATGGCCGACCGGATCGGCGTGATCAGCCGCGGCGAGATCATCCTGGTCGAAGAAAAAGCCGAACTGATGCGCAAGCTCGGCCAGAAGAAACTCGCGCTGCAACTGGAAGACGAGATCGAGCGGATTCCTGACGGCTTGAATGCTTACCGCCTCGACCTGTCCGCCGACGGCAACGAACTTACCTACACCTACGACGCGAAGGACGAACCGGGACGCATCATTACGCTGCTGAAAGACCTCGCCGATAACGGCGTCAAGTTTAAGGACCTGCAAACGACGCAAAGCTCGCTGGAAGACATTTTCGTGAGCCTGGTCGGAGAGAAGAAATGAATATTCACGCCATCCGCGCGATCTATATATTCGAAATGGCGCGCACCTGGCGCACCATCATGGGCAGCATCATCTCGCCGGTGATCTCGACGTCGCTGTATTTCGTGGTGTTCGGCGCGGCGATCGGGTCGCGCATTCCCGAGGTGAACGGCGTGAGTTACGGTGCGTTCATCGTGCCGGGGCTCGTGATGTTGTCGCTGCTGACGCAGAGTGTGTCCAACGCGTCGTTCGGCATCTACTTCCCCAGGTTCACCGGAACCATCTACGAACTGCTGTCGGCGCCGGTGTCGTATCTGGAGATCGTGCTGAGCTACGTTGGCGCGGCCGCCACCAAGTCGATCATCCTCGGCCTCATCATTCTCGCGACTGCACGCTTGTTCGTGCCGCTGCACGTCGATCACCCGTTCTGGATGATCGTGTTCCTGCTGCTGACGGCAGTGACGTTCAGCCTGCTGGGTTTTATCATCGGCATCTGGGCGGACGGGTTCGAGAAACTGCAGGTGATTCCGCTGTTGATCATCACGCCGCTGACGTTCCTCGGCGGAAGTTTTTACTCCATCGACATCCTGCCGCCATTCTGGAAAGCCGTCGCGCTGTTCAACCCGGTGGTGTATCTGATCAGCGGCTTTCGCTGGAGTTTCTACGGTACCGCCGACGTCAGCGTCGAGATCAGCCTCATCATGACGCTGGTATTTCTCGCGGTGTTTATTGGCGTGGTCGCGTGGATCTTCAAGACAGGCTACAGGCTGAAATCATAGGGAGCGCGGGTGATGCGTGACGTGTTGATCGAACGATTCGGGCTTCAGCCGCATCCCGAAGGCGGCTATTTCCGCGAGACCTTTCGCGGCGCGGAAAACATCACGCGCGAGGCTTCGCCGGGCGCGACGCGGTCGGCATCGACGGCGATCTACTACATGCTTTGCGACGGCGCACATTCGGCGTGGCATCGGATCCGCTCGGACGAGGTGTGGCATTTCTATGCAGGCGAGCCAATCGATATCCATGTCATCGATACCGCCGGCCAGTTGCTCACGCATCGACTGGGCAACGCGCTGACGCATGGCGACGCCGTGTTTCAGGCGGTCGTTCCCGCGGGGCAGTGGTTTGCGGCTGAACTATGCGATCAGTCGGCGTTCGCGCTGGTGGGATGCACGGTGGCGCCGGGTTTCGAATTCAGCGAGTTCGAACTCGCCGATGTCGCGGCGCTGGCAAAAGCGTATCCACTGCATGAGGGCGTGATCAGGCGGCTTGGCCCGGCGGCGAGATGAGGATAGAGCCTTGAGCGTGCGGCGTGTGCGGTAATGCGCTGCCCGCGCATACGGAACGTTGCGGCGAGTTGCAGCGATAGCCATCAGCATGATGAACGTCCTCTCGCGCTGACCAGGCAACGCAAGCAAACGTTAAAACGCAGCGACAAAAAAAGCGACGCTCTCATTTCTGAGGCGCCGCTTTTTCACGCTTCTATTATAGATTGGCCCGGACTGCGTCGCGGACGGCGTCCATCATACCGCCGTGGTTCAGCGGAATGTCGAGTGAATCGCCATAGACGTCCTGATCCGCTTGTGCACGCGCTTCTTGCGATTCGCGGCGCATTGGCGCTTCGTACGCTGTGTCTGCGGACCGGATGGTGTCTCTGGCTTCGACGCGCTGCGCTTGATAACTCTTCACGATGAACTCCTTGCAGTGATGGAGCGGCGGGAGACTGCGATGCTACGGAACTGCCGTGACAGATTTACGACTCTTGGCGCTTTTCGGTGCACGACTAGAACGGCGGGCGGGCCGCTCGCCTCTGGCCGTGTTGCGCACCCTGCAATGAAAGCGCGGCTCTACAGTTTAATAGCGTCGTGATGGGGGATTCGTACTTCTGGCTTATGAAACAATGCAGGCTGTATCAGCACGCAGCGCAGAATTTGGCTTGAAACTTGCACTTGCAGAAAGCGCGTGCGGACGAGGCCTGAAAGCGCCGGTCAGGATAGACGCTGTTTCCGGCAGAGGGTGAGAATCGACACAGCTTCACGCTTTCCGCTTGAGCATTGCGCTTGGTGCGAAAAGTTAAAGCACTTTCTCAATGCCGGCACGCACGGGGGATCTGTTCCACATAATGGAAAACGCGACCGCATGGTGCGCTCGTGCTTTTTGACCATCCAAGCGTGCTCGACCAAGCTATCAGGCGTGCTGGTCCTGCAAATCAGCGTCGCTCGTCTCGTTCTGTGGCATGGAAGCCGCAAGAATCATCGCCGATGCGTTTTGCGGTTTCGGATCGCGCTGCGACGGCCGATACACCGAGTCGCCTCGGTGAATGGCTGCGCCGGTGAGTGCACAGGCGCCGTCCGTTGTGGCCGTGGTAACGCGCCAGCCCTGATAGCCATAGTGGCAGGTCGCGGCGTCGGACCAGTAGACAATCGCTGTCGCGCTGCTCGGCCGCTCGATCACGCGTACAACGGCCTCAGGAAATGGCCGTGGCGATTGCGGTGAACGCGGCGACGCTGCGCGAGGGTGATCACGCTCCCACGCTCGCGTGAGCCGCTCTAGAAACGGGTGCGCGGCCTTTTGCTGCGGTGCAGGTTCTCCGGCGCCGTTGTGGGTCGCTGTCAATGAGCGGACCGTTTGCAGCCACGGGTCCGCGCTTCTCGCTAACGCTGTCATGGTTCGTTCCTGGCATGGTTCATGATCGAACTTACGCAATCAGCCAGTTCCGATAAATAGCGTTAAGGTGAATACACTGTCTTATCAGCGCGAATAATCGCATCAGTGCGTTATTCAATAAGGCTTTCCGGGATGTTGCGCCGCAGCGGAAATCATATTTGCGTTTCATTGAACGTTTTAATGACATCGATAGGGGCGAGGATTGGCGCGAAAGGAGGGATGACACAATGTTGGCGCGACAAGGAATGTATAGGTTACGTAAGGTGTCAACTTTAGCCACAGGCAGTGAATTGCAACTTGCGTGGTTCATACTAGCGGTGCACTTACAACGTTGAACGAGGTATTCGTGAAGAAAAGTCATATTGCTGCTGCATTGCTGTGTGCAAGCCTGGGTTTGACATCGGCGGCGTTTGCTGAAAACGGTCCCGGTGGCGACGACAATCATGGCGGACAACAACAGCGCCCAGGCGGCCCTGGCATGCAAGGCCACAATGGCGGCGGTCATCAGGAGCAGAATCACGGCCAGCAGGGCGGCCAGCATCACGACAACGGCCGTCCCCCGATGCACGCGGACAACGGTCGGGGACACGGCCCCGATTACGCGCACGGCGACGGTCCGCACGACTGGCACCGCGGTGACCGCTTGCCGGACGATTATCGTGATCGCCAGTATGTGGTCGAGGATTATCGCGGCTACGGATTGCATCAGCCCCCGCGCGGCTACCACTGGGTGGGCGTAAACGGCGACTACGTGCTCGCGGCTATCGCCACAGGCGTGATCGCGCAGATCGTGGTGAACAACGGACGGTAACTGCAACCGGTATTCGCGGACCGCTCACATAGCGGGGAAAACCGCGAGTCGAGACAGCGAGGCTGGTCCAACGTGAGTAGGACCGGCCTCGTTTTTTGCCGGTCAAGCGCTATGGATTGCGCGGTGACGTTTTTGCACAGGCCGTGAAATCGCTACCGCTGCCTAAACTTTGGCAGTATCGGTAATGGCTTTGACCACGCGCGCCAGTGACTTTAACGCCACCTCGGGCGAGTCTTCGAACTGCGCGCCCACGATGGCTCCGTCCACCGCCATCGCCAATGCCCGCGCATCGGCCTTCGCGGCTCTCGACGATGCCGGCAACAGCGTCCTGATGACCGCGGCCATGTCCAGCTTGTGACGTCGTGAGATATCGACGGCTTCGGGCAAGGTCCCACCCACTTCCACCACTGCGTTGATGAACGCACAGCCGCGATACACATCGCTCTCGAACCATTCCGCCAGCGCCGGGACCAGTGCATCCGCATTTGCGCCATGACGCTGGACCGCGCCTTCGAACCACGTTATCCAGTTGCGATGCCGATATTCCAGAAACGCCACGATCAGATCGTTTTTCGCCGGATAGTAGCGATAAAACGTCTTCTTGGCGACGCCCGATTCCGCAATCACACGATCGATTCCAGTTGCGCGAATGCCGTCGCGATAGAACAGCGCGTGAGCGGTGACGAGAATGCGCTCGGCGGGTGAGAGGTCTGCGTTGGGAGTGGTTGTATCCATGATGTCGTCATTGTAGACAGATCTGTCTCCCTGCGCTAGAGTGGCAAGGTAGACAGATTTGTCTACCTTCAATCAACGATCCACGATCAAAAGGAAACGTCATGGAAAGCAAACCGCCGTTCCCGCCATTCGATGCCGAAACTGCCCGGCAAAAGGTCCGTCTTGCGGAAGACGGCTGGAATTCCCGCGACCCGAAGCGCGTCGCGCTGGCCTACAGCGAAGACACGCGTTGGCGCAACCGTGCGGAGTTTGTGTCGGGACGTGCAGAAGTGGAGGCGTTCCTGGCTCGCAAGTGGGCGCGTGAACTCGACTATCGGCTGATCAAGGAACTATGGGCATTCACTGGATCGCGGATTGCGGTGCGCTTTGCTTACGAATGGCACGACGATTCGAAAAACTGGTTCCGCAGCTACGGCAACGAGAACTGGGAGTTCAACGAAGCGGGCTTGATGACCTTTCGGCACGCGAGCATCAACGATTTGCCGATCAAGGAGTCGGAGCGGAAATATCACTGGCCGCTGGGCCGGCGTCCGGACGATCATCCGGGCTTGAGCGACCTAGGTTTTTGATTGGAGCAAGGCCGGCAGTCCCATCGATCTTCGCTATCCCTTCATACCTCACGAAGACGGATTGCATCGATTGACTGCCGGAACGCTACCGGCCTCGCCGCCGGTAAAAGGCCCACCATCCCGCCAGCACGGTGAAGCTCGCCACGATCGCCACCATCACCCAGAAACCGTGCTTGTTTTCGGCGAGCGGAACTCCGCCGACATTCATGCCGAAAATGCCGGCGACTATATTGATCGGCAGCGCCAGCACCGTGACCAGCGTCAGCGTGAAAAGCGTGCGGTTGCTCTGCTCGTCCATACGCGCGGCGATCTCTTCCTGCAGCAGCTTGATGCGTTCGACGAGCCCGGCCAGATCGCCCAGCACCAGCGAAAATTCCTCGGTGGCATCGCGCAGATCCTGCAGGTCGAGCGCTTGCAGCCAGCGCGGCGGCCGTGCGAGCAACCGGAAAATCGATCCAGGTTCGGGCGCGAGCAAACGCTGCAAGCGCACGAGCACACGCCGCGACGCACCGAGTTCCGAACGGGTAGCGGGGGAGCGCATCGAAAGAAAACGGTCTTCTATCTGGTCGATATCAATGCTCGTGCGCCGCACGATCTGTACAAGCAGATCGGCCTGGTCACGCAGCAGATGAATGAGCAGCTCAGCCGTCGACCGGAATACTTCGCCGCTGCGTACGGATTCCCGTAGCGTATCGATGGAGCGCAACGGTTTTAGCCGCGCGGTGACGAGCAGTTTTTCGCGGGTGTAGACCCATAACGTCGCGATCTCGGACGGCGTTATGTCGAAATTGAACATCACGTCGTTGATGACGGCGAGCAGCGCGCCCTCCTGATGTTCGATCCGCGTGGAATGGGAGCCTTCGCGCAGGGTTTCGAAGAAGGCGTCCGGCAGGTCGAGCTGCGTGCGCATCCAGCGTTCGCTTGCGCCGTTCGCCAAGTCGAAGTGCAGCCAGACAAAATCGTCTACAGCACGTTCTGCGGTGGATTGCGCCAGCCACTCCAGCGCGCCGGAGGAATCGATCGGAACGCCGGCCGAGTCTGGCGCGAAACGAAAGCCACACACGATGCCAGAAAAATCGGAGGCGTAGGGTAGGGCGGTGGTCATCGGCAATTGAAAGGTAATTTGGGCTTCGATTGTCTCCGCCGCGCAACTGGAATCGAGCGCCGGTCGTCCGGATTTGCGTTACTGTTGGAGAAATGCCGCGTGACATTGAAATTACTTTTGGCTGTCACGCCCTCTGGGTAGACTCGCGCGGCGCGAGAAGGCTGTCGGGCGCAGCCCGACCCTTTTCGCTTCATCGGGGACACACATATGGAAGATCGCGTCGAGCAGGACGAACCTACGCAAACCACGGCAGACGGACTGACGCGGCTCGCGACGAGCATCGTCGAATTGCTGGGCGAGCAGGCCATCGACAGCCGTCTGGGTACCAAATTGCTGAAGCGGCTGGAAAAGGAAGCGAAGCTGGTGACGGAATCCGGGCCGCAGCCGCTGAACAAGACGCAAAAGCGCAGCTTGCGCGAGGCGCTGGACGGGCTTGAACATGCGTTGCATCAGGTCGATGCGGATCTACTGGTATCGGCGAATGCAAAACTACGCTCGACGGACGAATCTTCCGGCAAAAAAGCCAAAACCAAAGCCTGAAGCTTGGCCGATCCGCTGTCCAGGCAAGCCGGCGCGGCGCCGGTTTTAAGTGCTTCAGGCTTTATCGGACAAGAGATCTGGCGGTTTTTTCATTACGCCGACGCAAACCGCTCGCAAGCTGTGCCCAGCATGGCGCGGAAAATGCTGGTTTTGCGGCACACGCATAATTCTGAGCGGCCATGGTTTCAGTTTCCCCTACCCCAAGCTGCGTGTTGTGGACCAACCGGAACGTCGAGGCCGACGCCGAGCGCTGGCGAATCCTGGTGGTCGACGACAACGCGGCCAGCGCCGAAGGCCTGGCCGCGGCGCTGAACGCGGACGGTTGTGACGCGCGTTATGTACTGAGCGGCGTGGACGCGCTGCAGGCTATTGATGGCTGGGTGCCGCACGTCGTGGTGCTCGACATCAGCATGCCGGAGCACGACGGTTTTGCGACCGCGCGGGTTCTGCGCCGGATTTCTCCCACTCGAAATGCCGGAATCATTGCGTTTACGGCGCTGGGAGAGGATTACGTGCGCGCGAAAGGCCTCCACGCAGGGTTCGATGGCTACTGCCAGAAGGGCAACGCGACCGGTGTGCTGGTGGACCTGATCGGCCGGCTCGTCCAGGTTCACTGATTGCTTGATCGAAAATTAGTTGGCTTCGACGGGTTTCGACCCCCAAAAATCTTTCTTCCCCCAACTTCCGCGTGAGCCTTTTGCAGGCTCGCGCGCGCCGTTTTTGGCCGATGCGGACGCCAACCTATTATTGGTTTATCCCGAAAAGTGTATTGAAGTTTATGGGGATAAAAAACCGATAGTAGGGGTATACACTGCATTTCATCGACGAAGCAGCCCCCGACACAAAGTTTGATCGCTGCGACGCCTTATGAACCAGTCGAACGTCCAACGCATATCGGAGCTCATCATGAAAAAGAATCTTCTCGCATCGTTACTTATCGCCGCCACCGCTTCTATCGCTGTTCCGGCATTTGCCAGCGGCTACGGCCCGGCACCTTCGTATCGTCCGCAGGTTGGTGCGCCGGCTTCGCAACAAGGCATGAACACGCAAACGATCGCTGCTCAAAACAACAACGCTGACGTGAACGCCTACGGTGGCGCGAAAACGTCGGTGTCGCAATCGGGTTCGAGCAACGATCGCACCAACAAGTCGCAAGCTGTTTTCTTCGGTCAGTAATTTTCGAGCTCCTACGCGCACGGCCGGCAGTACGCGTGCCGTCGTGAACGCGCCAAGCTTGATGACCGAGTAATGCACAAACGCCCGCTCAACGAAAGTTCAGCGGGCGTTTGTGTTTGCGCGTGAAGCGTGGGGAAAGACCGCTTCAGGTGCCCGTCAGCTTGAGCGCATCGCGCATCACGGTCGCCAGTTCTGCTGCCGCGAACTTGGCGACATAGGCGTTCGCGCCCACCTTGCGCACGTGTTCCTCGTTTGCAGACCCCGACAGCGACGAGTGGATCACGACTGGAATCGCTTGCATTCCAGCGTTCGCCTTGATGCGGCGCGTCAGCGTGAAGCCGTCCATTTCCGGCATTTCCAGGTCGGTCAGCACAAGCGCGATTTCATCGGCGGCACAACGGCCCTGTTTTTCCGCCTTGCGCTGCAGGTCTTCCAGCACATTCCACGCTTCCTGGCCGCTCTTGGTCATGATGAACGACACGCCCATCGCGTTCAGGCTTTGCTCGATCAGGCTGCGAGCGACACCGGAATCATCTGCAGCCAGCACCTTGGTGCCGGGTTTCAGAACCAGCCGTCCGGTGCTCGATTCGTTGATCTCCACTTCCGTCAATGGCAATACGTCACGCAGAATCTGTTCGACGTCGAGCACTTGCGCGAGCCGCGAGCCGTCCACGTTGCCATCGAGGCGCGCGAAACTCGTCACGGTCCGTCCGCTCGAATGCGATTCCGCCGACAAAACCTGATTCCACTCCAGCCGCACGATGTCGTCGACTTCCTCGACGGCGAAACCTTGCGTCGTGCGCGCGAATTCGGTGACAAGCAGGATCTTCGGACCGTTTTTCGGCTGGCAACCCGTGACCTTTGCCAGGTCGATGACGGGGATGATCTGGCCGCGGATATCGGCTACGCCGAGAATCTCCTCGTTTGCGCCGGCGACTACGGTAATCGGTGGCATCGCGAGGATTTCGCGCACCTTGAACACGTTGATGCCGTATAGCTCGCGTTGTTCGGAGTCCGGTGCTTCGCCCAGGCGGAACAGGAGCAGTTCGAACATGTTGTTGCCGGCGAGTCGAACCCGCTGTTCGATGTCGTGTTGTGAACTGCTCAAGGTGGTTCTCCTGATCGATTTATGCCGGGCTTCTCAATAGCCGGTTCCTGATTAGCGGCGCGACGCCGGGAAACTGAAGCATTTTTCGATGCTTTATAACGGGACCGTTTCAGGCCGGGTCCGTCACGCGTCCGGCGGCATCGGGATAGACCCTCAGACGTGTAAAAAGCAGTGTTTTCCAGCGTTCACGCAGCAGGCGTCTGGCCTATACTTTTCGAATGGGCTGGGTAATGTGGATGTAAGGCGCTGGATTGAATGCGGCGGTGACCGGCGAGTTCGGGAGGTGTCGGCCGAATTCGTGGCGAACCTGTCGCGCCGTCCGGCGCCGGCTATTCAGCCATGTGGAACGCCCGCCAGCCGGCAGGCGTCGCGCGGTTTAACGGAGGCGTTCGATGGCAACAGTCGCACAAGTTCTTAATTCGAAATCCGATCACACCATCTTCACGATCGCCGACACGGCATCGGTCTACGAGGCCATCGCGATGATGGCGGAGAAGTACATTGGCGCGCTGATCGTGACCCACGGCGAAGAGATCGTCGGCATCGTGACCGAGCGCGACTATGCGCGCAAAGTCGTGCTGATGGACCGTGTCTCGCGGCAGACGCCAGTGCGCGAGATCATGACGTCGCAAGTGCGCTTCGTGCGGCCCGACCAGACCACGGACGACTGCATGGCGCTGATGACCGAGCGACGCATGCGGCATTTGCCTGTGATCGATGGGGAGAAGCTGGTGGGAATGATTTCGATCGGCGACCTGGTGAAAAATATTATCTCCGAGCAGCAGTTCACGATTCATCAGCTCGAGGGATATATACGAGGCGAGCACGTGTAGCTTGCCCGGGAGGGACGCAACGCGGCGTATGAACGCCGCGTTGTGTTTTTTGTTGTTTGTGTTTTTGTTTGTGCCGCTGCGTGTGCATCGTGTCAGCGCCGCGTGTGTCATCTCGTGCTGTTCAAAGTCCTTCTTTTAAGGCTCCAGCGTGAGTCCCTGCATCGCTTTCGTTCGATCAATCTGTAATCTGACTGTCATAATTGGCAGGTACTGCGCATAGGCCTGACTTCGATGCGCCCGGCTTATCGCCGAGTAACACTTGATCCGACCAATGCCAATCGCTCATGACCCTGTTGCTCCAGATTTCAGATCCGCACTTTGGCACCGAACAACCGCCGGTCGCGCAAGCATTGCTGCGTCTCGCCACTGCCCTGCGGCCCGACCTGGTGGTGATGTCCGGCGACATCACACAGCGCGCACGGCGTACGCAATTCAATGCAGCGCGCGCGTTTGTTGACAGATTCGATGCGACGCCCTTTGTTGTCGTGCCGGGCAATCATGACATTCCGCTCTACAATCTTTTCGCGCGTGTGGCGCATCCCTATGCGAACCATCGCCGTGTATTCGGGTACGATCTCGAACCTGTGTTCGAATCGGCGGAGTTGCTGGTGATTGGCGTCAATACGACGCGGGCGTATCGTCATAAGGAGGGCGAAGTATCGGTGCAGCAGGTCGAGCGCGTGGCACGCCGGCTCGAACTTGCTACACCGCAGCAACTGCGCGTTGTCGTGACGCATCAGCCGGCGGTGGCGGCACGTGCCAATGACATCAGGAACTTGTTGCACGGCCGCGAACATGCAATCGAGCGCTGGTCGCAAGCGGGCGCGGACCTGATCCTGGGTGGCCATATTCATCTCCCTTATGTTTCACCCCTGCATGTTGCCTACAAGGACCTGCCGCGTCAGATGTGGGCGGTGCAGGCGGGGACGTCGTTGTCCTCGCGCGTGCGTGGCACCGTGCCCAATTCGGTGAACGTGATCGACTATGACGCATCGCGTACGGACGCGCGCCGCGTGAGCGTTGCGCGCTGGGATTTCAACGAGGCGCACGCATCGTTTGAATCTGTCATGCAACACGAACTCGACTTTGATACTGAGTCACTCAAGACTCCTTTAGCGACGGTTTTATGAAACAGATTGACGAGCCGTACGCCGGCTTGGTTAACTTGGCGCATGTGGCGGGCGAGCATGCAGTTTTGTTGTTTGCGGTATCTCTGGTTCTTGCGATGGCCGTGGTTCTAAGTGTCTGGGGGCTCGTGCATCGCTACGGCGTGCCGCGCGAAGAT
>Ga0255336_101461_pt1 | contig 16742 bp, 12 predicted proteins | sample MeOH1_35cm_T3_17_FD_189102 | JGI IMG/M metagenome (GOLD analysis project Ga0255336, IMG submission 189102) | Sandy soil microbial communities from University of British Columbia, Vancouver, Canada - MeOH1_35cm_T3_179 | ecosystem: Engineered > Artificial ecosystem > Sand microcosm > Unclassified ...
GCGAATATCCTGGTTGCCCTCTCCCTGGTGATCGGCACGCCCTTCTTCCTCGTCTTCGGGGCGCTCAGTGATCGGATCGGCCGCAAGCGCATCATCATGGCCGGCTGCCTGATCGCCGCCGTCACCTATTTCCCGATCTTCAAGGGGCTGACGCATTTTGCCAATCCGGCGCTTGAGGCCGCTTTGGCGAGTGCGCCGGTGACGGTGGTTGCCGATCCCGCGACCTGCTCGCTGCAATTCAATCCTGTGGGCACAGCTAATAAATTCCTGACGTCTTGCGATATCGCCAAGAGCTTCCTCGCCAAGGCCTCGGTGAATTATGAGAACGAGGATGCTCCGGCGGGCACGGTTGCCAGCGTCAAGATCGGCGACAAGGCGATCCCGAGCTTCGAAGGTGTGGGGCTCGCCAAGGATGATTTCAAGGTGAAGACGGAAGCCTTCACCAAGGACATGACCGAGGCGATCAAGGTGGCGGGCTATCCGGCCAAGGCCGATCCCGAACAGATCAATACGGCGATGGTCACGCTGCTGCTGGTGATCCTGGTCATTTACGTCACCATGGTCTATGGGCCGATCGCCGCCATGCTGGTGGAACTGTTCCCGACCCGGATCCGCTACAGCTCGATGTCGCTGCCGTACCATATCGGCAATGGCTGGTTCGGCGGCCTGCTGCCGGCCATCGTCTTCGCCATGGTGGCGGCAAGGGGCGATATCTATTACGGCCTCTGGTATCCGATCGTGATCGCCGTGATCACCTTCCTGGTCGGCATCTTCTTCATTCACGAAAACAAGGACCATCGCATCGACGTCTGGTAAGGCCGGACGTCACCAAACCGTCAAAGAGGCCCGTCCGGTTCGCCGGGCGGGCCTTTGCTTCGCCTGAAAGTGGCGCCAATCAGGGCTTTTCCTAAGCCCTTCCCTGGGCTAAAACCCTCACCAAATCCCGCAATTCAGGAAGTTGGAGTGCCAGATGGCGGCATATCAGTACATCTATGTGATGAAAGGCCTCGGCAAGACCTATCCGGGCGGCCGCAAGGTTCTCGAGAATATCTGGCTGAGCTTCCTGCCCGGCGCCAAGATCGGCGTGCTTGGTGGCAACGGCGCCGGTAAATCGACCCTGATGAAGATCATGGCCGGCATCGACAAGGACTTCAATGGCGAAGCCTGGGCGGCCGATGGCGTCAGCGTCGGCTATCTGTCACAGGAGCCGCAGCTCGACGCGTCCAAGGACGTGCTCGGCAATGTCATGGAAGGGGTCGGCCCGACCAAGGCGCTGCTCGACGAATTCGAGGCCGTGTCGCTTGCCATGGGCGAAGAGGATGCTGATTTCGACACGCTCCTCACCAAGCAGGCTGAGCTGCAGGAAAAGATCGATGCTGCGGATGCCTGGGACCTGCAGCGCAAGGTCGAGATCGCCATGGATGCGTTGCGCTGCCCGCCGGGCGATGCCGATGTGACCAAGCTCTCCGGTGGTGAGAAGCGCCGCGTGGCGCTCTGTCGCCTGCTGCTTTCAAATCCCGACATGCTGCTGCTCGACGAACCGACCAACCATCTCGATGCCGAATCCGTCGCCTGGCTGGAACACTTCCTGGAAAACTACAAGGGCACCGTCGTGGCGGTGACCCACGACCGCTACTTCCTCGACAATGTGGCGGGCTGGATCCTGGAACTCGATCGTGGCCAGGGCTTCCCCTTCGAAGGTAATTATTCCGGCTGGCTCGAACAGAAACAGAAGCGCCTCGAACAGGAAGAGAAGACCGAAGGCTCACGCCAGAAGGCCCTGCAGCGCGAGCTGGAATGGATCCGGCAATCGCCCAAGGCGCGCCAGGCCAAGTCCAAGGCGCGTATCAATGCCTATGAGACGTTGCTCGCGCAAAGCAACGAGAAGACCAGCGGCGTCGCCCAGATCACCATCCCGGCCGGCCCCCGCCTCGGCAATCTGGTGATCGAGGCGCAGTCGCTCAACAAGGGCTTCGGCGATCGCCTGCTGATCGAGGATCTCAGTTTCCTCCTGCCACCTGGCGGCATTGTCGGCGTGATCGGCCCTAACGGCGCCGGCAAGACCACCTTGTTCCGCATGATCACCGGCCAGGAGCAGCCCGATGGCGGCAGCTTCAAGGTCGGCGACACGGTGGTGCTCGGCTATGTCGATCAGTCGCGCGACAGCCTCGACGATAATAAGACCGTCTGGCAGGAAATCTCCGACGGTCTCGACGAAATCGAACTCGGCAAGACCAAGATGCCGAGCCGCGCTTATGTCGGCAATTTCAACTTCAAGGGTGGCGATCAGCAGAAGAAGGTCGGGCTCCTTTCCGGCGGTGAACGCAACCGCGTCCATCTCGCCAAGATGTTGAAGTCGGGCGCCAATGTCCTGCTGCTCGACGAACCGACCAACGATCTCGACGTCGACACCTTGCGGGCCTTGGAAGAGGCGCTGGACAATTTCGCCGGCTGCGCCGTCATCATCAGCCACGACCGCTGGTTCCTCGACCGCATTGCGACGCATATCCTCGCTTTCGAAGGCGACAGCCATGTCGAATGGTTCGAAGGCAATTACCAGGATTACGAAGCCGACAAGCATCGCCGCCTCGGCACCGATGCCGACCAGCCGCATCGCATCAAGTACAAGCCGCTGATCAGAGCGTAAGATCTTTTGTCATTCTCTGGTTTGATCCAGGCATGATAAACATGATGTTCGAAGAAAAGCCCCGCAGTTTCCCGCGGGGCTTTTGCTTTAGAGATGTACCGGCCGTAGCAAGTACGGTACGGGCCATCATGCCTCAATCGACGATGGCGATGGTGATCTGAGCATATTGCCAGATCGGTCCCGGATCATAACCCACATCTGGATTGGTCGGGGTATAGACATGACCGTCGCCGGGCTCGAAGGCACGGCTCCAGGCTGTCAGGCCGAAGCCGTAAGCGCCGGATGACAGGCTGGCCGGCACCGACCAGACGACCTGGCGGCTGAGCCCGTTGTCGATGGCCGATTTATGCCAGTAATCCACCGTCGGTGCGACCAGGCCTTCCAAACCTTCGAAGCCGCTCAGCAAGGACGGATTGCCATTGCCGCAACCGCTGCCAAAGAGCTGGATCGACCGCAGATGCGTTGCCGTCACCTGCACGTTGAGCACGACCTCGATATCCTGGTGATTGCGGAAGATGGTCGGGCAATTCAGCGGTAAGGGCTGCAAGGCACCGCCAGGCAGGCGCCAATAGAGCGCCGTGATCTGTGGCACCGGATAGGAATTGTCGACTTCGATCCGCACCGGTGCTGCCGTGCCGATCGGATTGACCGTGCCGCCGCTAAGCTTGCCAAGCTCGAGCTGCATCTCGATCAGGCCGTTCGGCGCGTTATGCCATTGCAGCAGATAGTGGTCACCGGGGATCCATTGATCGGCCGGGTTGAGCACTTCCCACCAGCCGCCCGGCAGTTGCGTCATGGCTTTGTATTGCAGGATGGGCGGGCTGCCGACCACGCGCCAATTGCTCCAGGTATCCATGATTGGTGCTGAGGGGCCGAAGCTGACGCCGCCATTGGTGCTGACCCGCGCATTGATGCGATAATGGCTGGCTGCGGTGCCGTTCTTCAGGTGATGATTGCAGCCCCAGAATTCGAGCAAGCCGGAAACCGGTGCCGTCGCATGTACCGCGGCGGCCGGCACTTGCGCCACCCGGCCGGTCGAATGCGGCCGGTTGGGACGCACCGCATAGCCGCTGGTCGTGTCGATGAAGGGGAAGGTGCCGGCGCCGGTCGGGTTCAGCAACGGCATATGACCGAGGACGACGATCTCCGGCTCCGCGCAGGCGCCAAGCGGCGGTTGATGGCCGCAGGTCGGTGTCGCAAAGGCAATCGGATTGGCCACCAGGGTGACCGGCGGGATATAGCCGGCATCCCAGCGGGTGTCGAACAGGCCCTCGCTATAGATGACCTCTTCCGTGCCATCGCCATCGACGTCCTGGGTAACGCCGAAGGTGATGTCAGGTACATCGAAGATCGGCAGGAACTCCGGCACGTAGATATCGAAGCAGCGCAGGAACGGGCCGATCCAGGAGCGCGGGCCGATTGCCGCGGCGACATCGCCGGCGATCTCGAAGCGCTTCTCCGGTTTGGGGCCGAGATGATCCCTGATCTGTTCCAGCACGTGTTCGCCCAAGGGTGGTGCCACCTGTGTTGTGAAGGCGCGACGCTCCAGCAGCGACGTGGCCTTGCTCATCTGGCCGACACCTTGCTGGAAGTCCGCCTGCAATTGCCGCGCGGCCTGCGGGCCGACGGCCTGGGCGAGAACCGCCGCCGAGCCGATGCCGGTGCGCAGGAAATCGAGCGGACCGGGATCCGGATTGGGACCGATATGCACCGGCACTTCCACATAGGCCTGAAGCCGTTTCAGGATGTCGCTGAGGTCCGGTTTTACGAAAATTTCCGGGAAGCAAATGCGCTCACGGCGCCAGTGCAGGATCCAGTCGATGTCGAAGCGGGGAACCCAGACGCAGAAATAGCCGCAGGCATCGGTGACGGTATGGGCGATCTCTTCGCGGCGCCAGAAATACGGCCAATACCAGCCGAAATGCCAGCCGACGGGGAAATAGCCGAAGAGGTTGACGTCGGTGTCATAGACATGGACGGTGGCGCCGGGCACACCCCAATCATCGCCGGAGACGGGATCGTGCTTGACAACGCGGCCGCAGATACGGCGGAAGAGAAGAAGGTTCGGATCGATGATCCATTCCAGCTCTTTCCGCAAATCGGCAATGCTACGCCCCGCGAGCTTGTCGGCACTGACCCCGGTCAGTTGGCTCAGTCGTGCCGCGGATGTCTTGGTGAGGGCGACTGCATCCGGATGCGGAGCTGCAGTTGCAGACTTGGTATTGGCCATGGCCGTATCTCCCCTTCTTTGCCGTTGTTGAATGCGTTGATGTACTCCTCAGAAATTCCGTAATGGCGAGTCACGTGGTGGCGCAGAGCGCTTCACAGAGTGATGCTGCGCACAGTCCGTATGCGAGAGAGGTCGGGTTTGAAAAATGTGTTCGATCCGTGCTTTTCATGATCTGGGCCCCAAGCTTCGAACGGCAAAAAACACCTGCGCGCAGGCCAATTTGGCAAGCACGGTGCATGTCAGCGCTTTGGCCGGTTGCGCATCACCTCTGTCTGGCGATGCGGGCCATCTCACTGCCGTATCGAGTAACTCTTTTAAGCAGATACATGCGATCGAGCGTTTCGAAATACGCGCTCGATCGATCAACATACTTCCCGGAGCGGCGCCTTCACGCGGTGTTTCACATCATGCCGTGATGAGCATCGTCGGTATTGTCATGCCGCTGGTCGATGAAGGTCGTGCCACTTACACATGCTGTTATCGCAGCAGCAAGAGTCAAAGTTGTGACAGGAGATTCATGTGGTGCGGCGATGTTTTTATCAAGAGATGGCTGGTCGATTTTGAGTCGCTGCATGACTCAACATGAACTGAGCGGCGCAGATCTTCGGTGCCAACACACAATCTGGCTACCATAATGGATGATATGAAAGCGCCTGCATGTCATCGTGCAACGCGGGTACAGCAGTCGCATCCATCGCTTGACGCTGGGTCGCTCATGCACCCTCAAGACTGATTGCTCATCGATATAAGTGAGAAGCGTGCTTCAGGATGTGAGAGAATGGAATATGTACTGCGATGCGTAGCCATCGATTGCTCGTCCTCGCTTTGCGAGCCGTCGACGCAGCTGGTAATTCTCATGGGTTGGCTTTTCTAAGCAGCCTGCAAGCTGGTGGTAGAAAGGTGTCTTTGGGCGGGGGCAAGAAAAATGCATGACGCCTGAATGAAACGCCTCGCTCCAATCCTCGTCCCACACGGGGTAGGTAAAGAAAAAGCCCCGCAGCTTGCTGCGGGGCTTTCGCCTGTCTGGCCCATCGGCGCCGTAACGCGATCACCCGCGCCGACGACGCCGGCGTCCACCCTCGTCATCGCCGCCGGTCGCGGCAACTTTCGGGGCCGGCAGGTTGACGGCCTTGGCGAGATGCGGATAGGGCGCAGTCTTGTGCGGCAGGGCCATGGCGCCGACGAAATGTTCCTGGAACTTGGGCTCGACGGCGGTCTCGACCTTCTCGACCTGCTTCACCACCCGGGCGATCTCGTCGCGGGCGGCGCGGTTCAAGAGAGCGATGCGGGCACCGGTGCCGGCGGCATTGCCGGCACTGGTCACCTTGGCGAGATCGCAATCCGGGATCATGCCCAGCACCATGGCGTATTTGACGTCGATATGGCTGCCAAAAGCCCCTGCAAGCGTGATGCGGTCGAGCTTGTCGATCTCCAGCTTGTCCATCAGCAGACGCGCACCGGCATAGAGTGCGGCCTTGGCCAGCTGAATGGCGCGCACGTCATTCTGCATGATCTTCAGCTGTGGTGAGCCCTCATGCAGCAGATAGGAGAAGGTGCGGCCATCGGCCTGGATACGCGACGAGATCGCCGCCATCGAGCCGTCGATGACGCCATCCTGGGTGATGATGCCGGCGAGAAAGAGTTCCGCCATGCATTCGATGATACCAGAGCCGCAGATGCCGGTGACACCGATCGCTTCCGTCTGCTGGGCGAAATCGGGATGATCCGACCAGAGATCGCAGCCGATCACCTTGAAGCGTGGCTCCAAGGTCGTGCGATCGATGCGCACGCGCTCGATGGCGCCAGGTGCGGCGCGTTGGCCGCAGGAGATCTGCGCACCCTCGAAAGCTGGCCCGGTCGGCGACGACGCCGCCAGCAGCCGTTTCTTGTTGCCAAGCACGATCTCGGCATTGGTGCCGACATCGACGATCAAGGTCATCTCATCGGATTCATGCGGCGATTCCGAGAGGATGACGCCGGCGGTATCGGCGCCAACATGGCCGGCGATGCAGGGCAGCACATAAATGCGGGCATTGGGATGGACCTTGATGTCGATCTCGGTCGCCCAGAACATGGTCGGTCCGTCGGAGGCAAGGGCGAAGGGGGCGCCGCCCAATTCGATCGGGTTAATGCCGAGCAGCAGGTGATGCATGATCGGGTTGCCGACAAAGGTGCATTCGAGAATATCCTGCACCGTGCATTTCGCTTCCTTAGCGACTGCCTCGGCGAGCTCGTTCAAAGCTTCGCGCACCGCCTTGGTCATTTCCACCTCGCCGCCCGGATTCATCATCACATAGGAGACGCGGCTCATCAGGTCCTCGCCGAAGCGGATCTGCGGGTTCATGAGGCCGGAGGAGGCGACGACCTCGCCGGTCGAAAGATCGCAGAGATGGCCGGCGATGGTGGTGGAGCCGATATCGACAGCAAGTCCATAGGCCTTGTCATGGAAGCCCGGCCAGACGGCGGTGATCTGCTTGCCCATATGCACGGCGACGGTGACCTTCCAGCCACCCTTGCGTAAGGCCGCCTGTAGGCCCTGGATGACACGCAAATCGGTGTCGAGCTTCGGCAATTCCCACTGCTGGGTTAACGCCTTCTCGAGGCGCTGCAGATCTCCGGTCGGATCATGCATGTCCGGTTCCTGGACCTCGACATAATAAAGCCGCACGATCGGATCGAGGGTGATCTCGCGCATCTCGGCGCGCTTGCGCACGACCTGCTTATGCACCTGGCTGTCGGCCGGCACGTCGATGACAAGGTCGCCGAGGAGATGTGCCTGGCAGGAGAGGCGGCGGCCCGGCTTCATGCCGCGCTTGTCGCTGTAGCGCTGCTCGACGGCACAGAAGTCGCTCATATGGTCGCTCTTCGAGGTGACGCCGAGCTTGGCGAATTCACCTTCGGAGACGACCACCTGGCAACGGCCGCAGATACCGCGCCCGCCGCAGACGGAATCGATGTCAACGCCGAGCTGGCGCGCTGCCTGCAGGACCGGCGTGCCGATCGGAAAACGGCCGCGGCGACCGGAAGGCATGAAGACCAACAGGGCATCGTCATGGCCGTTGCCATTGCCGTTCGGTTGCACGGTTTCGGTTTCTGCTGTCTCGGTCACGGTTCACACTCACTCGGCTACTGGTCTGACTGCTCGCAAGGCCGCTGAAGATTGAGAGGGAAAGGCGGGCCCCTCTAGCGGCAAACCCGTCCGGGCGAAACTTGCACGGACGGGCGCATATTCAAACTGAAAACGCCCCTGTCTCGCTCATGGAAACAGGGGTGCTGAACATCTTAGGCGCTGGGGGTCTCGCCACCGGCGGCGGCACCGCCACGACGACGGCCTTCACGCCGCCCGCGCGCACCGGCAGCAGCTTCGCCTTCCGGCGTCGGCTCGCGGAAGCGCTTGATCCAATGCGCGCAATGGGCGTCGTGGCCCATCAAGGTGTCGGCGCCCCAGATGCCGGTCATCTCTTCCATATGCAGCGGGTTCATGATGGCGCTGGTCATGCCGGCGCCGATCGCCATGGAGAGGAAGGCCTGGTTGAGGCCGTGGCGGTTGGGCAGGCCGAAGCTGATATTGGACGCACCGCAGGTGGTGTTGACCTTCAACTCTTCGCGCAGGCGGCGGATCAGGCTGAAGGCGGCGCGGCCGGCCTGGCCGAGGGCGCCAATCGGCATCACCAGGGGGTCGACGACGATGTCGGAGTGATGGATGCCATAATCGGCGGCGCGCTGGACGATCTTCTTCGCCACTTCGAAACGCACATCGGGATCTTCCGAAATGCCGGTCTCGTCATTGGAGATGGCGACCACGGCCGCACCATACTTCTTCACCAGCGGCAGCACCACTTCGAGGCGCTCTTCCTCACCGGTCACGGAATTGACCAGCGCCTTGCCCTTGTAGACGGCGAGCCCGGCTTCCAGAGCGGCGACGATCGAGCTGTCGATCGAGAGCGGGGTATCGGTCAGCGACTGCACCAGCTGGATCGATTCCGCCAGAATGCGCGGCTCATCGGTCATCGGGATGCCGGCATTGACGTCCAGCATATGGGCGCCGGCCTCGATCTGCGCCAGGGCGTCGGATTTGACGCGGCTGTAATCGCCGACCGCCATTTCCGCCGCCAGCAGCTTGCGGCCGGTCGGATTGATGCGCTCGCCGATCACGCAGAAGGGGCGATCGAAGCCGATCACGACTTCCTTGGTGGCTGAGCTGACGACGGTATCGGTCATTGGTCTTCCTTTCAGACGAAGAGCTGGTGTTCTGTAACGGTCAGGCGGCGCTGGGCGTGCCCGAAGTTGTTTCTGTTGCCGGCTTATTGGCCGAGGATTCCGGGGCCTGGCGCGGCGCGCGGCGCGGCTGGCGGTTCCGCATCACGCCGGAGGCCTGGATGATCTCGCTGACGAATTCTTCCTGGCGATAGGCCATCACATGGACGCCGGCCACACCCTCGATCTCGCTGATCTCCTGGATGAGGTCGATGGCCAGCTGCTTGCCTTCCGCCTTCTCGTTCTTGGCCTTTTCCATCCGCTCGATGATCGCATCGGGAATATGCACGCCGGGCACATGGGCGCGCATCCAGCGCGCGGTCTTCGAGGAGGGCAGCGGGCCGACGCCGATCAGAAAGAAAGCCTTTTCATGCAGGCCCTGTTCGCGTACCTGCGCCATGAAGCTCCGCAGCAGCGGCACGTCATAGCAATACTGGGTCTGGATGAATTGCGCCCCAGCATTGATCTTCTTCGCGATATGGATGCCGCGATACTGGTAGGGCGGGGCGAAGGGATTGGCGGCCGCGCCGAGGAAGACGCGCGGTGGCGTCGTCAGCTTGCGCCCCGAGAGGAATTTGCCCTGGTCACGCATGGTGCGGATGCATTCCAGCAGCGAGGTCGAATCGAAGTCGAAGACCGGCTTTGCCTGCGGCTGGTCGCCGGCCTGCACGCCGTCGCCGGTGAGGCAGAGGATGTTCTGCACCCCCATGGCCGAGGCGCCCAGCACGTCGCCCTGGATCGCGATGCGGTTCCGGTCGCGGCAGGAGATCTGCATGATGACGGCATAGCCGGCGCGGGTCAGCAGCGAGCAGATGCCGACCGAGGACATATGCACATTGGCGCCCGAGGCATCGGTGGCGTTGATCGCGTCGCAGACCTCCGACAGCACCACGGCGCGGTCATAGACATCGCGCGGATCGGCGGAATCGGGCGGGTTCAATTCGGCGGTGACGGCGAAGCGGCCGGAGCGCAGCACGCGCTCGAGACGACCTTGCGAGGAATGTCCCGCCTTGTCCGGCAGCGGCGCGCCGGGATCCCATGTCGGGGGAAGATCCGGGTTCATGCTGCCTTCCCTTCATTCTTGGTTGCAGCAGTGGCACCTTCGGCCTTCGGCGCCGCTGGCTTGGCGGCGGGCTTCTTCGGCGGTGGCGGGGCGAATTCGCCGATCTTCTTGGTCATGCGCACCACGCGCAGCCAGGAGGACTTGCCCTTGATGCTGTTATCGACCGGCTTCTGCACATCGCCGATCGGGTCGACGCCGACCTTGATCGAGGAGCCCGACGACATGCGCTCGGCGCCGGCCCAGGCCTGCACCCACACGCATTTCATTTCCGGCTTCACTTCGCAATGGCCATTGGGGCGAACCCCGCCGCAAGGACCGTTGCGCAGGGTCTTCGGGCAATTCATCGGGCAGGACATGCCGGTCGAGGAGAGGGCGCATTGGCCGCACATCTGGCAGTCGAAGAGGAAACCCTTCACCGCCTTCTCGGTCACCTCGAAGGGCTTCTCCAGACGCTGATAGCCGATCGCATTCCACAGCGGGTGGAGGGCGATCACGGCCTTCTCGAAGCTCTTGTAGAAGAGGTTGAGGCCGCGCGCATGGCGCACCGACCAGAGCCGAACGGCATACATGGCGCTCAGCCCTCCGCTTTGGCGGCATCGACGCCACCGGCTTCGACCAGCGTCTTCAGCCGGTCATCGGGATAATCGGCTTCCAGCTTGGCCGCAGCCTTGTCGGCTTCGACCTGCAGTTCATCGCTGACATCGATACCAGGGGCGCGCCGCCATTCGGCGAGATAGGAATCGGTGTCGCGCAGGTTAGCGCGCATGGCCGCCCGGTCGATCGCCTTCTCGAAGCGCTCGTTCAATTGCACCTTGGCGGTCTCGCGACCTTTCTTGACGATGACCTGGGCGGGAATGTCCCGCCAGTACACGATGGTCAAGCTCGCCATCATTCTCCCTTTCGTCTCCCGGCCCCCGATCGCGCCGGTTAAACTCTCAACGCCGCCAAACTCTCGATGCCGTCTCAGGCCGCCCCATCCCGCTGCATCGCCTCGGCCATAAAAGTCCCCAGCTCGCCATAGCCGGTAGGGCGGTGCAGGAATTCCAGGCCCAGGCGCGCCGCGGCGGCTTCCGCCTTGGCGAGCAGTTTCGGATCGTCGATCTGCGCCAGGTAGACCAGTCGCCGGTAATTGCCGAAATAGGCATCGCGCAATTCCGGGTGGCGGTCCAGGCCCAATCCTTGCCAGATCAGCCGGTCGAAATGCCGAACCAGGTAATCCGTCAGATAGAACGATCCCGGCTCTTCATCCGACAGCTGGGTGAAGTCCCGGCTGCCGGCGAAGAACTCGTAGCAATGTGGGCCGGCGATCCGCTCGACACCCTCTTCCTGAAGGACCTGGTCGAGCATGCCGCCGGTGCCGCAATCGCCGTAAAGCACGACGATCCGGCCGTATTTCTTCTTGCCCGCCCGGATCTTGGCCCTGACCCCGGCCGGGATGCGGTGGGGATAATTGTGCCAGATCGCCGGCAGGCAGGTGACGTCGAGCCGGTCCTTCCAGCCATGCTGGCTGGTCAGCGCCACGATCTCACGACCCAGCGCACCGCAGGCGATAAACAGGGTTCGGTCTGATTGGGCGGCCATCCGGTGCTCCCGCTCTCTCACCCGGTCTCATCTCCACATCACCACGTTAGGATTTCTAGGCGCCGGCCGGTAGACCGGCTGCTATTGCCGCGACTGTGGATTGCCGAAAAGCGACGTGAAATTACGTCGCAAATGCGCGGATTTCCAGTCAGTTGTGGGGGGCAAGCGGGCCGGAGCGCGCTTTCTGTCCGGCCTGTTGCCCTCGTGCCCCTCCGCCGGGTTGCACATCCTCCAGGACCAGGCGGCCGATCAGCGCGTGCCGGCCGGGTGCCAGCATCTTGATCAGCAGCCCGAGGACCAGGCCGAAACCGCCCAGGCCGAAGACGATCCAGGGCAGGGCGTAATAGAGGCCGCTGGCCGCCAGCCTGATGCCGACGATCCCGTCCATATGCGCGAAGAGCAAATAGACGACATAGGACATGCTGAGGGCGCCGATGACCGGGGCGATGCCGGTCTGCCAGAGCCGGAACTGGTCGCGCCGGGTGAACCAGAAATAGCTGATGACGGCGATCGAGCAGGCGGTTTGCACGATCAGGATCGCCATCTCGCCGAGCACCGCCAGCAGGGTGTAGAAATCATAGGGACCGAGAAGGCTGTTGAAGCGGAACAGCAAGACGATCACCAGCGCGACCAGGGTCTGGATGCTGGAGGCGATATAGGGCGAACGATAGACGGGATGAGTCTTGCCCAGCCAGCGGTTGCTCTGAAACAGGATGCCCTCGCGGCCCAGCGCATAGAGATAGCGGGCTGCGCAATTATGGAAGGCGAGGCCGCAGGCGAAGGAGCCGGTGATGGTGAGCAATTGGAAGATGGTGGCGATCCAGTCGCCGAAGCGCAATCGCAACGGATTGAGCAGAAGGTCGATCGGATTGGTGCCCTGGGTGATGGCGATGCTCTGGTCCATGCCGTTGCCGACGATCGAGGCCCAGGCAACCACAATGTAAAGCAGGCCGACGCTGATCACGGCGATCATCGTCGCTCGCGGGATGATGCGCTTTGGTTCACGGGATTCCTCGCCATACATGCCGGTCGTTTCGAAGCCGACCCAGGACCAGAAAGCCATGAAGAGCCCGAAACTGGCGGCTCCGCCGGGAATGCTGCGGAACGCGCCCAGGGGATTGAGCGCTTCCGCATGCCATGACTGGTCCTTGTTCAACAGCAGGCTGGCGATCACCACCGTCAGCAGGCTCAGTACTTCCAGGCTGAGGAAGAGAGCGAGAATCTTCGCGGCGATGTTGATGCGGTAATAGGCCAGCAGCCAGTTCAGCGCCAGCATGAACAAAGCGGGGGTCAGCCAGCCGATCGCGATGCCGAATTCGGCCAGGAGGAATTGCTGGATGAAATACGCGAAAATGCCGACCAGCGAGATTTCGAAGACCATATAGGCAAGGCAGGCCAGCAGGCCTGCTGCCAATCCCATGGTCTGACCGAGTCCGTGCGAGACATAACCATAGAAGGCACCGGCGGTGGTGATATGCCGGGAAATGGCATTATAGCCGATGGCGAAAATCGTCATGATGATGGTGCAGAAGACGAAGGCGCCCGGTGCGTAGATGCCGCTGCCGAGACCGATGACCAAAGGCAGATTGCCGGCCATCGACGTGATCGGCGCACAGGTGGCAATCGCCATGATGGCTACATCGGTCAGGCCGACCGCGTTCGCCATCAGGGGCTCGGCATATCGGCTGCGGCCGAAACTGAGCGGCGTGGCGGCTATTTCGTTTGTTTGCTGCATTACCGGTCGTAAACGGCCTGATGGTGAACGAATGAATAGCTCTGGAAACTGTCGGGCTCGGCTCGTTAATATTTAGACAATCGCGAGAGGCAATCATGCGTGCCAAAAAATCGATAATGCGTATTATCTTAGTCAAGCCGGACAGGCAGGTTGGACATGGCGGATGAGCCGATCGACGGCAAGCGGCAGAAGCTGATCCAGCGCAAGCAGGAATGGGCGGCGAAGGGACGCTTGCTGACCGGCCGGACCAGCAGCCGCGAGGTCGACCGGCTGCCGCCGGGCCAGCGCCTGGTGCAGAACTGGCCGGTGCTGGATCTTGGCGTCCATCCCGACATTCCCCGCGACAAATGGCGGCTGATGGTGGGGGGCGTGGTAGAGCAGCCTTTGCGGCTGGATTGGGCCGGCTTCCAGGCTTTGCCGCAGCGCGACTCTACCAGTGACATCCACTGTGTCACCTCCTGGTCGCGCTATGACAATCGTTGGCGCGGCGTTCTGGCGCGCGATCTCATTGCCGCCGTGAAACCGCTGCCGGAGGCGCAGCATGTGGTGTTCACCAGTTATGACACCTATACGACCAATGTGCCGCTGGCGGAATTCGCCGATGAGGACGTGCTGCTGGCGACCCATTGGGAAGGGCAGGAGCTCAGCCTCGACCATGGCGGTCCGTTGCGCGTCGTGGTGCCGAAGCTCTATTTCTGGAAAAGCGCCAAATGGCTGAAGCGGATCGATTTCGTCGCCACCGATCAGCCCGGCTTCTGGGAAACGCGCGGCTATCACAATCACGGCGATCCTTGGACCGAAGAACGATATGACGATTAAGATCTGGTTGCGCAGCGCGGCTTTGTCGCTGGGCATGATTTCCACGAAACCCATTCCGACAGCGGTGGCAGAAATGGATTCAGGCTTCGATTTCGACTTCCAGGCCTTGGAGGGCGGAGACCTGCCGCTCGATGCCTATCGCGGCAAGGCCGTGCTGGTGGTCAATGTCGCCTCGAAATGCGGGTTCACGCCGCAATACAAGGGGCTGCAGGTTCTGTGGCGGAAATATCGCGATCGCGGTTTCGTGCTGCTCGGCGTGCCGAGCAACGATTTCGGCGCGCAGGAGCCCGGCACGGCGGCGGAGATCGCGCAGTTCTGCACGGCGAGTTACGGTGTCGATTTTCCGTTGACAGCCAAGGTGCCGGTGACCGGTTCGGCGGCGCATCCGTTCTATAAGTGGCTGGAAGCGAAGCTCGGCGATGCGGGACGGCCGCGCTGGAATTTCTACAAATACCTGATCGCCGCCGACGGACATGTGGTCGGTGGCTTCTCTTCGCGTGTTGCACCGGACGATCCCAAGCTGTTGCAGGCGATCGAGGCCAATCTGCCGCCCAATCTTCCGCATTGAGAGCTGGCGGTCACCGTGCCGCTGCGGCCGTGCTGCGTTCGGCATGTGGGGCGAGATCCCGCGCATCGGCCAGGGCGTAGACCGCGACGGTGCCGGTGCGGCCCCGCAGCGGCAGATCATGCGGCGTTGCCGCGCCGAGATCGACACCCGACAAATCGGCGACGCGGTGTGAGATCAGCAACTGGCAGCCGAATTCCTTGGTGGCGCTTTCCAACCGGCTCGCCGTATTGACCGTATCGCCGATCGCCGTCATTGCCTGGGCGCCGGCAAAGCCCATTTCTCCGACGATGGTCGGGCCGACATGAATGCCGATGCCGATGCGCAACGGTTCGCTGAGATCATGCGCCATCAGGCGGTTGAGCTGGTCGAGATTGATGGACATGGCGATCGCCGCCTTGACCGCCTGATGGCAGGCTTCGGCGGGGTCCACGTCAAGGCCGAACAGTGCCATCACGCCATCGCCGATGAACTTGTCCACCCGCCCGCCGGCCTGGGTGACAGCTTCGCCCATGGCGCGGAAATAGCGGTTGAGCAGGAAGACGACGTCGTAAGGCAGGCGGTCCTCGGAGAGGCGGGTGAAGCCACGAATATCGGCGAAGAGCACGGCGATCTCACGCTCCTTGCCGTGATGGTGTTCGGCATGGGCCAGGCCCTGGCGCGGTGCGGCCATCGGCGGCAGCAGCGGGGCGATGGTCACTTCGCCAGTTGGAATGGCCTGGCAGGCGAGCCTTGTGCCGGGGGCGGCACCAATCCGCGCCAGCAAGGCAGTTTCCTGGTTGCCGGCCGGCAACAGATTGGCCGCTCCGGTGAGTACTTTAACCCGGCAAGTGGAACAGCGTCCCTTGCCGCCGCAGACCGACGCATGCGGTATGCCGCCGATGCGGCTTGCTTCGAGCAGCGTCGTGCCGCGACGGATCGTGACCTGATGACCATCGGCATAATGCACAGTCAGAGCCGAGCGCCTCTCGCGCCATTGGCGCAGGAGGCGGGCGGCGAAGACCGCAACGAGGACGACGGCATAGATGACGAGGGTGAGATCGCGAATGCGGTAGAGATGCGCGATCCCGGCGGCGGGCGGCACGGCCGCAGCGGCCCACATCTGCACCAGCCAGTTGGGGTCCTGTGCCAGCAGCGTGATCTGCTGGCCAACCGTAACGAAACCAAGCAAAGCGAGAACCGGCAGGATCAGGGCCGCGGCGTAGAGAAGATCGCGCCAGGCGGCATAGAAGGGCTTCAGCCGCAACCAGGACCGCAAGCCGATGCAGCCGTGAATCCAGGCGACCGTCAGGGCGCAGACCTGGATCACTCCATAACTCGGCAGCTCGACCCACAGGACCCAGACCACATAGCTATAGGTCGCATGCAGGCCATAGAGCGTGTTGGCGACGGCGGTGCCGACGACATGCAACACCAGCAGCGGCGGCAGACTGAGCCCGAGAATCAGCTGCCAGGCTTCGCCGCGCGACATACGCAGGCTGCGCCGGCGATAGAGCGCTTCGAGCGCGATCAGCATGTGCAGCAGAATGCTGAGATAGAAGACGGCACGGATCGGCAGGAAATGCCAGAAGGCGAGGAAGACATCGCGGCCGGCTTCCAATGCCGGCAACGAGATCAGTCCCAGTGCATGGTTGAGATCATGGGTCAGCACATAAGCGAACAGGACGAGCCCGGTGACAAGCCGGGTGCGGCCGATCAGCTGATTGCGGGAAAGAGAAAGCGCGATGGCGACACCTGTGGTCCTGTGATGCCTGCAAGGCTGGGTCGCCCGGACCGCGCCTGTTCAGGCTGTGACAGCTATGATAAGAGACCTCTGGATACTATATGGCCGTATCGGAGCGAAGT